>Ga0308157_10001828_pt1 | contig 39627 bp, 46 predicted proteins | sample PhyBR1_FD_201035 | JGI IMG/M metagenome (GOLD analysis project Ga0308157, IMG submission 201035) | Phyllosphere microbial communities from UC Gill Tract Community Farm, Albany, California, United States - DLSLB.R1 | ecosystem: Host-associated > Plants > Phyllosphere > Unclassified | place: USA... | reverse complement strand
GAGATGAGCGAGCCAGGTTACCTGACGCAGCCGACCCCGGAGAGCGACTATCGTTCCCACAGGAGTTTCTTCTGGCACACCGGTTGTTTGGGCCACAATCGCCTCGGCATGGATAATTTTGTTGCAGGCCTCCCGGAAGGTGAGGGGTATCCTGTGAAGGACGGAGACATCCTGCTGAAGCTGTCCGCATTCGTGGACCAGCGGACTGTAACTCAGTTCGTCCGGGTCGTTCCGGGGGCCGGCCATGTGCTCAAGCTGTATCCGGTTTGCGACTGCCGTCGCGACCAGAAGGTGAACGAGCTCATCCTCGATGAATTGATTACGCAAAGTTCGAAGGCGATCGTCCGATCCTGCCGCCGCATCCATCACAGCCCGATCCCCCATCACGGTCGACAGCAGCCGGTACACGTCTTGAAGCACCGTCGCGGAGTTCAGGTGATAGTTATGCCGCCCCTCCCACATGCTGTCCGTTCCTTTACCCATTCATATATACGATAAAGGACATTATCATATATATGAACGCACTGCACGCTTGATCTGCGAGGTGGGCCTCTTTGGATCTGAGTTGTGGTCGGGGCAGGGGAGCTACAGCCCCCCAACTGACCGGCCAGCCAAGCGCTCGCTACCGAAGCCGCATCACTCAAAAATGGCTGTCCGCGATCCGCTCGTGAACTAATTTGGGGTCTTCTGTGAACTGCCGCGCTGCCACCTAAGGCATTGTACGGGATGTGCTTTCCGAGAAATTTGGCGCAAACTCGCGCTAACTGTATTCTAGAAAGATATTCATTCGAGCATCATTTTCGCTTTTCGACCGAAGTTTAAAGGCAGAGGCGATGAGCATTTCCGAGCTGTCAGACGCGCTAGCGCACGTCCCCCCCTTCACGCAGGTTGTCGTTCTGATCGTCAGCGCATTCGCCCTCGCGGGTTACGCCCTGTACGTCGTTGATCGGGGGCGTCGCTGATGGGCATGCAGATGTGGCGGCGGCTGCCGCATCAATGGATCGAGAACGGCGGCTTGAGGGAGTTCACCTGGCGGGACGGGGCTGGCGCTGACAACGCGGCAGCGCTCATGCTGCTTGCCGCTCTGATCCATCACGCCGACGTTGAGACCGGTTACGCGCGGCTCACCTATGACCGCTGGCAACACCTGACCGGATTGAGCAGAGCGAAGGTCTCACGGGGCCTGTCGATCTTAGCGGGTCGGGGGATCATTCACCGACCCAATCCGCGACGAAGCGAGGTGCAGCTCGTAAATTTTGATGCGCCCACATGGGCGAAGTTTCCCGCTCGGCCGCTTTACAGTTCGAGTGGTGAAATAAAGTTCTTTCACAAACTAACTTTGCGAGGACGTGTTCAGCTCGATCTTTTGAAGATCTGGCTCCTGTTCTGCTCACGTCGAAACAAATCGACATATGAGGTCAATCTTACTTACGATAAGATCGAAAGTTATTCAGGCATTGATCGGCCCCGGATCGCTGATGCAATCAGCTTAGGGGTTCACTATCAACTTATAGTTGTTGAAAGGAGTTTTGATGCCGCGATCGGAAGGGTCAGCAATTCATACCGGGTTCGATACGTCGATCCGTATGTGCATGCTGGTACTGCCCCGCGCATCGAAACGCCCGAGGTGCCATTCTAGATGCTGCGAACCGGGTTTCTCGACCAAGTAAGGGCTTGAAACCTCGCCCAATGGGAGATGGTGCAAAAATCATGACTTATGCACCACAGCCACCTATTTAAAGCTTTCTCCAAAGCCGACCCTTGTGCGGGTAGCTTTAGCAACGTCGTCATCTGTTATTTCATAAATAACTTCGACGTCTCCTTGCTTTAGTATTTCGGCCGCATCTCCATCCGTGCCATCAAGTAAAAACCATATTGCGCCACATGCAAGCAGTTCTGCGGTTTCCCCCCGATGCTCATTCAAACCGATTTTTTCTCGAATTACCTTTTTAGTGAAATCTTTTCCGCTCTTGGATTGATCCGCAATTTGCAATCGCCATTCCTCAAGCATCTCTTCTATACATTCTGGCGGAAAAGATAGCGACAGATTGGCTTTTCCATAGATTATGTGCAGATCAATATTCCCGGGAACCCGCTCTAGAGCTTCGGGAGGCTTCGCGTTCCATTCAGGATCGTGCGCTCGCATATAGCCTTCGGCAACATACCTATCTTTCAAGCCCAACTTTGATTTCCATTTAGAACGAAACGCCTCATAATTCTTGTCCTTCTCCGCCATCGTAATCCTCCCTTCAAACTGCTTACAAAGGCTATGACACTGGATTAGGTGCTGGTCCGTCATTCCCTGCATAGCGGGCAGCCTCACGCCAACGCGCAATAGCTGTTGCTTGGCTTCTGTCTTGTGTTTGAATAAACTTCCCCATGTAATTGCCGCTCGCTACCCAGACGCTTTTAGATTTCTGATGGGTACTTACCTCATACGGCTTGCCCCACACCATAACAGTATGTTTCATGCCATTCTCTATTCGGGAATTAACTTTTTAATCTCACTCTCTGCCGTAAGGGGCATGTCTCTATTCTCATAATCCCTTACATTAGCAATGATCTGCTTTGCACGGTTGATTGCATCCTTGCTCCTTTGTGTGTAAACACTATACTCGTTCATGTTATCAAACACGCGGAATAAGTATGATTTTTGATTGGTATCAAGCGCATAGTTAAGGCCAACAATCCAACGCTCTAGCGCAAAACTGTCGTAAACATCTTTATTTGAGTTCCAGAACTTTGCTAGTCGGATAGTGGGCTTTATTTTAAAAAGCTCGCTCTTATTTTTGTTATCAAGTGCCTGATTGAAATCGGAGGGGTCTGTGTACTGCCATTCTGATGATGATTTTGGTATGCTGTAAGTTGTTCCCCATTGGTGAAGCGCTGGGACTAAATCGAACTTGATATGATTTAACTCAAGGACCATCGTCGGAGTTGATTGCTTGATTTCAGACCGTGAATAATAATACTCAACAAACCTTTTCAGTCGATCAAGGTAAGTCTGAGGGTTATATCCCCCATCTTTCCAGACAACCATATAGTCAATATCAGAGCGATAATCCATCGAACGTGGAAGAATGGTTCCGCGTGTCGACGACCCAAACCGAAAATGCTCGCGCAAATCATTGCCGAACCATGTATTTAATCTGCCTTGCAAAGTTTCGATTGAGCGGTTGATTGATTTGTTTTCATCAGCAGACAGAACCGCGTCACTTGCCCGCTTTTCAAGATAGCTTTGAACAGACACTCATCAATCCTTCTTTTTATCAACCGCATGAAGTGCCTCGCCCCGATCGATTCCTTTCTTGGCTTTTTTGAAGTCGCGGAACGCAAACTGGGGACTGGCTTGGTTCAACTCGTTTCGGCGAGTAGTAAATCCGTTCATACCTGCAATCGCCGCAGCATCATCGGCAACCTGGGTAAGTTCAATTTCACGGAAAACACGAGCATCATTCCGCAAAGAAAGATACTGATCGCCAGAGTTCTTATGGTCTGCTGACTTCTCAGACGGTTTTAAGAACGTCATAAGAGCTGTCAGTACGGTAACTGCTGAGGACATAGCTCCAGCCGCGACTGCATAGTCTTGAAAGAAGGCTGCTCCGGCAGCCGCACTCAAGACGACAGATGGTATGCCAAAAGCAAAGTTCCACCACGTCCAACGGCTAGCGGCATTGAAATGCGCCTTTCCAGAGTGCGTGCAGTCCTCCTCCATTCGCTGCAATTCAGCATTGATCTTTTCGGCTATCAGAGGGGAGACGGTCACGCGTGAGGGCTTTCTTGATGCACAAAAGTTGCAATATCTTAGAACATAAATAGAACCTGCGAAACCTCCGAAAGCTTTCGCATCCCCAGCAATTATTAAGCTAGACAGTAAGCAGCTCACCCCAACGCGTCGTGTACCGCTGCGAAAGGTACTCCGCCCGCAGTTTCCAGGGGCGATCCTGGCCGCTGCACGCGTAGCGCACTCGATCCCGGCCATCACCGGCGTTGAGTGCATCCATCGCCTGCATCAGGGCTGAGCGCTCGGGCTGATCCGGCCGCAGGAACAGCGAGCCCTGCACGGCCTCGACAGGGTGTAGATCGAGCAGGAGGACGCCGCACTTCTTGTAGCGAAACCCGGGCTTGTAGATCCCCCGCAGGCCCCACAGGGCGGCCCGGATCAGCCGGGCGGTGTCGCTCGTGCCGATCGTCAACCGCACGTGCCGGGTTGCGTAGTACTGCGCATCCTCCGGCTTGTGCCGGTTGGTGGTGAGCATCACCACCACGGCGGCGGTTGCCAGGCCCTGCGCCCGCATCTTCTGCGCCGCATACGAGGTGTAGGCGGTCAACGCCTTGGCCCGCTTTCTGTGCGAGACTGGATCCACGGTACAGCCAGGGATGGCGATGACCGTGAAGGGATCGACGGCCATCTCGGCAACGGGATGGCCGACACCGTTTACGGCATACCGTAAACGGTACGCATTAGATCTCCCGGTGATCCGGCGGACCGTCGTGCGGCTTGGTCAGGGCTAAACGCGGCGAACCGTTTACGGTAAACCGCATAACGCAGCCTGAAGGCGGCGGGAAAGCCGGCCCCAAATTCGTGGGTTTCGGCGGCGCGCGATGGGAACACCGGCCCCAGTTTGCCGCTACGCTCGCGCAAAACGGCCCCTCCCGCGCACCGTGGGAAAGCCGGCCCCAATCTTGGTCCCGGACAGCCGCGGGCGCACGTCAACAGAACGGGCGGCACTCCCCTGGCTGGGGTTCACGCGGTCGCCCTGCGACCGCACCATCACTCCACCGCGCTCTGCGCGGTGACAAAGCCTCTCAGGACGGCTGTGAGCGGTTTTTATGGGCTCCAGCGTTCCGCCAGTCGGTTCTGCCGCCACAAACGCTTCCTGAGGCCCCACAGGTGGCTTGTGCCACTCACACACTCGGAGAGCCCTTCTTTGGCCGCCGTGAGGCGGCCGCCATCTGAACTTAGCCACCGGAGGCGGCTTCCGGTTGGGTGGGGGAGCGGGTTTTTGGCGAAGCCAAAAAGGGGCGGGGGGGGGGGGTGTGCACAGATGGATCCGAGGATGCACAGCGCTTCCACAGGATTGTTACCAGGATGGTTTCAGCAGCCCCTTTCCACAGGGTTGCGTCTCTTTAGGTCTCTTTAAGATATCTATATAAAAAGTCTTTATAGAAATTCGTGTTTTGGCACATAGGGTTAGATCCTAAATCTGGGGCCAGGATTCCGGTAGATTGGGGCCGCACTTCCCGAGTTTGGGGCCGCACTTCCGGCAATTTGGGGCTGCACTTCCGGTCGCTTCTCCTGTTATCCACAGCCCGGCAACGCTATTCCATCAGGGCGCAAAGCCCCGGTTTTCTGCGGAATTTTGGGGCTGCTGTTCCGACACGCCCGTTTGTCCCGCGAACTGGCCTTCAGCCCCCTGCCCTGAGGCGAAATCGATCGTCAGCTGGAGGCAATTTGGGGCCGGGTTTCCGGCCTGCCATGAGCAATCACAGGCACTTAGCGGCACACCGGGGCGCGGCAGCGGCGAGCCTGTAGCAGCGGTGGCGTAAATCTGGGGCCGGCTTTACGGCGCAGATGCAGAATTTTCAATGACTTAGCACGACCAGGATCCGCGTCTCGCCGCCCCTGCCCAGGTTGCGGAAGGGAGCAAATTTGGGGCCGGAGTTCCGCTGCGGTGTGAGGTTTTCCAGCATCTTAGGCGGTGAGCTGGGCAGCGGCCTGCCCGGCAGCGCGGGCCAGATCCATCTCGAGCTGGGTCGGCGCCGCGTGGGTGTAGTGGTAGCGACGCGACTTGCGCCAGCCGGAGCCAGTGATCTCCTCACGCCACTCCTTGAGGCCGCCAGCGGCGACCATATCGTTGAAGGCCTGCCGGCAGTCCTTGCGGAACTGGGCGCGCGTGGCGCTGGTCTCCCGCTCGGACCAGAGATCCCGGCCAGCGAGCTGGGCCAGGCGCTCCTCGTCGATCCAGGCAAAGCCCGGCTGGCTGTCGATGAACGGCCAAAACGTCTTGGCGTGGTCGCCCTTAAGGCGGAACTGCACGTCGGCGTTGATGCTGACCAGGTGCGCCTTCTCGATCATCTGCAGCACGCTTGGGCCGTAGCGTACGGTCACGCTGCTATCGAGCTGGGCCCCTTCCCAGCTGACCTCGGTGATTAGCGGCGCGGCGCTGCCGCGGCTGTCCGGCAGGGCGCCGATCGCACGGGTTTTCTTGATCTTGTCGAGCTCGGCCAGCGAGCGGCCCTCATGGATCAGCACGCTGACCTGCTGGATCTCCTGGAACACGTGCACGAGGCTGAGGAGGTTGTTGACGTGCTCGGTGCGGCCCATCACGCGGATCAGCTCGCGCCAGCTGGTGCGCGTCTCGTAGTAGGTCCGCGTCGGCGAGATGAACGTGCCCGGCCGGTAGTCCGGGTTGGGCATCGAGACCTTCTCGCGCTTGAGACGAAAGAGGGCGTAGATTGCGTCGCGGTGCTGGCTGCCCAGCTCCCTCCCCTTCACCTCAACGACCGAGTAGCCCGGCACCTCGTAGACGCGGGTGAAGTTGCTGTCGGTGATCAGGTTGACCTTGCGCGGCACGAACGCCGAGGTGCGCGCCAAGCGGTCGGGCATCACCGCCGGGTTGCGCCGGCCGCGCCGGTTCTTGAGCGTGCGCTCGCGGCGCGCGAGGCGCTGCTGTTCTTCAGGCGTGAGCGGGCGTCCGGTCGTCATGCTGCGAGTCACGCTAGGGCACTTTGGGAACACTGGCACCAAAATACGGGAACAGCAGCCCCAAAATTTTGCCTACTACGGCGGCACCCCGCATACAGTCCGCCGGTCGTGCCCTTGCCATGCACCCACCCGGGCTAGGCCGTGTTGTCGCTAACTTCCTGTAAGAACGGATTTACCGCATACCGCTTGCGGTAAGCGGCATGCGGTCGGGTCGAGCCGGCCTACTTTTTGGCGAACTCAGCCAGGGACGGCTGGCCGTACTTTTCCAACACCATATCGAGGCCCTCACGCAGGTAGCTGTTCAGGTCGCGGTCGTGCTCGATGCACATCAGGCGCAGGCGCTTGCTCGCGGCCGGCGGCACGTAGACGGTCAGCTTGACGTCCTGCGGCTTGGCCGGACGGTTGGCCTGCTGCGTCGCCGGGTGCTGCACGACCTCGGCTGTGTCCTGGGGCGCGGGTTGCGTGTGGCCGCCGAGGGCAGCCTCAAGCGACGCGGGTTTCTTGGCCATGTGGCTTCCCTTCCATCTTGGTGAGCGCCCACTGCAGCAGCTCGCGCACTTCGACAGCGGCCTTGCTGTTGGTGTCGCGTTCGGTGACCCCCTGCCCTGTCGCCAGCGCGTCCATGTGGTCGGCGCGCATGACGAGCGGCGTGCTCGCGACCGCGCCGGACAGCTGCAGGACGCGGAAGGCGTCGCTGGTGCGGATCGAGCGGCCCGGCGGGCACTGGTTGAGGACGTAGGAGAACGGTTTGTCGAGGCGGGCGATGCTGCGCACGGTCGGCCGGGCCGCCTCGATGTCGGCGATGCTCGGGCGTGCCGGAATGAGGCACAGGGTGGCCACCTGGATCGCCGCGGTGGCCGCGGGCGTATCGACGCCCGGGGTGTCGATGATCACCAGCTGGACCCCCTGCTGCTTGAGCAGGCCCATGGCGGCCTCGAGCTGGCCGGACTGCAAGGCGTTGACCTCGGGGCCGCCCTCGGCCTCGCGGCGCTCGTACCAGTTCTTGGCGGTGCCCTGCGGGTCGAGATCGATGATCGAGGTCTTAATCCCCCGCTCCTCAGCCGCGACGGCAAGGGAGACGGCCAGGCTGCTTTTGCCGGTGCCGCCCTTCTGGGTGACGAATGCGATGACGTTCATGGCGGCATCCTTTCCAGCGGGCAGCCTAAACCGCAAGCGGTTAACGGCAAGCTGCAGGCGGTATGCGGCAAGCGGTGCGCCCTAAGCGGCACACCGTAAACGGCTTACCGTTTACGGCATAAGAATTTTAAAGGTAGGAGAAGGGGCTTAGCAGGGCGCCACCAGCTGGGTTTGCTTCCCCCATTTTCTAAGCTGTATACCGTTTACGGTAAACCGTAATGCCGCGCTGCCAACGGCTTAGATCTTGCGCGGGCGAGAGGCCGCCCCATACTGCCAGGATCACACCTTCCGTTTCCTGCCGGAGCGGGCTTTCTCTCACAGAGGACGCCCGCGAGGGCGCATGCATCATGCTTGATCAGCACATCATGGGCTGGCCGGTCCGCGGCCGCTACATCCTGGTCCCGCCGGAGATCAATTCCGTCACGGAGACCCGCGATCGCCAGATGCGTCTGCGCACGAGCGAGGCGCGGGACGAGAACGGCTACTACATCCTCAAGGTGGGCACCCGTCACTACCACGTCCGGACGAACGGCGACCTGATCTTCCAGGGCGTATCGTTCGTCGAGGAGTTCTACACGGAGCATCCCGGCGAAGGCTGGGTGTTCGCCGGTCTCGGCAAGGACGGCAAGATCGTCGATCCCGCTGTAGAGCGGTGAAGCTAACGTTCCTGAGGCAGGCCACATGCGGGGCCTTTCTCATACCGTAAACCGTTTTCCGTATCCCGTAAGCGGCATACGGTATGCCGCTTCCGTCAGAAACCTGCCCTTTCCGCGGGCAGGAGCAGGGACTCCTGCAACGTCTCCGGTGTACCTCGGGACTAGCAGCCCGTTAGATCAGGCTTGAATGGTAACGTATGTGGTACTATATTAGATGGAGATCAGGGAGTTTCTGGACGGCCGCGGCGGCAGCCCGTTCGCCAACTGGTTGGACGACCTGGACGCGCAGGCGGCCGCCAAGGTGACGGTGGCGCTGACCCGGATGGAGCGAGGCAACCTTTCCAACGCCAAGGGCGTCGGGTGAGGGGTCCAGGAGTACCGGATCGACTGGGGCCCCGGCTACCGGCTGTATTTCGGGTAGGACGGGGACACGCTGATCATCCTGCTGTGTGGCGGCACCAAGCGCCGGCAGCAGGACGACATCGCCGCGGCGCAGGCGCACTGGGCCGAGTACAAACGACGGAAAAAGGAGGAGGGGTGATGGCCCTGACCCGCAGCTTCAAGGACACCGTGAAGGCACGCGCCGAGCGCGACCCGGTGTTCCGGGATGCCCTGCTCACCGAGGCGGTCGATCAATTTCTGGCTGGCGATCTCGAGACCGGCAAGGCGGTCCTCCGCGACTACATCAACGCGACGATCGGCTTCGAGCGCCTGGCGGAGGAGACCGGCGCCTCGTCCAAGAGCCTGATGCGCATGCTCAGCCCGACCGGCAACCCGACTGCCAGCAACCTGTTCAGCGTCCTGAGCACAGTGCAGAAGGCCGCTGGTGTGCACTTGGCGGTGGCGATTGGCCACTAATCGATGCTCCAGCAAGAGACTCATTGTAAAACATGGTGGATGATCAGGATCCTAAGCTGCCTTTAAGCGATCAGCGCAAATTTCAGGCAAGCGATATAAAAGTCAAAGCTGATCTCGGAAAGCTGCCTGAGGTCATTCGCGCGTCGGAGGCTCTTGCCAACTACAACCGCAATGCCGAACTCGCACTTGGCTCGGCATTCAAGGATATTCAGGCTAACGCAGACCGTTATCGCGCTTTGCTGGAACCTTCGCCAGCCGTGAAGGCTGCATTGGTAGCTATAACCGCCGAGCAGGATCTTCTGAAGCATGCCAGACTAGCCGCTGCGGGTAACCTTGCAGGAATGGTCAAAACCTCACTGGCTACCCAACATCTTGCAGAGGAGCAGCGTCGACTCAGCGCCTCTCTTAGAATGAACTCTGAAAGTTTTAAATATATCCAAGATCAAATCTCAGCGGGTAGAACAGCCCAGCTGGCAGTCAATGTGGAGCAGATTGCGGCGTTACGAGCTGCCGACATCAAACGGTTTGAGCTGCCCGCAACGACAATTTTAGCATCTCAGTTCCAAGCATTGGAACATGATCGTCTTTATGCAACTAGCAAGCTGCTGCAAATCGATCCTAAGCGGATTGCTGAAGCAGCGGCTGGTCTGCGGACGCCTTGGATTGAAGCTTCCAATAATGCTGCTTCGCTCACGCGCTTCTCGGGGCTTCACAGTTTGGGCACGGCCATTCGGCTGGAGAGTGCCTACTCAGATGAGGTTGCAGGCGCGATCCGTGCAAGTCTGGGAGACTGGCGGGAGCGTATCAGTCGCGATTTCGACACCCTAAGCAATCTGTCCGTAAGGACCGGCTTCTATGTCGAGCACGGCCTCGATCGCACGCTAACGGACTGGCCGGACGATGCCTTTGAGCAAAGTCTGGACGTCACTGAGATCCGCGGAGCTCCCCCCACCCTAGTTGATCTGTACGGGTCGCCAGTACTTGGTGAGAGTGATCCGGACAACGAAGCCGGCTTTATCCGCAACAACGTGGCTCATGATTGGCTGCAGCGGTTCGAAACACAAATCCGGCAGTTTATCGATGCGCAAATGAGCCGAGTCTTTGGTGAAGGTTGGCCGGAGCGACAGTTACCCAATCACATGTTGGACAAGTGGCGCGATAAACAAAAAAGAGATCCTTACCGTGACCGGCACAGCCGGATCATCATCTACGCTGACTTCACAGACTATGAACAAATAATCTGCAAAAGAGACAACTTCAAAGAGGTCTTTGCCCTATTCTTTAGCCGAGAAGAACATTTCCGCGAGTCTATGCAGCGGCTGGCAGTTCCGCGCATTCAGGTCATGCACGCACGCCTGCTTACCCAGGACGATGAGCTGCTCCTGTTCGCCGAACTTAGGCGGTTGACCAGCCAGTTTGGACGCATCCACTAGGCGTTGACGAAGAAGCTGCGTGAAGCCGGATTTTTGTAAAACTGCAAATGTGGCGTTGCGCAGCGCTACAGCAGCTAGATAGGTCCGTCTACAAACCGCCAGAATTGTCCGATCGCTGCGTCGAACAGCCCAAGATCCAGCCCGTTCAGCATGAAGGAGAGCTTCGGCTTTTTTGGCACGGCGATCCCGGCGCTATCGTAGAGCTCCTTCACATAGGCTGGATCGTCGAGCTTCTGGTCGAGGTCACGGATCGTCGATACTAAGCGACCTGAGTACAGGGTAAGATGCATTGGGTGGCCGGACAGTGTGACCATGGCGGGGATGTAGGGCGTCCCGGGTGGCACACCTTGGGCGCTCTGCTGGTCGAACATGGTCCATAGGCGCGTCCGCTCCGGGGTCATCCCGCCTTGTGGATCCTTTTCGAAGACCGAATGGTCGAGGATCAGCAGCGCCTCGAACGTCGTCCGCGTAAGACGCGCAAACAGCACCTCGTTGGAGCGCCTAATGTGTCCTTCGGGCTCGATGACCGTGCCCAGGTGCAGATGATGGTAGCCCATCACGTTCAGCAGGAAGTCCTTATCTGCCCAGCGGTCGACCGGCTGCGCTGGCGGGGGCGGGTTGGGGGCCAACGCGGCGGGAGTGTAGCCTTGGCGGACCGCTCCAAGGGAAAGATGCGGGGTTAAATCTTCGCCGTTGTGCACCTTGGCTAATAGGGCATCGATGCCTGGCTGCAGTTGGGCATAGCGAGGGTCGCCAGTGACCGCGGCGTCAACGGTCACAGTGCGGACCGCCTTGCGGATCAGCCTTAGGCGCCAGTTGCCGAAGTGGATCAGCAGCTGGCCGAGCGACATTGTGAGGAGCGCATCGCGGGTTGCCCGATTATTGGGGAATTTTGGAAGTTCCCTGACAAGGTCCTGCCGGAACTGGCGAACGCGTTTCGACTCAGTCGGTGGCAAGGCGGGAACGGTGGTTCCTGTCACGGCTGGGGATCTCCGGGGAGGGGGCGACCAAAATGCTGGCGCCCATATCGGAAGGGATAGGGGCCGAGGAACAGGTCACCGAGCGCCTTCCTGTGCCGGTAGGTAAACCAGCGCTGGCGCAGGTGCTCGGTCCGGTCGTGTAGGATGTGGCAGCGCTGGCAGAGCGCCCGCAGGTTCTTCGGATCGTTGTTGCCGGGATCGTGATCGAGGTGGGCGCAGGCCAGGTAGACGCGGGTGGTCTCGATCACCGTGCCCGCCGGCAGGCATCCCAGTGGGGCCAGCTTGAGGGGACGGCCCTTGCCGCTGCGCCAGGTCTGCCCGGCAGCATCCCACCAGCGGCCATCGCCCAGGTGAAAGACCAGCTGGCCGTGTGGTCGGCTACAGCCTTCGCAGCAACCCTTCGCCCGCCCGAAGCGGATCACGTCGGACAGCTGCGCCCAGTCGATGGGGTAGAAGAAGCGGTTCTCCGGGCGGATCGGCATAGGCTCAGCCCTTCGCCTGCTGGCTACGCGCCCGCGCCTGCGGGAAATAGGTATAGAACGTGAAGCGGCTGACGCCGAGGCGCTTGGCGATCGCGGCGACCGAGATGTTGCCGGCGGCCAGCAACGCCTGACCGACTTCCAGGTCCACCTCACTGAGTTTCCTCGGCCGGCCGCCCTTGCGCCCGCGGGCAACGGCCGCCTTTAGGCCCTCCATCGTGCGCTCGCGGTTCAGGTCGAGGAAGTACTCGGCCATGGCGCCGTGCATCTGCAGGGCGAAGCGCCCGTGGGCCGTGGCGCTGTCGAACTGCTCGGTCAGCGAGCGGAAGTGGATCTCTTTGACCCGCAGGCCGTCGATCGTGCGCATCATCTCAACGAGGGAACGGCCGAGACGGTCGAGCTTCCATACGACCAGCACGTCGGTGGGCCGCAGGTAGGCGAGGGCGGCCTCGAATTCGGGTCGCATGGTCCCGGCCTTGCCGCTCTTCTTCTCCTCGAAGATTTTTTCGCAGCCGGCCTTAATCAGCGCGTCACGCTGCAGGTCGAGGTTCTGATCCTGGGTCGAGACACGGGCGTAGCCGACGAGCATGTTAGCATATTCTCACAAGACCCTTTTTCTAGCAATAGTTTACCTATCATATTTTCCTTACACAAACGGGGCCGTTTGCGTGGGCTGGGGAAGTGGTTTGACCGCTTGTAAGGAAAACGTTCGTTTTATAGACACACGGGTTCGCACAACCAGAGGACCGCACGGGGTGGATTGCGGCCGTTCGTGCAGCAAGGCACTGTGGGGTCATGGCAAACTATTCACCTATCGAAATGGGCATCCCGATACGGTCGAGTGACAGTGACCTGCTGGCCTTCTCTTGGAAGACAAACGGCATTGTAGCAGACTTCATCCTGCCAGGAGATGAAGCACATGCGCTCCGCGTGTCGTTCGATCGGCCCTGCATCGTTCGTCTATTAGATGAAATGCCCTTGAGTACTGAGGACGACGACGCACCAAGCGAAGGTTTGATACCCGAGAACTTTGCTTACCGAGTGGATGGTGCACAGTTCGCCCGTATTCAATCGGATGCATGGAAGGAAATCTACAAGCCGGTCTCGCACTATCTGTTTGTGACGGGCTGGGGATGTATGGACGTTTTAAGCGGCGGTGTGCCCGTGTTTTTGCTGGTAGACCGGCCGGGCTAAACATCCGCAGTGGGTCGGTTGCAGCTGCACCCCGATGCAAGGAAAACCGTCCTTCTTCTCACATGCATGATCGCACAACCAGAAGACCGCTCGGGGTTGGAAGCAGTCGTCGCAATAAAGTTACGGTAAGTTCGGGGTATAAGGCGCTGATGCAGCTTGTCTCAAACCTCCCGCCCAGGTCTGCCGCTTTGATGCTGGCCTGTCTGAGCCTTCTAGCAACGGTGGTCCATTCCTCTGCATTGGATACGGTGACACCCTACCGTGCCAAGCGCCTGTTCTACGGATGCTGGACGCGAACCACCACGTATCCCAAGCGCACGCGTTGGCCGACCTCAACCTCGACGTGGTGCTTCGAACGTGGCCGGATGCTCGGCGGCCTGTCGTTCGATGCAGGTGATGGTTGGGATTACTGCGAACGCTGGCATGTGCGTGGACAGCGCCTCGCGGCTCCCAGTGCATATGACGACGAGAGGGAATGTACCTACGCTTTCTCGGGGGATCGACGGACGCTGATCCTCCGAGATTGCACTGGGGCTGGGGATTGGCAGCGAGATGACGCCAGCACCGAGACCAACAGAGGTTCATGGAAATGCCGAATGCAGGGGCGCCCTGAGGCCAACGAGCAGCCGTAGCGCGCGATCGCCTCACGACCGCTATGGGTCGAGGGTGTGTGAAAACGCAGAAGCGGTAGAAGGATCTTTCCTTGAGACCCAAGACAGCGCTGGAGCTGGCATCCTGAGAGAACCGGATTAGCCGTTCCGTAGGCCCATAGGGCAGCCGTGTAGAGGATTATTCTACAATTTTGGTGCGCGCCTGCGTTTTCACACAGCCTCGGTGGAAAGCCGACGATCGCGTAAGCTGTGCGGCGTCAGAACCTCAACTCGCTATCCAGCACGGCCGTAGCGTGGTCGAGCACGTGCGGCCATAGATCGTCCGCAAGGATGCAGAACTCCGCCAGGAACAGCAGCGCACGCATTTCGGCTAGCTTGACGAAATGCGGCAGGGCTCGCCGCTCCGTCACAGACAGCGGGCGCACGCGTTCGTAGCCCGCCAGCAGCGCGGCGATGAGCACCGCCGTCATCGCCGGATCACCGCGCACGAAATGCCAAGCCGCAGTCCCAAGATCGAGCACGTAGGGGCCGCGGCCGCAATCATCGAAGTCGAAGAAGCCGATCGTGCTGTCCCGCGCGATGGCGTTGGCCAGTCGAGCGTCCCCGTGACAGTTTCCCGACGGGAGATCGTGCGTCGCAGGATCGCCCAGCATCTCCACCCGGCATCGATCCAGGGCACGCCGCACGGTCTCGCTGCCGGAGATGCGCGCTAACGACACGTCGGAGTGCGCGCACAGCGTTGCTGGATCAAGCGGACGCGCACTGCCGGCCTCAATCCCGGCGAGAGCCCCGTGCAGCCGCGCCAGCGCCGAGCCGAACAGCGCTACGTCTTCCGGCTCGGCGGCGATCGGCCGACCGTTGAGAGCGTGGAACAGGCCGACGACGCGATCTACCCCGTCAAACAGCAAGCGCGCGCAATCCGCGCCATCGGCAGTTGGGATCGGTCGCGCCACGTCGATGCCCGGCGTCTGCCGGGCCCCGTGCAGCAGACGCATCTCGAACGCGATCTCGGCTGCGGATCGCCCCGTGGGCCGGTAGAGGCGCAGATAGTAGGTATTGTCGTCCGAGGTAAGACGATAGGTTCGGTTCGCGCCCGGGACCACCAACGCGCAGTCGGTGAACACGCGCCCATAGTGCTGGCAGAGGGCGTGGAGGTCGATGTCGCTCATTGGTTCGGCCTACCACGCGCGGCACGGGCGGGGCAGCACCGCCTGCGTCCGCTAAGGGTGGTTTGCGACCCTTTCCGAACTGGCAGCAAGCCGACATTCCGGCACCGACGACCTCATCAGCAAAAATTTACATAGGAGTAGTTGACCGCTGCTTTCTCATCCCCTTCGTAGAAGGATGACAACGCCAAGCTTCCAATGGCCATGCGGCGACAGCGAGATGGCCGGGCGCATTCGCTCGTTCGATTGGGCATCAACACCGCTAGGGCCGATCGGGCGCTGGCCACATAGCCTGCGCTCCATCATCGACCTCATGCTCGATGCTCCCTGGCTGGCCGTCGTCGGCTGGGGGGCGGATTTCTGTGTCGTCTACAACGACGCGTTCGCCGCGACGCTGAAGGACGGGGCCGAGTCCGCCCTCGGCCGTCCCTTCCGCGAGGTCTGGATGGACCCGGCGCGGGACGAGATCCTAGCTGGGATCAGGGCCGGGAAAGCCCGCCGGGTCGTCGATCGTTGCGTGGAAACTCCGCACCGGGCCGAGCAGCTCCAGGGCTGGTTCACCTCAAGCTGGACACCGCTCCGAGACGAGATCGGCACGGTGGTCGGCTTCCACGTCGCTGCGATCGAGACGAGCGACCGCGTCCTGGCCGAGCGCGCTCTGCAGGAACGCAAATCGCAGCAGGCCTTCTTCCTGCGGCTGTCCGATGCCCTGCGCCCGCTGGCCGACCCAGCCGCGATCCAGGACGAGGCCTGCCGCCTGCTCGGCGAGCATCTCGGCACTGACCACGCCTTTTACGTCGCGATCCACGAGTCGGAGGGCGTCGCAGTAGTCGAGCAAGATCATGCCCGCGGCGTCCCCTCCTTTACCGGCACCCACTCCCTCGACACCCTCGACTGGGTCGTTCCGCTCTACCGGCAGGGACGATCGATCGTGGTTGCGGAGACGCGAAGCTCCGACCTCATCCCTGAGTCAACAAAGCCCCACTTCATGAAGGACGGCATTGCCGCCTGGATCGGAATCCCTCTGGTCAAGCATGGCGAACTGGTCGGCATCCTCAGTGTGGTGCACGGCAGCCCGCATGCCTGGAGCGAAACGGAAGTTGCTCTCGTTACCGAGACGAGCGAGCGCATCTGGGCCGCGATCGAGCGGGCGCGGGCGGAGCAACAGGCGCGGGATGCGGAAGCCCGACTGCGCACTATGGCCGACGCCGCGCCGGTGCTGATCTGGGACAGGGATTCGGCCGGGAACGTCTTCGTCAACGAGCATTACCTCACCTTCTTCGGCACCACCTTCGATGACTTGATGGCGAAGGGCTGGGTCCGCTTCATCCATCCCGACGACGCAGAGGCTTATACTGCGGCTTATGAAGAGGCCGATGCCCGGCGCCGGCCCTTCTTCTACGAGGTCCGTGTCTTCCGGGCCGACGGGCAATGTCGCTGGCTGATCGTTTCCGGGCGACCGCACGGCAAGGACCGGTTCGTCGGCATCTCGATCGACATCACCGAGCGCCGGGAGGCCGAGGAGCGCCTGACGCGCAACAACGCGATCCTGCGTGGGATCAACCGGATCTTCAGCGCCACCTTGAGCGCGGCGTCCGTGGAAGATCTCGCCCGCATCGCCCTCGACGTCGCGGCCGACCTCACCGAAAGCCCCGCCGGCCTCATCGCCACCACCGAACTCGGCACGGGCCGGCTCGTCACCCTGGCCACGATCGAGGGAAGCGAGCCGAACGGGGCCGCCGCGCTCGAACGCACGTTCTGCCACCGGTATGATCCGGCGATGCGGGGCCTCGATTCCGCCGAGCGGACGCCACCCGACGCGATCCTCCGTATTCCCCTGGCCGAGGGCGCGGCGGTGGCCGGCATGATTGGCCTCGCCGGCCGGCCCGGGGGCTACCGGCCGGAGGATCGGGTGGCAGCCGAAGCACTCGCCCCAGCGATCCGCCACGCGCTCCTGAGCAAGGGCAGCGACTTGCGGCTGCGCGAGAGTGAGGCGCGCTTCCGCCAGTTCGCGCAAGCCTCCTCCGACGTGCTGTGGATCACCGACGCGCAGACCTTCGCCACCGAATTCGCGAGTCCGGCGCTGCAGCCCATCTATGGCCTGTCCGAGGCCGAGATCCTGGGCGATGCCCGGCTCTGGGCCGCCCATATCGTGCCCGAGGATCGTGCCCGGACCTTCGCCGAGATGGAACGGGTGCGCGGCGGCGAGGCCGTGGTCTACGAGTTCCGCATCCTGCGCCCCTCGGACGGGTCGTTCCGCTGGATCCGCAACCACGTCTTCCCGCTCCTCGACGAGGACGGCCGGGTGCGGCGCATCGGCGGCATCACCAGCGACGTGACCGAGATGCGTCAGGCCGAGCATCACCAGCGCGTGCTGCTGGCCGAGTTGCAGCACCGGGTGCGCAACATCATGGCGCTGACCCGCTCCATCGTGATGCGCTCGGGCGAGCGCGCGGAGAGCGTCGAGGACTACGCCGCCTTGGTCGGCGGGCGCCTGCTGACGCTCGCCCGCGTCCAGAGCCGGCTCACCCGCGCGGCCGACGCGGGCGTGGCGATCTCTGCGATCCTGCACGACGAGATCGGCGCGCAGGCCGAGCGCGACGACCAGTACGATCTGGCCGGCCCCGAGATCGAGCTGGCGCCCAAGGCCGCCGAGGTATTGACGCTGGCGATCCACGAACTCACCACCAACGCCCGCAAGCACGGGGCGCTCTCGAACGGGCGCGGCCGAGTCTCGGCACGCTGGCGCCGCGTCGACCGCAACGGCGGCCCCTGGCTGAGCTTCCTCTGGATCGAGTGCGGCGGCCCGGCCCCGGCGGACGGCGCGGAGCGGCGGCGCGGCTTCGGCAGCGAGCTGATCGAGGGGATGATCCCGTACGAGTTGAGCGGCCACGGCCGGATCGAGCTGACGGCGGAGGGCGCCCGCTGCCATCTGGAGTTCCCACTTCAGGATGGGGCAAGCATCCTGGAGACCGGCTCTCCAGAGCGCGCGACCATGTTCGGAGGAGCGATCGACATGACGGTCGAACCCGACCTGACTGGTCGTCGCATCCTGGTGGTGGAGGACGATTACTACCTCGCGACGGACATCGCTCGGGCGCTGCGCGGTGCCGGCGCGGAGGTTCTGGGTCCCTGCGCGACGGAGGACGATGCACAGGCGGAGCTGGACGAGCAGCGTCCCGACGCCGTGGTGATCGACGTGAACCTGGGCCTGGGTCCGTCCTTCAAGCTGGCATGGAGGCTGAAAGACGGCGGGATCCCATTCGTGTTCACGACCGGCTACGACGCGGGTGTGATCTCGCCGGAGTTCGAGGCGATCGAGCGATTGGAGAAGCCGCTTCAGCTCCGGCACATCGTGGGCGCGGTCTTGAGACTGACAGCGGCCACATAGCCCGAGACCAGACCTTCCCATGGTCCGCAATGGGTGGTTCGCCGTCTGTCCCCTTCTGGGATGCAGTTCCATAGGAGCGGACATTAGCTTGATGCCCGCATACGGCTGCAATAAGCATTTATACCGTCCCGATGTCTGCCTCGATCGGATCGAAAGCGTTCATGACAGGACGGAAGGCATTGAGGAGGTCGACATCCAACCGGCCGACCATCGAGCGTAGGATGCCATGGGCCTGCCTACCATTCATCGGCGATCGGTATGGACGCCGCTCGATGAGCGCACCGTAGATGTCGCAGATCGTCACCAGTCGCACTAGATCAGGGATCTCGGGCGCTCGCAGGCCGTCCGGATAGCCGGACCCGTCTAGCATCTCGTGGTGCGAGCGCACGACCTGCAGTATCTCCGGCGAGAAGCCGCTGTTCCGTAGCATATCGTAGCCGAGCGCCGCGTGTGTGCGCATCACTACCGTCTCCTCCTCTGTCAGCCGACCGGGCTTGTTGAGGATCGCCAGCGGGATCCGGATCTTGCCAACATCGTGCAGCAGCGCCGCTTTGGTAAGCTGATAGCCGTCCGGGTCGCGGAGCCCCAGCTTGGTCGCAAACGCGGCTGCGAGGCCCGTCACCAGTAGGCAGTGCTGGTGCGTGGCGTCGTCGAAGCGCTGAATGGCGCGGATCCAGTCGCGAATGCCGGCCTCATGCACTGCGCGAGAGATCAGCACAGTCCCAGCCTCGGCGAACTCGGACGTGATCGCCCTTCCGGAGAAAAAGTTCTGATTGAAGAACTGTCGTGCCTCGTCGGCTAGTCTGATCGCGATAGCAGAAATGCCCTGTATTTGCAGCTGATCAATTCTGTCTTTCACGATGTTTAGCATTGATGTAGCCGGGATAGTTTCCCGGGCACCCAACAGACGCGCGTGGGCTTCGGCCCGCACAGCGTTGCCATAAGTAAGAATTAGGAAGGGCACGCCTACGGCATGCATCGGCTCGAGAAGGCGCTGGAAACGGACGATTGCGTCCGAGGTAAGCCGCGCCACATCGCTGATAATCAGATCTGGCGTCGTCATAAGATCATTATCCGTATAGAGATCCTGGATCGTGCAGGGCTGATCTAAACCGAGAGCGCGTATCAAACGCTCTGTTCGCTGAATTTTGTCTGAAATGAACAACAATCCGCTCATTGTTTTTCACTCCTAGATATTTTCCTCATTCGCCTCGTCGGCATCAAGGTTGAAGCACAGTCAGGAGCCTGATGCTCACTGCTTTATCCGCTCGTTGAATTATTGGGATGTGTCGATTAATTCCTCGATAATAGTCGAATACAGTGGCCAACTCGTAGACGAGAGTTGGGCGTGCTTTCCGCCGAACTTGGTCACCTTGGCAGTCCGATTTTCCCGAATAATAGCGACGAAAACGAAAGACTATAACTGTTAATATATGATTATAATGCAATTCTATCGACGATAGACCGCATGAAGATTGAACAAATTTGATTATTTGCCTTGTCGTTCTTGCGCATTTCACGTTTACAACTTTCAATAGTTCAGATCGCAGCTTTTGATGGTGGATAATTCGATCGGAACCCGACGTCAAAATGCAATTTATGTTTCGAACACCGAATTCGACCGTATGGTTGATACAGTGTAAATAGGCTCGAGATGGACTTGGCATGCGTTCTTTTGGTGGCAAAAACTCTCTTCGTTAATAGTATTGCTTCAAAAATGATTAACAATAATGATGGTATCTGTGTTAACTAAGTATTCTATCTGACGCTCGATAGAAGACTGTCCGCCGTTGCCCATCGTGGACGCGACGATGGTGGGTCGGCTGACGCTGGCTTGGTCGGCGACCTCAAGACGGACTGGCACTCGGCTGAGAGCAGAACGATGCGTGGGCGCGCTGGGTGTGTTTGAGAGGGCGAGAGCGGTCACTGGCGATCATATCCAGCGGTGCTGCGTCGCTCACATGAAAAGCTCTCATGCCGTCTGAGCCATAGCCCAGACCCGCACGTATCATCGTGCGTGTGAATTCTCTATCCGCATCAGTGCGTTAGAGACCGGTCAAAACCATTGTGTCTGCTTTTGGGAAACCTCGATGGCTGCAGGAATGACTGCGTTGGGTCGAGAGCGGACCTTTCAAAAGCCTTGGCAATCAACGCTGTCCACGGTTGGCATAAAGGTATCTATGGCGGCTCAACTGCGCGACGGCACGCCCTTCAACAATCGGTTGTTTTATATTGCAAGTTTCATTTGTATGGATAAAAGAACCATCGTCTAATTTTGCAAAATTATCTTGCACGACTATGCTGCTTGGAGGAGGGCGTCGTGCAAGGCGCAGGTGAAATGCCAATCCTTCAACGGCAACACTCGAGCTCTTGCGTTCAGCCAAATAATCAAACCCTGCTTTACACTCAGACGGATTAACGATTCCCTCGTTTATACAAACATCGCTACTAGAATATACAACGATCGGCTGGCACGGGCGAAAGCCAATTCCACCAGTGTAGGGCACAACACCAAGATATAGATAGGAAAACAAGACCACGGCCGCGATCAGGGACCAACCAAGGAACGCTTTGAGGAAATCGCTCTCAGAATGGTCTTCCATGGTGAGTTCGAGGCCGCCGCCTGGGCCGAGAACGAGCACTTGCGCATCGTTCGGCGCACGCTCTGCCAGAATTAGCCCTGCCATACGTTGTAGGTCGGCGTAGCCGGGTACCAGCCGCTGCGGATTAACAACGTAGCGGGCTACAGCCTGCGGATCGGAGAATGCGTCCATGCGCAACGGTAAACCAATACACCGAAGACGAAGCGCTTCATGATCAGCTATGTAGCAGCACGCAGTTAACATGGTGCTTCGCAAAAACTTGCAGCCAGGGCTGGGCCAGAACGAAAGAGATCTTTGACGAGCGGTCGCCCACATACCAGTTGCGCCAGTCGCCTTCAGGGGCGGCGGCCCAAGTCGCCTACCGGCTCTTCCGCGCCGGCGTCACGGATCTGAGCGACAAGGAAGGCTTCGGCTCGCTGCCACGCCTCGTCGGTATCGCCGCGGAAGTTGAGATCGCGTGAGAAGACATCCCGGCCGGTGCGGGCATCCACGAGTCGGGCCCAGAGCTGCAGGATAAGCGTACTGCTCTTGTGCACGACGCCAACGAGAACCAACTCGGCTCCCTGCGCCCGGGATGCCCGCAGCAGGCACTGAGCGTCACCAGCGGGGCAGTCCTTCAGCAGGCGCTCGGCAGGCAGCAGCGTCGCTTGGTATCGTCCCGAGCGAGTGAGGTCGGACGCCAGATCCTCGGCAAGGCGCTGCATCCGTTCCGCATGCTGCCGCGATTGGTCGACCGGCTCGCCCGAGGTGTCGAGGAGCTTGATCGGCAACACTGCCAGTCGGACCGGCTGCGCTTCTGCCGCATCGGCCTGGGACATTCCGTGTGCCATCAGGTGAAGCGCGAGCGCGCCGACCCACACCAATCGGCGCGCATTCGAGACCCAAGCCTCCGCAATGTGCCTCATCCGCGTGCGTCGATCGATCGGGTTCAGGCGCGGGCGGTTCGCAGGGATCAGGCAGCGCATGACGTCTGTGCCTCGTAGAGCGCCTTGAATTCCGGGATCCCGAAGGTCGCTACGATCTGGTGATGCTCGTCGAGGATCTCGTAGACGGGGCCGTCGATATCGCGGTTCGTGAAGTAGACGATCACGTCCTGGTCGCCGCCGCCTTCAGTATGAGGCTCGCCTCCGGCTTTGCCCGCGACATAGCTCCCGACCGGGCGAACCTCTTTGAGCTCCCCGTTCGGCCGGTAAATCCGCAACTCGCCCTGCAGGACGAGGGTCCGGTAGGCCGCTGCATGGCGATGCAGCGCGATCCGCTCGTTTGCGGCGAACTTGAACAGCAGGTCGACGATCCGGGCATCCTCATCGACACTCAGGATATGATAGGCGGCGTGATCGAAGCCCTCGACCGTCCGCCAGACGATGTTGCGATCATCGAATGCGAGCCTTGCCATGGCGTGCTCCTGATGGGTCCTCTCCGTGCCGACGCGCAGGACGCCTGAGAGCATCCCACCGCGACTGTGCCCCGCGGGCAGATCCAGGCCTAAGCGGATTGCAGCGCGCGCCCTTGCCATTCGGTGCCAATGCACCGACCCTGCAGTGGGGAGACGCTCATGCCGGCATACGGTCTGACCCGGGCACGCACCATGGGACCGATCGCGGAGGCCATCACGGCGGCGGGTGGCTCGGTCGCGCGGGTGTTCGGCCGGGCCGGAATACCGCTGACGCTTCTCGACACGCCTGACCGCCTGATCCTGCTGCGTGATCAGCTCCGGCTCGTCGATGCGGCCATGCGCGAGATCGGCGACCCGGCCCTACCGGCCCGGCTCTCAATGCGCACCGGGATCACCGGACTGGGGCCTATCGGCCAACAGGTTCAGTCTGCCGCCACACTCGGGGCCGCCCTCGCACGTGTCGAGATCGTCACCCCGCTTCTCCTTCAGACCGCGACCTGGACAGGACTGCGCCGACAGGATCGGAGCGCGTTCTACGGCTACGCCGTGGCCGAGCGGATCGACAGCGGGCGTCAGGCGAACGAGATCCTCGCGCTCGGCTACCTGCTCGGTACGGTGCGCCATTTCCTCGGCCCCGCATGGCGGCCGGAACGAGCCGTGGTGACCGGTGCGTGCTTGGCCGGCCGTTCCGAGATCGAGGCGCTGCTCGGCTGCGAGATTGTTCTGGGAGCTCGGGCCGGCCTGGTGTTTCCCGCCGACCCTCTCGATGCCGAGAACCCGAAACGCCTCGATCCGACCCAGGCGCATGCGGCTGAGGACGAGCCGATCGGCGAGGACTTTGCGGCCTGCGTTGCGCACCTGATCGAACTCGGGCTGGATGGGGCCCGTCCCACCATCGACGGCATTGCCGGCCGCCTCGGCCTCTCCCGCAGGACGCTGCAGCGCCGCTTGGAGGAGACCGGTAGGCGGTATGCCGACCTTCACCGCAGCGTACTGATCCGCCGGGCGAAGGCGCTCCTGTCAGACGAAACGCTGCCGATCGGTCGGATCGGCGTCGAACTCGGCTATGCGGATGCGGCCCATTTCAGCCGGGCCTACCTGCACTGGACAGGTACGACCCCAAGCGATTGGCGTCGTCGTACTCACATGCAGCTTCGTCCGCTCCTCACCGTTTGATTAGCAGGCACGCAAACCTTACAGATTTAAGTGGATGATAAACCTTCGGTTTTCTCACATGCATGATCGCACAACCATATGGATCAACCGTTATACTTCTTATTTTAGGATCAGCATGAAGTCTTCAAGCGGCCGCTGCGATCGAAGCTGTAGCATTTATGCTGCCATCGTATAGATTTATAAAAATTGATCATGTCTGCAAACAATCTTGTATTGTGTTTGATGTATATAATACAAATCGGCCTCAACGGAGGCTTGATTTCCACATATGGGCACATAGAAGCAAATGATCAAAATCGTAGCTCAAGATAATCAGCTTGCATTCGCAAAAATAGATACGATAACTTGGTTCGTTTCATTTTGTACGAACTATTTATCCGCAGAGAAGATTTGTAATATCTACTTGCTCGGCAGTCGTGCAAGTGGTCACAGCAGCAAAGGCGGGGGCGTCAGAGAAAACTCTGACCACGATTTTTACGTTGTCCTTATAGATAATTGCTCAGAGGAACTGCATACGGGAGGCAGTGAATGGAGCACGTTCTATAGCAAGATGAACGCCGAGAGATTGGCTAAAAACATTGGCGCCATCGACGCTTTCGTTATTCGCGCGACCGCTTTTCAGCAAAGCGCGCGGGATCCGAACTCAGCTGCCGCCAAAGCTCTCAACGGCGTTCTGATTGCATCATATTGACAAACTGAAACCCGTTTTGCAATGAGGTATTTGGTCAAGCTGCTATGAGAAGCGTCGTATTATTTTTGCTTTTGATCGGGATTATATATCCTGCCAACGCTCTTATTCAACATAGACTCGATCCAACACTGTGGCAGTCGGAGGTGATGCGACCCGGAGCTTGGTTCGGCAAGCTGTTGTCGCAGAACGCAGTGGAAGCGCTGGAGATACCTCATCGCATGTCGATCGGCCACGCCGCGGAGTTTGCTAACGGCGGCTGGTCATTCTGAGGTCTACGATGAAGGCAACTGAAGCCTCTCCGATGCCGGTGCTCTCTTCAAGAAAAATAGCTGGCTGTCGAAGGTTTTAATATTCTCGGCCATCAACCGCCACCATTTCGGTTGTAAAGTGTGCCTGTCCCCTGATCTCTACGACCATGCTTACGGATTAAGTATTGCTCATGGCGTTTACACGCTGCCAGATCGGATTTGTGATCATAAGCAAAAATTACAGGCTCACATCCCATCTGGCGAACAGAAGCCATGGCCGCGTCTAATTCCGAATTGTGGGATTTTGGATTCAGATAACGGTCCACTCCCTTGCGTTTAGACAGACGGTAGTAGGCCTTTGCGCGCCCTTTGCGCCCGCGCCCGACATACCAAACCTCCAGCCGATCACGACCTAGACCAACCCAGGCAGAGATTTCGTATGTGTAATATGGCCCCGTAATGTACCCAAACGGTGTACCACCCATTGCCACAACCCAAACATGCAGTATCTACGGATATGAAGCTACTTTAGAAGACACTAACAGAATTATATCAAGGGCAAAAATCATCACATAAATCAATGTTGTATGTCAAAAATCTTAAATCATGCATTTTCGAATCGGCTTCTTAAAACAATTATGGCCGATGATTGCCAGTTGATCTGATCAAATCAATAATAACGGCCGTATCCAATTCGTGCTTGAGGTCTGCCGGAGAGCTCACGTGTGGCGGTGCTCTGCAAAGCACCATGAAACTCCGTGCTCCGCTCGAAGTTGGATTGTGAGGCTTGGCGCTCCATATATCGAACCCCGCGAGCCAGTTGGCGCCATGCGAGTTGCGGAACCGTACTCATCTCCTGCAGCACACGGCGGAGCGCCTGCGCCGCCGTGAATGCGCTTCTCAGATCGAGGCGCACCTCAGGGCGGGGAGGCGGGATCACACCATCCCGCACGAACGCGCTCCTGTCCTCGACATGATCGACGACGTTCGCCTTCTCGGCATAGCGACGCGCTTCCACGAACAGCCGCTCCTGCAGTTCGGCCTCGCTCGGCGCGAGAGCGGGATCCGGCTGCCGCGCCCGAACGGCCGCGGCCAGGCGCTCGCGCTCGATCACCAGCCATGCCTCCTGCCGGTGCCGGGTCAGACCAACATAGAGCTCGCGCGCGTCCGCCGCCGTGAACCCGCAATAGACCGTCGCCTCGCAGGTCCGACCCTGCACGGCGTAGGCCGTACCAGCATAGGCGTGGCTAAGACGCGGCTGCAGCCTCGCCTTACCCCGGCGGGGCTGCACCGACACGAACCCGGCATAGGCGTCCTCCACCTGCCGGCCGTCCTCAAGACGCACGCAGAGCCTGAGCTCGCCGGCGCGATCCGGCCCGATCGCCTCGACCGTGGCCCGCGTGCCGTTGCGGATGCCATGCTGCGCTAGGCTCTCACCAAAGCGCAGACGGTCACCGACCGCCAAACTCACCCGCTGGGGTTTGTTCTCGCGGTCCCGCGCCGTCACCTCGATCTCGGGTCCGGTCAACGTGCCCTCGGAACGTAGCAGGGCCCGTGCTTCCCGGTTGAGCGCGGCTGCGTCGCGGTTGCGCCGGGTCACGATCAGCGCGGCGTCCACGCCATGGCGCACCCGCGCCTCGCCCCAGAGCGCCAGGGTCCGCGCCCGCACCGCCTCAGCGCCGGGGACAAGCTCGACATGCCCCTGCCGTGCGTAGGCCCGCAGACCTGCCTCAACCTCGCCGCGTGCCATCAGCACCGAGGCCGCGCGCTGCCAGGGGACCGTCTGCCGCCGCACCTCCGACAGGGCGGCGCGGCGGCCGAGCACGTCGACGACGGCACGCAGCGCGCTGCCGCCCGGAACCGGGGCGAGCTGGCGCCGGTCGCCCATCAGCACGACCCGCGCCCCGCCCGCGGCCGCCGCCGTCAGGATGGCCGAGAGATCCCGGGTGCCGACCATCCCGGCCTCGTCCACCAGCACCAGGGTGTTCGGCCCGAGCGGCTCGGCGTTTCCAAGGGCCTGATCGTGACGCCAGCGGGCGATGGCCTGCGCCGGGATGCCGATCGAGGTGGAGAGCTCGTCGGCCGCGACCCAGCTCGGCGCCAGCCCGATCACCCTAAGACCGGAGCAAGCGGCGATCTCCCCCAGCGCTCGCGCCGTCGTGGTCTTGCCGGTGCCGGCCCCCGCCTCCAGCACGCTGACGGCCGCCAGCGCGCACACGTCGCGCAAGGCCCGCTTCTGCTCCTCGGCCAGGGGTGAACCGGGCCCCAACACCGCGTTCAGCCCCGGCTCCGAGATGGATCGTCCAGCCTCGGACCGGTCAGCGGCGCGCAGCAGGGCGGCCTCGGCCGCCGCGAGGCTGGGCGTCGTCCAGCAGGCCTCGCGCTCGGCCTGAACCAGCCGCACGAGCACACCCGTGCGCTCCAGCGCCGCCAGCTCGGCCCGTACCGCTACAAGACCAAGTCCCTGCAAGGCCGCCTCGTCGAGCGCGCGCTCGATCAGGCTCCGGCGCGCCAGCACGGTCTCGTGTCGGAACAGAGCGGAGGCCGCGAGCGCCACCGGCGTCGTGCCGGAGATCTCGGGCGGCTCGAAGGCCAGCTCCTGCACCGGAGCGGCTTCACGCTTTAGATCCGGCGCGCGGACGGCCTTCCAGGGATCAAGACCGAGACCGTTCAGCTCCATGCGCCAGCGCGCTTCCAGCTCGGGACCGGTCGGCAGATCCGCTTTGGCGCCGCGGGTGGCGAGTGCGGCGATCTCCTTCTGCGCGCTCGAGGCGGCTTCACGATCGACACCGATCCGAGCCTCGATCGCCACCGAGCGCTTCGAGAACGCTTCGATCGCCGTCTGCGGAATGCCGGCAATCTCGAATTGCCCCTGGCCCGCCGGACGCAGGCTCAGCCCGAGCTCGCCCACGAGCCGCTCGGCGAGCGCCGCCCGGTAGGCGCTGCCCACCACCAGCTGCCACTGATAGAGCCGCTCCGGCTCGAGGGTTCTGTGCCGCCCGTCCTGCGAGGGAGCAGCGTTGATCAAGACGCAGTGCGTGTGACAGTTCGGGTCGCCGGCCCGCGAGGTGTAATGATCGAAGCGGCCCACCATCAGGCCGGCCGGTCCTTCGCGCCGATGTCCGCCCGCCCCGAGCCGCACCTCCAGGAGCCCCTCTGCACACAGGAAGCCGAGCGCCTCCTCGACAGAAGCAGCGTGCAGGACTTCCAGCTGCGCCCGCACCTCGGCAGAGCTCGCGGCCCAGAGCAGGGAGAATGTCTTGGGTGCGGTCAGGGTCAGGTCCCACCCGGCCCGGTGACCCGCCCCAGCTCCGCGCACCAGCGGCCGGCCGCTCGCCGGATCGAGCCCGGCGCAGAGATCACGAAAACTTTCCAGCACGATCGGGGCACCATGGCGCACGATCGCCGGCCCCTGCGTCCACCAGCGGCCACCACCGTCCTGGACGTAGTACTCGTCTCGGTTGTGAGTCTCGCGGTAGGGGTCGTTGGTGTAGTAGGCGCCCGCCGATGCGCCATGCCCGAGCGCGTGCAGCGAGGCGGTCACGCCGCCGGGGCCTTCGCCGCTCGGTAGCGGCAGATCTCGGCCACCGCGCCCGGTGGGGGCTCGGCCAGAGCCTCGCCGACCAGTCCGGCCAGCTCGGCAAGCCGGTCCTTGACGAGGGCCATCTCCTCGCCCAGCCGGCTGTAGGCCGTGACCCCGTCGAGGTGATCGGCGATCGCGCGCGTAGCGAGCTCGGCCGCCGTCAGGCCGCTGCGCTCGGCCGCCGTTGCCAGACGCGCGGCGAGCTCAGCCGCGAGGGGGATCGTGAGGCTCTGGGGTGCGGACATGCTGGGTCTGGGCAGGAGCGGAGGGGGTCAAGCCTGGCAGCCTGGCCCGAGCCGCCGCAAGGGCTGGCGGACCTGCCTGTCCCGCCATGGTTAGCGACTGGCAGCTTTAGTGCGTGTGGTGTGACCCTACCCCGACCATGGTTCCTTAACGGCAAATCCAACGGCAGACGCTGGCAGCCCTGGCAAAGGCTGGCAGCCAAGGGGTCGTTAACTCAGCCCCCCTAGCGCGGGAGCCATGTCCCTCGATCCCAAGCGCCTCGCGCGCGACGCGAACCGCGCCCAAGCTCAGCGGCCGGACACCGGCATCGGCCGAGAGACCACCGGCGTCACCCGTGCCGTGCGCGCCGGCCTGCCCGTCATCCGGCAGCTGCGCGCGGCCGGCGTGACCTGGGCTGCCATCGCCGAGGCGATGAGCGCCCAGGGTGTGACCCAGGGAGCGGGCACACCCTTGAGCGCCACCCGCCTGACCGCAATCGTCACCCAGGTCGAGGCGCAGATCCGCCGCAAGGCCGAGCGCGAGGCCGGGCGCCGCAGCCGCTCCGACCTGACGGTCTCATCCGGCCTCCTGCCTCCGTCTCACCCGGCCGCGACATCGCTCCCGGCTCCAGCGGCTGCGCCTGCTCCTCTCCCTCCATCCGGTTCCGGCGTGCCCGCCACGGAGGAGGAGATCCGGCGCGCCGGCCTGAACGATCTGCACAAGCTCCTGAAGAAGTCCTGAAGAAGGTTTTTCCCATGCCTCGCATCCTCCTCGTCGCCCAGGACAAGGGCGGCTCCGGCAAGAGCACGTTGACGCGCGCGCTTGCCGAGTGCCTGCCCGCGGCGCGCCTGATCGAGATCGAGGCCAACCGCCGCCTGATCGAGCTGGAGGATCGCGTCAGCTTCTTCCCCGTCCGGGCCGAGCGCGGCGAGATCAACCGCACCGGTGGCGCCGCCGCGCGTGCGGAGTTCGACGGTCCGCTCAACGCGATCGCAGCCGCGCAGGGACCCGTCATCGTCGATGTCGGGGCCAACACCGCCGGCTCGCTCCTGCCGCTGATCGGGGAGGCGCAGGCGCGCTACGCCCGCCGCGGGGTCGAGTTCGCGCTCCTCGTCGTGCTCACCAGCGAGCCCGGCGCCCTGGCCAACGCACCGGTGCTGCTCGATCTCGCCAAGCCTTTCACGGCCGCGCGCTTTGCCGTTGAGAACCAGGTCGAGGGCCCGGTCGATCCGAAGGCTCTGAAGGGTTTCACCAAGGATGTCACCCTGACTCAGCTGGAGAAGCTGAGCCTCGACGAGCGCGCCAACGAGCTCCTGCAGAAAGGGGGCCTGCGGTTCATCGGCGAGGACCTCGTCGCCGCCGAGGATCGCCTAACCGAGCGCTACGGCTTCGCCGAGGCGGGGCGTATCGTCGAGGATCTCACGAGCTTCCGCGCCAGGACCATGCAGGCCGTCAGCCCGGCTGCGCGCTGGCTGGAAGGCTGACGCCGATGTCGTCGCCTTCTTCCCGCGGGTCGTCCTCGAGCGTCGATGCGCGTCTGCGCGCGGCGCAGAAGGCCGAGCGGGCGGCCACCCGGCGGGTGCAGCAGGCGAGCCGTGCCCGGCTCACTGAGATCCTGCGGCTGCCGCTACGCGAGCGCCTCACCCATCTCGACGATCCGGCGCTTGTAGGTCCGGACCGGGTCAGCCTACGCCGCTCGCTCCAGGCTGGCCTCGCCCGCCCCCGCAGCCGCTGGCATCCGAGCAGGCGCCTGCAGGCCCTGAGTCGGCGGCTCGGCGTATCGGCGCTGCGCCAGCTCCTGCATCCGGCCTTGCTCGGACTGGCCGGGATCGCCGGCGTATGGCTGCACATGGCTTGGTCCAACACGCCGCGGGTGGCGCTCTCGACACAGATGCTGGCCAGCAACGTGGTTGGTCCGGACGGTCTGGTGCAGAGCTATGCCTTCCCAGCCCGGAGCTGGGTTCCGATGGAACAGCTCGACGCGCAGACGGCGCAGGTGCGGGTCTGGTACACGCGCCAGGGCTACGGGCACGGTGCGGTCTGGCGCAGCGGGCTCGACCTCGCTCGCTGAACTCGCCCCGCCCCTGAGCAAGCATGCCGGTTGCTGCGGCAGCCCCTCAGCCGGTAGCCCGCACGGGTGCCACGGAGTCGAGCAGACCGGAGAAGCGCGCATCATTGTGGGCGAGCGTCTTGCGGAGCTTGAGCGGATCGGTGGTGTAGGCGCCGCTGGCGAGGAAGACCAGAGTGTGCCGCTGGGTCAGGCGGGCAAGTTCCGAGGCCGGCACCAGCGCCTCCGGACCAGGCGCCACGCTCTTCGTCTCCCGGCCGGTATTGGGATCGCGAGAGATCGTCTCCTGGACGCCCGTGAAGCTCCCGAGCGCCGTGGACCAGCGCTCGCGCTCCGCGCCCTGCGCACCCGCGAGGTTGAACAGCAGCAACGCCTCGGCCGTGTCGCGCAGGATCGCCGCGCCCGCCTCACCGTAGGTATCGATGATCTGCGCTTCGGATTGCCAGAACGTCCACAGCGAGACGCCGTAGCCCGGCAGCTCGCCGGCCCCGCGCAGGATCGCACCGAAGCGGCCGAGCGTATAGGCCTCGTCGATGATCACCAGGAGGCGCTCGGCCACGGGCGTGCGCCGCACGGTGCTGAACAAAGCGGCGAGCAGCCAGCGCACGTAGGGCGCAAGCTCCTTGCCGCGGTCGTCGGCCGGCAGAACGACGTAGAGGTCGGCACTGCCCGAGCAGAGTGCGTCGAGGCGGACGCTGTGCCCCGTCACGACCTGCTGCATACGAGTGTCCAACATCCAGCCGAAGCCCTGGGCCGCTGTCGCCAGGATGTCGGCGCGACTCTTGTCTGGGGGGGAGGCCAGGATAGCGCGGGCATCCTGGGCGACCGCGTCATCGTACCCCTCGAGGGCTGCCAGCAACGCATCGGGATTGCGCACCAGGGCAGCGGCCTCCGGCACGCCCTGCCCGGACCGGATTGCACATTGCAGGGCTGCCACCACGAGAATGCTGGCGCGATCACGGAAGAACGCGCCGGCCTCACTGGGCTGGGCGGTCTCCGGCAGGAGGGCGCGGGCCATGCTCTGCAGCTCCAGCACGTCCTCGGCGTCGAGGCCGAGCAGCGGATCCCAGCGATCCGAGCCACCGGCCAGACCGAGGGGATCGAGCACGTAGACCGTCTGCCCCATGCTCTCCCGTCTCCGCCGCACGGCGCGAACGACATCGCCCTTGGGATCGATCACCACCGCGGGGCCAGCCCAGGCGCCGGGTTCCGGCAGGGCGAGGTTGGGCAGGATCAGACCACTGCTCTTGCCGGTGCGGGGCGGGGCAATGGTGAGCAGGTTGCCCTCAAGCTGGACGCGGACAGCTCGGCCGGTGTCCGGATCGAGGCCGAGCTCGATCCCCTTGCGCATGCGTGCGAGATCGCGGGGGCTGGCGAAGGCGGCATCGCCGAAGCGGCGAAGATGATGACGCAGCGGCACGAGGCGGCCGCCCATCAGGATCAGCACACCGAGGGCGACCGGGATGCTCCAGACGAACAGGACGGACGAGCGCCCACCACCGGGAAGCGCGTCCGAGCCGCCGAGCGCCATGTTGACGTAGGTTCGGCCCATCCGGACGAGGCCGTCGAGCCAAGCGCCCAGGCCGCCCCCCTCGGGCGTGAACCAATCGCCCGGAGTTCCGCGCAGGGCCGGCCAAGCGCGCGCGTCGAGCCCGTGGGTGGCGAGGTAGGCCGCCGGGTACCCCAGCAGGAACGTGGCGGCGAAAACGAGGAGGACGAGGCCGATGCGGGCGGGAAGGTCGGGACGATACATGGCGCTGCCATAGGACAGCGTACCTGAGAGAAGGTGCTACAACCTCACTCGAACTGGATCGGGTCGACAGACGCTCTGTTTACCCCCGCTCACGGCAGTGGGGCAGGAGAAGCAGGTCTTAAGAGGCCGCCCGAATTGAGCTCGAAACAGTACTCGGCGCTCTGGACCAACCGCAGTGAAATCGATCGTTGCCGCTGGCCCAGGTACACGAAAATTGGATAACTGCTAGTCAACGTTCATCTTGCAGATTATATTCGAAATTTCATCCGGTATCTGCAAGTCCCATACTGGTCTTAGCTTTTCATGTACCGCGAGTTTGGATGATTGAATTTTATCAATGTCGCTCAAACCAGACCACCAACGGCTAAATTCTGGATTCAAAACCTCTCTGAAATAATCATCGTGAAGTTTCTGCGACCTGACTACGTCGTCGTACAAGCCAGCCAGCTGGATCTGCGGCTGATTGCCTGAATGTTCTCGCCAAAATTTATCACGCACAAGACTGAAAATCTCTTCCGCGCTATAAACAAAGGCCGGCCTTGGCACCGGAACGGGGGCACCCTCCAACAAATTACTTCTCCATAGGTCTTTGATACCAGCTTATGCCGGCAGATTAAGATTTCTGCGGAAGCGCCCTGCGCGCAAGAGCTGGACGAAAAAAAATCTTGTCCTGTCTCAAACGTCCGTCGATGACCAGACAACCTGGCCCACCTGAGATTTATATGTCAGGCATGCCGCGATAAAAATTATCGCCAGTCAGTCATCCTTGAGAAGACGCCAAGGTTCCGTGCCAAGGCCATCGGCAATACGAGCAATGTTGTCGATCGATACGTTCCGCTCAGAACGCTCAATCCCGCCGATGTAGGTCCGGTGGATCCCACACACGTCGGCAAGAGCCTCCTGGCTGAGGGAAAGATCTGCCCGCAGACGGCGCATGTTCTTAGCCAGAACGTCGCGCAGCGGGCCTTTATGCGTGCGTTTCACCCCGCGAAAGGGTCATAATGCCGACTTTATAGCGACAGCTTTTAAGTAGCATTAAGTCCCTGATCCTACCGTGTGGTCGTTGTCAGGAGCGTGCCATGACCACCACCACTTGTTCTGGGACCGTGATCGCATTGGGCCAGTCCGTGCTCAGCCTCCAGGGGAGGCGCTATGCCTACATCGAGATACAGAGGCGGGACGGCCGCATCCTGCGGGCCGACGACGTGGTCGTACTGAACGAGGTGGGCAGCCTCCTCCACGAGGGTGTCGAGGGCCGGTTTCACTTCGACGCCGCTCGCCTGAAGACAGCCACGATCCGTCAGCTGTTCGGGATCCGGCGCAACGACGGACGCTGGGCCTATGACGCCGCGCAAGTTCGTGTGACAGCCGCCGTCCAGAACATAGTTCAGGGTGCGCTCCTGGCGTTCGTCTTCGTCGGCATCCCATTCCTGCTGCTCGGCCTGCTACAGCTGATCTACTCGATCGGCACGGCTCGCCTGCGCCACGACGAATTCTTCGGCTCTGAGGACCAGGGCGGCGGTTCTACGCGTCAGAGTGAGGTCATCCGGATATGACCGCCCGCGCAGCTTCCCTGAGGCATGTGATGTGCCGGCGCTCCGGGTTCGGGAAGGCCCGCGGGATCGGCACCGCCTGCATTCCGTTGATCCTGACGAGCCAGGCCGTCCTGGCTGCAGGGGCCGACTTCACACGGATGCGGGCATTCGACGCCCAATACGCCTACCTCGATGTCCCTGCCGGGGCACCGGCACAGGACTGGATTGAGATCCAAGCGAGACGCCGCGGCGATGGATGGCTCATCGAAGCCGTGGGTTCGAACCCGAAGCTAGCCGCGTCCGTACGCACCTGTCGAAAAGTGTTCCCTGGTCGTACTGTCGGACCGGGTCGGATACGAGCGAAGGACCCGTCCGGCGAATTCGGCACGTTCGAGTTGCGCCGCGAAGGCGCATATGCACGATTAGTTTTGCTCTCGGCAGGCGGCTGCGCCCGCCAGGGTCTCTACCTCATCCCAACCGTGCAGGATTGATCGGTTCCTACGGTGTCGTCCCCCAGCATCATGCTAGCAGGAGGCCGGCGGCTCAAGCTCACCTGAGGAACTGAACGTCCCCAGGCTATAATCCCAGAACCAGACCGCCGCGCTCCACAGCAGATGATGTTATTCTAATATCTCCTATGAGCCCTTACGACAGCGCCTGTGGCTCTCCGAGAAGAGGCATCTACACCGATCAATATCTTGATCTTCGGTTTTTGGAGAATTTGCACGGCAAGAGCCATCGGCTCACAATCTGCAAGTACTTCCCAGTGGGATGCAGGGCCTGCTGCCCCTAACACAGCGTTGATCTCTATCTCCCGTAGAGAAACCAATCCATTCAGTTCGATTTTTAAAGCCTCAGCTGCAATAGCACTAACGATTTGGTCGACGGTGCAAGCTCCGGTGGGAACACCAGCACTATCTACTCTGACGATAGCACATTTAGTCCCAGCGACTTGCGCCAAAACATCTGCAATTTTTTCCCGTCCACTAACCAGCACCAATTGCTGATCCTGTCGAGAGGAAAGTTTTTCACCACTATAACTATGAGCATCAGGAAAAGATCTCATAGCTTGATCTACTGTATTATAATGGCGCATCCATAGGAATGTTCTTTGACAACGATACTGAACCACCATTTTGATCTTTGCCATGACGTCAGTGGCATTTAGATCAAGAATTGGCTCATGGTGCGCGATCCGATTACGGAATTGGTTGATTTCCTTTACCGCAGTTTGGATATCATGTCGGCTCACACTTCTTGGCAGGCGCGGAAGAACAATATTGAGCTTAGTTCGCCAAAACGAACCATATTCAGGTCGGAAAAAATTTGACCAAAAGTCAAATGTAAGAGTAGCTACGACCTGGTTTCTTGACGCTCCTGCCCCTCCCGCACGACCAATAGCCTTATTTAAGGTTGACAACCCGTCAGAGGTCAACACCTTATTCCGAAAGTGATTATCGTATGGCCAGTAAGGGCCATAAACAGCCCCCAGGGATTCATCGATAGCGTTTCGGAGCGTTACCTCTACCACATTAAGTGGATAGAGAAACGCCTCAGCCAGACGGGCATTATAGAGATATAGTTCCAAAGCGTATGCTTCGTCATTACCTGCTCTTGCTAGATAGGTAGCGAAACGCGCTGTCGAGAGAGAGCCCTTCAAAGAAGCGATATCGTCAGGGGTGTAGGGGAACGGATGTTGACTCTCAGCCATTTTACCCCTACCTAGACCCTCCAGCAGTCGACATGGCCCCACTGGCATAGCTATGCGCCGTCGACACCGATTTCGGAGCACCAGGTCAGGCTAGTCCTCGCCTGGTGTCTTCGTTTTCGGGCGCGCAATCAGATACGTTTGAACTGCTGCGATATAGCTCCGGGCGTCACATCCAGGATGGCGGCCACCGTTGCCTGCTTCCAGCCACCTGCTTTCGCCATTGCAATGAATTGCAAGCCGCTGTCATTTAGCCGACCGCCATCAGTTTTACATTGTTCACGAAGAAAATCGACCAACCCAGCCTTGGCCTCAAGTGCCTTGAGCTGACGCCGGATAATTCGCCCTTCGTTCACAGATGGTCCTTGATATCTATCGGCTGGACGAATGATCTAATCGAATTAGTGGCGTTTTTCAATGAGAAAATTTTAGACCACTTCAAAGTGCGAAATTTATATAGCCAACTTATGGTTGTGAAGTTTAAGTTTGGCTCCGATCTGACCGACTTCTTCCACTGCGAAGCGGCTACTGGCTCGCCGGAGCGCTCGATCCAGCCACCCCGACCGGCGAGCCGATCGGCATCGCCCACGGCGCGAAGGGCAGCAGCCATCTCACCACCATCGGTGACGCTGTCGCCCTGCACTGCCGCGCCCGGGCCGCACTGAGCGCGGAAATGGACGCGCATGACGGCACCTGCCCCTTCCCGTGGTTCAAGGCGTTAGCCCGAGCACTTCGCCTTGAAGCGTTAGGCCCTTTCCTGACCTCCTACCCGTCGGCGAGACTGGGGGCGTAGGTCACAGGGGAGGGGGATACCCAGCCCTGTAGGCCTACCGAAGGCCGGGGACAGCGCCCCGTGTGCTACACCGGGCCGTGGCTGTCCGTACCCGACGTATTGGTCCAGATGATCAGACGCCATAGAACTGCCGTTGCCTGCGGATGCTGGTGATGATTTTGCGGTGGAAAATGGTCACCATGATTGCAGGTCACTTCCTTACCGCAGTTTTTGCAGCGGTAGATCCCTGATTGAGGTACTTGGTCTCCTGGCTTGTAGTATGTAGACCATACCGGTTCAGTTCCACTTGCCTGAACGACGTTCCGAGAGTCTTTGTACCAAGCCACGTTCACAGTCTCCATCTAAGTATGAAAAAATATACGGGCAACCATCGTTGGCGGCCCACTCTGTAAAAACCTGAGTTTAAGCTTGATCGATCTACAAGCTACAGGAAGACATTAGAGCGCTTCAGGTCCAAGCAGGCCATTTCGCTCCTGAATGAGGCCGGCATACATGCGGTGGAACCGCTGCTCCTCATCCCCCTGCGGAGGCGTTTCCGTGATCGAGAACGCCCGCCCTCGGAACACATCGAGCAACCGAAACTGCTCCGGCGGCACGTTCGGTAAAGCCCGGCCGAGCACCCACAGGCCGAGCCTGGCGGCCTCCTCACTCACTACCGGCGCTTCTGCGAAGTAGGGGTAGACGTAGTGATGGCCTCCCAATCCGTCTGTGATCGAGAGGATGCTATCGACCTTCACTGCGGCTGCGAGATCCGGGACCTCGTAGCGCGTTCGCTGTGAGGGACCGAGTTGAAACGGCTCGTTGGTCCGGCGGCGGTATGCATTCCACCACCCCAGAAAACCGTCCCTGAGCAGTGGATACAGTCGTTGCCGGTTTCGGTTACCGGCCATCCTGCCGGTGGTTGATTCATGCAGATCCTCGGTACCGAACACGTGGGCTCGCGCATCAGCCCAGAACGGCCCGTAGAAGTCGCCGCCCTCACCAGCCAAACCGGCTGCACGCGCCCGGTCGTCTCGAATGATGTTCCTGAGTGCTCCACGCCGGCGGTTGGGCGCCGAAAATCCGATTTTGAGCAATTTGCGCAGTGAAATGCTCTCAAGTGGCATACGATGGCTCCGTTGGGGGAACCCTGCAACCTAACGGCGATCTGCGGCCTGCAGAATATTTCTTTAGCTTAGCCGGTTATTTTTCCTGTTGAAAAAGCGATGGCTGTACATTGCTATCGTGAGGCGGAACCCGCCGTGGCGGGTTCCTGAAGCCGATGAAGACAGATACTGAAGCGCGACCTGCAAGGCAGGGACGCCTCAGGACTCTTTCACGGTGGTACCGGGGTTCGCCTTGCCGTGCTTGGTCGTAACATACCGACCAGTGCCAGCACTCCGGTAATGCTCACCCGAGCTGCCACTTACTGTGCGCGGTTCTTTGAGGGACGTGCCCGGACTTTTCGCAGCCTTGCCCGGAGTGATGAAGCGACCCGTACCTGCGCTTCGGAAGTTGCTACCCTTTGCCATGATATGCTCCTGCATCGGCTGAAGCCAACAGCATATCAACATGTATGGTCAAATTCTGTTCCAGACACCATATATAGCATTCTGCCAGCGGCGCGGGCATCATAGAGCCACGGAATTCCGTGTTTTTGTGCCAGCGTGAGGCTGAAACGCGGTTCCATGCTCAGAAAGTCCGCGAGCTGCCGGTGACGACGCCCCACACCTGGAAGTCGGCCTCAGCCGGAACCTCGATGTTCGGGAACGCGGGGTTCTCGGCCTTGAGCGTCACGCGCTCGCCGCGCCGATGACAGGTTTTCATCGTGAACTCGCCGTCGAGGCAGGCGACGACGATGCAGCCGTTCCGGGGCGGCTTGGCCTTATCTACCACAGCCACGGCACCGGGAAACAGGCCCCGGCCGGTCATGCTCTCGCCCGCGACGCGGACAAGGAACACGGACGGCGAGCCGATCCTGTACAGCTCGTTGAGATCGAGGGGGCGTTCGAGGTGATCCTCGGCCGGGGAGGGGAAGCCGCAGGCCACAGAGGCGGTCACGAGGGGGGCGCTGGCGCTTAGGCGCACCTCACCCTTGAGAAGGGCCACGATGCTGTAGTTGCATCAAATCAAAATACGTTCGATCTCGTCCAGGTTCACCTCGTCGGAGCGCCGGTCATAGAGCTGCGTGGTCCGAGTCGAGGCGTGGTTGGCGATGGCGGCGGCGCGTTCCAGCGTGCCACCGTTCTTGAGGTAGGCGGTGATGCCGGTGGCGCGGAAGGTGTGGTTGCCGATCCGGGTGGCGATGTCGGCTGCCTTGGCCCGCCGCTGTACCATCGCGTAGGCGTTGGCGGCGGGGAGGGCGGTCCGGGTTAGTTCGGCCGTGCCGCGCCGGATCGTCCGAAACAGCGGCCCGTCGCCGTCTCCGGCGATGCCGGTTCCGTCCAAGTAGGCGTGCAGGTAGGTTTCCAGGTTGTGGTGACAGGGCAGGTCCACCGCCTTGCCGCCCTTCTCATGCAGGCGCACCCACAGGCGGCGGTTCTGCACGTACACGTCCTCCACTCGCATCGCGGTGGCCGCGCCGATCCGGGCGAAGGTGTAGACCATCAGCCCGATCAGCGCCCGGTCGCGTAGGCCGATGGGCGTGCTCACGTCGATGGCATCAAGGATCGCGCGGGCCTCGTCCGGCGCGAGCACAGGCGTTTTGCCCCGCTTCACCACATGCTTCGGCCCCCGCACGGCGCTGGCTGGGTTGAACGGCAGCACGCCGCCGGTCGCCAACCAGTCGAACATCATCCGGATCGCGGCCAGGCGCTGCTTGACCGTGGGGGCGCTGTGGCTCCGTCCCAGCTCCTCGACGTAGGCGGCGATATGGATCGAGCTGACTGCGGTAATCGAGGGCAGGGCGTGCCGTTCCAGCCAGGCGCAAAACTCGCCTACCGCCTTAACGTAGGCGCGGCGGGTGTTGGGGTTCCTGATCTGCGCCGTGAAGAATTCGAGGAAGCGATAAACGGCACGATCCCCGGCCGCTGCCACCAGGGCAGGGGCGGGGTAGCTGGCGAGGGTGGCAAGCTGCTTCACAGTCCATCCTCGAAATTTCGGACTGCACCACGAGCGTATGCAACAACATCGAGATGAGCGAGCCAGGTTACCTGACGCAGCCGACCCCGGAGAGCGACTATCGTTCCCACAGGAGTTTCTTCTGGCACACCGGTTGTTTGGGCCACAATCGCCTCGGCATGGATAATTTTGTTGCAG
>Ga0308157_10001827_pt1 | contig 39634 bp, 36 predicted proteins | sample PhyBR1_FD_201035 | JGI IMG/M metagenome (GOLD analysis project Ga0308157, IMG submission 201035) | Phyllosphere microbial communities from UC Gill Tract Community Farm, Albany, California, United States - DLSLB.R1 | ecosystem: Host-associated > Plants > Phyllosphere > Unclassified | place: USA... | reverse complement strand
CGTCACCACCCCGCCGCCGCCGCCGTTCCCTCCGCCGCCGCCTCCCCCGCCGCATGCCGCCAAGGGAAAGGCCGAGAGGCAGACCAGACCGACCGAAACCGCCACGCCGCGCAGATGCCTGAATGCCACTTTTCGCCTCCCCCGAGTTCAAGGCTCATTAGGCCATAGTTTGCAGCCTTGGCGAGCCCGTTTCAGGGGATGTGCGGAGCAATTTTCCGGTTGCGGCCTAGTCGCGCAGCAGTTCGTTGACGCCGGTCTTGGCGCGAGTCTGGGCGTCGACGCGCTTGACGATGACGGCGCAATAGAGCGACGGGCCGCCGTTCGGATCGGGCAGGGCGCCCGGCACCACGACCGAATAGGCCGGAACCTCGCCGCGGAAGATCTCGCCCGTGGCGCGGTCGACGATCTTGGTCGAGCCCGACAGATAGACGCCCATGGCCAGGACCGCGCCTTCACGGACGATGACGCCCTCGGCCACCTCGGCGCGGGCGCCGATGAAGCAGCCGTCCTCGATGATGGTCGGGTTGGCCTGCAGCGGCTCCAGCACGCCGCCGATGCCGGCGCCGCCCGACAGGTGGACGTTCTTGCCGATCTGGGCGCACGACCCGACCGTGGCCCAGGCGTCGACCATCGAGCCCTCATCGACGAAGGCGCCGATGTTCACGAAGGACGGCATCAGCACGACGTTTTTCGCGATGTGCGCGCCGCGACGGACGATGGCGCCCGGCACCGAGCGGAAGCCGGCCGCCTGATAGTCGGCGGCGCTCCAGTCGCCGAACTTGTTGGGCACCTTGTCCCAGAAGGGACCGACGGCGGCCGGGTGGTCGGCCGACAGGGGCAGGGTCGGAGCGTGGCCCGCGCGCATGATGATGTTGTCGTTCAGGCGGAAGGACAGCAGCACCGCCTTCTTCAGCCATTGATGGGTGGTCCAGACGCCGTCCTCGCCGCGCGTAGCGACGCGGGCTTGCCCCGCGTCCAGCAAAGCCAGGGCGGTGTCGACGGCGTCGCGGACCTCGCCGCGCGTGGCGGCGGAAACCTCGGCGCGGGCTTCCCAGGCGGCTTCGATGACGGATTCCAGATGGGTCAGGTCGGTCATTGCGGATCTCCGTCCAGCATGGCGGTGGTCAGGAAGGGGCCGACGCTGGCGGCCCGGTGTTGGATATGCTCGCCCTCGGCCGTGAAGGCCTTGGGACCGACCAGAACCGTGGTCATGCCGATGGCGTGCGCCGGCTCCAGGTTCTTGGGCGTGTCCTCGAAGAAGCAGGCGGTGGTCGGATCGACGCCGAACCGGGCCAACATCTTGTCGAAGGTGCGCGGGTCCGGCTTGGGGATCAGGTCGGCGTCTTCCAGGGCGAAGACCCCGTCAAAGAAACGCGTCAGTTCCAGCTTCTCCATCACCCGGCGAGCGTGGCCGATGGAGCCATTGGTGAAGATCAGGCGCGGGCCGCTCAGCCGTTCCAGCGCCGCGTGCAGGCCGGGATCGGGGCTCAGCACGTCCAGCGGCACGTCGTGGACCTCGGCCAGGAAGTCGTGCGGATCGATTTCGTAGTGCAGCATCAGCCCGGCCAGGGAGGTGCCGTAGTCGTGCAGATAGCCGCGCTGCATCGCCAGGGCCTCGGCCGATTCCAGACCCGAGGTGCGCACCACATAGTGGTTGATGCGCTGTTCGACCTGTTTCAGGAACTGGCTTTCCGGCGGGTAGAGGGTGTTGTCGAGGTCGAACACCCAGGACCGGACGTGGCGCAGGTCGGCGCCGATTTCGGTGGTCGCCGCGAGCGGTGTGACAGTCACTGCGCCTTCACCAGGGTGCCCGCACCGAACTCGGTGAACAGCTCGACCAGCATGGCGTGAGGGCGACGTCCGTCTAGGATGACCACGGCCTCGACGCCCGCGCGGACGGCGGCCATGGCCGTCTCCAGCTTGGGGATCATGCCGCCGTTGGCGACGCCGGTGTCGATCAGGGCTTGGGCCTCTTCGAGGTTCATCTGGCGGATGATCTCGCCGTCCGCGCCCTTCACGCCCGCCACGTCTGTCAGCAGCAGCATCCGCTTGGCGCCCAGCGACCCGGCGACGGCGCCGGCCACGGTGTCGGCGTTGACGTTATAGGTCATGCCGTCTTCCGCCACCCCGATGGGGGCGATGACGGGGACCCAGTCCTCGGTCTCCGAGGCGATCAGGCCCTTGATCAGCTTGGGATCGACCTTGGTCGGCTCGCCGACAAAGCCCAGATCGACCTCGTGCTCGATCATGCTGTCGGGGTCGCGCTTGGTGCGCTTGGTCTTCTCGACCGTCAGCAGACCGGCGTCCTTGCCCGACAGGCCGACGCCGCGCACGTCGGCTTCCTTGCCGGCGACGGTGATCCAGTGAGCGATCTCCTTGTTGACGGCGCCGGACAGGACCATCTCGGCCACCTGCATGGTGTCCTTGTCCGTCACGCGCAGGCCATCGACGAAGGCGGATTTCACGCCTGCCTTGTCCAGCATGGCGCTGATCTGCGGCCCGCCGCCGTGGACCACCACGGGGTTCACGCCCATCAGCTTCAGCAGCACCACATCGGCGGCGAACTGCTTGGCCACGGCGCTCTCGCCCATGGCGTGGCCGCCGTATTTGATGACCACGGTCTCGCGGTCGTAAACCTGGATATAGGGCAGGGCCTCGGCGAGCGTCTTCGCCGTCTCCCAACTGCGTTCCTCGGATTGCCGTTCAGTCTCTTTCATAATGGCCGCTCGATAGCGGCGAAGGGCGCGCGAGTCACGATGAAACCCGTCTGTCGCGCCCACGAGCAAGAACCCGCTAGAGCGGCTGGCGCAGAACGCCAGGCAAACCCTAGCGCTGATCTGTGACGGCGTCCGCGAAGGCCAGCCACAAGCTATTCTTGTCGGCTATGTCGGGGACGGTGAATTCGGCCAGGCGATCATACATCGCGGACGGTCGGACAAAATCCTCCACGTCTCGATAGAATGGCCTGTTGTCATAGTCGTCGAAGAGGATGGTTGCGCCGGGACGGCCGAAAATCAGCGTCGCGTAGAAGCAGGCTTTTCGGAAACGACCGTCAATCAACACGACGTCTGGATCGAGAGATTCGGCCCGGCAGGCGCGCCACGCTCCGAGCGGGTATTCGTGCCATGCTCGCCACTTTGACTCGTCCACGGGATGTCCCCATTCACGGGTAGGACCGATGTCCGCATGGAGGAAAATGCGTCGGACGCTTGGCGTGAGAATGAGCCCGGCTTTCAGCGTTTCGAGCCAGGCCTTGTCGCTTTCCACGCTGATGGACACGGGCACGCCGAGTCGATTGGCCATGGAGGTCGATCCTCCGGACCCGTATTCCAGATAGCATTCGGACTGAGCCAGGGCGCGTTCAAGCCGTGCGACTGCCGCCGCAGGCATGATGGGCTTGTCTGGAATGTTGATCGATTCGGGCATTTGATTCTCGCCTGCTGTTCGTATCGCCATACAGCTTTACGATTCCTCGTTGGCAAATTTTGTTGCCGGTTGCCCGCGTATAGAAGGGCATCGCAGCAGATCGAGTTGTCTTTTGCTATGAAATGGGATGTGCCGACGCGGATCACCGTCTCTGTGATGACCGGGAAGCAAGGACAGCTCGTAAATCTCGCAGATTGCCCCGTAGCGTGCTGTTGTCTCTGCTCAAAAAGGGAGGCAAAACCGCCCTCGCGGAATGCTGGTCGGGAAAGGCTGCGGTTTTGGCGCGGACCGTGCAAAGCGCGCGCTTCGGCGGGGCGGATCGATCCGCAGACGTCCAGGAACTGTCCAAGCGCTGCTTTTGCGGCCAACCGCCCGTTTGTTCGGGGGACGAAACGAGAATGAACGGGTAACCTGACGCGCCAGCGACAACGAGACGAGCCTTAAATCGACCATCTGGCCAATGTCGGATGGACTAGAAGCTATGGATAAGATGAAAAGTTCGCGAGAAAAGCCGGTCCAGAAGCCGGTCTGCCTTATGGTTCTGGGGCCGCATCGCTCCGGGACGTCGGCGTTGTCGGGAGTGCTCAGCCATCTGGGGGGGGACCTTCCCAAGACCTTGATGCCTGCAGGCGAGGGCAATGCCGAAGGCTATTTCGAATCCCTGCGCGTGATGGCCTTCAACGACAGGCTTCTGAATGCGCTCGGGTCTGACTGGAAGGATCTTTCGCCGTTGGATTTGGGGGGGACCACCGCTCAGGTCTTCGAGAGCCTCATGTCCGAAGCCGTGCAGGTGCTGCAGGACGAATTTTCCGCTGCCAGGCTTCCTCTTCTGAAAGATCCGCGGATTTGCCGTTTCGTCGGCTTTTGGTCCGAGGCCTTCAGTCGCGCCGGCTATGAGCCCTTGTATATCCATACCCACCGGAATCCGCTTGAGACCGCTCAATCGCTGCAAAAGCGGGACGGGATTCCGATTGAACTCGGGCTGCTGATCTGGCTTCGCCATGTGCTCGACGCCGAGGCGGCGACACGTGGTCGGACGCGTGTCTTCACCAATTACAAGGCCCTGCTTGAGGACTGGCGCGCGCAGACCGCGCAGATGGAATTGGCGCTCGGCCTGACCTTCCATCGCAATACCGGCAAGGTCCGTCAGGAGATCGATGATTTCCTGAATGATAGCCTTCGCCACCAGCAGCGAGCTCCGGAAGATGTGCGCCGGTCCGCGCAGGTTGCCGATGTCGTGCGTGAGGCGTTCCAGATCCTCGAGAGTTGGGCGGGCGGTGCGGGCAAGTCGTCGGATCATGACGTATTGGACGCCCTACGCAGTCGGGTGGATGGCGCTCTGGATCAGGTCACGCCCTTCGTGCGGGCCCTGGACGCCGGAAAGGAATTGGCGAGCACGCTGAAGGTCGTCGAGCAGAGGGCGCAGCTTCTCCAGGATGAGAAGCTCGGTCTGGCGACAGAACTGGAACGCGACCGCAAGGCGGGCGCGGAAAGAGTGACGAAGATCGCCGAACTCGAGCAGAAGGTCGAGGTCTTCGAAGGGGAGGCGACCCGTCTGACCGCCGAACTGGAACACGAACGCAAGGTGGGCGTGGAGCGAGGGGCCGAGCAGACCGCGAAACTCGCTGAACTCGAGCAGAGAGCGGCGATCTTCGCGGAAGAGAAGAGCCGTCTGGCGACCGAACTGGAACACGAACGCAAGGCGGGCGTGGAGCGAGAGGCGCAACAGGCTGCGAAACTCGCTGAACTCGAGCAGAGAGCGGCGATCTTCGCGGAAGAGAAGAACCGCCTGGCGACCGAGCTGGAACACGAACGCAAGGCGGGCGTGGAGCGAGGGGTGGAGCAGGCGGCGAGAGTCACGGAACTCGAAGGAGCGTTAAGGCAGCGAGGCCTCGAGGCGGAGGAGTGGTTCGAAGAGAACGGCAGGCTGGCGCAGGCGCACGCAGCTTTGCGAGCCGAGACGAAAAAGCTTGAGGACGAACGCGAGGAAGAACGACGGCTCCTGCAGGAGAGCTTGCGCTCTCGGGACAATCAGATCCGGATTCTCGAGAAGAATATCGATGAACGATTTGAAGAGATCGCGCAGGTCAGTCAAATGTTGCTCGATGTTCAGGCTCATCAAGAAGAAGAACGAATGGCGTTGCGTCAGGCGAGTGAGCGAATAATCGTCCTGTCACAAAAAAATGAGCAATTGAAGAGTGTGGGGCTTAAGCGATTAATGGCAAGATACTCTCGAAAGCTGAGGCGTTCATTGCAAAATTTCGGCCAGCCTTCGTAAGTGATATTGTATTTATTTTCTGATGATTTTTGATGTCTGCAATGCAAGAATTGATCCATGGAAGCCGTTTATAGATCTTGGTTTTGATGTTTGTGAATTCTCGTTTTCTGTAAAAAATCATCAATCAACCGAGATGTGACGAAATGAAGAAGATTAAGTCCGTATCGGATTCCGATGTAGCTTTGGTAAGAGCTTCCTCATTATTTGATGCCGAGTGGTACCAAGGGCGCTATAAAGACGTGAAGACGATGGGGCTTGACCCAGTGGAGCATTTCCTTTGGGTCGGTCATCGCATAGGTCGCAGCCCTTCGGAGGCTTTCAGTGTTCCGCGATACCTTCAGTCACACTGGGATGTAAAAGCAGCCAAGCTGAATCCGCTGCTGCATTACCTGAAAAATGGTATCCATGAAGGTCGGATAATCTACCCGATTAAAGAAGAGGGGGGTTCCGACGAGCGACAGGAATGCAGACGGATTGTTACGCCCCATAATCGCGAGTGGGCTTGGTCCGATCATGACAAAACTCTGCGTCGCTTAGAAGCACTGCCCAGTCCCTTCGCGGCGGACAAGGTCTCGATCATCATGCCGACTTACAATCGTGCGAGAATGATCGGGGCGGCTATTCGCTCGGCTCTGGCGCAGACCCACGCCAATTTCGAACTGATCATTGTGGACGACGCCAGCACGGACGGGACCGCTGAAGTGGTCAAGGCGTTTGCGGACCCCCGGATCATCTACACATCCAATCGTCACAGCAAGGGCGTGTCCGGGGCAAGGAACACCGGCCTCGACATGGCCACCGGAGACTGGCTGTTCTTCCTCGACTCGGACAATGTCTGGAAGGATCGCCTGATCGAATTCCTGCTGAAGCACGCTGCCGAAACGCAGTCGTCCGCCGGCTATTGCGCGGCGAACGTGCATGATGATGCCCAGCAAACCAAGTTCATTCTGTATGCGGATTTTGACTACGAGTCCTGCTTGCGTGAGAACTTCATCGATCTCAACAGCTTCTTCATGCGCTGGGCGGGGCCGTTCCGCGACTTCCGGTTCGATGAGAGCCTGCGGCGTTTGGTGGACTGGGATCTTATCCTGCGCGTCGCCGCAGCGACCAGGGTTACGGGCCTGCCCTATGTGGGTGTCGATTATTACGACGGCGCCAGCGAGCGCATCACCAACAAGGAATACGTCGATCAGGCGGCCGTCACTGCGCTTCAAAGCCAAGTGCGGTCGAAATCGCTTCCCATAATCGTCGAGCCTAACAGAATTCGTGATGCGTCGTCCTATCGGATCGCTGTGCTGTTGCATGTCTATCACCCGGACCGGGTGCCGGAATGCATTGAATATCTAGGCAATATACGCGTCGATTTTGATCTCTACGTATCGACGTCGCTCGATGAACAGCACGATGCTATCGCGCGCATACGAGCAGCTTTCCCGAATGTCCGGATATTCTGCTATCCCAATGTCGGCGCGGACATCGGACCCTTCCTCGAGCTGATTTCGACCTTCAAAGCCTATGAGCTGGTTCTGAAGATTCATACCAAGCGCGACGTTGAGCCTTGGGGTGATACGTGGCGCAAGGGGCTGCTCGACCCCGTGCTGGGGTCGAGCGAATTGGTTGACGATATCGTCGAGCGATTTAGAGCCAATGATAATATCGTCATGGTCTGCAGCGCGGATTACTACAAACATGGCACGAGCAATACCATCGCGCCCAGCATGGAGCAGCTCGAGGTTCTGGCGAAGGAGATCGGTCTCTCTCATCACCTTGACAAGGACTGGGCTTTTGTAGCGGGCACCATGTTCTGGGTGCGACCGCAGCTCTTGCTGAAAGCGGCTCGCATGATGTGCGACTCAGAGGGTTACAGTGCAATCTTCATGCGCGATGGGGCTGTCGAGCACGGGCTTGAACGCCTGCTTGGACTCGCGCTTTGGCATGATGAGTCGAACCGGGTGGCCATAGTGTCGATGGATGGTGCCATAAAAGATGTCGGGCTTGGCGAGGGCTATTCTGTTGAAGGTGTTGTGCAAACCATGAAGCGAATGCACAGCCGATGACCCGTATCTCCACCATAGTGCCCACCTATAATCAGGAGGGCTACATCGACGCCGCGATCGGAAGCGTCGTCGAGCAGTTGGGGGAATTCTCACACGAAATCCTGGTTTCGTCGGATGGGTCGACGGACGGGACGCGCGCCAAGATCCAGGAATGGCGGAAGCGCTACCCGATGCTGGTGCGCGACATCAGCGAGGAGTCCAATGTCGGCATTTCCGGCAACTTCCGCCGGCTTTTCGAGGCCGCCTCGGGTGACTTTATCGCCATTCTCGAAGGGGACGATCTCTGGACAGATCCGACGAAGCTCGAGAAGCAGAAGGACTTTCTGCTGAGCAACCCGGATTGCTCGATGGTCTTCTCGATGATCAAGGTCAGGCAACTGCCGAGCGGCCAGGATTCATTTCTTGATCGCCAGAAGACGCTGACGACGGACAAGCTGCGCGGCGAGGATTTTCTGGCCGACCCCTCGATGAATCTGATCGCCAACTTCTCGTCCTGTATGCTGAAAACGGACCTGGTGCGGAAGTTGCCGGATCGCCTATTCCGTGAACGGTTCAATGAGATCGCGATGGCGTTCTTCTTCGAAAGCTTCGGCCCTATCGGGTTCTTAAAGCAGGCGATGAGCATCTATCATCAGCACGCTGGCGGCGTCTGGACCGGCCTTTCTCGCGAGGCGCAACTCCGTTCGGGCATCGAGTCGCGAGAGATGGTGCTTGAAGTCGCGGATCGACGGCATGCGGACGCGATCCGCCAGATTATAGAAGAGCGCTACCGAAAGCCTTTGGAGGCGCTTGCCAAGTAGCTCAGCCATTAGGCGGCGTCTGCCGATCCACCTGTCGCGGTCGATCGGCAGCCCTCGGCGCTGATCTAGCCTCGATGCCGGTGGATGGCGGCCCAGGGATTAATGACAGCACTGCGATCCAGGTGGCTGAGAACCTCGCTCAGGCTTAAGTCGCGATAGCCGTCGTGTGTCCGCGTGTCCGCAGAAACCCAGTGTGGATTCTTGCCGGGTTCCTGCAGCATCGCCTCACCCCATTTCTCATACATGTCGGTGAGTTCGCCATCGTCCCATGCGATGCGGGCGTCATCGACGTTTCGGCCGCGCGTTCTCGACTCGTGGTGGATCGCTTCAAGTCCCGGTTCGTAAAGGACGCTGAAGCCCGCCTCTCGCACGCTCAGGCACAAGTCGACATCATTATAGGCGACCGCCAGGCGTTCATCGAAGCCGCCGACCGCTTCAAAAGCCTGCCGCTTCACCGCCATCAAGGCGCCGGTCACAGCGGACGCTTGGCGCGAGCGGCGCCAACGATTCATGGGGCCTCCTGCGCCCGTGTCTGCGCCGAGGCCTTCGTGAACGGGTCGACCTTGATTGACCCCCATGGCTATGCCCGCGTGCTGAACCGTAAGGTCAGGATAGAGGAGCCTGGCGCCAGTGATCCCTGCTGCTTCATCGGACAGGCTCTCACGAACGATATTGTCCCATCCTGGGGTCAGAAACTCGAGATCATTGTTGGCGAAGACAAATATATCGTGCTCGCGTCCGGCTGCGGCAAGATTGTTGAAACGCCCCCAGTTGAAGGGCTCATCCAGTTGCATGACCTCGATGTCTCCGTTCCGAACGCGTTCGGAAAGGAGGTCCAGGGCGTCTACCTCGGAGCTACGATTGTCGAGGACCAATACATCAACAGAATGCGGATTTGATAGCTTGGCTTTCAAGCTGTCGAGGCATGTCCTCAGAATACCTGCCTGATCCCGTGTGGGGATGATGACCAGTATTCTTTGGTCATTTCCGTGACGCCGTACAGCTTTGTGGGGCGATGATTCATCGATCATCGATCCTGTATCGGAAATGCGCTTGCTGCTGAGAATGCGCGGCAGATGGGCTACCGGCTGGCCGCTCTTGAGGGCGTCCACCAGGATTGCCCGGCGTCGTTCGCTGCCGCTGGTCTCACCAAAGGCGGCGGCCATCAGGGATCGCGCGCCAGGGCGGACGAGCAGACATAACGGCGGATCGGGCGTGTTCGCCTGATCATGGGCGTCAGGCATGGAGTGAAGCGCAGGTCGGCTGTAGGCGGCGCCGCGCCGCCAGTCATGAGTATGGTGGTCGTGATCAGCATAGATCACGTCAGTGGTCGTGCGCTCTGCAGCGTAGCGCAGCCACCCCACGGCTTCGTGGTCAAGGCGGCAGCCTGCTTCCGTCAGCAACACCAGATCTGAGTTCAGCGCAGCCGCGGGAGCCTCAGAACCGCTGCTGACAAAGACGATCCGGTCATCCTGACAGGCATAGCTGGCGACCGGGTGGTCGTGCTGGCTGGCCGAGACGCGGACGACGGCGGTCCAGTTGCAATCCCTTTGGTCTATGAGACTGGCAAGCGACAGTCGGAGAAGATCAGGATTTACGTCGATCGCATCGATCACCACGACGAGGCTGGAGCCATGGGCCGCCGGAGGGGGCGATACAGGAAAGGTCGATCGGAAGTTGTGATAGGCTTCGACAGGGTAGGTCGATACGGTAAGCCATTCTCGAATAGCCTCCAGATTCTGATCCAGGAGGCCGCTGATCCGTGCCAGGCTCGCGGACATCGCTGGGCGTCCGTATTGCCCCTTTGGGAGAAAGTCGCGCGCGCCCATGGCGATTAGCTCGCCGCGTGCGAGTTTCAGGCCGGGATCAATGTCGAGGGCTTCCAGATAGACCTCGATGGCTTCCTCTCGATGCTCCTGCATCTTGAGCACATGACCGAGGTGCAGGCGTAGTTCGGCGTTCGCCGGATCGGCCGCGCAGGCGAGGCGATAGGTCGCCGCGGCCTCGGACCAACGTCCAGCTTCCTTCAGCACATGCCCCAACTGAATGCGAATAGGCAGGTTGGCGGGAGCTAGGACTAACGACAGTCCGTAGTTTTCGGCGGCGACCTGCCAGTCTTGCCGGTCTCGAGCGGTGTCACCTGCTTCCGCTGCAGCCTTTGCAGCCTCCTCCGTGGATGGCGGAGCGGGGCGGCGAGGCGGGCGGCCAGAAACCTTGCGATAAGCGCGCGCGAGCCACTTGGAGGCTTTCACAAATCCACCTTCAGAACGGAGGGGTGCATAGGTTCAGCGGCGGCAGCGGAGAGGGGCGGTCGGCAGGGACCGCTTTCACGAGGGAGCCCCGAGCCGTCCAAGCCCCGGCGCCTAGCGCTTTGTAAGGACGCTGCGCAGATAATCGCCATAGGCGCCTTTCCCGAAATCTTGCGAAATCCGTTCCAACTGGTTGGCGTCGATGAAGCCGCGATCGAAAGCGATTTCTTCAGGGCAGGCAATCTTGAACCCTTGGCGCTTTTCGAGCGTGCGAACAAATTCGGCGGCCTCCAGCAGGCTGTCGGGCGTGCCGGTGTCCAGCCAGGCGAAGCCGCGCCCCATGATCTCGACGGAGAGCTTTCCGCGTTCCAGGTAAATGCGGTTGACGTCGGTGATCTCCAACTCGCCGCGCGCGGAAGGCTTCAGGTTGGCGGCAATATCCACGACATCCTTGTCGTAGAAATAAAGACCGGTCACAGCCCAATTGGACCGTGGATTGGCCGGCTTTTCCTCGATGGACAGGGCTCTCATGGACCTGTCGAAATCAACCACTCCATATCGTTCGGGATCGTTGACGTGATACGCGAACACCGTCGCGCCTTCCGGACGTGACATGGCGCTGACGAACAAGTCATTGATGCCGTGGCCATAATAGATGTTGTCGCCCAGAATGAGCGCCGAAGGCTCATCGCCTACAAAGTCCGCGCCGATGATATAGGCTTGCGCCAGGCCGTCGGGGCTGGGTTGCACGGCATATTGAATGTCCATGCCCCAGCGCGATCCGTCCCCGAGAAGCGCCTGATACGACGGCGTATCCCGCGGCGTGGATATGATCAGGACTTCTCGAATGCCCGCCAGCATCAGCGTCGACAGCGGATAATAGATCATCGGCTTATCGTAGACGGGCATCAGTTGTTTCGATGTGACCATCGTCATCGGATGCAGTCGCGTGCCGGAGCCGCCAGCCAGGATGATACCCTTCATGTTCAGGACTCCCTTGCGGACAGTTGGTCCACGATTTCAGAAACAGCAGCCCGCCACGGCCTGGGAATAACGCCGTACTCACGCTGGATTCTCAGCGTGGACAATCTGGAATTGGCTGGGCGACGTGCGGGGGTGGGATACTCTGCCGTCGTGATGTTCTCGACTTCGGCTGTAGGGCCGCCGCGGGCCCCGCTTAGCGCCAGCACCTCGCGCGCCAACCCAGCCCAGGTTGTGCCGCCGGCGTTGACGAAATGGAAAACGCCGCGCGGTGCGGCTTCATCCTCAATCATGCGCAGGGTGATTGTCTTCAACGCTTCGGCGATGTCCCGGGCTGAGGTGGGACTTCCGTGCTGATCGCCCACGACACGCAGGCTGGTCCGCTCGGTCGCCAGCCGCAGCATGGTCTTGACGAAATTCGCCCGGTGCGGGCTTACGACCCAGGCGGTCCGCAGCACTGCGGAACGAGGATTGCCCCTCAGAACCGCCAGTTCGCCGGCCAGCTTTGATGCCCCGTAGACACCAAGCGGCTCTACGGCTCCGTCTTCTTCATACTCCCCGGCGCTCGCTCCATTGAAGACATAGTCAGTCGACACATGGATCAGCGGGATGTTCGCTGCGCGCGTAGCGTCAGCCAGTAGCGCAGGTCCCATGGCGTTGGCGGAGAAGGCTGCCGCCACCTCGCTTTCGGCCCGATCCACGGCGGTATAGGCGCCCGAGTTGATGACCGCAGCATAGTTGCGGGAGGAGAACAACCGAGCCACCGCCTCCGCATCGCTCAGATCCAGTTCGGCGCGGGTCGGGGCGTGAAGGGCGATATGATCCGGCCAATCGGCCGCAAGCAACTCCAGCCCCACCTGTCCTGCACCGCCGGTGATCAGGATGGAGCGCGGTTGTTCAGTCTCAGGCATGGGCTTTGCCAAGGCGCTCGGTGGCGTAGCGATTGGCCAGAATGGTTTGCCACCATTCCGGATTGTCGAGGTACCATCGGACTGTCAGGCCAATCCCTTCTTCAAATGTCTTGCTCGGCTTCCATCCCAGCTCCTGTCGGATCTTCGACGCGTCGATAGCGTAGCGCTGGTCGTGGCCGGGGCGGTCCGCGACGAAGGTGATCAGGTCTGCGTATTGGCCGCCGTCGCCCCGGGGGCGCTCACTATCCAGAACGGCACAGATGGCGCGCACCACCTCTATGTTCTGGCGTTCGGCGTCGCCGCCGACGTTGTAGGTCTCGCCCGGCGTTCCGTGCTCGAACACGGCTTGCAAGGCGCGGGCGTGGTCATCCACGAAGAGCCAGTCGCGCACATTGGTCCCGTCGCCGTAGACGGGCAAAGGCTCGCCGTTCAGGGCGCGAATTATGATCAGCGGGATCAGTTTTTCCGGGAAGTGATACGGGCCGTAGTTGTTTGAGCAGTTGGTGACCAGAACGGGCAGGCCGTAGGTATGTCCCCAGGCGCGAACGAGATGATCCGAAGACGCCTTCGATGCCGAATAAGGGGAGCGGGGATCATAGGCGGTGGTTTCCGTGAAGAAACCTTCGTCGCCCAATGACCCGAACACCTCGTCGGTCGAGATGTGGTGGAACCGGAAGGCGGTCTTGGCGTCGTCGTCAAGGCCGCGATAGTAGCCAAGCGCCTGCTGCAGCATGACGAACGTGCCGACCACATTGGTTTGCACGAACTCGCCTGGGCCGTCGATCGAGCGGTCAACATGGCTTTCGGCCGCCAAGTGCGCGATCACCTGCGGCTTGAAATCGGCCAGGGCTTTGCCGACGGCCTCTGCATCCGTGATGTCGGCTTGAACGAACTGATAGCGTGGGTTGGAGGCCGCCGGCTCAAGAGAGCTGAGCACGCCTGCATAGGTCAGCTTGTCGTAGACCAGAACCTCGTGGTCCGTGTGCTCGATCAACCGACGAACCAGAGCCGAGCCGATAAATCCGGCTCCGCCCGTAACCAGAATGCGCAAATTAATTTCTCCGTCGGTAAGGCCGCTGCATCATGCCGCTGTGCGGCTTAGTCCGAAAGCGCCGCAAGAGGCACGCCATCATAGTCAAACGGACTATCAAATTCGGCCAGCGTGGGCAGTTTCTGGTCCTTGTCCGAAAGGACCGGACCCGTCGCCGGGAGCGGCCAGTCGATCCCGATGTCGGTGTCGTTCCAGATCAGTCCGCCATCGCATTCCGGCGCATATACGGCTGAAACCTTATACATCACCTCGGTGTCAGGCTCGAGCGTGACAAAGGCGTGAGCGAAACCGACGGGCACGTAGAGCTGGGAGCCGTTTTCACTCGACAGCAGGGCGGAAACCCACTTGCCATAGGTAGGCGAGCCTTTTCGGACGTCGACTGCGTAATCCATGATCGAGCCGCGCGTGCAACGAACCAGCTTCGCCTGCGCATAGGGCGGCGTCTGAAAATGAAGTCCGCGAATAGTCCCGGGCAAGGCCGAGTAGGAGTGATTGTCCTGGACGAATCTGTCGAGGATGCCCGCCTTCGCCAGTGAGGACTCGGAGTAGGTTTCCGAAAACCAGCCGCGACTGTCGCCGAACCGTCGAGTCTTCAGTAATTGAGCGGTCGTCATGCGTCGTCGTCCTGTCTGGGCGTGCGATCAAGGCTAGGGGGCGTCATTGTCAGGTGTAGCCCGGCAGTTCCCGGCAGGGCAATCGCCTCAGTCCATCGACGCCATGTCGTGAGGCTGCGCCGGTTGGCTTAGTCGCTAATCGCCCTAAGCTGCCGCTCCAGACGTTGCTCCGCCAGGGCGTAGGCCTCGTACTCCAGCGCAAAGGCCTGCTCGTGGGCGGAACGATAGGATCGGTAGTCCGTGTCGTCGTTGAAGCGGGTTCGATTCACATGGACCTCGTCCGCGACAGGCTTTCCGAGGGCATGTGCGAATACGCGCAGCGTGTCGCCGAACCGTTCGCTGACGCCGACGGCGACGAAGCCGTGATCGAATACGGTCTCGATCATTGCGGGCGCGACGGGATCGGGAAGCTGAGCCAGAACCCGTGTGATCGGATTGCTTTCGGCCCGTTCGCGCTGCCAGGCGAACCACCGGTCGAAGGTGGGGTTGTCCGCCAGCACGGGGACAACTTCGCCGCCCTGTTGCATGGCGTTGAGAAAGCGCCACAGCGAGATCATGCGTTGGAACGGGTCGCGCATCACTGTGATGAACTGATCCGCCTGGGGGAAATGGTCCCTGACGCGGCCCGGTTCGTTGGGCTGGAAGTGGCCGTGGACGCAGACGCCGGCCTCGTCCCAGTCCCCGTCGTCGGCCGCGCTGACGGGCAGGGCCAGGTTACGATAGTGCCGACGCAGACGATCTCCGAACCAGGTCTCCAGCGCTTGGGCCAGGCTGGTCCCCGCAGTTTTCGGAATGTGCACCGACACCAGCAGCTTGTCCGGATCATAGACGGGCAGGGCGGGGGTGGCTCGGGCGCTGATGGGTCGACCGTTCATAGCCCGGGCGGTAGCAAGGGGGAGCGCATCTCACAATGCTCTTCTCGGCGAAGGAGGGTCAAAGGTCCAAGCCGGTGATCTCGCGAAAAGCTGCCTGATCGGATGCATACAACTGCTCCAGATAGGTGCGATCTTCGTCAGATAGGGTGTCTGGCTCGGTCCAGCGAGACATGTTTACGCGCTCAGGCGTGGCTGGCGCCAACGGATCAACGCCGAGGAAGGCGGCCACCCTGCCCAGGGCGACGTCGGGCGATCGATCGAGCTCATTCTGGCTCAGGAACACCATGTGCTCGCGCGGAAACAGCTTGGTCAGCTCCGTGATCTGGCGGGCGTAAAAGCCGCGCTCGACGTAACTCAATCGCCGCGACAAGCCGGACGGCCCTTGCTCGTCCAGCACCCGCAGTCGGCCCGCGCGAATGGCCTCGGAAAACGGCAACGGCTCCCAGCCGTTGGCGCGGTTCATCTTCCAGTGGGACCAAGCCCGCTCCACCGGGTCGCGAAACAGGAGGATGAACCTCATGTCGGGGTTGTAGCGCAGCACGCGATAGTGGGCGGGGGTCCAGTACAGGGTGACAGGCGTGGCCTCGCCGCGCATGCGATCCGGCAAGGCGTAGTGAGCGTGCAGTCGCTCATAGTCGGGCGCGCGCCAGTCGACCCCCGTTTCTCTGTCGAAGAAGTGGGTTTCCTTGGGGGAGGCCATCTCCAGCGCGGGATGGCGGCGCAGGTAGGCGTCTAGTGCCGAGGTGCCGCATTTCTGTACCCCGGCGATCAGGAATTGGACCAGATTCACGTCAAGCTCTTTGGGTGTAGCGGTTGCGGGGCGTTCCAAGGCTGGGGCGCTGGGGTGAACGGGCGGCGAATCACTGAAATCAGCCCGCCGCGCTTATGTCATTGGGACGCAAGGTTGCCAAAGCGTCGTCATCTATGCGGCGAAAAGCAGAATGGCGCAGCTTGTTGTTGTGGGCGGCTCCGTTGCGAAAATTGTGGAGCGAAGAACGTGCGAGCTCAAATGCTTTACTCATAAGTTAATGCAAACGTGATGTTTTTCTCGGTGGGATAACGTTGGGACGGAATGTCTTTGTGCTTGACCGCTGAAATCCGAGCGCGCTAGAAGCAGTTTGCCGTGGGCGCAGCCATATTCCAGTCGGGGTGTGAACTGTGGCCGAAAGGCGTTCATTCGTTGGCTCGTCCACATCCGGTTTTCCTGGGGAATCAAGATCCACATGACTAAGAAGCTCTTCCTCGCTGCCGCTTCGGTAGCCGTTCTCGCCGTCGCCGGCGCCGCCACCGCTGGTGAGATCAGCGGCACCGTTGGCGGCCAGGCCTTCAACGACACCACGACCTACAAGGTCGCCAACGAGCGCACCGTCAGCGCGTCGGCTACGATCACGGGCACGATCGTTGCGACGAACGCTCTGGACCTGCCGATCACCGTGGGCGCCGGCGCTCAGCGCGATCACCTGGTGACCTTCACCGTCACGGGCGCGACGGTCACGTCGCCGACCCTGACCGCCGCCAACGTCAACGCTCCCGCCGGAAACGTCACGTCGTCGCTGATCAGCAACAACAACGGCGAAGTGGTCTTCCTGGTCACCGTCGCTGACGGCGCTGAAGTTTCGACGCTGAGCCTGAACGCCACCATCACGCAATCGGCCAAGGCTTCGATCACCGTCGCCAACAAGGTCGTGGCCGTCATCGGCGCCACCAACATCACCGTCGACACCGCTCCGGCCGTGACCGCCGTTGAATACGCCTCGCTGTTCAAGGCCCTGTCGGTTGGCGACACCTACACCTGGCAAGCCGACCTGCCTGACTACGACACCCTGGCCGGTTCGACCTCGCAAGACCTGGCTGAAGACTTCGCGGTCGTGAACGCCGGCACCTTCTACCAGTCGCTGTCGGGCACCCCGGTCGTCGCCGCTGACGTTCTGGACGGCGCCGCCATCACCGTGCGTGGTCCGATCATCAATGACGACATCGAAGTCTCGGTCGACGGCCTGGGCACTGCTGGCACGGCTCCGGAAGCCAACTCGGCTCTGTTCGAACTGAACGCCGGCGACGCCGCGACCTTCGCTGCCGGCGCCTCGACGCTGAGCATCGAAAACGCGTCGGGCGACGGCGCCTTCCGTCTCGGCACCTACCGCCTGACCTGGGCTCCGGTCGCCAAGACGGGCTTCACCGTGCCGTCGTCGTCGGCGGTTGACGCGGGTTCGGTCACCCTGGAAGGCACCAACTTCACGGCTCCGTGGGTTTCGGGCACCGGCGCCGCCACCAGCGTGATCCGTATCTCGAACAGCAACTCGGCTGAATCGGGCGCTGTCACGGTTCGCCTGCTGAACGCTGTCAAGGTCGTGGGCGGCGTCGCCACCCCGGTCGCCAGCTCGGCCGTCTACAACGCCGGCGTCGTGCCGGCCGGCGCCGATCTGCAAATCACCAGCGCTCAACTGGTAGGCGCCTTCGGCGACTTCACCCGCGGCGACGTCCAAGTGACGATCAACTCGTCGACGGCTGGCTTCACCGCCAAGATGCGCAACACGCGCGACGGTGCGAGCTTCGAGCAGTCGCTCGCTGGCAACTAAGTCCAGGTTCATTCCTGAACTGGGGAGGGGAGGGCTTCGGCCCTCCCTTTTCTTTTGTCTGAAATCCTAGGGAAAAGCGTCGATCGAAGATCGACGTTTGAAAAAACCTGATAGATGGACGTTGGTCTGTCGAATGGTTACAGCGTATCGCGTGACCCAAGCAGCATTGTCCTCGAACAACGATCTTTCGCCTGCGAACGCGAAGAGAGACCGGCTAGGTGAGGTGCTGGTCGAGCGCGGTCTGGTGCGCCCCGCCGACATCGCCAACGCCTTGTCGCTGCAGGCGCAGAACGGCGGATTGATCGGCCTCAACCTGGTGCGCCTGGGCGCCCTGTCCGAAGCCCAGCTTCTCGATGTCCTTTCCGAACAACTGGATCTGCCTGTTCTGGCGGCCGAAGACGGCCCGGCGCCCGATCTCGTCTCGGCTTTTCTCGATGAAATCGGTTCGCCGCTCGCCTGGTGGGCCGAGCGCGAGGCCGTGGCGTGGCGCGACGGCGAGGACGGCGCATCGCGCGTCCTCTGCGCCGCTGTCCAGCCGCTAGACCCCGCGCTGGCCGAGCGGATCGCCCAGGCCACGGCGGAGCCTGTCGTTTTCCTGCTGGCCCAACGCTCGCTGATCGAGGCTCTGACCGAAGACCTCAGTCGCGACCACGCGCCCGCGCTGGATGCCGGTGTCGGTGGAGCCGGAGCCGACGCCGCCCGTCTGCGCGAACTGGCGCAGGAAGCGCCGACCATCGACTTCGTCAACGCCGTCTTCGCCGAGGCCCTGACGCGTCGCGCCTCCGACGTTCACGTCGAGCCTTACGAGGATCGTTTTCTGGTCCGTATGCGGATCGACGGGGTGCTGACCACGGCCCGCAGCGCCCCGCGCTCGAATTTCGACGCCGTCTGCTCACGCATCAAGTTGCTCAGCGGCATGGACATCGGCGAACGCCGCCTGCCGCAGGACGGGCGACAGTCGATCCGCGTGTCGGGCCAGGAGGTAGACCTGCGTGTTTCGACCCTGCCTTGCTCGTGGGGCGAATCCATCGTCCTGCGTCTGCTGGGCAAGACCAGCCGTTTGCCGCAGTTGTCCGAACTGGGCGTCAGCGCCGAACAGGAAGAGGGCTTCCTGCGTCTGGCCGAACATCCCAACGGCGTCTTCCTGATCACTGGGCCGACCGGCTCGGGCAAGACCACCACCATCTATCGCCTGCTGACCCACCTGAACGACGGCGAGCGCAAGATCATCACGGTCGAGGACCCGGTCGAACTGGACCTGCCCGGCGTGATTCAGGTGCGCGTGCGCGCCGAGATCGGCCTGACCTTCGCCGCTGGTCTGCGCTCCATCCTGCGTCAGGACCCCGACGTCATCATGATCGGCGAAATCCGCGACCCCGAAACAGCGCGAATCGCCGTCCAGGCCGCATTGACGGGCCACATGGTGATCTCGACCGTCCACACCAACACGGCCCTCGCCGCCATTCCGCGTCTGCTGGACCTGGGCATCGAGGACTATCTGCTGGCCGACGTCATGCGCGGCGTGGCGGGGCAGCGTTTGATCCGGCGTCTGTGCGACGACTGCGCCCGCCCCTCGACCGCCGCCGAGGCCGAGATCCACGAACTGGCCATTCCCGCCCACCTGCGCGCCGTCGCCGATCGCGAGCCCGCCGCCTGGCGCGAGCCTGTCGGTTGCGCCAAGTGCGGCGGCAGCGGCTTCCGGGGTCGTGTCGGCGTCTACGAGTTGGCCCCCATGTCGCCGGCCATCATCGCCGGGATGCGCGCCTCGGCCGACGAGGATCAGTTGACCGTCGCCGCCCGCAGCGAGGGCTTCCTCAGCTTCGCCGATGACGGCTTCTTGAAAGCGCGGCGCGGCGAGACGGCCTTGTCGGAAGTCTATCGCATCGCAGGAGCCGGGGAATGAGCCTGCCGCCTGTCGCCGTGATCGGCATGCACCGGTCGGGCACATCCTGTCTGGCCGGCTGCCTGGAGGACCTGGGCCTGAGCCTGGGCGACGTCGTCACTTCCGCGCCCCATAACAAAAAGGGCAATCGCGAGAACCCGCGCTTCTGGCCGGTGCACGACGCGGTCCTGGCGCGGGTCGGCGCCAGCTGGGACAATCCCCCGTCCGAGCCGGTGGCCTGGACGGTGCAGGAACGCGCTGACCTGAAGGCGGTGCTGGCGGACTACGACGTCCTGGCGCGGCCATGGGGGTTCAAGGACCCTCGTGCGACTGTGCTGCTGGACGGCTGGTTGGAGGTTCTGCCTGATCTGCGGCTCGTCGGTTCTATCCGCCATCCCGTGGCCGTGGCCGCCTCACTGACGGCTCGCAATGGTTATGAGCAGTCTCGCGGCTTCGCCATCTGGGCAGGTTATAACCGCGCCCTGTTGCGGTGGCGTGATCTGATGGCGTTCGACGTGATCGATTTCGATGCGCCGGACTATGAGGTTCGCGTGCGGAACGCCGCCCATCGTCTGGGACTGGACGCCGCGCGGCCCATGCCCTTCCGCGACACCGAGCTGAACCACCAGAAGGCCGGGAGTGAGACCCCGACAGAGGTCGCCGACCTCTGGATGCGGTTGTCAGAGGCTGCGCGATGACGCCGCGCCTTTCCATCGTCGTGGTCGGGTTTGACATGGCCCGAGAGCTGCCGCGCACGGTCCTGTCCCTGACGCCCCCTTATCAGCAAGGCATGGCGCCGGGCGACATCGAGATCATCGTCGTCGACAACAACTCGGCTGAGCCGGTGCGCCGCGACCAGTTTCATCTGGACGCCGACATCAAGGTGATGCGGGTCGAGGACGGCGGTGTGTCACCCTGTCGGGCGATCAATATGGGCGTTCAGGCCGCCCGCGCAGATATGGTCGGCGTCGTGATCGACGGCGCCCGCATGGCTTCTCCGGGACTGGTCAAGGCTTCACTTGAGGCGGCCCGTGTCGCGCCCGAAGCCTTTGTCGCGACGCTCGGATTCCACCTCGGCCCCAAGGTCCAGCAAGTGTCGGTCGTGGAGGGCTATACCCGCGAGGTCGAGGATCAGCTTCTGGCCAATATCGGCTGGCCGCAGGACGGCCATCGCCTGTTTGAGATTTGCGCCCTCGGCGAGAGCTATCGTCATGGCGTTCTGGCCGCCCCGCCTGAAACCACCTTCTTCATCATGAGCAAGGCGATGTATCTGGACATCGGCGGCTATGATGAACGCTTTGTCGGTCTCGGCGGCGGTTTAGCCAGTTTCGATTTCTTTGAACGGGCCACCAAGGCGGCGGGCGACGCCTTCACCATGCTGGTGGGCGAGGGGACCTTCCACCAGCTTCACTATGGGGCGACGACCCAGGCGGGCGGCATTCGCCGCAGCGTTAATGAAGAAGGTCGGTCGCTAGGCGAGATCTATGCTCGCGAATATGCCGAGGTCGTCGGCCGTCCCTACAAGTCCGCCAACCCGGCTCCGGCCCTCTATGGTCGTCTGACGCACCCCGCCGCCCGCGCCCTATTCTTCCCGCCTGTAACGGCATGACCGATCAACTGACCTTCCAGTATGAGGCCGCTGGTCGCGACGGGCGGATGGTCAAGGGGCTGATCGGCGCCGCCGACGAGGCCGTGGCCATGCGCCGTCTCGCCTCCGACGGCCTGACGGTCGTGCGTATCAAGCCCGCCGCCGCCGCCAAGGCCGAGGGCCGTGAGCGGGGTCTGAAAACGGGCGAACGGGTGCTGGTGCTGCGCCAGATGGCCTTGATGCTGGAGGCGGGCGTCTCGCTGCTGGAGGCCCTGGATACCGTCGCCCAGGGCATGCAGGCTCGCAAGGGCAAGCGCCAGTTCCAGGCCGCCATCGGCGCCCTGCGGCGCGGCGATTCGCTGGGCGACGCTCTGGAAGAGCATGTCCCCGGCTTCCCCGACTATGTCTACGCCATGGCCCGCGTCGGCGAGGCCTCGGGCCGCATCGCCGACGTGCTGAAAGAGGCCGCCGAGCAGATGGCCTATGAGGACCGGCTGCAACGCGACTTCGCCAACGCCATGACCTATCCGGGCTTCCTGGGATTTGCGGGCGTGGCCGCCATCGGCTTCATCTTCACCCAGGTCGTGCCGCGCTTCGCCACCATGATCGGCGACGACCGCGAGAACATCCCGGCTATGTCGCGCTGGGTGCTGGAAGCCGGCGAGTTCGCCAACGCCAACCTGGGCGTGGTCGCCGTCGTCGCCGCCCTGTTGATCGCGGCCGTTGTCTTCATTGTCTCCAACAAGGCGTTTCGCGAGCGGGCCTATACCGTCGCCCATGGCCTGCCGGTCGTCGGCGCGGTGATTCAGGCGCGCGAGGTTGCATCCTGGGCGCGGCTGACAGCGTTCGCCCTCAACAACGGGGTGCCCCTGCTGTCGGCGGCGGCCCTGGCGCGAGCGGCGGTGCCGATCGGGCCCTTCCGTCAGGGGCTGGACCTGCTGGACAGCGACCTGCGCGCGGGCATGACGCTGGACGCCTCGCTGGGCGCGCACACCAAGCTGGAAGCCATGGACCTCAGCCTGCTGCGGGCGGGCCAGAAGTCGGGGGCCATCGGCGCCATGTTCGGCTTCATGGCCGACAACTACGAGGCGCGGCTGCGCGATCGGATGAAACGGATGACGGCCCTCCTGGAGCCCATGGCCATCGGCATCATCTCCATCGTGGTCGGCTTTGTGGCCCTGTCCCTGGTTCTGGCCTTGTCGAGCGTCTACGAAGGCGTGGTCTGATGCGCGCGATCCCGAGGGGACGTGACGGCTTCAGCCTGATCGAGGCCTTGGTGGCGCTGGCTATCGCCTCGATGACGCTGATGGCCATTTTCGAACTGCAGATCCAGATGACGCGCAGCCAACAGCGTGCGGCCCTGGCGGTTGAGCAGGTGGCGGTTCAGGAAAACGCCCTGGCCCTGACGCGTCATCTCAATCCGATGGAACAGCCGCAGGGACGGATTGAACTGCCGGGCGGCGACGTGGTGGTCTGGTCGGCCGAACCCAAGAGCGAGCGCCGTATCAACGCCGGCTTTCCGGTTGGGGACGGGGCCTTCGAGGTCCAGCTCTATCGGATGACCGTCGGCGTTGAGCGGGCGCAGGGACGGCCCCCCGCGCCCCTGGTCTTCGATCGCGTCGGCTGGCGACGGCTTCAGGAAGGCTGAGGCCTTAGTCGGCGGCGGGTTCGGCGGGTGGCGGAGCGGCCTCTGCCACGGGCTCGACCGGAGCAGGCGAGGGCGTAACCGCCCTGACCTGAGCTTCGGCGCCCGGACGGTCCGACGGGCGGCCCGACTGCGGCAGGTCGAAGCCGATGCCGCGCACGCCAAAGCCGACATTGAAGGGCGTCAGCGTGTAGGACCAACCGCGACCGGTGCGGAAGGCGGCGTTCATGTCGCTGGCGTAGCGGTCGGCATAGTCGGCCATGTCCTCGTCGCCACGCAGGACGTGCGGGGTGATCAGGATCAGCAGTTCGGTGCGCGCGCCGCTGACCGAATTGTTCTGGAAGGCCGAACCGATCAGCGGGACATCCTTCAGGAAGGGGATGCCTTCATTCACCTTCGCATAGTTGTTGCTGATCAGGCCGCCCAGGACGCCGGTCCAGCCGTCGGTGATGGCGATCTGGGTCGTCAAGCTGCGATTCAGAATCGGCGGGCTGGCGATGGCGGCGTTTGTTGACTTGCCGACCTCGGAAATCTCTTGGCTGATCGTGATGTCGACGCGGTCGCCATAGACCACGGGTTGCAGGTCGAGGATCACGCCGGTCTGACGGTATTGAACGCTTTGCAGGATGTCGCTGTCGCCGCCGACCTGCGTATTGGTGGCGCGCTGCGAGGTGATGATCGGCACGTCGGTGCCGACCTGGAAGCGGGCCGTGCCGCCGCTGCGGGCGACCAACTGCGGTCGTTGCAGGATGTTGACGCGGTTGTTCGAGGCCTGGGCGTTGAGACTGGCCCTGAGGTCCGGGCCCGTGAACGTCATCAACAGGCCGCCGCCGCCGATCTTGATGCCTTCGGTGCCGCCGCTCAGCACGCCGTCGCCGTGGGTCTCCTTGCCGAACAACTGGACGCCCAGACTGGTGTTGTCGGTCAGGGTGACTTCGGCGATCATGACCTCGATAACCACCTGGGGCGCGGGCGTGTCCAGCGTCGTCAGAAGACTGCGAAGCTGGGCGAACTCGGTGGCCGTGCCGGTGAAGACGATGCGGTTGCCGCTGGGGTCGATCAGCACCTGGCCGTTCAAGAACTGGCCGCTGCCGCCGCCCATGCCGCCGTTCTGCTGACGCATTCCGCCTTGCTGGGCGCCGAGACCGCCGCCATTCGCCTGGGCCGGCGGCGTGCCCGGAACGCCGACGGGCGGTCGGGCCTGGGCCGTTGTCGGCGCCTGACCCATGGCCAACTGACCGAGCGATTGCGCGTCGGTATTCTTGACCTGGTAGACAAAGGTGGACGCCTTGTCCCCGAGCGCGGCGGGCTGGTCCAGATTTTCGGCCCAGAAGCGGGCGCGGGCCAGAACCTCGGGATCGCGTCCGAAGATCAGGATCTGGTTGGCGGTCGGGAAGGACAGAATGACCAGGGCGCGACCGGCCATGGCCTGGCGTGACACCACATAGCCTTCGGTCGTGAGCACCTGTTCCAGTGCGCCGACCAGGGCGTCAGTCGCCCAGAAAGAGGGTTCGATGCGCAACACTTCGGCGCCGGCGAAGCGGGGCTGATCGATCTCGCGCAACGCGCGCACGACCTGAGCCACCTCGCGACCGGAGCCCGAGATGATGAGGCTGTTGTTGAGCGGGTCGGGGGTGATCCGGGCCCCGCGCAGATTGGGGTAGAGGTCTTGCAGGAGGCTCTGCAAGGCGTTCACCTCGATGGTGTGGACCGTATAGAACTGCACCACCCGGCCTGCTGTCGCTGAGGGCGTGCGGCTGCGGTTGATTTCGGGGCCGCCGCCAGCCTGGGACGCGGCGCCCACGGTGACGAAGCCGCCATCGACATAGACCTCGACGCCGTATTGCTTCAGCGCCTGCTGGGTCAAGCTGAACAGGGCGCGCTTGCTGATCGGGCCGCCGCTGCCGCCGGCCATGACCTCATTGCGGGTGGCGACGTCGGGCGCGAGGGTGAAGGGCACCTTCAGAACACCGCCGAAAACCGTGGCGGCGAACTGGGGGATCGACTGGGGCGACAGATTGGCCTCCACCATCTCGTCCGAGACCAGGGCGGCGATCTGTTCCGGTGTGGCGGGCTGGCGCACGGGGCCGGCGGGCGGGGCTGCGCCCGGAATGGTCAGGGTGGCGCCGCCGGCCTGGGCGCGGGCGCCGCGATCCACGTTGACGCCGCCGCCGATCAGTCCGTCCTGCGAGGCGCTTTCGACCCGAGCATCCGGGCGCGACACCATCGTCGTCATCTCGGGGAAGGCGGCGCAGCCGGCCAGCATGGCCATTGGCGCCAAGCAGACGGCGGCGCGCAGGCCCGCGCGGCGCAGGACGGCGGCGACAGGGCGCGGGAAGGCGGAAGGACCCGCAGTCAGGTTCGTCATGCCATTCTCCTCGATACTCAACCGAACACCCGGATCACGCGGGTTTCACGTCCCTTGGCCAGGGTTACGGCTTCCGCCGAAATGTCTTTGAGGCGCCAGCCGTCGCCGAAGCCGCCGCCTTCGTTGATTGTCGAAACGCCGCCCGACGAGTCGCTGACCAGGGCGCGATGCTGGCCTGTGGCAGGGTCTCGCTCTACGCCGCGCAGCGCCGCCCGGAAGGTCACGGCCACGTCAGGCGGCGGCGGCGGCGGCGGTGGAGGCGGCGGTGGAGGCGGCGGAGGCGGTGGCGGCGGGTCGGAACGCAGGGTCTTCAGAAAGGCGACGGCGCCCACCACGCTTTCCCCAGGACGCACGACCGGGCCCGACCGCGCCGACTGGCCCCGCACCACGCCGGGGGGCTCTTCCGGCTGGCCGGGATGAGCGGCCCCGGTCTGGAAGGCCAGAATCAGCATCAGGGGCGGCGCCAGCCAAAGCAGTCGTCTCATGACGCGGCTCCGGGGGACGCGATCCGCACCGGGAAGGCCAGGGTGACACGGATGTTGCCGTTCACCGGCACAGGCTCGCCCGCCCGAATCCTGCCGTGGAAGGGCGTGATCTCATAGCGGAAGGCCGTCACCCGAAAGCCCTCGGGCCACTCGCCCAGCTTGTCCAGAAAGGCAAAGGCGGGACCCCAGCGCAGATCCGTCTGAACCTCGGCTTCCAGCCACTGGGTCGGGCCGATGGCCTCGACTTCGGCGTTGGTGGTGATGCGCGGATTGGGCAGCCCGGTCGCGACGGCGGCTTCCAGAAGTCGTTGTTCGATCAGCACCTGGGCTACGGCCGAGTTGGTGGCCTCGAAACCCCAGCTGTTCATGTCTTCCAGCGCCAGGCGATCGGCGGCGCCGTCGGCCACGCGACGCGCGGCGGCGGCGCTCAGACGGGCGGTCGATTGGTCGGTCAGGGCGTCGACATAGCGCTCAGCCTGTGTCGTGCGCCATTCCAGGGCGGCGACGGGGGCATAGACCGCGGCGCCCAGCACCAGCCCGCCCAGCAAGACACGCTCGCGCAACGTTGTGCGGCGAAGACGATCTTTGAGACCGTTGATCGAAGACTGGGTCAAGGCGACCATGTCAGCGAAGAAGCCCTGCAAGACGCGTCCCGATCCAGTGTTGCTCACACGGGTCCGCATTTCGCATCGACCCCCCATTTGCCCTGAGCTATAGCAACGTTACACGCTCATAACAGTTAGAAATCCAAGGCGATCGTCTGATGCACCGCGACCGGCTCCGTCTCCGTCAACGTTTTTCGATGAACGTTGCCTCTTCGCATCATTCTCGCAGAACGCGGGAAGGCTACAGCCTGCTCGAGATCCTGGTCGTTCTGTCGATCATCGCTCTGATCGCGGCGGTGGTCGGGCCGCGTCTGTTCGCGCAACTGGACAAGTCCAAGACCCAGACCGCCCGTCTGCAGATCCGTTCGCTGGAAGCGGCGCTAGAGACCATGCGTCTGGATATCGGTCGCCTGCCGACCGAACAGGAAGGTCTGGGGCTGCTGATGCAGGCCAACGCCGAACAGGTTCCCGGCTGGTCCGGTCCCTATCTGGACAAGGCTCTGCCGTCTGATCCGTGGGCGCGTCCGTACATCTATGTCGCTCCGGCGGTTTCAACGTCGGGCGACGCCGCGCCGGACAATCGCGCGCGTGTCATCAGCTACGGCGCCGACGGCGCCGAGGGCGGCCAGGGCGCCAATGCCGATGTCAGCTCCGATCAGGCCCGCTGATCCCGCACCGCCCCGGCGTGGCCGGGTCGGCTACACCCTGATTGAAGTTCTGGTGGTGCTGGCGATCTTTGCGCTCAGCACCGCCATCATCATGCCGTCCACGGCGCGGATGCTGGATCAGACCACGTCGCACGCGGTCTTTTTCGAATTCCAGCGTCAGGTCTCGGATCTGCGGCGCGAGGCCAACCGCACGGGCACGCCGCTGCGTGTGGTGGACCCGTCCATGCCTCGCGAGGGGGAGGATCGCCTGCTCGAACTGCGGGCACCCTGGCGTTACACCTTGGCGCCGGCACTGGATATCGCCGAGGGCGGCGGCTGCTCGACCGTCAGCGCCAACCTGATCAATCAGGATCGGGTGGTCATGACTCTGCGCACCGATGACGGGACCTGCCGGTTCGTCCGGCTGCAGGCGCCCCCCGCCAAGGGCGGCGCGGCCTCCTAGCTCAAGGCTCGGGCGTCAGCGGCGGGGCCGCCTCGCGCACCTTCATTTCCAGCGTCATGGTCTGGCCCGCGCCATCGGTGCGCGGCTGGACGTCGTGGAAATAGCCCGAGCTTTCGAGATCATCGACCAGGGGCGCGATCTTTTCGATGGCGGCGTAGGGCAGGATGAAGCTGAGCGTCTCGGTCTCGGCGTTCAGCGACGTGGGCGTCAGGTCGTGGAAGGCCAGGATGCCGACGGCGGCGCCGGCGGCGCTCAGCGGACTGGTCTGCTCTTCGATCTGTCGATAGGCGATCAGCTTCTTCTGGCCGGCGTCCAGATTGCGCACGGCGGCGGGGCGCGGCGTGGAGGCGCGGATTTCTGCAGTCTCGACTTCGACCCGGTCCGTGTCCTTCGATAGCTGATAGCCCTGGCCGAACAGGAAGGCGCCGAAGCAGAGCGAGGCCAGAACCACGCCGCCGCCGGCTGTCAGGGCCAGTTGCTCGCGCGTCAGCTCGACCGGCGCCAGGGCAAAGGCGTCACGGTTGTCGAAGGCGATGGGTAGATCGCTTGGCGCCGGCGGATTTTCCGGCGCGGGATCGGCGGCGCGTTGCAGCCGCACGAAGGCCGACCAAGCGGCGAGGTCGTAGCGGTCTCGCCGCCAGGCCGAGGCGACCAGAGCTTTGTCGCGCCACAACTGAGCTTCGTAGCCGAGCTTCAGCCGAACGATGCGCCAGGCCTCGCCGCGTGGCTGGGCCAGGGTCTCAGGGCTGACCAGGGGGCGGGTCGTCGTGGCGCGAGCAGCCAGCAGGGTCTCGACGCGATCCGCGTCCCACCACCAGACGCCGAAGTCGTCGCCCGCCTTGGTCAGGGTCGAGTTGGACCTGACGTAGGGCGCCGCGACGCGGGCGTGCAGCGCGGCGGCCTGTCGCCGCCGACCGCGCGGCAGGGCGGCGGTGTGGAACAGGCCGAAGGCGCAAAGATCTCGGGCCAGCAGAAGGACGGGCCGACGCAGCATCCGTCCCAGGACGCCGCCAGGGTGGACGACGTCGATGACGCCGTCATGGCTGAGCCGCTCAACGCGGGGCGTAAGAAAGTCGAGTTGCATTGGATGTGTCGGCCACGGCTCGGCGGGGAGCCTCTGTAAGCTCAGTTTGATCGATCCAGAGCGGCTGCTCAAGACCGGATGGGGTCAGGGACAGGCGCGCTCGATAGGTCCAGGCTGAGCGGGTGTCGCTCAGGGTAAAGAGAATGGAGCTGGCAGGGAAGGTATAGACCTGCTCGTAGTCCCAGACCGGCTGGGCGCCGGTGGCGGTCTCAAGCGCGTTGATCGAAAGAAGGGGCGCGACTTCGCGTTCCCGCAACACGGCGGCGGCTTGGTCTTCGGTCAAATCAAACAGCACGGCCAAGGCTTCCGGGCTGGCCGTATTGATGTTGATCGCGCTGGAAATGGGGTCGGACGCCAGCTTGTCGCGCATGGCCCGCCAACGGTCCCGATCCACGGCGTCGCGCGCGCCTAGCACCGACAGCCATTCCGAGGGTCTTAACAGGGGACGATTGGGCGGTCCGCCATCGGCATAGTCGCGACGTTCGGCGCCGTTGGGCTGATTGAGGTCATCCAGATCGACATAATCCTGATAGCGTGCGGCCAGGATGTCGCGTTGGGAGGCCGCCACGCCGAGCCGTTCCAGCAGCCGGGTCAGGGGCGGGCCATCCAGCCGCATCAGATTGATCATCCCGGCCTGATCCTGAAGGCGAAGCACTAGCGGCCCGTCGACATCCATCAGGTAGGGCCGACTGTCGAGGCGGACCAGTTCCACGGCCAAACCGGACGGCGTCTCTCCCGGTTGGGTTTCGCCATATTCATTGAAGGCGCGAATGTCGTTCAACGACAAGCCGTTCGCCCTCATGGGCTCGGTGGCGGCCATATAGGCCAGGGCGGCCTCGGCGCTCAGGGCGCGCTGCAGAAAACGCATCCGCGCCCGCGCCGAATTGGCCTCGGCGGTTAGGCTGGCCAGGGCGGTGATGGCGACCAGAAAGATCAGCGTCACCACGCCTGTAACGGCGAGCACGGCCGGCAGGGCGAAGCCGGCGCGACCCAGTCTTGGCTTGGTGCGATCAGAACGGGGCATCGGGCCTCGTCCATCGCTCGGGACGACCGGAGGCGGCCAGGTCCACGACATCCAGGGTCGGTTCGGCGTTCAGCCGCACCCACAGGGAAAAACTGCGGAAGGACTCTGCGGTATTGCTGGGCGCGCTCGGACTCTCGTAGGCGGGCGTCCAGGTCGTACTGTCGGTTGAATAGGAAAATGCGGCGGTCGCACCGCGGGGCAGGTTCATAATGGGCGTCTTGCGCGGTCCGGCCTCGCACATCAGCACTTTTTCGTCGCCTTGGGTCTCGATGGTCAGGGTCAGTCGCCCCGCCCAGCCCTGAGGCGCGCAGCCGGTGGCCCGCTCCATCACCGCGTCGGCCTCCAGTCGTTCCGGTCCGGCGAGGATGGGCTGATCAACGCCTTCGATGATGGTGGCGGTCGGCCGCACGCTCAGGCTGCGGATGATGGCGCGCAGGTCGCTGATCGCCACATCGGCGTCGGCGACCGACATGGCGCGTCGGCCCAGCGAAAAGCCGGTATCGCCGGCCTTGATGCCGATCGAGAAGATGACAGCCAGCGCCATGCCGCCGATCGCCAGGACGACCAGGGCTTCAATCAGGGAAAAGCCGGCGCGGCGGGCAGTCTGCATGACAGCGCCTTGATAGGGCTTCGCGGTCGCCCTGCCAATCGGGCGAAACGGCGCCCTCAGCTTGGCGCTTGGGGCCCCGCCTGATATGGAGAACGCGAAACTTTGGGGGGGGGATGATGCGCGGCGTCGTCTCGGTGGTGATTGCTGGGGGGGTGGGGTGCGCCGTTTGGGCGGGCCTGACCAATCGTGTCCCATTGGCCCAGGCGGAGGTCAGCGCGGTCAGGCCGATCGCCGCCCACGCTCCACAGGTCATTGAAGCACCGGCCGACAGCGACCGTGATCGTCGCGCGCGCCTGAACGCTCGCCTGCAGACCATGGTCCGGGAGGGAAAGGGCGTTCGCCTGACCGACGCGCCGCGGGCTGCGCCGCAGCGACGCGTGGAGAACCGCCGTCCGGTGCGAGTCGCCACGACGCCGTCCCGCGCCGAACCCGCCGCGACCTTTGCTCCGCCCGCCGTCAATCCCGGCGCCACGCCGACCGTGCGCCGCGCCGGCTATACGCCGCCCACCCTGGATCTGAAGACGCCGCCACGCGTGCCGGACAACGATCTCGAATGCCTGACCCAGGCCATCTATTACGAGGCGCGCAATGAGAGCGAGGCGGGGCAGGCGGCGGTGGCCGAGGTGGTGCTGAACCGCTCGCGGCATCGCGCCTATCCCAAACGGGTCTGCGAGGTGGTCTATCAGCGCAACAGCCGCACCTGCCAGTTCACCTTCACCTGCGACGGCTCGATCGGGCGGCGCGCGGTCAACGCGGTCGCCTGGGCGCGGGCAGAACGCATCGCGCGCGAGGTCTATGAGGGGCGTTCGGCTAGCCAACTGCCCCGGAACTCGGTCAATTATCACGCCAACTATGTCCGTCCGTCGTGGGGACAGAGACTGTCGCGCGTGCGTCAGATCGGGGCGCATATCTTCTATGGCGCGCCCTTGAACGGCGGATCGACGCCCGGCGCCTACGAGCCGATCCCCGCGCCGGCGGCTCAGCCGCTGTTCATGCGCAATGAGGCGTTGGACAGGGCCTATGCTCTGGTCACGACTCAAATGGCCCAGGCGACTTCGCCCGAGGTCGGAGCAACGACAGGGTCGTGACGGGGCGAGACATCCAACTGCGGTCCTCTCGTTGCGGACGTGATTGGGGTTGGTTTTCGGAGACCTAACGGCGCGCTAACCGATTCGAGTGATCTGCGCGCCGAAGAAGGTCACTTCGCCGTCAAATGCCCCCTCGAGCAGGAGCAATCGAAATTCCGAAGCTGACGGCTTGTCCCACTCGTATTCCATTTCAAGCTGAAACAGGCCGTCGCGGCCGGGATGGAACTCATACGAGGTATAGACCTCCTGCTCCCCCCAGTCGGCCCGGTATCTATGCTTGGCTGTAGGGGCGCTGAAGCCAAGGCGAACAACGGCTTTCCAGCGTCCCGCAGGCATGACGATATAGGGGCCGAAGATCAGAATGCGCGGACGGCCGGTCAGGTCGAAAACGACCTGTCCATCATGGTGGCGAACGACCTTGGCATTGATGTCGAAAATCTCGCTGCCCCAGAAGCTCTGGTCGGCGGCGTAAACTGAAAAGGCTTCGCTGAGAGCGCGGTTGCGATCCGATGCAGCGACTGATGCCGGGCCAGACAGTTTAAGGCCGGGAAAGATCTCCATGGGCCCCCGCTTCAAGGCATCCGCCGTGAAAACTCGTTCCGGATAGGCGGTGCAGCCTCGCAGGGCGAGTTCGGAGGCGTTCCTTACTGCGGCGTGTCGCGGCGCGGGTTCGCTCGCGGCATCGATCTTGGGGAGCAAGGGGCCGGCGTCGCTCAACATGACGGCCACATTTTGTGAAGCAGCGCCCGCCTGGCGTGGTTCGTCGGCGTTGGGTGTCAGGATCAGGGCCTTGCCGGACGCAGCCTGGCTGGCTTCAGCCGTCGAGGAGACTAGGGCGAAGCCTGCGCTCTCGGCCAGAGGTTTGATCGTGGCGACCCAGTCGTCCCTGTCGGCGCAGGGGGGAATGATCAGCCAGAATTCTTGCTTGGGATCAGACATGGTCAAGCGGCGCGCAGCCAGGTGTAGACTTCAACCGCTTCGTCGATGTCGTCGAAAATCTTAGCCTTGCCGCTTTCGATGATCATGGCTCGGTCGCAGTATTTGGCCACCAGGTTGATGTCGTGCGAGGCCATGAGAAAAGCGCGGTGCGCCCGGTGCTGGAAGAGGGCTTCCTGACATTTTCTCTGGAAACGCGCGTCGCCGACCGCGACCAGCTCGTCGATCAGATAGCAATCGAACTCGATCGCAAGAGAGAGGCCAAACGCCAGCCTGGCGCGCATCCCGGAAGAGAAGTGCCGAACGGGCTCACGGAGGGATTTCCCAAGTTCCGCAAAGTCATCCACGCGTTCGAGCGTCTCATGATAGTCACGTTTATAGAGGCGCGAAAGAAACCGCACGTTGTCGAGCCCGGACAGGCTGCCCTGGAAGCCGCCAGCGAAGCCGATGGGCCATGACGTTGTCATGTTCCACTCTATCCGGCCCGTGGTCGGCGGCAGCGTTCCGCCCAGCATCCGGATCAGGGTGGATTTTCCCTGGCCATTGCGGCCGAGAAGAGCCAGTCGACCAGACCTGCCCAACTCGAAATTGACGTCGCTGAAGACGCACCGCTTGGCCTCGCGATAGGTCTTGGAGACCTGGATGACCCGCAGGCCCGGTTGCTCGAGGCTCATTAGTCCTGCCTGTGCTCCCGGATGCCCGCCCATACGAGCCAGCCGATGGCGTACAAGAGCATCGAGGATGCGAAAATGGTCAGAATGGCCTTCCAGCGGTTCGGAGCCGTCCCCTTGTCAGGGAGGCTCGGGGCGACGATGCGCTCCAGATAGAGCTTCTGCCTGGCGGCGTCTTGCTGGGCGGAAAGCAGGCTGGCTTCTGCCTGCGTGACGCGGCGCTCGGCGATCTCGCGCTGCAAGATGAGATCCTCGTAGGTTCCCACCTTGGGCGCCAGCGAATCGGCGCCGCCGGCCATCCGCGCGCGCGCCTCGGAGACCTGACGCTCGAGGGCGCCGATCCGACGGTCCAGCGGGGCCAACTGGGGACTCGCCGGCGCCTCGGCGGCGAGTTGATCGCGTTCCGCCTTCAACTGAGCGATCGTGACCAGAAGGGTTGCTGTGATCTGAGTGCTTTCGGCCGCTTCGGTCCGGGGGTCGATGAAGCGGGCGCTGTTTCGGAAGTTGGTCAGGGCCTGCTTGGCGTTTTCAGCGGCTGCGACGGCGACCTTCTGGTCTCGTTCCGCATCGCTCACCGCATTGGCGGCGGCGCGATCATTGAGCTGATTGATCAGCTTTTCGCCACTGTCGAGAAGGGCAAGGTTCAGAGCCCGGGCGTCCTGGGGGCGGAAGGCCTCGACGCGGATGGTGCTGATGCCGGTCGTAGAATCATAGCCGACGGTCAGGAAGCGTTGGAACGCCTTGTAGAGAGCTTCCTCGCTCTGGCCTTCCCAAGGGCGAGGATAGCGGGCGAGCGCATCGGCGCCTTTGCGGCCAAGGACGGCGCGCAGGTCAAACTGCTTATCAAGCTGCTGCAAGCTGTCGCGCGACGTCAGATACTCGTGGACGGCGAAAGCGTCGTTGATCCCTGTTGAGAAGCCGGCAACGTGCAGCGCCATGCCGACGGTAGAGGGCTGGGCGACATTGGCGGAACGGACGACAAACCGCGCTTCAGAGACATAGCGAGGCGAGGCGATGACCAGGTAGTACAGGCAGGCCAGCAGCGTGGGCAGAGCCACCACGATCAGGAAGCCGACCGGCGCCTTGCGTCGATGCTTTCCCCCAGATCGTGCGGGAAGCAATTTGGGTAGGGCACCCAGGTACTGCAGCTTTGTATCGGCCATGCGCGACATTTGCCTTATCTGAGCAAATTTGTGGAGATTATTCGGAAGACATGTGTTCGCGTGCGCCAGCGATAAGCAGCAAACCCGCGATATTCAACACCGCTCCCCAGGTGATCGCATAGATCGGATTGTAATAGGTCGGAACGAACTCGCCGAATACGCCCGCACGAATCATTTCCACGCCGTGCACCAAGGGGACGGACAAATAAATATCCCGAGCCGCGGCAGGAACCCACGCGACCATGAAAAATGCGCCCGAGAGCGGGATCATGGCGTAGCTGATCAGGGAAATCAGGCGTTCAAAAAGCTCAAAACGCATGGCCAGCCCGGTCAGCACCAGCGCAATCCCGACAGCGACAAAGGTCAGGGTCAGCCAGCCGCTGTAGAGGAGCAGGTAGTCATGCGGCAGGCCGACCTGGTTGATGCTCAGAAGCACGAGGTAAACGACCATGAAGGCGGATGTGGCTCCGCCGAGTTCGAGGATGATCCGGCTGGTGAGAATATGCATGGGCGTTATCTGCCGATGATAGAGCAGGCCCAGGTTGGATTGGATCGCCGAGGTCAGCAGGCCGATCATGTGCCGGATCATGATCAGGCTCATGTAACCGGTCATGACGAAAGGCGCCAATCGGATGCCGTGCTCATAGGGCGGCTTGGTGAACGACCACAGGATTATGACGCCGAAGCAGAAGATCAGCGGCTCCCCGATCAGCCAGGCGAAGCCGAGACCTTGTCGGCCGTAACGGGTCGCCATTTCGCGCATGATGAGCGCGCCGACGATGCGCAGGTGGTGAGCCGCAGCCGCGAACATCCGATAGGGACCGGCGCGACGCATTCCAGCTGGCGCGGTCCTTGATGATCCTGAGTCTGACGGGTTCAGTTCGACCATAAATTGAACCTTCAAGGCTGTGTCGCTGGAAAAACAATGCTCAGAACGGCGCGCGCAGACTGATCCAGCGTCTTGGTATCCGTCCTAACATGAATTTCTGGCGAATGCGGCGTCTCGTAGGGGCTATCGATGCCGGTGAAGTTCAACAGCTCGCCGCGCCGGGCCTTGGCGTAAAGCCCTTTGACGTCGCGGGCCTCCACGACCTCAAGCGGGGCATCGACGAAGACCTCGATGAAGTCGATGTCGCCCATCATGTCGCGCGCCATGGCGCGTTCGGCGCGGAAGGGTGAGATCAGGGACACCAGGACGATCAGGCCGGCGTCGGCCATCATTCGCGCGACCTCGGCGGCGCGGCGGATGTTTTCGACGCGGTCGGCCTCGGTGAAGCCCAGGTCGCGGCTGAGGCCGTGACGCAGGTTGTCGCCGTCGATCAGATAGGCGTGACGACCTTCGGCGGTCAGTCGCTCTTCGACCAGGTTGGCGATGGTGGACTTGCCTGAACCCGACAGGCCGGTGAACCAGATGACGGCGGGCTTCTGGCCTTTTAGCGCGGCGCGCTGGGTGCGATCGACCTTGATGGGCTGGCGATGGATGTTGTGGGCGCGACGCAGGGCGAAATGGATCATGCCGGCGCCGACGGTGGCCCGCGTCAGCCGGTCGATCAGAATAAAGGCGCCCAATTCGCGATCGACCGCATAGGGCTCGAAGGCCACGTCCTGACCCAGGGACAGGTGGCAGACGCCGATGTCGTTCAGGTCCAGGGTGCGCGCGGACAGCTTTTCCTGGGTGTTGACGTTCACCCGATGGCGAATGTCGGTGACCTGGGCGGAGACGGTGCGGGCGCCGATCTTCAGATCATAGACGCGGCCGGGGATCAGTTCGGCCTCAGCCATCCAGACGATGGTGGCCTCGAACTGGTCGGCGGCCTCCAGCGGCGCATCGGCGGCGGCCAGAACATCGCCGCGCGTCACGTCGATCTCGTCGGTGAAGGTCAGGGTGACGGACTGGCCGGCTTGCGCTTGGTCCAGGTCGCCGCCCATGACGACGATCCGTTCAACGCGCGAGCGCACGCCGGACGGCGAGACGGCGATGGCGTCGCCCACCGCGACGGCGCCGCTGGCGATGCGGCCCGTATAACCGCGGAAGTCGAGGTTGGGGCGGTTGACGCCCTGGACCGCCATGCGGAAGGGCCGGGCGGTCTCGGCGGCGGTTGGCAGGGTTTCCAGTATCTGCAGCAGGGTCGGCCCCGCATACCATTCCGCCGCCTCGCCGGGTCGGACCAGGTTGTCGCCATTCACGCCGGAGACAGGAATGGCCGTCGGCGCGGGCAGGCCGGCGGCCTCGGCGAAGGCGAGGTAGTCGGTGACGATGGCGTCGAAGACGTCCTGCGACCAGGCGACCATGTCCATCTTGGTGACGGCCAGGATGACGTGACGCACGCCTAGCAGGGAAACGATGTGGCTGTGCCGCCGCGTCTGGGTCAGCACCCCCTTGCGCGCATCGATCAGGACCACGGCGGCGTCGGCGGTTGAGGCCCCAGTGGCCATGTTGCGGGTGTACTGTTCGTGCCCCGGCGTGTCGGCGACGATGAACTGGCGGCGCGGCGTCGAGAAATAGCGATAGGCCACGTCGATGGTGATGCCCTGCTCGCGCTCGGCCAGCAGGCCGTCGACCAGAAGCGAGAAGTCCATCCGCCCGTCGGCGTCGCGCAGGGCGGTGACCTGATCGTCCGGGACGGCGCCGACATCATGCAGCAGGCGGCCGATCAGGGTCGACTTGCCGTCGTCCACCGAGCCGCAGGTGAGGAAACGCAGGGTGTCGCGGTGAAGCATAGAGGGCGTCATCAGAAATAGCCCTCCTGTTTCTTCTTCTCCATCGAGCCGGCCTGGTCGCGGTCGATCAGACGGCCCTGGCGCTCGGAGCTGCGCGAGGCGCGCATTTCGGCGATGACGGCGTCCAGGGTGGCGGCCGTGCTCTCGACCGCGCCGGACAGGGGGTAGCAGCCCAGGGTGCGGAACCGCACAGACATCATCTCGGGCGTCTCGCCGGGGTTCAGCCGCATCCGCTCGTCATCGACCACGATCAGGGCGCCGTCGCGCCTGACCACGGGGCGTTCGGCGGCGAAGTAGAGATCGACGACGGGAATGTTTTCGAGGGCCACGTATTCCCACACGTCCATCTCGGTCCAGTTGGACAGGGGGAAGACCCGCATGCTTTCGCCTGGGGCGACCCGGGCATTGTAGAGGCTCCACAACTCCGGCCTCTGGCGGCGCGGGTCCCAGCGGTGGCCGGGGCCGCGGAAGGAGAAGATCCGCTCCTTGGCGCGGCTGGCCTCCTCGTCGCGGCGCGCCCCGCCGATGGCGGCGTCGAAGCCGTGCAGATCCAGCGCCTGCTTCAGGCCTTGGGTCTTCCACATGTCGGTGTGAACCGCCGAACCATGATCGAAGGGGTTTATCCCCTGGGCCTTGGCCTCAGGGTTGTGGTGCACGATCAGACGCGCGCCGCTCTCTGCCGCCATTCGGTCGCGCAGGTCGTACATGGCGCGGAACTTCCATGTCGTGTCCACGTGCAGCAGGGGGAAGGGCGGCGGGGCCGGATAGAAGGCCTTGCGCGCCAGGTGCAGCAGGGCCGCCGAGTCCTTGCCGATCGAATAGAGCAGCACCGGACGCGCGCACTCGGCCGCCACCTCGCGCAGGATGTGGATGCTCTCGGCCTCAAGCCGTTGCAGATGGGTCAGCCGTTCGACCGATGCGGCGGCGATCGTCATGTCAGCCGGCTGAGACCCCGACCTTGCGATAAAGATCCGTCAGGCGAGCCTGATAGGCCTCGGGCGTGAACTTGCCGGCCTGGATCAGGCCGCGCGCCTGCAGGTCCAGTCGCAGGCCTTCGTCGGCGTCCAAAGCCTGGATGCCGCGTGTGATGGCCTGGACGTCATAGGGATCGACAATCACGGCCGCATCGCCGGCCACTTCTGGAAGGGAGCCGCCGGTCGACGTCAGCACCGCGGTCGACAGGGCCATGGATTCCAGCACCGGCAAGCCGAAGCCTTCATACAGCGAGGGGAACAGCGTGGCCTTGGCGCCCCGGATCAGACTGATCAGCATGGAAAAGGGCATGTATTCGTACTGGCGGATACGGTCGGCGCTGGGGCCGCCGTCGCGTTTCACCTGGTTCAGCAGGGCGGTCTCGCCCTCGTCCAGCCAGGCTCGGCCGCCGATGATGACCAGGGGCGTCTGGCTGCCTGAAGCCAGATAGGCCTCGACGACCCGACCCAGGTTCTTCTTGGGTTCGATGGCCCCGAAGTGCAGGAAGTAGTCCTTCCAGCCCAGGTTGAAGACGCCTTCCAGTTCCAGCGTGACCTCAGCCTGGCTGCGCGATGTCAGCTTCTGAGGTAGGCTGACAGCCTGGTAGGTGTTGGTGACGCGGTCCTCGCTGACGCCCAGAAGGCGGATGACGTCCTGACGCGTCGTCTCCGAAACGACGGCGATATGGTCGGCGCGGCGGGCGATGGCGTCGCATAGGGCGCGATAGGTCGCCTTGTCGTCCAGGGTGGTGTGCGGCAGGCGCAGCGGAATCAGGTCGTGAATCGTGTAGATGTTGGGAACCTTGCGCGCGTGCAGCGGCAGGGTGGCGGTCCAGTGCATGACGTCGGGCGCAGGGGCCCCAGCCGTGGCCTCGAACGAGACCGGGGTCTCCTTGCCATAGGCGGCGAAGCAGCGGTTGGCGTGGGTGAATAGGTCGCGCGCGGCCCAGAATCGGTCGGCGGCGGGCCGTCCGCCGGATCGCGCCGGCCAGATGACCTCGCCCGAAGGCAGGATGGAATGGGCGGTTCGACCGTAGCGCGACATGAAAGTGTCGGCGAAACGCTCGATCTTTCGTTTGCGGTTCAACTTCTGCGGCGGGCGCTCGGCGTCGACCAGCGCGGTCTCGTTCAACAGGTTGTCGTCGCGTCGGCGCGCTGCGGGGCCATAGAGAACCTGGGTGCCGAAGCCGGCGACGCGGGCGCTGTCCAGGAGGTTCCGTCCGTAGGTCGCGATGCCCGTTCCCTTGGCCAGGGCCAGGTTGAAGCCGTCGATGCAGATAGAAGTCATGAAATTCCGAGGACCTAAGGTTCGGGCGGATGTGGACGACAGGCGGCAGCTCAGGTCAAGGTCCGATCTGAGCGGTGATATTGGCTTAACGCCGCGTTAAACCCTGTAGCCTGAGGGTCACGGTGTGTTGCAACCTTCGGTAAATTGGGCGTTTGCGGCTCGACCACTCACGGCAACGCTGATAGGGAGTGGGGTAGGCGACGTATCCGTCGTCCTCGAACAACTGATCTCGGAGGGCCGCATCCATGCGCGTCAAGAGTTTGATCCTGGCATCTAGCGCGGCGGCGGCTCTGGCCCTGTCGGCTGGCGCCGCTTCGGCTGAGCCGGACGGCTGGTACGGCGCAGTCGACGCCGGCTATCACATCATCGACGACATCAACACTGAGTCGACGACCAACGGTTCCAACTGGAACTGGGAAGTGAACGACGGCTGGGCTGCGTTTGCTCGCCTTGGTTACCGCTTCAACCCCAACTGGCGCGTTGAACTCGAAGGCGGCTACCGCTCGGGCGACATCGGCACCGTGCGCGCCGTCTCGGGCCCGCAAGGCCTGTGCAACATCACGCCCGCCACCGG
>Ga0308157_10001826_pt1 | contig 39639 bp, 35 predicted proteins | sample PhyBR1_FD_201035 | JGI IMG/M metagenome (GOLD analysis project Ga0308157, IMG submission 201035) | Phyllosphere microbial communities from UC Gill Tract Community Farm, Albany, California, United States - DLSLB.R1 | ecosystem: Host-associated > Plants > Phyllosphere > Unclassified | place: USA... | reverse complement strand
CTTGTCCTTCGTCTCTCGCGGCAGCGGTGACGTGCCGAACAGCTTGTTATCGGTGAGGTGCAGGATCCATTCCACTTCGACTTCGACGCGGGCGCAATTCAGCCCTGCTTCCGACAGGTGTTCGGTCAGTGGAGCGACGGCCGGGCGATAGCGCCCGTCGAGCGGGCTCAGGGGCTGAGGAGGAAGGGCGTTCACGGACACCTCCGGATCGACGCGGGCAATGATGCGTCAAGCCTAATCGGCTGCGGGCACGAGTCAGCGCGCTCACAATCGACGGACCGCCGAAGTTATCTGAGGATCAGGTCGTCTGAGCAAGTGGGCGCATCGTCCGGCGCGCCAGACTCCCGAACATGACGATGAACCTCGAAGCCGCTCAGCTTCTCTGGCGCGCGCATGACGAAATGCGCGATGCTGCCGACGCAATGATGATGGCGAAGGGGCTCGCCTCAGGACTTCAGGCAGACATGGCGTGGCGTTCGCCGGCCGCGGCACCGCAATTCACCGCTCGGCTCGAAGAGCTGCTCGATCTCGGCCATCACGCTGTCGGATCCTGCGCGGCGCGGGCGAACGCGCTGCTCGAGCAGGGAAATCGGGCGGCCGCATCATGACGCTCGACGTCTCGCAGGGATCCGTCGTCGCGGTCGACCCCGACGAGCTGCGCGCGCTCGCGGGCCGCATGCGCAGCGCGGCGAGGCTCGTCGAATCCGCGATCGACCATGCGAGTCGCGCGAACGGCCTCCAGGCTCAGGTGCCTGCGGAGTGGACGATCGTCTGGGCTGACGTCCTGACACCGCTGCAGCGCTGCACGTGGTGGCGCGACGATGCGACGCGTCTCGCCGACGGCCTCGAGGCGGCGGCTGACGCCTACGAGCTCATCGAGCTGCGCACGCTGATGCAGATGGATGGAACGAGCGGCCTCGCTGCACGAGCGCGCCACGACGCGATCCTCACGCGGAACCCGGCGGCCGGCGACGCGGCGGACCACCTGTGGGCGGTGTGGGAGGCGACGAGCGGAGACGCTCTCGTCGAAACGTGGAAAGGCGCCGGGTTCATGGGTGCGGCCGTGATGGCGCTTCTCGTCGGCACGCTTCGGCGGTTCCGCACCTCGGGCGCCAGGCAGGCCGGCTCCCTCGGCGCGCCCCGTCGAGTGCGGGCGCGGGCGAGCCGCGTGCCGGGCACCTCCGATCGCTTCGTCGCGATGCACGAGCAGCGTGTCGGTGGCGTGTCGGCGCCGACGGGGCTTGCGAACTCCCTCTCCCGCATTCCGAACAGCGAATCAGGGGCATTCGGCGATACGGCGCGTGTGCGGGTGGACAAGTACGCGTTCCCCTCGGGGGACGTGCGCTTCGTCGTCTACATCAGCGGGTCGCGCGGCGCGCCCTGGAACGACACCGATCCGTTCAGCTGGGGCAACAACGTCGGACTGTACTTCGGGGCGGCCGAGTCGCAGGGATACGACTTCGTGCTCGAAGCGCTCGAGCGCTCCGGCGCCGAGGCCGGATCCGTCGTCGATGTCAACGGGTTCTCGCAGGGGTCCATGGTCGCCCAGCGCATCGCGACCGACAGCGACTTCGAGGTACAGCACGTGACGACGATCGGCGCGCCCGTGCGAATGCCCGTCGGCCAGGAGGCCACTTCGATCTCGATCGCCCACGACGACGATCCGGTGGCCGCCCTCAGCGACGGCGGATCGCCCGCGAGCCTCGGCGACGACGACAGCCTGCTGATCCGGCGAACGTTCGACGAGGCCGACACCGGCCTGGGCGAGTGGCGGGTCGGCGCGCACCGTGTGAGCGCATACGAAGAGACGGCGCGTCTCTTCGAAACGTCCGGTGACCCGCGCGCAGCGAGTGTTCGCGAGTACTACGCCCAGCTCGCTCGCGCGGCGTCGGTCGAGTCGATCGTCTACCACGCACCAGCTTCGGGGGCCGGTGACGTCGGGTTCTCCGCGCCCCCTGACTCGGTCAGCGACGCCGCGGCTGCTTCTTCTGCGGGCGCAGGATGATGCTGAAGATCCAGTTGATGATGCTGAGTAGGATGCCGGCGAGCACGCCCGGCCAGAACGCGCCGACGTCGAGGCCCCAGCTCCAGAAGCCGGTGATCCAGGCGGTCACGAGCAGCAGGACGCCGTTGAGCAGAAGTGAGATCAGCCCGAGGGTGATCACGAACAGGGGGAACGCGACGATCTTGATGAGCGTGCCGACGACCGCGTTGACCAGACCGAACAGCGCGCCGAGCGCGACGAGTGTGATCACGAGCTGGAGGTCGCGGCCGGGCGGGAACGGCGTGATCGTGATCTGCAGCAGCGGAATCAGAGACAGCACCCACAGAGCGAAGCCGTTGACAATCGATCGGATGAGGAATCCCATGATGCGAGTGTCGCATCTCGAGGCGGAAATGCGCACGGTTTCGGGCGACCTCTAAGATCGACGCGTGAGTACTGAGCCCGTTCTGCCCCGCATCCGTCCGGAGATCGCGGCGCTGCCGCCCTACAAGCAGGGGCGCGCCGCGGCTGCCGACGGGTTCAAGCTCTCGAGCAACGAGAATCCGTTCGACCCGCTGCCGGGCGTGCTGGAGGCGGTGCAGGGCGCCGCCCACCTGAACCGCTATCCCGACGCGACGGCGGGCCGGCTGCGCGCGGCGCTCGGCGAGCGGTACGGCGTGACAGCCGACGAGGTCGTCGTGGGTGCTGGCAGCGTCGCGCTTTTGGCGGCATTCATCCAGGCCGCGGCGGCGCCCGGCGACGAGGTCGTGTACGCCTGGCGATCGTTCGAGGCGTATCCGGGGCTCGTGCGCGTGGCGGGGGCCACGAGCGTGGAGGTGCCGCTCACGACGGACGGACGCCACGATCTCGACGCGATGGCCGACGCCGTCACCGATCGCACCCGGTGCGTGCTCGTGTGCACGCCGAACAACCCGACCGGACCGACCATCACGTCGGCCGAGCTAGAGCGGTTCCTCTCGCGCGTGCCGAACGATGTGCTCGTGCTCCTCGACGAGGCGTACACGGAATTCGTGACCGACGGATCCGCGGTCGACGGCCTCGCGGAGCGGGTCTACGAGAGCCATCCGAACGTCGTCGTGCTGCGCACCTTCTCGAAGGCGTACGGGCTCGCGGCGCTGCGAGTCGGGTATGCGATCGGCCACGCGCGCGTGCTCGATGCGGCTCGTGCGTCGCAGATCCCGCTGTCGGTCACGGCGCAGGCCGAGGCTGCGGCGCTCGCGAGCCTCGACCACGAAGACGATGTGCGCGAGCGCGTCGCTCACTTGGTCGAGCGCCGGAGCCGACTGATCGCGGGTCTGGCCGAGGCCGGGTGGCAGGTGCCCGATTCCCAGAGCAACTTCGTGTGGGTGCCGACGACCGACCCCGCCCACGCCGCGGCGTTCGAAGCGGCCGGTCTCGTGGTGCGTCCGTTCCCGGACGGGATCCGCATTTCGGTCGGGGAGGAGGAATCCCTCGCGAGGGTGATCGAGGCGGCCCGATCGGTGCGCTGACCGTCAGGCGGTGCGGGCCTCGCATTCGCGGGCGAGATCCTCGAACACTTCGGTGTTGAAGCGGTAAGCGGCGAGCACCTCGGCGATCACCCGTTCCTTCTCGGCCTCGTCCCACGGAGCCGCATCGAGCTCGTCGCGATAGACGTTCTTGAACTCCGCGGGGTCGGCGATGTCGCCGAAGAGGTAGAACCCGATGCCGTTGGTGTCGAACCCGAACTGCCGCTTCAGCACGCGGCCGATGTGGATGCCTCCCGAAAGATCACCGAGGTAGCGCGTGTAGTGGTGGGCGACGAATCCGCCCGGCCATGTCGAGCCGACCTGATTGATGCGCGCGACGTAGCGAGCGGTGCTCGGCAGAGGCGCGATCCGGTCCCGCCAGCCATCGCCGAGCAGGAACGCAAGGTCGGATTCGAGCGCGGGCAGACGCGTGAGGCCGTCGCTGATGAACCGCGACGCTACGGACTCCTGGCGCATCCGATCGGTGGCGTTCTCCAGTGCCTCGTAGATGAAGTAGTGCTGTGCCACGAGCGAGATGTAATCGTCGCGCGTGCGCTCGCCGCGCAGGAGCGTCGACATGAAGGACGCGCCCTCGCTCGAGGAGTGGGCGTCCTTCGATCGGGCACGGATGGCTGAAGACAGTGGGGTGACGGGCGTCATGCAAGAAGTGTAAGGCTTGCCTCACCTATCTTCGAGCGCGGGTTCTCGTGGTCGTCAGCTGTGCGCGCGCGGCTGGATGCCCAGCCGAGCGCACGCCGCATCGTAGAGCGCGACGATTTCGCGCCTCACGGCGGGCCGCTCGTCGATCGGTCCGCTCGGCCAGGGGACCGTCGTCGTGGTCGACTCACCGGATTCCGTGGTGAACCGCCAGGATCCGCCGTCGCCGTCGAGATCGAGCATCTCGGCCGACGAGGCCGCGCCGTCGGCGAAAGCGCGCACGATCAGGAGGTTGTCGTCGCGATGATCGTCGTTCATGTGATGCAGAATCGCCGACACGACGTCGGGTGTGAAGGTGTGTGCCATGCCGGAATTTTAGGTTGCCCGATGTGCTGGTTGAACACGACACGACGATGACTTAGTATTCCCTTAGTTAGGCAGTCCTATGTTCGTTCGCTGAGAGGCGGCCGGGCAGCGGGCATGCCAGCGCCTGAAGCCGAGGAGCACCGTCTTCCTCAGTGTGACGGAGCGAGCGCCCTCCCTACCAAGAAGCGACGCCCGCTCCGGACCGCCGGCCTCAGGCTGATACGCGCCTTCGGCGCGCCGGAAAACAGCGTGGCCACGCGGTCGCGTTGATCCTACCTGCAGAGGAATCACGAGAACACATGGCAAAGACAGTATTCGCTGCGCGTCGCGCGCGGGGAGACGGCGGTCCGCCGAGAAGGCGAGGATTCCTCGCGCTCGTCATGACTGCTTTCGTGGCCGTCGGGGGCGTCGTCGCCGCACCGATGGCAGCCCAGGCCGCCGAGACGCCGAGCATCACGGTCGGCGCGACCGAGGTCGCTGACACGCGAGTCGATTTCGCGATCGAGGGCATCGGTTTCGGTGACATCAAGGCGCTGCCGGGTCAGACCGAGCCGCACGCGTACTTCAAGTTGAACGAGGTCGGTTCCGATCTCTCAGATGTGGCGCAGGACGATACGTCGATCTCGGCGTCGATCGCCGAGGACGGCACGCTCTCGGATGTGCTGTCGGTGCCTGTGGGCGAGCTGGACTCGTCGAAGTCGTACGAGATCATCTCGTGGCCGTCGCGATCGTTCCCCACCGACGAGACGCTGTACGTGCGTCAGGCCGTCACGATCGACTGGAACGCTCTGTTCCCGGAGGCGGATGCTGAGGGCCCGTCGTTCACGGCTGAGGCGACGGAGGTCGCCGACGAGCGCGTGGATTTTGCGATCGAGGGCACCGGTTTCGGTGACGTCAAGGCGTTGCCGGGTCAGACCGAGCCGCACGTCTACTTCACGCTCATCGAGGACGGCGCGGATCTGTCGGGTGTCGGACAGGCCGACACGGCGATCTCGGCGTCGGTGGCTGAGGACGGCACCGTTTCCGACGTGCTGCCGGTCCCGGCGGAGGAACTGGATGCGTCGAAGTCGTACGAGATCATCTCGTGGCCGTCGCGGTCGTTCCCGACGGAGGACAACCTCTACGCGCGCACTAGCGTGACCATCGATTGGGACGCGCTGTTCCCGGAGGAAGAGCCCGAGGAGCCGGTCTACGCCCCGGAGCTCAGCGTCGCTCCCGCGACGGATCTCGACCCCGAAGGCGCCACCGTCACCGTGACCGGCACGGGCTACAACCCGGCGCAGCCGATCTACGTGTTCGTCTGCGGAGATGTCGAGCTTCCGACGAACCTCTGGACGGTCGCTCTCGGCTGCACCGCCGGCTCGAAGGTCGTGTACGCGTCGACCGACACGACCGAGGGGCGCGTCACGTTCGACGAGGACGGCGGTTTCGAGATCGACCTCGACGTGCGTCAGCTGAACGAGGGCGCGACATCGGTGTTCACCGCGGCGAACCACACCGCGTCGACCGATCGGGGTCAGGATGCGAAGGCGACGCTCGCGTTCGCAAAGCCCGCGGAGGAGCCCGAGGTGCCCGAGGGCCCGTCGTTCACGGTTGAGGCGACCGAGGTCGCCGACACGCGAGTCGATTTCGCGATCGAGGGCACCGGTTTCGGTGACATCAAGGCGCTGCCGGGTCAGACCGAGCCGCACGCGTACTTCAAGTTGAACGAGGTCGGTTCCGATCTCTCCGAGGTGGCGCAGGACGATACGTCGATCTCGGCGTCGATCGCCGAGGACGGCACGCTCTCGGATGTCCTGTCGGTGCCTGTGGGCGAGCTGGACTCGTCGAAGTCGTACGAGGTCATCTCGTGGCCGTCGCGGTCGTTCCCGACGGAGGACAACCTTTACGCGCGCGCGGCCGTGACGATCGACTGGGACGCGCTCTTCCCCGAGGGCGAGCCGAGTGAGCCCGCCGAGCCGAGCGAGCCCGCCGAGCCCAGCGAGCCTGCTGAGCCCAGTGAACCTGCTGAGCCCAGTGAACCTGCTGAGCCGAGCGAGCCGGCCGAGCCCACGGACCCTGCGGAGCCGACCGATCCCGCGGAGCCGAGCGAGCCTGCCGAGCCGACCGATCCTGCGGAGCCGGAGCCCACGGAGCCGGCTGCGCCGAGTACGCCTGCGGAGCCGACGGACCCCGCGGAGCCGACGGATCCGGCTGCTCCGAGCGAGCCTGCCGAGCCGACCGATCCTGCGGAGCCGGAGCCCACGGAGCCGGCTGCGCCGAGTGAACCCGCGGAGCCGACCGATCCCACGGAGCCTGCCGCACCGTCGGAGACTCCTGCGCCGACGCCGACCGCCGAACCCACCCAAGAGACGGCGATCGAGCTCACCGATGGCTCGGGGAACCCCCTCGACGGCGTCGCACAGGGCGGCGATGTCACGTTCCGCATCGCGCCGGTCGAGGCCGGCGCCGAGTTCGCCGTGACGGTGCACTCGGATCCGATCACGCTGCCGACCGCGGTCGGTGACGCCGACGGTGTCGCGACCTCGTCGTGGACGGTGCCCGCCGACTTCCCGGTCGGCGAGCACACGGTGCGGTTCGTGTCGGACACCGACACGTACGAGCTCGTCTTCACGGTGCTGGCGGCGGATGCTCCCAGCGGCGGAAGCGGCCTTGCTCCCACCGGCTCGGGCCCCGCAACGGAGCTGCTCGCGGGTGCCGGAATCATGACCATCCTCTGCGGAGCGGTCCTGATCCTCGTCCGTCGACGTGCCGTGTCGGCTGCGACCCGATGACGACGAAGTAGTGAGCGGTGCCGCGGGTCGGGCGAATGTCTTTCGGAGACGGGCGTCCGACCCGCGGAGCCGTGCCGGACAGAACATCGCGAGCCAGAGGGGTTCGCAGGAGACGAGAGTGACGAGAATGGCTCGACGCCGATGGATTCAGAAGACCGCGGCCGCGGTCGCCGCAGCCGCTCTGGCGGTGGTGGCAGCGCCCGCCGCGGTCGCCGCGGAGCCGTACTCGTTCACGACCGACGTGACCGAGGTCGCTGACCAGCGCATCGACATCGCGATCGAGGGCACCGGTTTCGGCGATGTCAAGGCGTTGCCGGGTCAGACCGAGCCGCACGTCTACTTCACGCTCATCCAGGACGGTGCGGATCTGTCGAGCGTCGGTCAGGCTGACACGGCGATCTCGGCATCGGTCGCTGGGGACGGCACAGTTTCCGATGTCCTGAGCGTTCCGGCGGACGAGCTGGATGCGTCGACGTCATACGAGCTGATCTCATGGCCGTCGAGGTCGTTCCCGACCGAGACCAACCTCTACGCGCGCGCCGACATCGATGTCGACTGGGCCGCGCTGTTCCCGAGCCAGTTCCCGACCGAGCCGGAGGATCCTGCTGGGCCGAGCGAGCCCGCCGAGCCGTCGGAACCCACGAAACCGAGTCCCTCTGAGCCCGCGGAGCCCTCGGAACCGGCGAAGCCCTCCGAGCCGGCTCAGCCGACCGAACCGGCGAAGCCGTCGCAACCGGCGCAGCCGAGCGAACCCGCTGAGCCGTCGGAACCAGAGGACCCGCCCGCGGCCGAGGAAGGCACGCTGGTCTGGGGCATCAGCGAAGCCTGGCGCACGTACATCACCGGCCCGATCGCGAACGGCGAGTTCCTCGCCGTCGAACCGGCACAGCTGAATGACGACAACACTGTCACCTGGGTGAACGGATCCGGCGACGTCGATCTCGAGAACGGCTCCGGCACCATCGAATACGAGGGCGGCCTCACCGCGCGCGGCCACAACGGTCTCGGTCCGGGCGGTGGCTGGGCCCTGAACCAGACGTACAGCGACATCCACGTCGAGCTCACGTCCACGACGAGCGGCGTGATGTCGGCCGAGGTCGTTCAGCCTCCGACGGACTACGCGCCCGAGTACACGGGCGAGCGGGTCGAGATCGTCGATCTCACCTTTGCCGAGGGAGACCTGCTCGACGGCATCGTCACCGCCCACGGAACCCTTACAGAGGACGGCGCCGACATCTACTCGCGCATGAACGAGGATTTCCAGCCCGGAGCGCCCGTCGACGACGTGATGTTCGGCATCGGCATCGCCGCCCCGGAGCCCACCGCTCCCGTCGAGACCGCGACCGAGATCGCGCTCACGGCGACCCCGACGTCGGCGGAGCAGGGCGAGACCGTGACCCTCTCGGCGCGCGTCGCACCCGCGGCCAAGGGCTCCGTGACGTTCTGGAACGGCTCGACCCAGCTGGGGGAGGACGTCGCGGTCTCGGCGGCGAACCGCCGGGCAACGCTCAAGACGACGGACCTGACGCCGGGCGAGCACCGCCTCACGGCACGGTTCGCCCCGTCGGAAGACGGCTTCTCGCCCGCGGCGTCGAACGACGTCGTCGTGACGATCGTCGACGCCGCACCGGCGAAGAGCCCGGACACGGGAAGTCTTGAGTGGGGCGTGAGGGAGAGCTTCCGGACCTATGTCGTCGGGTCGATCGCGCACGGAAAGATCACCGCCGCGGAGGGCGCGACTCAAGGCGCCGACAACGGAGTCTTCAGCTACCCGCAGGCCGCGAGCGGCACCACGTGGGATGCGGAGAACAGAACCGGCACGGTGCAGTATGCGGGTCAGGTGACGTTCTACGGGCACGACGGGGTGCTGGATCACACGATCGCCAATCCGGCGATCCGGATCGCAGACGGAGAGTCGGCCGAGCTGGTCGCCTCGTACCGGGGCAAGGTGGTCGTCTTCGCTGACGTCGATCTCGGGTCGGCCGTGTCGCAGGACCTCCCGAACGGCGCGATTCGTTTCAGCGGCGCCGACACCAAGCTCACGGACGAGGGCGCCGTCTTCTTCTCGTACGGCGAGTCGACGTTCTACGAGCCCGGCACCGAACTCGATCGCGTGACCTTCACGGTCGGCGGTGCGAGCGACGTGCCGCCCGCGGAGGAGCCCGCGGGCGAGCAGCCCGCGGCCCAGCAGAACCCTCCGGCGCCCGCCCCCGCTGCGAAGCCCGCGCCCGCCGCATCGGGTGACGCATCGGCCGGCTCGATGACCTGGGGCGTGTCGAGCGCGTTCGTGGCGTACACGACCTGCGCCGGCAAGGAGAACTTCGGCTACTCCCACTGCGCGAACGGCAGCGTCACCACGAGCGGCGTGGGCGACGGCTACCGTTTCCCTCAGGCGTCCGGCGGCGACTGGGACGCCGAGACGCAGACGGGGACCGTCGCGTTCTCCGGCGTCGTGAACTTCAACGGCTACGGCATGACCATGTTCTCGGTGGCGAACCCGTCGATCACCGTGTCCGGACCCAATCAGGCCACGCTGAACACGGGCAACACCGCCAACTTCGGCTCCGCCTCGTACCCGCTCGATCTCTCGACCGCGAACAGAACGGTCGGCGACAACGGCGAGGTCACCTGGACGGGTGTGCGCGTTGCCGGATCCCTCTCGGGCGGCCCTGGGGGAGGGTCGTCGAACTCGATCGGGTTCGACGACCTGAGCTTCACCGTCGGTACGGCGAGCGAGGAATCGTTCGCGGCGACCGAGAGCGGCGGTGGCGGCGGATCCGCGGCGTACGAGGCGGCCGACACGGCGCCGACGACCGAGGGCCTCGAGGTCCTCACGAAGCCGGACGACATCCGTGACGGCGGCCGGATCCGCGTACGCGCGACGGGCTTCGACGCCGGCGACAGCGGTGTCCTCGTCGTGCTGTACGACGGATCCGGCGAGCAGCCCGTCGTCCTAGACGAGAAGGCGACGGCCGCCGCCGACGGCGAGGTGATGTGGTCCGGCACGCTGCCGAAGGACACCACGGGCGAGCACGTCCTGACCGTTCAGGGCAGCAGCGCGGCGGGGGCCGAGATCGAGATCCTCGCGGCGACGGCCGCCGTCACCGCCGCCGAGTCTGACGCGGATGCCCCGGCCGTCGTGGCCGCACCCGCGTCTTACATCACGCCGCCGCTCGTGGCGACGGGCGGCCTCAGCCGCGTCGAATGGTGGGTCATCGCCGGGGGACTCGGCGCCATCGCGCTGTGCATGATCGTGCTCGCGGGGCGCCAGCGCTCCCTCGTCCGCGACGCGTGACCCGCTCCGCATGAACAGAGAAGAAGGACCCCTCACGTGAAGAACCGACCCCTCATCGGTACGAGCGCTCTGCTCGCGGCCGCGATGCTCATTCCCGCCACCGCCGCGAGCGCCCAGACGACCGCGGACGCCCAGGCGTGTGTCGTCACCGACGGCACGCTCTCGTGGGGCGTGAAGGAGAGTTTCCGCTCGTACATCAGCGGAACCATCGCGAACGGATCGTGGGAGGCGCTCGACGGCGCGACCTACGAGACCCCGGACTTCACCTGGACCGGTGCGACGGGCAGCTACGACCCGGCGACCGGAACCGGATCCGTCTCTTTCCCCGGCACGGTGCACTTCACGGGACACGACGGGGTGCTCGACCTCACGCTCGGCAACCCGACGATCGAGTTCGAGGGCGACACGGCGGCGCTGCTGCTCGACGCGCACAGCAACGACATGGAGGGGGAGGTCGCGGTCGACGCCGAGCAGGAGTGGGTCGGCGACGTCGCGCTCGCCGACGGGCCCGACGTGACCGACGGTGCGCTCGCCGGAGCGGATCTCGGGACGACGCTCACGAATTCCGGCGCCGCCGCGTTCGCCGGGTTCTACGAGGCGGGGGAGACGCTCGACCCGATCTCGTTCACGCTGACGGCGGAGGGCTGCGACGCGGCCACCGCAGACGAGCCGGTCGTCGAATCCACCGCGGAACCGGTCGCTCCGGCCGTCGCCGAGGAGCCCGCTGCGCTGCAGCCTGTCGAGGTGAACGCCGACATCCCGTGGGCGGCGATCGGCGTCGGGGGCGTCGCCCTGCTGGTCATCGGTTTCACCGGGGGGATCCTCGTGGGCGGCCGGAGGAAGCGCCCCGCGGATCCGGAACGCACCGCCGTGGACGGTGCGGCGTGACGCGCATGCGGTCCCGCCGCGCGACGGCGCTCATCGCGATGACGGCCGCGCTCGCGCTTCTCGCGGGCTGCGGTCCCGCCGCGCCCGCCGACGAGGGGCCTGCCGCGCGACCGGAGCTGTCGCAGCTCACCCCGGTAGCGGATCCGCGCAGCATCGTCGGACCTTCCACGGCCGTGCTCCCGGACGACGAGGTCGAGGTCGTCGAGAACGATGCCGCGCAGAAGCTGCCGGCGACCGTGACCTCCTATACGCAGTCGGGCGACGAGGAAACGGAGCAGGTCGATGCGACCGACCGCGTGGTGGCGGTCGACCTCGCCGGATCGATCGCCGCGACCGCCTGGGCGCTTGGATTCGGCGACACGCTCGTCGGGGTGGACCAATCGACGACGTTCCCGGGCACGGAGGACATCCAGCACGTTACCTCCGGTGGCCACACCATCAACGCCGAGGCGGTCATCGGGCTCGACCCGGACGTCGTCATCACCGACGGCACCGTCGGCCCGCGCGATGTGATCGAACAGCTGCGCGACGTGGGCATCACGGTCGTCTTCGTCGACAGTGATCCGTCGTTCGACGGCGCTCAGGACCTCGCTCGCCAGGTCGCCGCGGTGTACGGCGCAACGGAGGCCGGCGAGCAGCTCGCGGAGCGCATCGCCGACGAGGTGGCCGCGACGAGCGCCGACATCGCTCGACTCATGCCGGACGACGAGAACGACCGCGTGCGCATGGTGTTCCTCTACCTGCGCGGCAACGCCGGCGTTTATTACATGTTCGGCGAAGAATCCGGCGCCGACGAGCTCATCGAAGCCCTCGGCGGCATCGACGTGGCGGACGAACTCGGCTGGGAGGGCATGCGTCCGATGACCGACGAGGCCCTGCTGGCGGCGGACCCCGATCTGATCCTCACCATGACGGGCGGAATCGAGTCGACCGGCGGCATCGACGGGCTGCTCCAGGAGAAACCGGCCATCGCCCTGACGGCCGCCGGTCAGAACGAGCGGATCGTCGACATGGACGACGGAACCGTCTTGTCGTTCGGGCCCCGCTCGGCGGAGGTGATCGAGGCGCTCGCTCGCGCCGTGTACGCTCCGGACAGCGCGGACGCGGGCGACGCATCCGAATGAGCAGCGTGACCCCCGCGCGCGCGGACGCCGCATCCCGTCCGCGCGCCCGCGCGCATCTTTCGGGGCGAGGGACGATCGTGATCGCCGTCTCAACGGTGCTTCTTCTCGTCGGCATTGTTCTGTCGGCCACACTGGGGCAGCTGCCGATCTCGACGCAGGACGTGATCGGCTCCGTGCTGCGCGCCGTCGGCGTCGGTACCCCCTGGGCGCCGTCGGACGACCTCATCGAGCAGACGCTGTGGCAGATCCGCTTCCCGCGCGTCGTCATGTCCCTGCTGGTCGGGGCCACCCTGGCGATCGCGGGCGCGGTCATGCAGGCCGTCTTCGGGAACCCGCTCGCCGAACCGGGCGTCGTGGGCGTGTCTTCGGGAGCCGCGCTCGGCGCCGCCGCTGCGATCACGTTCGGGCTGTCGTTCCTCGGCGGCTGGACGATCGCCGCGTTCGCGTTCCTCGGCGGTCTCGTCGCCACGCTGCTCGTCTACGGCACGGCGCGCGCGCAGGGGCGCACCGAGACCGTCACGCTGCTGCTCACGGGCGTGGCGATCAACGCGTTCGCCGGTGCCGGGCTCGCCCTCATCACCTTCCTCGGCGACACGCAGAGCCGTGAGCAGATCGTCTTCTGGCAGCTCGGCTCGATCAACGGATCGCGATGGAACGAGGTCGTCATCGTGTGCGTCGTGGGGCTGTGCGCCACCGCGATCGTCGTGTCGTTCGCGCGCCGGTACGACCTGCTCGCGCTCGGCGACCGCACCGCCTCGCACCTCGGCGTCAAGGTCGAGCGGCTGCGCATCGCGTCGGTCGTGCTCGTGGCGCTGCTGACCGGCGTCGGCGTCGCCTTCGTCGGCATTATCTCGTTCGTCGGCCTCGTCGTGCCGCACCTCGTGCGCATGCTGCTGGGCCCGGCGCACCGCATGCTGTTCGCCGCGTCGATCCTCGGCGGTGCGGCGCTGCTCGTGTGGGCCGACCTGCTCGCCCGCACTCTCGTGCCGGCGTCCGACCTTCCCATCGGCATGCTGACCGCGCTCGTCGGCGGCCCGTTCTTCTACTGGCTCATCCGCCGCAACCGCCGACAGTCCGGAGGGTGGGCATGACCGAGCACGACCCGCGTCTCGCCCTGCGCGTCGCGAACGCGACGTACGGCATCGGTGGGGCGACGATCCTGACCGACGTGAGCATCGACGTGCAGTACGGCAGACTGCTCGCACTCGTCGGTCCGAATGGCGCGGGAAAATCGACGCTGCTCGGCATCCTCGCGGGTGACGCCGAGCCCACCAGCGGCGACGTGACGTTGCAGGGACGATCGCTCGGCTCGTGGTCGCCGAAGGAGCGCGCGCGCCGGCGCGCTGTGCTGCTGCAGTCGAACCAGCTCGTCTTTCCGTTCACCGCGCAGCAGGTCGTGGAGATGGGGCGCGCGCCCTGGATCGGCACGGAGGAATCGGCAGGCGACGAACGCGCGATCGCGCGCGCGGTGACGGTCACCGACTCGGACCATCTCATGCAGCGCGCCTTTCCCACGCTCTCCGGAGGCGAGAAGGCGCGGGTGTCGCTCGCGCGAGTGCTGGCGCAGGAGACCCCCATCGTGCTGCTCGACGAGCCGACGGCCGCGCTCGACCTGCGCCATCAGGAGGACGTGCTGCGCACGGCGCGCGAATCGGCGCGCTCGGGCGCCGCCGTGGTCGTCGTGCTGCACGACCTGTCGCTCGCGGCGGCGTACGCCGACGAGGTGACGATGCTCGACGGTGGTCGCGTGGTTTCCGGCGGCTCGCCTGCCGAAGTGCTCACCGCGGAGCGCATCGAAGCGGTGTACGGACTCGCCGTGCGGATTCTGCGCGACGACGACACGGGGCGCCCCATCGTCGTTCCCCGGCGCGGAGCCGTCGTGTGAGCGAGTCACGGGATGCGTATGTGGAACTCCGCCACACGATTCGTGGATCCGTTGTCGAGCGCGTCATGGCCCGCGCGCATGCGAAGAGGCCTAGCGTGGAGAGGTGACTTCGGCAGAGACCCCCATCGTGCGCTTCCTCGAGCCCGACGGCTCGTTCGCGCCCAGCCCCGAGGCCGAGCCGCTCCGCGAGATCGTCGACGAACTCGACGACGCAGCGCTCGCGCAGATGTACCGCGACATGGCCGTGACGCGTGCCTTCGACCAGCAAGCGACCATGCTGCAGCGACAGGGCCAGCTCGCGCTGTGGCCGCCGTCGCTCGGGCAGGAAGCCGCTCAGGTCGGGTCGGCGCGAGCCGCCAGGTCGCAGGACACGATCTTCCCGTCGTATCGCGAGCACGCTGTCGCGAAGATCCGCGGTGTCGACCTGGTGTCGGTGCTCGCGCTCATGCGCAGTGCGACGCACGGCGGGTGGGATCCGACGGATCCGAAGAACGGCAACACGCGGCTCTACACGCTCGTGCTGGGCACGCAGGTGCCGCACGCGACCGGCTTCGCGATGGGCCTGGGCTTCGACGGGCGCACCGCAACCGGCGATGTCGAGAAGGACGAGGCGGTCATCGTCTACTACGGCGACGGCGCCGCGAGCGAGGGCGACGTGCACGAGGCGATGGTGTTCGCCGCGAGCTACAACACCCCGCAGTTGTTCTTCCTGCAGAACAATCAGTGGGCGATCTCGGTCCCCGTGGCGACGCAGGCCGCGGCTCCGCTCGCGGACCGTTCGGCCGGCTACGGGATTCCGACGCTGCGCATCGACGGCAATGATGTGCTCGCATCGTATGCCGCCAGTCGTATGTATCTCGACGAGTCGCGCGCCGGCGGCGGCCCGCGGGCGATCGAAGCCGTGACGTACCGCATGGGCGCGCACACCACGAGCGACGACCCGACCAAGTACCGCTCGAAGGACGAGGAAGCGTCGTGGGGGCGGCGCGACCCGATTGCGCGCATGCGCGCGTTCCTCGAGAACCGCGGCGCGGGATCCGAATTCTTCGCGGATGTCGACCAGGAGGGTGAGGCACTGGCCGCAGACGTGCGCACGCGGATCGCAGCGTGGCCGGATCCCGACCCGAGCAGCATGTTCGCCCACGTGTACTCCGAGCCGCACGCGCTCGTCGAGCAGCAGGCGGCCTGGCTGGCCGAATACGAAGCCTCGTTCGAGGGAGGAGCGGCATGACGTTCGAGACGATGCCCTTCGCCCGGGCCATGAACGCCGGGCTGCGCCGCGCGATGGAAGACGACTCGCGCGTCATGCTGATGGGCGAAGACATCGGCAAGCTGGGCGGAGTGTTCCGTGTGACCGAGCACCTGCAGCGTGACTTCGGTGAGAATCGCGTGCTCGATACTCCGCTCGCCGAGGCCGGCATCGTGGGATCCGCGATCGGACTTGCGATGGCGGGATTCCGCCCCGTCGTCGAGATCCAGTTCGACGGGTTCGTGTTCCCCGCGTTCGACCAGATCACCACGCAGCTCGCGAAGCTCACGAACCGGCACGAGGGCTCGATTCGCATGCCGGTCGTCATCCGCATTCCGTACGGCGGCCACATCGGCGCCATCGAGCACCATCAGGAGAGCCCCGAGGCCTACTTCGCGCATACGCCCGGCCTGCGCGTGGTGAGTCCGTCGACGCCCAACGACGCATACTGGATGATCCAGGACGCGATCGCGTCCGACGACCCGGTCATCTTCATGGAGCCGAAGAGCCGCTACTGGCAGAAGGGCGAGGTCGACACCGAGCATCGTGCGGCGACGCTGCACGCGACGCGCGTCATCCGCGGCGGGTCCGATGTCACGCTCGTCGGACACGGTGCGATGGTGTCGGTGCTGCTGCAAGCGGCGTCGATCGCCGAGGGCGAGGGCATCAGCTGCGAGGTCGTCGATCTGCGGTCACTGTCGCCCATCGATTACGACCCGATCGTCGATTCGGTGCGTTCGACCGGTCGCATGGTGTGGGCGCAGGAGGCGCCGGGCACGACGAGCCTCGGCGGCGAGATCGCTGCGACGGTCGCAGAGCGGGCGTTCTACTCGCTCGAGGCGCCGGTGCTGCGCGTGACGGGCTTCGACGTGCCGTTCCCTCCTGCCAAGCTCGAGAGCTTCTACCTGCCCGATGCCGACCGCGTGCTCGAGGCTGTCGACCGAGTGCTCGCATTCTGAATTCCGGAGGAATCGCCATGGAGACCTACCACCTTCCCGACGTGGGCGAGGGCCTGACCGAGGCCGAGATCGTCGAGTGGCGCGTCAAGCCCGGTGACCAGATCAAGGTCAACGACCCGGTCGCCGACATTGAGACCGCGAAGAGCGTCGTCGAGCTGCCGTCGCCGTTCGAGGGCGTCGTCGGAGAGCTGTTCGTCAGCGCGGGCGACACCGTCGACGTCGGCACGGCGATCATGACGGTCCTCAGCGAGACGACAGCGGCCGAGACGGGAACCGACGGCGGCGCGCGCCCTGAGCCCGCGCAGGACGTATCCGACTCGGCCGTGCTCGTCGGCTACGGCAACGGGGCCGAGGCGAAGACCCGCCGCACGCCGAAGACTCACGAGGCCGTCGTGACGAGCTCGATCGGCGTGATCGCGAAGCCGCCGGTGCGCAAGCTCGCCCGCGACCTGGGCGTCACGCTGTCGGATGTCACGGGAAGCGGGCCGTCGGGGGAGGTCACGCGCGACGACGTCGTGAAGCATGCCGAGCAGGCATCCGTGTTCCGCAACCTGTCGACGCCGGAATGGGGCACTGAGCGGGAGCGTACGATCCCGGCGTCGCCCGTGCAGACCGACCCGCGCTACGAGTCCGTGCCCGTGAAAGGCGTGCGCAAGGCGACCGCGAACGCGATGGTCGGATCCGCGTACACCGCGCCGCACGTCTCGGTCTGGACCGACGTCGACGCGACGCGCACGATGGAGTTCGTCGCCCGGCTTAAGCAGCAGCCGCAGTTCGCAGACATCCGCATCTCGCCGCTGCTCGTGTACGCGCGCGCCGTGCTGTGGGCCGTGCAGCGCACACCTGAGATCAACTCGACATGGATCGAATCGGAAGACGGCGCCGAGATCCAGGTGCGCAACTACGTGAACCTGGGCATCGCGGCCGCGACGCCGCGAGGTCTCATCGTGCCGAACATCAAGGACGCACAGGACCTGTCGATCCGCGAGCTCGCGTCGGCGCTGCAGGGCCTGACGCTGAAGGCGCGCGAGGGCAAGACGCAGCCCGCCGACATGGCGGGCGGCACCATCACCATCACGAACATCGGCGTGTTCGGCATGGATGCGGGAACGCCGATCCTCAACCCCGGCGAGGCGGGCATCATCGCGATGGGCGCGATCCGTCAGAAGCCGTGGGTCGTCGATGGCGAGGTGCGCCCGGCGTGGGTGACGACCGTGTCGGGGTCGTTCGATCACCGCATCGTCGACGGCGACAAGGTCAGTCGCTTCGTGGCCGACATTGCCGCTGTGCTGGAAGAGCCGGCGCTGCTGCTCGACTGAGCGCGACGGAGGACCTCGCGCAGCCGTTAGGAGTCTCCGGCCTCACTGGGGTCGGATCGAAACCCGACCAGCTTGTGACTGCCGTCGCAGAACGGCTTGATCATGGAGACGCCGCAGCGGCACAGCGCCACTGTGCGACGGTTTCGCTCGACGGGTTCACCCGTGGATGACAGCAGCTCGACGTCTCCGCGCACGAGCAGTGGGCCGTCGATACAGGCGACGATCTGAGCTTCTCCGGTCATTCGCTCTTCTCCGGGCTCTCCGACTGCGTACGAGGCACACGCAAGGGTGATCGGCCCGCAAGCCACGCCTGCAGCACATCGTCTGCCGCCCAGCCGTCCACGGTCATTGCGGCGCTGGCGCCGAAGGCGATGTCGGCCAGGAGCTCGGGTTCCTGTTCGGCCAAGCCGCCCGCAAGGTCGCGACCCGCGATCTGTTCGTGCACCGCGTCGGCTTCGACATGCTCGTCGAAATAGTCGGTGACCTCATCGCCGTAGCCGAGGCGTCGGAACCCGTCGCCCAGCAGGCGATTCGGGATCGATGAGGTCATCTCATAGACGGCGTAGTGGCCGGCGGTCGCACCGCGAAGCCGCCTGTTCAGCCCGAACATGCCCATCATGTTGAAGGAGGCCAGGGTGAGCGCAGGAACCTCATCGATATAGGTGCCGTAGGCGTCGTCGAGGCCGAGGGCCCGCATGGTGCGGGCGAATATCGTGGAGTGCATGCGTTCCGGGCGGCCGCCGCCGTACTCGTCGGCCTGAATCTCGACCATTGCGGCCTTGGCCCGGCCGTTCAACCGCGGGATGCTCCAGGTCTGAGCATCTGCCTCTTTCAGCGTGTACACCGAACGCAGCTTGACGTACTCCCGAACCTGCTCCTCTGTCGCCTTCTTGGCCATGAAACGGGCGGCACTGGGCCCCGGTCCGGGCTTCGTCAGCTCGAAGAGAGCGGCCGCCACCCCCTCGGGCGTCGGGTCCGGAAAATGAACGGAGGGCACGCGCTCGCGGAGCTGGGCTTCGAACTCTCGCTCGATCGCGACGCGGGCGGCGACCATCCTGGGATGCCACTCCCACTCGTCATCCGAATCGACCACGGATCCGTAGTGGAGTCCGTGCAGTATGAGAAGCGTCAGCTGCAGGTCGTCATCGCGCAGCATGTCGTCCGAATCGTCGATGGCGAGTTCGAGGCGCTCGGCGAATCCGGACAGGGTGAGCTCCGCGTCTTCTGTCGGTCTCCTCAACGCGGCGAGCAGCTGCTCGCTGACGGGCCCTCGCGAGCCGAAGGGCGGAGCCTGGTACGCGGATTCGTCGCTCACTGCCTCTGCTGCCGGTGAGGACGAGAGATCTGTGCTGGTCATAACGAAGGACCCTTCCTCTGTAGCGGTGACGTGACGATGCACGCTCAGGTGGAATCTATCGGCGGATGCGCGTACACGCATCCGCATTGCGCACACGTACCCGTATGCCGTAAGAGGCAGCCACGGGAGCACGAGGGGGAGAAAGTCGATACTGCTGCTCGACTGCGCGCACGAAGAAGCGCCCCGCGTCAGATCTGTCTGACGCGGGGCGCTTCTTCGTGATGCGATTACTTCTGGAGCGTGAACTGCAGCTCCAGCGTGATCGTGACCTCGTTGCCGAGCGTGAATCCGCCGGCCTCGACAGCGGCGTTCCAGTTGACACCGAAGTCGGTGCGGTCGATCTTCGTGGTCGCCTCGCCGCCGGCCTTCGTCTGGCCGTAGCCGTCGACCGTGACGCCGCCGAACTCTCCCGTGAGGGTGACGGGCTTCGTCACGCCGCGCAGGGTGAGTTCGCCGTCGATGAGCACGTTATCGCCCTGCAGACGGATGCCCGTCGAGCGGAATGTCATCGTCGGAAACTCGTCGGCCGCGAAGAAGTCGCTCGTGCGCAGGTGCTCGTCGCGCGGAGCCTGACCCGTGTTGACGCTCGCGATCTCGATGGTGGCCTCGACCGAAGAGTCTTCGAGCGTCTCGCCGACGACGGCCGTGGCATCGACCTTCTCGAACTTGCCCTTCACCTTGCTGATCGCGAGGTGGCGCACCGAGAAGGTGACCTCGGAGTGGGCGGGATCGATCGTCCAGGTGCCGGGCGTGCAGCCGGGGAGAACATCTGCGATGCGGGTCATAACGGGTCCTTTCGAGGAATGCTTGAACATCGGGGACAACGCAGGCGAACAGAATCTATTCCCGTGCATAGAAAATCTAGCACGGCGAGCGTCAGCCGACCAGGGCCCGGTAATCGTCGGCGGTGAGCGCGGGCGTCTCGGTGCCCTCGAGCACGCTGGAGAAGAGCTGGCGCTTCTTCTGCTGCAGGTCGCGCACCTTCTGCTCGATGGTTTCGGCCGAGATGAGCCGGTAGACCATGACCGGCTTCGTCTGACCGATGCGGTGAGCGCGGTCGATCGCCTGCTCTTCGGCCGCGGGGTTCCACCACGGGTCGAGCAGGATGCAGTAGTCGGCCGAGGTGAGGTTCAGCCCCGTGCCTCCGGCCTTCAGCGAGATGAAGAACGCCGGATCCTCGCCATTCTGGAAGCGGTCGACCATGCGCTGGCGCTGCGGGCCGGTCGTGGATCCGTCGAGGTACGAGAAGCGGATGTCGCGCTGCTCGGCGACCTGGGCGGCGAGGCCGAGGAAGTCGGTGAACTGACTGAAGACGAGCGCGCGGTGACCGTCGGCCGTGATCTCGTCGAGGAGCTCGCCGAGGGCGTCGAGCTTCGCGGAGCGCACGCCCGCGATGTCGACCGCATCGCCGAACGAGGGATCGAGCGCCTCGCGGCGCAGCCGGGTGAGCGAGGCGAGGATCTGGATCTGGTTCTGCCGCACATCGTCGAGCAGGCCGAGGAGCTTCTGCTGCTCGCGGCGGAACCGGCGGTCGTATGCGCGCTGGTGCGCGGGATGCAGCGGCACCTCGATGACCTGGACGGTCTTCGGCGGCAGCTCGGGCGCGACCTCCTCTTTCGTGCGGCGCAGGAGGAACGGGCGCACCCTCGCGCGCAGCTGTGCGAGGCGTTCGGCGCCCCCGCGCTTCTCGATCGCGCGCGAGAAGTGCTCGCGGAAGTAGGACCGGGTGCCGACGAGGCCGGGGGCCGCGAGCGTGACGAGCGCGAACAGCTCCATGAGGTTGTTCTCGAGCGGCGTGCCCGTCACGACGAAGACCGTCGGCGCACCCACGAGGCGCGCGGCGGCGTAACCCTTCGACGACGAGTTCTTGACGTTCTGCGCTTCGTCGAGCACGAGGACACGGAACCCTGCGGCGGCGAAGTCGTCGGCGTCGTGCCGGAGGATCGCGTAGCTCGTGACGACGAGCCGCGCATCCCCGATCGCGTGTGCGAGCGGGGACTTCCGCTTCGTCGCCGTCGTGGCGATGGCGACTGTGTCGAGTTCGGGTGCGAAGCGTGCGGCCTCCGCGATCCAATGGCCCACCACGCTCGTCGGCGTCACGACGAGGAAGCGTGCGTCGGGCTCGTCGGCGCGGGCCTGTTCGATCGCGGCGAGCACCTGCACGGTCTTTCCGAGCCCCATGTCGTCGGCGAGGATGCCGCCCAGCCGATGGCGGCGCAGGAAATCGAGCCAGCTGAAGCCGTGCTGCTGGTACTCGCGCAGGCTCGCGCGGAACGAACCGGGCGGATCGCGGTGCTCGATCCGGTCGTCGCCGAGCGAGCGCATGGTCGCCGCCCACGCGGCGTGCTGCGTGTCGAGTACGCCGGCATCGGCGAGCTGCTGCCAGAGATCGAGCTGGTATCGCGGCAGCGTCGGATGATCGGGCGGCGAGTCGCGCAGCGCCTTTGCCTCGGTCAGTACGTCGCGAAGGGCGGTGAACCGCTCATCCGTGAGGGGGAACACGGTGCCGCTCAGCAGGCGGAAGTAGGTGCGCCCGAGCGAGAGTGCCGTGAGCAGGTCGCTCGACGACACCGGCTCGCCCTGGATCGTCACGACGACGTTGAGCTCGAACCAGTCCTCGCCCGACGGATCGGCGCCGATCTGGATGACGGGGCCCTCGGTCGCGAAGGACAGCGCGGGCACCTCGTCGTGCGCCTCGATGCGCACGCGCTCGACGCGACGCAGGGCGGGCAGCACATGGGCGAGGAACTCGACCGTCTCGTCGGCGTCGAGGTCGCGAGCAGGAAAGACGCTGTCGGCGCGACCGCGGCCCAGCAGGTGCGCGTAGGGGCCGGCGGCGCGCTCAACGTCGCTCAGCAGGTCGCGCTCTGCCTGGCGGTTGCGACGCTCGCCGGGCGGCAGCTCCCATTCCCAGAACAGCCGCGAAGCCGGATCTGCATGCCGGATCGCGAGCACGAGCTCGGGCAGCGCGGGCTCCGGCACTTCGAACGACTCGTCGCTCGAGACGAGCGGGGCCACATCGCGCAGGTGCGGCAGGTAATCGTGCGCGAAGTCGGGAATGCGGATCGCGGGGACGGACACGTGCCCCTTGTTGCTCAGGCGGTCCCATTCGGGGGTGGTCGGGCGCGCGAGCGGGATCAGCGCGTCGAGCCGCGGCGGGGTGCCGCCGAGCTGCCCCATCGCTGCCGTCGGCGCGCCAACGGGCAGGAGCCCCGTACGCCCCGCCGAGCCGTCGGCGTCGGACACGACGGCCTCCACCCATAGCCTGTCGCCCATCAGCCTGAGGTCGAGCACGGCCTCGCGCGCCTGATCGGCAAGCGCGATGTCGGACTGCGCACGGTCGTCGGTGATGAACTCGACGCCCGCATCGTGCGCGGCGATCAGCGACTCCCACAGACCGCGCGACGGCACCGCGTCGAGCCGGATCCAGTCGGGCGCGCCCCAGCCTCCTGCGCCGAACGACGCGCCGCGCGAGCCGTTGCGGATGCGTTCGCCCGAGGCATGGAAGTTGTGACGCCCCGCGAACAGCGCTTCGATATCGGCGAGGGCGCGCCATCGTGGATCGGAATCATCGGAATCCGAGACCTGTTGCCAGCTGATTCCCGTGCGCACCCACCGACCGGCAGATCCGCGCGACCCGCGCACCGCGGGCCGAATCGAGATGCCCGACCCGGGCGGATCTCCCAGTTCTGACTCGCGCACGTCGAACAGCAGCGCCAGGGCGCCCGGCGGATCGGCGCGGTCTGCGCCATCGTGCGCGGGCACGGGCAGCAGCGCCGTGAGCGTGCGCTCCCATGCGTCGGCGGCGGGCGCTCGCCGCGAGGTTCCTCGAGCGACGCCGCCCACGCCGAACGGCTCGTCACGATCGGCGAGCGCGATGAGAGCGGCCGCGCCGTGCGCACAGAAGCCGGCGCCGTCGTGCGCGCACCACAGATCGATGCTGCCGGTATCGCGCATCTCGACCTCGATGTTCAACGACCCGACCGACACGAGCGCGGCCGAGAACTCGCGCCCCGTCTCGGCGCGCAGCACCCGCACCGGCAGTAGCGACGCGAGCTCGCGTCCGTCCGCCGCGTCCTCCTCGCTGAAGAGCGCCTCGACGTGCCCGTCGGTCAGCTCGATGCCTGCCATACGTCGAGGCTACGGGCGACCCCTGACAAACAGAGCCGGGTGTCAGTGCGCGTCACTGGGTCTCACTTCGCCTCACTGAGACTCACTTCGCCGTAGTGAGCTTCAGTGAGGCGAAGTGACGAGGCCTACAGCGCCGCCCGCACCGCGGCGGCGGTCTCGGCCAGCGTGCGTGCCGACGCCTCGAACTGCCCGTGCTCTTCCTCCGAGAACCGCACGGTAGCGAGCGGTGCGGCGCCCGCGGATCCGACGACCGATGGTACCGACAGCGCGACGCCGTCGACGCCGTGGATGCCCTGCAGCACGGTCGAGACGGGAAGGATCGCGTTCTCGTCGCGCAGCACGGCCTCGGCGACGCGGGTGCCCGCCAGGCCGATCGCGTAGTTCGTCGCGCCCTTGCCCTCGATGATCGCGTAGGCGGCGGTGCGCGCGCCGTGCGCGATCCGGCCGAGCTCATTCTCGTCGAACGCGGGCTGCCACTCCGAGATCGGCACCGGGCCGATCGTCGCAGTCGACCAGAGGGGTACCTGAGAATCGCCGTGCTCGCCTGCGATATGGGCGTGCACCGAACGGGCGTCCACTCCCGCGCGCTGCGCGATCGCCCATCGCAGGCGCGACGTGTCGAGTACGCACCCCGACGCGAACAGGCGCGCCGGGTCGATCCCCGTCTGTTCGACCGCGAGCATCGTCAGCACATCGCAGGGGTTCGTAACGACGATGACGATGGCGCGGGGTGACGCTTCGACGAGCTGCGGGATCATCGTGCGGAAGATGCGCGCGTTCGTCCCGATGAGCTCGAGGCGCGTCTGGCCCGGCCGCTGGGCGGCGCCCGCGGTGACGACGATCACGTGCGACCCGGCGGTGCGGTCGATGTCCGTCGTTCCCGTCACGGTGCCTGCGCCGAGGAACATTGCGCCGTGGGCGAGATCGAGCGCCTCCGCCTCGACACGTGCCCGATCGATGTCGTACAGCACGACCTGGCGGGCGGATCCGCGGATCAGCATCGCGTACGCGGTCGCGGATCCCACCGCCCCCGCACCGACGACGGTCACCTTCGCGTTCTCGATCACGGCCATACGCTCATCGTGCCCGGATCGTGCCGGGGCGCACAAGGGTTGTGCGCGTCACCGACTGAGGCGTGACGGCCACCAGATCTTGCGACCGATGTCGTACGCGAGCGCGGGCACGAGCAACGAGCGCACGACGAAGGTGTCGAGCAGCACGCCGAACGCCACGATGAAGGCGAGCTGCGCGAGGAAGAGGATCGGGATCACCGCCAGCGCCGCGAACGTCGCGGCGAGCACGACGCCGGCGGAGGTGATGACGCCGCCCGTCACGGATAGCCCGCGCAGGATCCCCCTGCGGGTGCCGTGCGCGATCGACTCCTCGCGCACGCGCGTCATGAGGAAGATGTTGTAGTCGATTCCGAGCGCGACGAGGAACACGAACCCGAACAGCGGAACCGCGGGGTCGGCGCCGGGGAAATCGAGTACGTGGTTGAAGACGAGCGCCGAGACGCCCATCGCGGTTCCGAACGACAGCACGGTGGTGAGCACGAGCAGGATCGGCGCGAGGATCGAGCGCAGCAGCAGCATGAGGATCACGAGGATCACTCCGAGCACGATCGGGATGATGAGTCCTCGGTCGTGGATCGACGCGTCGTTCGTGTCGACGGCGGTCGCGGTCACACCGCCGATGAGCGCATCCGGCAGCGCGTCACGCAGGTCGCGCACCGTCTCGGTCGCCGCGACGGAATCGGCCGCATCGGAGAGCGTCGCCTGCAGCAGCACGTCGCCGTTCTCGACCGTCGGCTCGGGCGCGGGCCCGCCGAACGACTGGATGCCGTCTCCCGTCACGGGCGCGGATCCGCTCGGCGCATCGGCCGCGGTCACCGACACGCTCGTCACGCCCTCGTCCGCGAGCAGCTCGTCGGCGGTCTCCTGCATCGCGTCTTCGGGCACGATCGCGTAGACGGGGCTGCCGGATCCGCCGGGGAAGTGCTTGCCGAGCGCAGTCTGTCCGTCGCGCGCCTCGGAGGCCCCGAGCACGAGGTCGGACTGCGGAACGCCGTCGGCCTGCAGGTGCGGCACGAACGCAGAGCCCGCGATCAGCACGGCGGTCGTGAGGAGCCACACCCATCGGGGGCGCCGCGAGACGAGCGACGCGACGCGACCCCAGAGTCCCTCGGTGTGCGCCTCGGGCGTGCGGATCGGCGCGGTCACGGCGCGGGCGACGGGGAGGAACGCGAGCGCTCCGAGCTCGGTCGCCGACGCGGATCCACTGCCGTGAACCGCGGGTGCAGCATCGGCGTGCGGCACGCGCGGCCAGAACGCGGCGCGGCCGAACATGAACAGCAGCGCGGGCAGCAGCGTCAGTGCCGAGAGCATCGCGAAGACGATGCCGATCGCGGCGACCGGGCCGAGCGTGCTGTTCGACTTGAGGTCGCTCAGCAGCAGGCAGAGCAGGCCAGCGATCACGGTTCCGCCGGACGCCGCGATCGGCTCGAGGGATCCCTTCCACGCCGTCATGAGGGCGCGCCCCTTATCGGTCGTGTGGCGCAGCTCCTCGCGGAAGCGCGACACGAACAGCAGCGCGTAGTCGGTCGCGGCTCCGATCACGAGGATGAACAGGATTCCCTGGGTCTGCCCGCTCAGCAGCAGCACCTCCCACTTCGCGAGCCACCACACGACGAGCAGCGCCACGCACAGCGCGAAGAGGCTCGTCGACAGCACGATGAACGGCAGCAGGACGGAGCGGTACACGAGCACGAGGATGATCAGCACCGCGAGCAGTGCGACGCCCAGCAGTAGGCCGTCGATGCCGGCGAAGCCCGCCGCCAGGTCGGCGGTGAAGCCGGCCGGACCGGTGACCTGGACGTCGATGCCGTCCGGCGCAGAGCTGCTCAGTTCATCACTGAGCGCGGCGACCGCCTCTCCGACGTCGGCGGCCGAGTCGATCGGGATGAACGCCTGCACCGCGAGGCCGTCTTCGGACGGCAGCGCGGGGGAGATCTCGTCGAGCACGCCTTCGACGTTCGTCGCGTCGGATACGGCGTCCTCGATCCCGCTCAGCTCATCCTCGGTGAGCTCGTCGTTCGAGGAGAACACCGCGATCGCCGGGATGGCGTCGGAGTCTTGGAACTCGCCGAGCCGTTCCTGCACCTTGGTGGCATCGGCGGACTCGGGCAGGTAGGTGGTCTGGTCGTTCGACGAGACCTCGCTGACCTTTCCGAACAGCGGCCCGCCGAAAGAGGCTCCCGCGAGCCACGCGATGATGAGCAGTGCGGGTAGGAGGACGCGGAGCCACGTGCGTGTCATGATGTCTTTCTTGGAATCAGCCGATGACGGCGAGGATGAGAATGAGCGTCGCGAGGAAACCCGCGACGTAGTTGAGCGCGATGAAACGGCGCCAGGCGCGATTCGTCTCGGCGGCGACGCCGTCGTCGACGTTCCACCAGCCGGCCGTGTTCACGAGATAGGGCACGACGAGGACCGCCGCGAGCGGCCCCGGCCAAGCGGTGAAGAGCATGAGGATCCCCGCCGCGGCCCAGAGCGCGAGCGACAGCCGCACGGTGCGGCGCGCACCGATCGCCGTCGCGACGGATCCGATTCCTGCCTCGCGGTCGGGAACGATGTCCTGCACGGCGCCGAACGCATGAGCGGCCATGCCCCACAAGAAGAACGCGACCAGCACGAGTATGGTGTCGCGGCTCACATCGGCCTCGGCGAGCGCGATCCCGACGACCGCCGGGCTGACGAAATGGGTGCTCGACGTCACGGAATCGAGCACCGGCCGTTCTTTGAACCGCAGTCCGGGCGCCGAGTATGCGACGACCGCGAACATGCTCACGGCCAGACACACCCACGCGGGGGGCCCGCCGCTGAGTGCCAAGAACACGAGGAACGGGGCGGTCGTGATCGCAGCGCACCACAGTGTGAGCGCGTGCAGGCGGGGAGGCAGGAGCGCGCCCTCGATGCCGCCCTTTCTCGGGTTCGCGAGGTCGGAGGCGTAATCGAACACGTCATTGATGCCGTACATCGCGAGGTTGTACGGCACGAGGAAGAACACCGTGCCGACGAGCAGCACGGCGTCGACCTCGCCGGTCGCGAGGTAGTACGCCGCGGCGAACGGGAACGCCGTGTTGATCCAGCTGATGGGGCGCGATGACAGCAGCAGTGCGCGCACGGGGCTCATCGCTCGGCCCTGCGGCGGGAACGCGCGCGAAGGGCGAGCCACAGCGCGGGCAGCAAGATCGCTCCCGCCACCGGGTACGCGAAATCCTCGATCGGGGCGAGACCGATTCGCGGGCCGGCGAGGTGCATGTCCTCGTACGAGAAGAATCCGGCGCCGATCATGATGGTGTCGAAGACGGCGGTCAGCGCAACGAGCGCCGCGATCGTGACCACGGCTGCGAGGATCCGCGGGCGCGTGCGGGCGATCGCGAGCAGCACCGCGGCGGCGGCGGCCGAGCCGAGGAGAAACCAGAGCGACAGCAGGGCGTACGTCATCGTCGCTCCTTCCGCCGGTTGAGCACTCGCACCGATCCCGTGAACAGGACCATTGTGCACACGACGAGGAACAACAGGAACACGGGCTCCTCGAGCGGCAGCTCGGGAGCGAGCACGACCCCCGTGGCGAAGGGGCTGTCGCCGCGCAGAAAGATGCCCATTGCGATGCCGGCCGCGTCCCACACGAGGAAGAAGGCGACGCCCGCGACGGTGACGATCGCTGCGGCAAGCGGATCCTTCCAGAAGAACAGCCGGAACCGCCGATCGATCAGCAGCATGCATCCGAGGCTGATCGTCAGCGCGGCGAGGTAGGCGAAGCCGATCATGCGGCTGCCTCCAGCGGGCCGGCCGAATGGTCGCCCCTCACGCGTTTCAGTACGATCTCGGCGCTGATGAGGCACATCGGAACGCCCACGCCGGGGGCGACGGTCCCACCGGCGTAGAACAATCCGTCGACCTTCTTCGAGGCATTCTGCGCTCGGAACATCGCGCTCTGGGAAAGGATGTGCGCTGGTCCCAGCATGCCACCGCGCCATGACCGGTAGTCGCGGGCGAAGTCTTCGGGGCCGAGCGTCTCGCGAACCACGACACGGTCTGCGAGGCCCGGGATCCCCGCCCAGTGGGAGATGAGCGCGATCGCCGCATCGGCCGCAGCCTCCACATCGGGGGAACCGGATGCGCCGATCTCGACATCCGCGGGCACCGGTACGAGCACGAACAGGTTCTCGTGCCCCGCGGGCGCGACGGATGCATCGGAGGCCGACGGTTTGCACACGTACAGCGAGCCCGGGTCGGGAATGCGGGCGCCGGGGCCGAAGATGGCGTCGAAGTTCTCGTTCCAATCGCGCGTGAAGAAGAGCGAGTGGTGGGGAAGCTCGGGCAGGGAACCCTTGATCCCTAGCATCACGAGCACGGCGCCCGGACCGCTGGTCCGCCGCTTCCACCACGCCTCGGGATACGTGCGGAGTCTCGCAGGCAACAGTTGGGTCTCGGTGTGGTGGAGATCGGCGGCCGATACGACGATATCCGCCTCGAGCACCTGGCTCGAGCCGCGCCCGTCGGTCCAGCGCACACCGCGTGCGCGGGTACGGCGCCCCCGGCGCGTGGTGAGGATCTCGGTCACGTCCGCGTCGGCGACGATTTCAGCGCCCGCGTCGGCGGCCAGTGCCGCGATCTGTTCGACGAGGTGCCAGAAACCGCCCTGGGGATACCGCACGCCCTCGTCGAGATCGAGAGTGCTCATCAGGTGATACATGGCGGGCGCGGTGCGGGGATCCGTGCCGAGGAACACCGCGGGGTAACCGAGGATCTGCCGGAGCACGGGGTGGGAGAAGCGCCGCGCGGCGAAACGCTCGAGCCGACCCAGGAGCAGGCGCGCGAGCGTGGGAAGCGCGCGGAGGACTTCGGAGGATGCGAGCGCGGTGAGTCGCGTGAACGGGTTGTACAAGAAGTGCGACACCGCCATGTCGTTGGCCTGCTTCGCCGACGACAAGTAGGGCTCCAACTTCGCAGCGGTTCCGGGCTCGAGGCTTTCGAACAGGGCGGCGACGCGGTCTCGGCCGGCGGGCACGGATACGGCGTGCGCCGGCCCATCGCCGTCGGGCTGGGAGAACACGCGATATGCGGGATCAAGCGCGCAGAGATCTAGCTGCTCGCCGGTGGAGGTGCCCATCATGTCGAAGAAGTGGTCGAAGACTCCGGGCATGAGATACCAGGACGGGCCGGTGTCGAAGCGGAATCCGTCGCGCTCGATGAGGCCGGCGCGCCCGCCGACACGCGGGCCGCGCTCGAGTACCGTCACATCGTGCCCGTCGCGTGCGAGCAGGCCCGCGGTGGCCAGGCCCGCCACGCCTGCACCGATCACGATCGCGCGGCTCATCGGCGGCGCTCCAGTGCCGTCGTAATGAGCGAGCGTGCTGCGAGCAGAGCCTTGACCCCATCAGGTACGCGGACCCGCCGTACGTAGAGATCCGTCGCCGGCGTGCGCGCGACGCGATTCGCGAGGGCGGCGAACAGTGCCGTCGCGCTGCGGACAGCGGCTCGTGCGTCCCGGGGCAGCAGCGGAATAGTGCGTTGTGCGTCGCGCAGCTGAGCGCGTACCGCCTCCACCCAACGGTCACGACCGGCGTCGTCGAGCGTGTCCTCGCCCGCCAGATAGCCGCGGCCGAGCCGTTCGGTGTCGTCGGCGATGTCACGCAGGAAGTTCACGTTCTGAAAGGCCGCGCCGAGCTGGCGAGCACCGTGCTCGAGCTTCGCCGTCCGTTCGGGCGAGATCGCCAGGTCTCTCGTGAAAACGCGCAGGCACATCAGGCCTACGACCTCCGCCGATCCGTAGACATACGCCTCGTGAGACGCGGCATTGTGGAAACGCTGGGCGATGTCGTCTCGCATCGATGAGAAGAAGGGGCCGGTCAGATCTTCGCCGATGCCGCTTTCGCGCGCTGTACGGGCGAAAGCGTGCACGATCATGTTGCTGCTGTAGCCGATGCTCATCGCGCGGTGTGTCTCGGTCGCGTAGTCGTTCAGTGCACGCCTCTGGTCCTCCGCGTCGAGCCCCGCCTCGGCTGCGACGCCGTCGACGGTCTCATCCGCGACGCGCACCATGGCGTAGATGTTCCTGATGTGCTGGCGATGGCGCCGCCCGAGCAGGCGCGTCGCGAGGCCGAACGATGTCGAATACGAGTGGATGACGTTCGTCGTGGCGATCTCTGCCGTCGTCGTGAACCGAGCGAGTGCGTCGTTCATGCGCTTCTCACCTCGAGGCGCGTGAGCAGTCCGCGAAGCACGCGGCGTAACCGAGTCGGGAGGACGACGGCCTGCGCGAGTACGGTGCACACGACCGCCACCTGCTCGTCGACGAGACCCCGCACAAAGCGCTCCGCTCCGCATTCGCGCAGCGCGTCGCGCATCATCCGCGCTTCTTGGTCGGTCAGATCGGCTGCCCCGAAGCGTGGGCCGATCGACAGCCACGCGCTCGTCATTCGGGCGTAGACGATCAGAGCGGTCTCTTTGCCCTCGCGCAGATCCGAGAACGGATCTTTGCCGTGCTCGCGCGGATCTCCGAACACGGAGAGCAGATCGTCCTGCAACTGGAAGGCCACGCCTAGGGGGCGAGCAACGGCTGCGAGAGCTGTCTCGACCTGTGCGTCGGCCCCTGCCAAGATCGCCGCGAGGCGCATCGGCAGTTCGAACGTGTAGACCGCGGTCTTCTGCTGGGCCATCGTAAGGATCGTCGCAAGGTCGGAGGTACGCACCCGGTCACTGAGCGCGACATCGATGTGCTCGCCCGCTACTGTCTCGGTGATCGTGAGGTCGAGCAGGTCGAGCAGTCGCAGTCGAGTGTCACGGTCGGCATCGACGCGGGCGAAGATCTGATGCGCCGCGGCCAGGACCAGGTCACCCGCCAGGAGCGCGCACGTCTGCCCCCAGTGCAGCGCGGCGGCGCTGCCCGGATCTGGGTGACGGGCGCGCGTCGCGCCCACGAGGTTGTGAGTGCGGCGACGTCGTACGTCGCCGTCGATCACGTCGTCGTGCAGCAGGAACGAATAATGCAGCAGCTCGACGGCAGCGGCCAGGTCGAGCACTGTCTCGTAATCGGAGCCTTCGCCGAGCGCGCGCCAGACGTCGATCGTGAGCGACGGGCGTAGCAGCTTGCCGCCCTGCACTTGGTCGGCTGCGAGGCGCCAGAGCGCGGCGAAATCGGGTCCATGCAGCTCGGCATCCGAGGTGCGCGCAGCGAACAGCTGTTCGATGCGACGGACGATCTCGCCGCGCACATCGTCACGTGTATCGGTCGTCATCGTTCAGCCCTCCCGCACCATGAGCAGCTGCGCCGACTGCTCGCGCATCCAGGGGCTGAAGGCGTACGGCGCACTTTCGACTGCTGCGACTGCGGCATCTAACGTCGTCCACGCCCATTCGGCAACCTCCTCGCGTGCAGGCGCGAGGTCTTCATCGATCGTCGCGGTGTAGACGGGGCAGATCTCATTCTCGACGACGCCGCTGGCGTCGACTGCGCGGTACCGGAAATCGGGGATCGCGATCCGGATGTCGCGCACCTGTGTGCCGAGCTCCTGTGCGGCACGACGAGCGATCGCTTCGTGCATTTGCTCCTGGGGCAGCGGGTGACCGCAGAAGCTGTTCGTCCAGACTCCGGGCCACGTCTGCTTCGTCAGTGCGCGCCGTGTGACGAGCAAGTGGTCGTCGTCGGAGAAGAGATAGCACGAGAAGGCCAAATGCAATGGGGTATCGGCAGTGTGTACTTCGTGCTTCGGGAGCGTGCCCGCGTAGTTGCCCTGCTCATCGAGCAGCGTGACGAGCTCCATGGATCTCCCGATACGTCGAAGATTTACTTAGCTTAGCTAGAAACGAGACTAGCATGAAGCATCGGCAGCAGTAAGATGAACGGGTGGAGTCCGAGGGGAACGAGATGCGAACGAGCAAGCGCTCAATGTTCGATGTCGTTGCCAACGATCCCTCGCAGAGTCTCATCGATCGCACCGGAATGGAAGCGGTTGACATTCGTCAGATCGGCGACGTGATGGCGGCGCTCGGCGAGCTTCGCGAGGCGGAGCGGCGGCTCAGCGTTGCATCGAGTCGTTATATGAAGCTCAACGAGACTGACATGCGCGCGCTGCACTTCCTCATCGTCGCGTCGCATACGCAGGAGCTGGTGACGCCCGGCCAGATCGCCCAGCACCTGGGCATCTCGAGCGCGTCGACGACGAAGCTGCTCGACCGCCTCGCCAAGGGCGGCCACGTCGTGCGCTCGCCCCACCCCACCGACCGTCGTGCGCTCACGGTGCGGATCACCCCCGAAACCCATCGTGCGGCGCGCGAGACGGTCGGTCGGCAGCAGTCGCGTCGGTTCTACGCCGCGCAGCGCCTGACGCGAGAGGAGCGCGAGGTCGTGACGCGCTTTCTCCGCGACATGACGAATGAGATCGACCTGCGCGACGAGAGCTGGACGCAGAAGGATCACTGAAGCGGCGCATCTGAACTGATTTTGATAACTATTGTCAATACGGCTATTTTGGTCTCATGCCATTTCGCCGCAGTCTTCTTCCCGCGTCCGCGCTGCTCATCTCCGGACTTGTGCTGGCCGGCTGCGCATCGGGCGACGCCGAGACGGACGAGGCGTCGTCGTTTCGCATCGTCACGTCGACGAGCGTCTACGCCGACATCGTCGCCGACATCGTCGGTGACAGCGCAGATGTCGAGGCTGTCATCGACTCCGCCGCGGTCGACCCACATGATTACGAGGCGACCGCGCGCGACAGCCTCACGGTGTCAGACGCCGATCTCGTCATCATGAACGGCGGCGGCTACGACCACTTCATGGACGACCTGCTCGAGACCGCCGACGTGGAGCACGTCATGAGCGTCGTCGAGTACAGCCATGCCTATCCGGGCGAGGACGGCGAAGAGCACAGCCACGATCACGCGGATGAGCATGATCACGGCAACGAGGGTGACGGCCACGATCACGCTGAAGCTGACGAGCACGATCACGTCCAGGGCTTCAACGAGCACGTCTGGTACGACCCGCACACGATCGAGCACTTCGCCGAGGCCGTGCAGGAGGAGCTCGACGAGCTGCTGCCCGACGCCTCGGAGCAGGTCGTCGCGGGCACGCAGGAGGTTCTCGACCAGGTCGCCGAGCTCGAGGGGCGCCTCGACGAAATCGCCACCGATCACGACGGCGAGACCGCATTCTTCACCGAGCCGGTCGGAGCCTACTTCGCGGAGGCGGCCGGTCTCACCGATGCGACCGTCGAGGGATTCGCCGAGGCCGTTGAGCACGGCGAAGACGTCGCGCCGGCCGTGCTGAACGCCGCCGTCAAGTCGATCGAGTCGGGCGAGGTCTCGGTGCTGGTTGCGAACGCGCAGACCGGTGGCTCCGAGACCGACCGGGTCATCGAGGCCGCCGAATCGAGCGATGTGCCGGTGATCGAGTTCACCGAGACCATCCCCGATGGCGAGACCTTCTTCGCCTGGATGAACGCCAACGCCGACGCGCTGTCGGACGCACTGGGGTAGCGCGCTCACAGACCGGCTGCGCGGGACCGTATGGGGACGGTCCCGCGCGGCTTCCGCGTGCGGTACCGATAATCAGTCGCGAATAGGATGGTCGAATGACAGACCCCGTGCTCCGGATCTCCGGCGCTGGACTGCGCCTGCGCGGCCGCGACCTCTGGCACGGGCTCGATCTCGCGATCGCCTCGGGCGAGTTCGTCGCCGTGCTCGGCCCGTCGGGGTCGGGCAAGACGACGCTCCTGCGCGCGATCCTCGGGCTGCAGAAGCTCAGTGCGGGATCCATCCGCGTCGACGGCCGCCCCGTCCGCCGCGGAAACGACCGGGTCGGGTACATCCCGCAACAGCGTCCGTTCCCGCTCGGCACGAACATGCGCGCCCGCGACCTCATCGCGCTCGGCGTGAACGGAACGCGCTTCGGCGCTCCCATACCGCGGCGCGGCGACCGTGCCCGCGTCGACGCCCTGCTCGAGGCGGTCGGAGCGGCGAGCTACGCCGACGACCCGGTCGGATCCCTCTCGGGCGGCGAGCAGCAGCGGCTGCGCATCGGCCAGGCGCTCGCAGATCATCCTGCCCTGCTGCTCTGCGACGAGCCGCTGTCGAGCCTCGACCTCAAGAACCAGCGCGCCGTCACGAGCATCATCGACGAGCAGCGCCGGTCGACGGGCGCTGGCGTCATGTTCGTCACCCACGACATCAACCCCGTGCTGGCATCCGTCGATCGGATCCTGTACATAGCCGGCGGACGCTTCCGCCTGGGCACCCCCGACGAGGTGCTGCGCAGCGACGTGCTGAGCGAGCTGTACGGGGCGCCCATCGAAGTCGTGCGCACCGCGGGGCGTCTGCTTGTCGCCGGCATCCCCGAGGGCGAGCCGCATCATCCGCACCACGACCATGATCACGAGGAGGACGCGGGATGACCTGGTCCGATGTGTTCTCCTTCGAGGACTACGGCGAGCTGCTGGTGCTCATGCAGAATCCGCTGATCGCGGCGATCTCGCTCGGCCTCGTCGGCGGCCTCGCGGGCGTGTTCATCATGCAGCGCGACATGGCGTTCGCCGTGCATGGCATCAGCGAGCTGTCGTTCGCGGGGGCCGCGCTCGCGCTGCTTCTCGGCGGATCGGTCGTGTTCGGATCCCTCGCGGGTGCGATCGTCGCAGCCCTCATCATCGGCCTCCTCGGGGCGAGGGCGCGCGACCGCAACTCGATCGTCGGCGTGCTCATGCCGTTCGGACTCGGTCTCGGCATCCTCTTCATCTCGATGTACAACGGTCGCTCCGCGAACCGGTTCAGCCTGCTGACCGGCCAGATCGTTGCGGTGTCCGACACCGATCTCGCCTGGCTCATCGGCATCTGTCTCGTCGTGCTGGTCGGGCTCATCGTGCTGTGGAACCCGCTGCGGTTCGACTCGCTCGACCCGCAGGCGGCCGAAGCGCGCGGCATCCCCGTGCAGGGCCTGAGCATTGCATTCATGCTGCTGCTCGGCGCGATCGTGGCGGCGGCGGTGCACATCATCGGTGCGCTGCTCGTGATGGCGCTGCTCGTCACACCCGCGGCCGCCGCGATGCGAGTGAGCCACGGGCCCGTCGCGGTGCCTGTGCTGTCGGCGGTATTCGGCCTCGTGTCGGCAGTCGGGGGCATTCTGCTCGCCATCGCCGGCACGCTTCCGGTCAGCCCCTACATCACGACGATCTCGTTCCTGATCTACCTCGTCTGCCGCGTGATCGCGGGTTCGCGCACCCGAGCCGTTCATATGCGGGTCAAGTAAGCTCGACCTCATGGCACAGCGCAACACGTGGCAGCGGGAGGCGGTGCGCGAGGCGCTCTCGTCCTCCAGTGGTTTCGTGAGCGCGCAGGACCTCCACGCCCTCATCCGCGACGAGACCGGCATCGGCCTTGCGACGGTCTATCGAACCCTCGCCGGCTTCGCGAAGTCCGGCGAAGCCGACAGCCTGCAGAGTCCCGAGGGCGAGAACCTGTTCCGAGCATGCGAGACGGCGGAGCACCACCACCACCTGATCTGCCGCCGGTGCGGCAGAACCGTCGAGATCGAGGCGCGCGCGGTCGAGCAGTGGGCGCGCGACGTCGCCGCCGAGAACGGCTTCAGCGAGGCCGAGCACGTCGTCGACATCTTCGGCGTCTGCGCGGAGTGCGCGGCCAAGGCTGCCTGACCCCGTGTCGCACGACTCCGCACCCGCCGTGCACCGACAGGACTACGGCAGATCCCCGCGACATTCGCACGAGCGGGGCGACGAACGCGGATTCCGGCAGGTCCTGCCGTACTTGTGCATCGGGGTGGTGCTCGTCGCCGCGATGTTCGCCGCCGACTGGCTCCTTCCGAACCTCTTCGACAGCGCACTGCCGACCCGCGCGCAGGACGGGCTGACCCTCACCCTCAGCGTGCTCATCGAGTCGTTGCCGTTCGTGGCGCTCGGCGTCGTGCTCTCGATCGCGATCCAGGTGTGGGTGCCCGCGCACGTGATCCACCGTCTCCTGCCGAAGCGCGCGTGGCCGCGGCGCATGGTGCTCGCGGCCCTCGGCATGCTGATCCCCGTATGCGAGTGCGGCAACGTGCCGTTCGCGCGTGGTCTCATGATGCGCGGTCTCACGCCGGGCGACACCCTCGGCTTCCTCGTGGCGGCGCCGATCGTCAACCCGATCGTGATCGTCACGACCCATCAGGCTTTCGGCATGGACGGCGGCATCCTCCTGATGCGCATTCTCGGCGGCTACGCCATCGCGCTGCTGATCGGGTGGGTCTTCAGCCTGCATCCCGAGCCCGATACGCTGCTCACGGAGCGCTTCCGCATCGCGTGCGACGACGCTCAAGAGGCGCATGGCACGCGGTTGGAGCGCAGCTTGAGCCAGTTCATCGTCGAACTGCGCGCCGTGATGCCCGCGCTCATCGTCGGATCCGCCATCGCCGGCGCCGTGCAGGTGCTGATCCCGCGCAGCGCGCTCGTCGCGATCGGCTCCGACCCCGTGCTCTCGATCGTGGCGATGATGCTGCTCGCCGTCACGGTCGCGATCTGCTCGAACGTCGACAGCTTCTTCGCTCTCAGCTTCGCGTCGACGTTCACAACCGGATCCATCGTCGCGTTCCTGCTCACGGGGCCGATCGTCGACATCAAGATGATCGCGCTGATGCGCACGACCTTCTCGGCGCGCACGATCTCGGTGCTCGTCGCGATCGTGCTGCTCGCGGCCTTCACGATCGGGGCGGTGGCGAATCTTGTGGTCTAAGTGGCTCGGCGCGCTGCTCGCCGCGACGCTCTCGGTCGTCACGATCGGTCTGACCGTGACCGGCCGACTGCAGCTGTACATCAACCCGGGCCAGGCGTGGTTCGCATGCGGCATGGCCGTGCTCGTGCTCGTCGGCACCGTGCTCGCGATCGCGCTGCGGCCCGACGCGCACGACCATCATGATCACGGTGCGCCGTCGCGTGCCGGGGCGGTCGCCGGCGTCGTAGGCGGTGCGTTCTCGGCCGTCATCGCAGTCGCAGCGCTCGTGCTGCCTCCCGCCACGCTCTCGGCCGAACTGGCGATGGAGCGGGACACGGGCACTCCGCCGCTCTTCGCGGGCGCCGACGACGTCGAGCTGGGCGTCGTCGATACGTCGTCGTTCGGCGTCGGCGACTGGGCCGCCGTGTTCACGACGGCGACGAGCCCCGAACGGTATGCGGGCGAGCAGGTCGCGCTCACGGGCTTCGTCACGCCCGACACCGACGGATCCGCCGCCCTCAGCCGCCTCGTGATCACCCACTGCGTCATCGACGCGATGCCGGCGACGCTGCCCCTCGCAGACGACGTATCGGACCTCGCCACGGGAGACTGGGTCGAGGTCGCGGGCGATGTGACGATCGACGGCGACGGCCAACTCGTCATCGAGGCCGCGTCGATCACGCCGATCGACGAGCCCGAGGACCCGTATGAGTACTGATTCGCGGCGCGCCCACCGCGCGGGTCTCGCCCGCCGGCGCTACGCCCGCGCAGTGGTGATCGTGCTCGGATGCTTCGTCGTGGCCGGCGGCGCGGCGGCGGCCATCAGCGTGACGCAGGGACCGCGCGTCACCGATGTGCAGGCGGATCCCGCGGCTGCGACGGGCGCATCCGGCAGTCGCGTGATCTTCACCGCGAACCAGGCGCTCGGCGAGATCGATGAGGACCAGGTCACGATCGAGCCGGCGACCGACTTCACGCTCGACGCCGCCGGGCGAACCGTCGGCGTGCGCTTCCCGACCGCGCTCGATGCCGGCACCGAGTACACCGTCACGGTGAACGGGGTGCAGGGGATCGGCGGCGGACCCGAATCGGATCTCGCCACCGCGTTCACGACGCCGCCGTCCGAGGTTCTCGTTCTCGAGCGGGATCCGACGGGCGACGACCGCATCGTGAGTCGCACGATCGGCGGAGCGGAGGCTGCGACCGTGGTCTCGGCCGGTGACATCGACGATTTCCGGGCCACGAGCAGCTTCGTCGTCGCTTCGGTCATCGACGGCGACGCCATGCGGGTCATCGTGATCGACCGGGCGACCGGCGAGCAGGCCGACGTGGCACTGCCGGGGCCGGGAACGGTGCTCGGACTGCAGGTCTCGGAGCGGGGTCAGTTGTACGGATTCACGTTCACCGATCAGGATGTCTCCGCCGACTCGGGCCGCGAGAACGTGCTGTTCACCGGATCGATCGCGGGTGCGTTCGAGGGGGCGGAGCCCGATCCGGTCGTCGTCGCGGGCGACGAGCCCAGCATCGATCGCTGGCGCTTCGTGCCCGAGACGTCATCGCTGCTGCTCAACGACTTCTCCGGCGATCTCACGCTCGTCGACCGCACGGATCCCGATGGCGAGGTGTCGTCGTTCGGCACGGCGCTCAGCATCGAGGGAGTCGCACGGTCGACCTACACGGCGCTCATCGACCGGCTGGACGAAGGGTTCGTCGAGCTCGACCTCGCATCGGGCGAGCAGCGCGTCGTCTCCGACGTCGACCTCGGCGGCGAGCGTCTGCTCGGCCACATGCTGCCTCTCGCCGACGGCGGCACGCTGCGCTCCTACGCGCTGCTCGAAGACGGGATCCCGACGAGCTCGGAAATCGTGATCGTCGACTCCGCGGGCGAAGCGCGCGAGGTCGCCGCCGTCGCGGAGGGCGAGGCGCTGCAGCAGGTGTGCGCCTCGCCGAGCGTGCAGTACATCGCGGTCGCGGTGTCGCCGATCGCAGATAATCCGTACGGCGGATCCGTGCAGACCCTGCCGCAGGAGGTCACCACGCGCATCTACGACGCGCGCACGGGCGACGAGGTCGAGGAGTGGCCGGGCTTCGACGTCAGCTGGTGCGAGGTCGGTCCGTGGTGATCAGGCAATGCTGAGAAACGACGCGCCCGGAATCTGGTAACGTATCCCTCTGGCTGTGCACACTCCTGTGCACGGTTCGTGCGTCTCCGCTCGAACACAGCCCGGTTTCGGGCGAGCGGTCGGCGCGCAGGCAAGAGATCTTGGGTGACTCCGTCTGGGGTCACGGTATTGAAGGAGAGTGAACTATGGCTGCTGTGTGCCAGGTGACCGGAACCACGCCCGGGTTCGGTTACAGCGTTTCGCACTCGCACCGTCGCACG
>Ga0308157_10001824_pt1 | contig 39646 bp, 29 predicted proteins | sample PhyBR1_FD_201035 | JGI IMG/M metagenome (GOLD analysis project Ga0308157, IMG submission 201035) | Phyllosphere microbial communities from UC Gill Tract Community Farm, Albany, California, United States - DLSLB.R1 | ecosystem: Host-associated > Plants > Phyllosphere > Unclassified | place: USA... | reverse complement strand
GTGAAGCGCTTGAGCAAATCGGTGGCAAACATGAAGCCGCCCGTGAGCACCACTACGAACAAGGGCCGGCGGCCCGCATAGTCGGCATTGAGGCGGGCGGCCACCTGGTCGATGTCCGCGGCGATTTTGGAAGCCGAGAGGTAAGGCCGGAAAGCCTTGTCGTGAAGCGTGATAAGGGGCTGACCCATGCGAGGATGAACGACCGGGGTGGCCATTTCGGGCTGCAAAGGTACGGCCGGCAACCCAACGCCCGAAGGCGTCGGCCGGCAGCAACCCACCACACCACTAATATCTATTGATTAACAGCACTTTACTAAAGCCAGTACCAGGTAGTGGGCAGCAGCATTTTGGGGCTGGGAAGGATGCGGTGGGCGAAGCGCACCCCTAGCTGAGGGCGGGCGGCGTGCCCGGCGCTTTCCAGGGGTGTGGCCGGGCCGCCCACGCGGGCAATGTGCGGGGCGATAACGAGCGACACGATGCTCATGAGCTTGATGAGAATATTCATGCTCGGGCCGCTGGTGTCCTTGAAGGGGTCGCCCACGGTGTCGCCGGTCACGCTGGCTTTGTGGGCGTCGGAGCCTTTGTACTCCATTTTACCATCGACCAAAGCCCCTTTCTCGAACGACTTTTTGGCATTGTCCCAGGCGCCCCCAGCGTTGCTCTGGAACATAGCCATGAGCACGCCGCTAACCGTGACGCCCGCTAGGGTACCGCCCAACACCTCGGGCCCAAAGGCAAAGCCGATGATGATGGGCGTGAGCAAGGCAATGGCGCCGGGCGCCACCATCTTGCGAATAGCGGCCTCGGTGCTGATGGCCACGCACTTCTCATACTCGGGCCGGCCGGTGCCCTCCAGGATGCCGGGTATTTCGCGAAACTGGCGGCGCACTTCCTGCACCATCGCCATGGCCGCCTGCCCCACCGCCTTAATGGCCAGCGCCGAGAAAATAAAGGGTATCATGGCGCCCACGAACAGGCCCGCCAGCACGTTGGCGTTGGAAATATCGATGGTGGTGATGTGGGCCGTACCCATGAAGGCCGCAAACAGGGCTAGCGAGGTAAGCGCCGCCGAGGCGATGGCGAAGCCCTTGCCGGTGGCGGCCGTGGTGTTGCCCACCGCGTCGAGAATATCGGTGCGCTCGCGCACTTCCTTGGGCAGCTCGCTTATTTCGGCGATGCCGCCGGCATTGTCGGCAATGGGGCCGAAGGCGTCGATGGCGAGCTGCATGGCGGTGGTGGCCATCATGCCGGCCGCCGCGATGGCCACGCCATAGAGGCCGGCGAATTTGTAGCTCAGCACAATGCCCGCGGCCAGCACCAGAATGGGCGCCACTGTGCTTTCCATGCCCACGGCTAGCCCCCCAATCACGGTGGTGGCGTGGCCGGTGCTGCTTTGCTGCACAATGCTGAGCACCGGGCGCTTGCCCATGGCAGTGTAATACTCGGTGATGGTACTCATCAAAAAGCCCACGGCTAGCCCCACCAGCACGGCGTAGAACACGTGGTTGGCATCGAAAGTATAGCCGCGCATGGTGAGGTCGCCGACTGGCAAAAGCCCCTTTATCAGGCCATAAGAAAAAACAGCCGACACGACAATCGACACGTTGTTGCCCCGGTTGAGGGCGCTTTGCACGCTGCCATTCTCTTGCACCCACACGGCCAAAATGCCCACCAGCGAGGCCAGGATGCCTAGCCCAGCCACCGCCATGGGCAGTAGCAGCGGCGAGAGGCCGCCAAAATTGTCGGGGTTGCCCAGGCGTACTTCGCGCCCCAGCACCATGGTGGCCAAGATGGTAGCCACGTACGAGCCGAACAGGTCGGCGCCCATGCCGGCCACATCGCCCACGTTGTCACCCACGTTATCGGCAATGGTGGCGGGGTTGCGTGGGTCATCTTCCGGAATGTCGGCCTCAACCTTGCCCACGAGGTCGGCGCCCACGTCAGCCGCCTTGGTGTAGATGCCGCCACCCACGCGGGCAAACAGGGCAATGCTCTCGGCCCCCAGCGAAAAGCCGGTGAGCACTTCGAGCGCCTTCTCCATCTCGGGACCGCTGGCTAGCTCACTGGGCACGAACAGCTTATAAAAAACAATGAATAGCGCTCCCAGCCCTAGTACCGCCAGCCCGGCCACGCCCATGCCCATCACCGAGCCACCGGCAAACGATACCTTCAGGGCCTGCGAGAGCGAAGCGCGGGCCGCCTGGGCCGTGCGCACGTTGGCCTGGGTAGCGATGCTCATGCCGATGTAACCGGCCGTGGCCGACAACACCGCCCCGATAATAAAGGCAATAACGATGACCGGGCTCGAGCGCTCGCCTGTGAAGCCCAGGTAGCCTAGAAACACACTGGCAATGAGCACAAACAACGCCAACACCTTATACTCGGCTTGCAAAAAAGCCAGCGCCCCATCGGCAATGTAGCCGGCGATGGTGCGCATTCGCTCGCTGCCCGCATCCTGGCGGGCCACCCAGCCCGCGCGCAACCAGGTATAAAGCAGGGCCAGCAAACCCAGCAGTGGTACTGCGTAAACACTTGGGGGCATAGGCTGGCAAGAAAGGGCGAAAAGAACAGTATCCTAAGTCCAGGCTAGGGAGCATAGGCTGGCAAATGTAGGTGGCTACTTCTATAGTTTGCGCAGTAGCACTTCACATAAGGTTACCATGCTAAAAATGGCGGCTTTAGCTACAATTTTGTGGGGGGGGGGGGGGTGTGCACATTGTCTTCGGGGGCACCTACGAAGCACCAGTTCCAGACAATCTCGCTGCACCGCGACTATTTAGCATCTGAACCGCCGCCTTCAACCTCTGCTTAAGCTTAATGCGCACTACCAGCGGCTCGGGCGACGGCCCGAATGCGCTCGCCGGAAGCACGGCACGGAATCAAAGTAATCGTATAGTGTGGTAATTCATGTCTACTGTTTTCCAGTTGATGTCGCAGGTGAGGCCTGCCCCACGCCGCAGGTTTCGCTGATGAGCCAAGCCAGGGCACCGAGCCGCCCCATTCTCTTCAGCGCTCGAAAAGGCGATAACGCCAGGCTCCAGTGTTTCGGCCAAGCGCAGGGCGGCCTACACTCCTAGCCGGTTATCGAGGTAGCAGCTTTGCCCGGTGGTGCCGGTTTCGCGAAAGCCGCAGGCGTGGGGACGCTGGTGCCGGGCTCGGTGTCGCGGCTGAACTCATAGCCCAGGGCCTGGGTTTATTCTTCACCGGCTGCGGCCCCAACTGTCAGCGTACAAGCCATTTCCCCTTGCGCATCTTGTTCCACCAACTCGTAGCCCGCCTCGCATTCGAGGCCGCCGATGGGCACCAGCTCGCGCCCGTAGCGCACCCTAAAGCCAATGCTACCGAGGTGCGCGAACACGGCCGGGCGCAGCTGCTTAAACACCAGCAGCAGACAGCCCTAACGGGCCTCAATGTGTACCAGCCGCCGCCGCTAGCTAGGGCCATGTTGGCGCACGTAGTCGAGCAGAAAGGGCGTGAGGCTAGCCTCCTCGCCCGAGGGCACGGGCAACTGGCACAGGGTTTTCAGGAGTTGCGTGGGGCGGAGGCTAGCGAGGTTAAACCGGTAAAGCTAAAGTCGCTGCCGTACTTTCGTAGGGCTGAAACCCGTTTGCCTCAGGTGGCTAGCCTGCCTTTTTCTGCCTTCATGCCCTGTATGTCCGTTCTTCATTGGTTTTTGCGTGGTTGGTTCGTGCTTTCGTTGCTGCTAGGCTCAGGGCTGCTAGCCCAGGCACAGAAAACCCCGGCCGACACGACCCGCCTGCGCGTGGGTGAGGTGCAGGGGGGTATGCGCACTATTGCCATCGACACGGTAAACGTGATGCCAACGGCCGATACCAAAGGCTGGCTGCTGCTCGACAAAGACATTCAACTGGAGCTCGATGGGGCCGTGCAAAACCTGTACAATTTCAAATACGACAAGGCCGAAAAACAATTTCGCTCGTTGCGCCGCCGCTATCCCAAGCACCCCATGCCCTATTTTTTGCTGGGCCTGAGCACGTGGTGGAAAATCATGCCGACCAACTTCGACTCGAAGCAGTATGACAAAACGTTTTTCGCCTATATGGACACGGCGAATACGTACAGCGAGCGCCTGGTGAAAGCCGACCCGCACAATTACGAAGGGTATTTTTTCCTGTCGGCCGCCAACGGCTTTTCGGCACGCCTCAACTCCGAGCGCCACAATTGGCGCAAGGCCACGGTAGATAGCAAGCAGTCGCTCAACTACTTGCAGAAGAGCAGCGAGGCCAACGGCCTCAGCCCCGAGTTTCTGTTCGGCGAAGCTCTGTTCAACTACTACGCCGTCTGGATTCCCGACAATTATCCGCTGCTCAAGCCCGTGCTGCTGTTCTTTCCCAAAGGCAATAAGCAGCTAGGCCTCAGCCAGCTGCGCACAGTGGCCAACAACGGGTTCTATACTGGTGTCGAGGCCAAGGTATTCTTGATGAAGCTGTTGCATAACGACGAGCATCAAACGGCCGCCGCCATGCCCATAGCGCGCGGGCTAGCCCTCAAATACCCGGATAACGGTTACTTTGCCCGGTTCTACTCCTTGCTCTGTTTCGACCAGGCCGATTTTGCCGAGTGCGAGCGGGTTAGCAAGGATATTCTCGATAAAATAAATGCGGGAATGCCCGGCTACGAGGCTAGTAGCGGCCGCTACGCTAGCTACTTCCTGGGCTACCTTATGCAGTACAAGTACCGCGACCTGACCAAGGCCCGGGACTACTACCAGCGTTGCATTGTGTTTGCCGAAAGCAACGGCGAAACCGACGGCGGCTTTTATTTATTCGCCAACGCTAACCTGGCCCGCATGGCTGAGCGCGACCGTGATATGACGGCCGCTAAGCGCTACTATGAAGTTGTAGCCGACAAGGCTGACCATAAGTCGGACCAGTATAAAGAAGCCAAGGCGTGGCTGAAAAAGAATTCTAAAGCCTGATTATCTTATCTATGGAACTCAACGATTATTTACTTACTCCATTATACTTAGGTCTTATCTATGCCATTGCCTTCGCAATGCGCCCCTCCGTTACTAATCGCTATACCAAGCAATATTTTATTCCGGCTTTAACGCTTAAGGTAATAGGAGCCCTGGCGCTAGGCATACTTTACCACACTATCTACGCCGGCGACACCAATAATTACTTTCACCACGGGGAGATTATTTATAAGGCCTTTGGCGATTCTTTCAGTGCAGGCTTCGAACTACTCACCACTGATGGTACCCGCACGCCTAATATTGAGCGCTACGTCAGCCAGATGGCGTGGTTTGGCAAGGATAGTAATGAGTATTTCGTAGTACGGATGGCAGGGCTAGGCGCCATTCTGGGGTTCAACACGTACTCCGTAACGGCGTTATTTTTTGCTGTATTAAGCTTCTCCGGCATGTGGGCCATGTACATGACCTTTGCCAAGATTCGGCCGCAAGTTTACAAAGAGCTGGCCGTGGCCGTTTTCTTCTTACCGTCCGTTTTTTTCTGGGGTTCAGGCCTGCTTAAAGACTCTCTTTGTCTTGGGGCTCTGGGCTGGCTTTTCTACGCTTTTTATCGCGGTGCTATCGAAAAAAAGAGTATTATTCGCTGTCTCCTGATTGGCGCAGTAGCTATAAAGGTTATCGCCTCCATGAAAGTGTACATCCTGCTAGCTTTCGTTCCGCCGGCGGCACTGTGGGTATTCAACGAAAATACAGCCCGCATCAAATCGCCCGCGATACGGTGGGTAGTGCGGCCATTTTTTATCGCTGCTGGCCTCACAGTCGCCATTTATGGCATGAGCGTCGTAGCTGCTGCTGATGCCCGCTTTAATCTCGACAAGATTGGCGAGCAAAGTAAGCTGACTGCCACCTATTTGCAAGGAGTTAGCAAGGCAGAAAACGGTTCGGGCTATAATATTGGAGAGCAAGATGGCACTCTCAGTGGCATGGCTAAGCTCGCCCCACAGGCCATCGTGGTGGCTTTGTTCCGGCCTTTCCTCTGGGAATCGCGCAACCCAACCATGCTGCTGTCGGCTATAGAGGCCACTTATTTCATTGTACTAACGATACGCATTTTCTTCCGGGTAGGAGTCGGCAAAACGCTACGCGCTATTGTGAGCTCGCCCGTTCTGACCCTGTGCTTTGTATTCAGCCTCATCTTTGCCATTTCAGTGGGCATTTCCAGCGGCAATTTTGGCACGCTCGTGCGCTATAAAATTCCCCTAATGCCGTTTTATCTCGCTGGGCTTTATATTATGCAAAGCATGACGGAAGGCATGGCCAGGCATAAAAAGCAGCCAGCCGCAACCCGACGGCCACAATTCGCCTAGCACGGGCCGACACCCTAGCTAAATAGCGCCAGAAAATTGGGTGTATTTGCCACTACCGAGTAGCGCTGCTCGATAGTAGTGCGCGCTGCCAGGCCTAGTTGCTGGCGATGCGAAGCATCGGTGAGCAACTGGCGCAGGTAGCGTAGCCATTCGGTGGGCTCGCGGCAAATGTAGCCGTTCACGTCGTGCTGTACTACTTCAGTGTTCATGCCAACTGGTGATACCAGCGCCGGAATACCCAGGGCCATGTACTGCAAGGCTTTGAAGGCACACTTACCTTTAGCCCACGGGTCATCCTCAAGTGGCATAAGCCCTACATGGAAAGTAAGCAGGTCGGCTATCTCGGTAGCCTTCTGCCAAGGCAGGAAGCGCAGCGAGCGCAGGGGCTGGTCAAAATCAGGCGGTTGGTTGGAGATAACGCGAAACTCAAAATCAAGGCCTTCGGCTTCCAGTTGAGCTAGCACTGGCACCAAGGGCCGCAAGTACTTGAGCGTGGAGTGGGTGCCTGTCCAACCGATAACCAATGGGCCAGGAGCTAGCTGGTCGCGCACCTTGTTATGCAGGTGCTTGGTGTCGATGGTGGTAGGGTTCACTACTGTGCTAGGGTTAAACTGCCGGGCATAAGTTGCCAAGTAGTCATTGCCACAACTATTCTTATAGGCCCAGCGGCAGATGCTGTCTACCTTATGATGCCATTTCAGCCCAGCCGCTATTTTATTTGCCTCCGAAGTATTGGCTAGCCAGATAGCGTCGTCGAAGTCGTAGATGACATGCTTGCGGAGCACCTTGGCCAGTAGCCATTCAAAGATGGGCGGTCCGAGCGGCGCCGCCTCGCGGTGCACAAACACGAAGTCGTAGGCCGGCGCGGCTAGCAAGTGCCCGAGCCGCCGCCCAAACCCACTCAGAATGCCCCATGCCTTACAGGCCGCCAGACCCGGCTTATAGAGAATGCGCCACGTAGCATCGTCCAAAAACGGCGCCAACCGGTACGTATGGCCATGCTGCTGCAGGATAGGCAGATACTGCTCGAAGCGGAAGCGCTGCGACGGCGCCTGGCCAGCCGGATATGGAGTGAGGAAGAGAATGCGCAAAATAAGACTATCAGGCTCGCAAAAGCCAAAAAAATTCAACCGCAAAAATACGGCTGCATGCCGCTACAGTTGGTTGGCTAGCACCTGCTGGTAGAGCTGGCCCAGCGCCTCGTAGGTGTTAGCGGGTGCAAATTTTTGCCGCACGAACTCCCGGCCGGCTCTCGCGAAGTGTGCACGCAGGTCAGCATCGGCTGCTAACTGGTTGATGGCGGCCGTCATCGCTGGTATAGCGCGGTTAGGTACTAGCAAGCCCGAACGACCGTGTTCAAACAATTCAGCAGGACCACCGCAGTCGCTAGCAATCAGTGGAGTACCGTAGTAGAGGGCATCAAGGCACGTAAGCGAGAACGATTCCGACTCCGAGAAATTAAGGACAATATCGGCCGCCTTAATCGCCGCCTCTACATCGGTGGCAAAGCCATCAAAGCGCACCACCTCGGCTAGCCCAGCCTGCTTTGCCTCGTTCTCCAGACGCTGCCGAAATTCCTGGTTCTTGACCATCCCCATGTCGCCGCCCACGAACCGCAGGCGTAGGCGGGCATCCTGAGCATAGGCCGGGCCAAAGGCGGCCAGCGCTAAATCCTGCCCTTTGCCCTGAATGTAGTTGCTCAGATACAGTAATTCCACGGTGCCGTCGGGCCGGGGCGGGTGCGTAGGAGCAGGGTAGCGCTCAGTTCCAGGCAGCGGGTCGTAAACCACGCACGCGTTGACCGCACCATCGAAATAGCGCCCTACTGCTTGTGACACCCCCACCGTGCGGCTAGCCAGTTGCGCGGCTAGCCATCGCCAAATGCGGGCTAACGGCTGTGGCAGGCTTTGGGGCAGGAAGCGCACGTGCGTAATTACCCGCAGCCGACATAGGCTCAGCAAGCGGGCTACGTAGCCTGTCAGGTTGTAGAAGTCATTGAGGTGAATAAGGCAGGCGCCTTGCTGCCTGGCTATCCTCCACAAACGCCAGCCATTCAACAATAAGGCAAATGGATAACGTAGTAAATCAGCCTTACGACGACTTATTTCTATAAAAGGCAGCTCATATACTATGTATCCATCGGCCTCCAACACGGGCCGGGCCGTACTGCCACTTGGTAGCACATACGCAAAGCGAAATTGACTTTGTAACGGCCCCGTAGCGTGCCGTAAGGCATTTAATGCCCCTGTTATAGCACGTGAATTGTCAATAACCAGCAAGAGCGGCTTATTCTCAGCCACGATTCACCTCCTCCACTAGCGATATCCATTGCTGCGCAATTCTCTCACGCGTGAAATCCTGCATACGACTCCTAGCCAGTTGGCCCAGTCGCTCACGCTCGGCGGTAGCCATCAGTAGACCTTTTAGTGTCGCTACCCATACTGCTTCATCAGCAGCTAGGGTAGCAGGCTGTGTTAGCATGGGCAGTAGCAAACCGTAGTCGCCAACCTCAGCCTGCCTTATCGGGCTACTAGGCGTAGCGGTTAAGGGGGCCAGTATCTCCCGCGGGCCAGTTGGGCAATCAGCACTCACTACGGGCAAGCCACAAATCATCGCCTCGCCCAATGCCATTGGAAAGCCTTCCCAAGCCGATGGAAACACAAATGCGGTGGCTAAGCGCAAATATTTGAAAGGATTTTGCTGTAAGCCCAAAAAGTACACGTCGTAGTTGGGGGTAAGGTCTGCCTCTGCCTGAGTTTCCCACTGTGCGTACACACTTAGACCCAATTCGCGCCCTTGAGCTACTAATATATCGCGCAAATCACCATCGCCTACAAAAACGAGCTTGACTGGTTGTTGCTCCCGCAAAGCCGCAAAAATGCGAAGTAAAGGCGCCTGGTTTTTTTGAGCAGACAACCGCCCAGCTGTTATCAAAACCGGAGCAGCCTCATATATTGCTGCCTCAGCATCAGAGATGTGCTCACGGCTTTTTGCTTCAATCTGAGCAACTTCAAAAAAATTATTAATAGTAAGCAGCTTATCAGGATTCACCCCAAAGCCTTCTATGAGTTCTGGAGTAATATCACGGCTCACTGTCACAATACGGTCAGCTCGGTTATAGAGCGCTGGCATTAATATCTTCTTACGTAACCAGCCTAATAGCCCTGTGATATTAGCATCGTGCAGTTTAGAACCGTGGATGCATAATATAACTTTCTCACTCCCTTTGCTTAGTAGATTTACATAATCAGCGCCCTCTAAATGACTAATACTTACCGCTGTTTTCAATTGTCGCTTCAGTTCTCTTAAGCGCTGGACACGATGCCAGAAATTGCGCAGCTTAGTAATAGCGCTACCCGCTCCTTCAACGTTTAGGCTCACCAATTCATTGGAACTCGGGTACATATTACCTCCTTCCAAATTGAATACAACTTCCGTAACATGAAAACGGCGGGATAATTCTATACTATGGTCATGGAACACACGTTGCGCACCGCCCAGACCAAAGTTGGGAATTACTAATAATATGTTTTCCACAATTGCTTTCAACTAGATTGGTCTCTACGATTTAAGTCGGGAAGCTAGCTTCGTAAACGGCCGCTCTACAAACAAGTAGAAGCCATAAGCTATTCCGATGGCAATGGACAAGCACATTAACTGCATAAAGATGCGGTTGACAATTGGGCCTGACGCAATAAATTTAGTCAATAAGAACTCGCACGTATTGCCAACAAGTACGTGCACTAAATAAAATGAATACGAGATTTTACCAAAAAACCGCGTAATTGCGTTGTCCAAATTCACATACTCAATAGCCAGCGCAGTAATTATCCCTACTAAGGCAATATAGAGGCCTAGTTGCAAATAGCATAACACTCCAAAAATCAATAATAACGCCAAGTAAATTGATACACTCAATCTTCCCTGTCTTTTAAACAGGGTTAAACCACCCATAGCAAATAAAGTACTAAAACCAAAAAAGTGCTCGGAACTTCCAAATGGAAATAATTGAATAATCTGTGCTAATAAATAAGCTAAAATGAAAAAAAATATTGTTTTTCTTTCGAACAAATAATTAAATAACAAACCAATAAATATGTAAAATTGGAATTCAATAGACAATGTCCAAAAAATCCCCACTATCCACTTGTACTCACTAAAAGGAATAATGAATAATAAATTACCAATAACTTGCCCTACTGATAGCCCTGCAGTGTAATTAATTTTATGAGCTATATAATAATCAATTATATACCATTGCAATAAGACTAATAGCATTGCTATATAAGCTGGTGGATTAATACGAACAATACGTTTGAAGATATAAGAGAAAAAACGTTTAGGATTATAACTTTTATCTAATAAACTATAGGGAATGATAAACCCTGATATAACAAAAAAAACATCTACTCCTAGATAACCACGGCTAAAAGCCATTTCAGCTGCATCTATATGCGATTTAGGAAGTGCCGCGCCAGTAAAATGGTAAAGCGCAACACTTAATGCTGCAATACCTCGCAAAAAGGGTAAACCTGCCACATATTTACTTCCAATACGAGGGGCTACTGACACCAAATTATCATCAGAAAAGATTTGTGTCATAAACCTTTTTGAAAATGTCTTATAACTATACTTAATTATTATCAACTACCAATTATTTGTGCAATAAACAATTTGGCATTACCAAACTCGACTTTATATTTAAAATAGCACAATTAACATATCAAGCTGATTATCAGTTTGCAAATTTAAACTAGCCTTGTGATATACTTCGCATATTTATAATTCTCGACTTAGAAAATATGCTTCACCGCTGCTAAAAACCGACGCCGCCATAATACTGTAATATCTTGTAAAACTGCTCGACAAAGATATTTTGCAGTAGCCAAGCGATGCTGTTTACTTAACGCTAGTGTGAGAGCAATGAAGGTATAACGGTCGGCAACAAATTGTCCAACATGCCCAGGAAAACGTTTGGCAAATAACTGGTTATTTTGCACTAGCTGGCCAAATAATTCATCGCGCTGCTGTACAGTAAGAGGTGCAATAGTATTAAGACTACGGCCAGTATGCTCACGCAAACAAAAGGTTTTTTGGCGAATAGGATGAAATGTAACTTGGCTTGCTAGCCTCACCCATAGTTCCCAATCCTCAGCGGAGGCCAACCGACGGTCTTCAACAAATGGATTTGCTAAGGCAATATCACGGCGAACGAATACTGTATTGCAGGCTAAGGGATTATCATACAATAGTGCCTCGTTAGTAGGGGTTGGCCAAGCGCACATTTCGGAGATAAGCTGATTATTTTCGTCAAGTCGCTCGTAACCAGTGTGCACTACTTCTACCAATCCTTTTTGATTTAAAAAATCCTTCACCACTTGTAAGTGATTAGGATACATTTCATCGTCAGAATCAAAGTAATTAATGTATTGACCGCTAGCTTGTTGAGCTCCATAGTTACGAGCAGCTCCTCGCTCTCCATTTTCTTTATAGAAGTACTTTATCCGTGAATCAGTTATACTAGCTACTGCATTGCGAGCATTATCGCGACTACCGTCATCTACAATGATGAGTTCAAAATCGGAGCAAGTTTGCTTCAAAATGGCGCTGATAGTATCAGGTAAAATATCTGCACGATTGTAGCATGGCATTACAATAGAAAAAAACGGTGCCATAAGCTATTGAGCACTTAAAAGTAACTTGAAAATTCTTTATTGCTACAATTATTGATTATTCTTAGTATACTAAGTTTATTCGCACATCTATTTCACTACCGATTAGAAATTTTCGATAGTTATTAACAGACATTATTTCTTAGCACTCTAATTACTTTTCGCTAAAGAGGTTATTCGCCTTTCTAAAAACAAAGGGATGCGTTGTAGGTTATACAATAAATACTTACTGGCATATTTCGCCTGCTGCCATCGCAATCCTTGGCTGCCTAGATACTTAGCATAAGCAAGACATTGAATTGCTAAATAGATATCAGCGTGCTTTCTGTCACTTTTCTCGAACACATGTGCCTGGAACATGCGAGCTTCATAAATTCGCCGTTCAAACTGATACACTGACTTTGCTGATGACACTGTTATACTTTGGCCATGTATCCGGTAATAAGACATAATACGAGGCAAATAAAGGGCTGCCCCATAGCGTGTGCTGAGTAGTTGAAGTGTATAATCACCGCTAAATACTCCTACGAACCAATTTGGCAATGGCCGAGGCAAGCTATATGACTTGAACAGTAATGAAGCCGTAGGAGCTATCCAACCCACCCGGGCTAAGTCTAACTGTCCAAATCGGACAGGTAATCCATCTTGCTGAGGAGTTGGTAATGCATGGGAGGCAATGAATTGACTGAAAATAACATTAGGGCGGCCTGGTGGCGTAGAGTATCCTATTTCAGCGTCATGAAAGCACATAACGCAATCATCATGTGCTTCCAATGCCGCTACCTGGCGCTGTAGCTTAGTAGTATCCGTCCAATAGTCATCTCCATCTAAAACAGCAATATAATCACCATCACATGCAGCTAGGGTCGCAGTTAGGTTCTCCATTACACCTAGGTTTTTAGTTGGCGTCAACACCTTAATCTGCTCGGGATACTGAGCCTGGTAAGCTAGGGCCAATGCACGGGTACCATCGGTAGAACAGTCCTCGCCGATTACCATTTCTACTGCACCATCAAATTTCTGAGCTAGTACTGATTCTATGGCTTTAGCTAAGTATTGCTCGTGATTATAAGTAATGCAACAAACGCTAATTTTTATCATATTTACTCTAACAATATATTAGCTAGGTCTTTAAAGATTAATAATTTCAGTTAGTCGCTAGGTTCTTGATGACCTTAGCCGGAATACCTACTGCTACTGCATTAGCTTGAATATCTTTATTGACGACACTACCAGCTCCAATTATACTATTCTCACCAATACTGACGCCAGGTAATATTACTGCACCAGTACCCAACACCACGTTAGCTCCTAATTTTACATTTCCAGACACATGTACGCCTGGTGACAGTTCACAATAATCATCAATCATTACATCGTGCCCAATTGTACAGTTTAGATTAATTAACGAGCCCTCACCAACTTGAATATCATTAGTAAGGACTGCTCCGCTCATGATATTCACCCCAGTACCTAGGGTGTTTTGGAAGGCGCCAATTATTGCTTTAGGGGAAATTGAAGATATTAACTGTCCACCTGCCTGTTGCATAGCGGCAGCCAGACGCCGCCGCAACTTTGGCGCGCCAATACCTAGCACAAACCGGGCATCGCTCTTGAAATACTGCTCAGCTTCTTCGAGCGACTTAAGAACTGGAAAGCGCCCGTAAAGCATATCGGGAATATCTGCCGTTACGTCGTCATAAAACGCAATGCCGGTTAATTCTTGTTGCTGGCTGAAAACCTCCAGCACTTCTTTGGCAAAGCCTTTGGCCCCAATGATAAGCATGGTATGAGAAGAGACGGAATTAAAAAATAGTGGCAGCCAGCCTAATACTGCTACCAGATTAGGCTGTCATTTCTTGGCAAATGATTTGGCTGATTCTTACTACCTGCTCAGACTCAAGCTGCTGATAAAAGGGCAGGCACAATACCCGCCGCGACACATCTTCCGAAACCGGACAGGAGGCACCCGTGTGGTACGGCAGCTGATTAAGCGAAGGGAAGAAATAGCGACGCGTATTAATATCCTGCGCCGCCAACGCCTCCTTCACCTGAAGCAGTTTTGCTTCTGAAGCGAATAGAATGGGAAAGTAGGCATAGTTGTACTCTAGCGACTCTTCCGTTGGCACCGGAAACTGCAACGGTAGCTGTTGCAGCTCTGCCCGATAAATTGCGGCCAATGCTTGACGTTGCTTGATAAAATCTGCCACCCGGGGTAAGTTGCAAAGCCCCATCGCTGCGTGAAACTCCGAGTTTTTGCCGTTTACACCCAGCGTAAAGTACTCGTCACCAATATGGCCGAATGACTTGTACAGCCATATTTGCCGAGCTAATGCCTCGTTTTTCACCACGATAGCTCCTCCTTCCACTGTGTGAAAGAGCTTGGTGGCGTGAAAGCTGCAAGTACTCAAATCGCCGTAGTTCAGCAGCGAGCGACCGTGTAGGCGCACTCCGAACGCGTGTGCGCCGTCATAAATAACCTTCAGCCCGTGACGTTGTGCAATATCCTCAATGGCTAACACGTCGCAGGGGTAGCCGTAGACGTGCGTAGCCAATATGCCAGTAGTCTGCGGTGTGATGGCGGCCTCAATTTTAGCCGCATCAATGCAGAACGTACGGTCTTCGATATCTACGAAAATAGGGGTGCAATTCTCCCAGAGGATGGCCGTGGTAGTGGCCACATAGGAAAACGGGGTCGTAATGATTTCCCCTGTCAGCCCCAGAGCCTTGATAGCTACTTGCAGGGCAATGGTACCGTTGCTTGTAAACTGCACTTGGGCACCATCCATGCTGCTGCTCAGCTCAGCTTCCAGTTGTTGAACCAGGGGGCCGTTATTAGTAAGCCAGCCCCGTTCCCAGATACCTTTGAGATACGCTTCGTAGTCAGCTAGCGGCGGCAAATATGCCTTTGTAACGTTAATAGTCATGGTATAGCTAAGGAGCCCGGAGCTAGTGAATTAAATCGGCATACTGGCGCTCGGCTACAATATGACCATCTCGCAACTCGTAGATGCGGTCGCACTCACGCAACGTCGTCAGCCGATGAGCAATAATCAAAATCGTGATATCGGTGTGTGCGAGTTGCGTAATTGCCGCGTTTACTTCGCGCTCCGTTTCATTATCGAGGGCACTGGTAGCCTCGTCGAGCAGCAATATTTTGGCTTGCTTGTAAAGGGCACGAGCAATACCAACCCGTTGCCGCTGCCCACCAGATAGCTTAGAGCCCCGCTCCCCGATGAAGGTATCTAGGCCGGCAGGCAGGCTATCCACAAACCCACGCAGAGAAGCCTGGTCTATTGCGTATTGCAGTCGCTCTGTGTCCAGTTCTTCAGGCGAGGCCCCTAGCGTAATGTTGTTTTGAATGGATGTTTCCATCAGGAACGTATCCTGCTTGACGTACCCAACCAATTCGTACCAGGCATCTATGTGCTGCGGGGTCAGCACTTGTCCGTCTATCACTATCTCGCCCTGCTGCTCGCGGTAAAAGCGCAGCAGTACGTTCATAAGCGTGGTTTTGCCAGATCCCGAGGCACCTATAAAGCCAATCTTCTCGCCCCGTTCAATACGCAGGTTAACCTGATCCAGGGCCGGCGCGTCTTGCATCGTCTGGTTTGGAAAGCGAAAGGAGACGTTACGCAGCAGCAAATCATGCTGAAAGCTCAGCGGCAGTTGTGTAGTAGGAGTTGACTCATCGTATATCGTCTCCCGAAACTTTTCCAAGTCGTCAATCGTGAATTGACCCTGCTTCATACTCACCATTGCCGTTAACAGCCGGTTTACCGAAGGCATTAGTCGGTAGGCAGCAGCGGCAAACATACCCACCAGTGCGATGAGGCTGCCACTGCCGCTAGGTCCGTAGAGCGAATAGATGAAGATGGTCATTACGCCAATGATGGCTACCATTTCAATGATGCGAACTGGGAGCAGCGTATGCAGATACGATTCGGCATCTAAGTCCTGCAAGTCGGCCTGGTTATCCAATAGTCGCTTCGCAAAACGACCCTGCTTGCCGGCTAGCTTAAGCTCTACGAAACCGGCAAACAAGTCGTTGATGATACTAAACGAAGCCGGCCGCAACTCATTCAAGCGATTGCCAATCGTTTGGGCTCGCTTGCGCAGTGACCGGTAGGTTAGGATGGTAGTAGGGGCTAGTACCAATACCAATACCGCTATCAAAATCGGCTTGTAAATCAGAATGGCTAGTGCCACCACCGCGATTACCGTCAGTTCGGAAACGAACACAAAAAGCGGCCGCAAAACCATATTTACGTAGGCCACTGGCACTTGCAGAGCACTATTAATAAGCTTGGCAGATCCCAAGTCGGCTAAATACCAAAAAGGTAAGTTCAAATATTTACGCAGTTGAGTGCTAGTTATTTCCAGTCCTACCGCAGCAGTGAAACGTGCCTGCAAGTAGTTGACCCATGTGCTGAAAAGGTTTTTTAGCAGAAAAAATACTAGTAATGCCGCGATGAGTACCACCAGAAAGGTGCGCTCAGACGTGAAATTCAGCGCATGATAAAGCATGCTGAAATACTTACTGCGTGCTACTCCACCCGGCTCAGAGGCGACCAGCAGCACGGGTACCAGCGACGCTAGGCCGAATACATCTAAAACTGAAGAAAAGAGCAGCAACCCTAATTGTACTATCGTTTGACGCCGCTGCTTTTGATTCAGGTAATACGATGCACTGCGCAACGAATGAGCGATAACACTTTCTTCCATAGTTGCGGCGACGCTTCAGTCACCAAGATACAAAGTTAGACACAAACCCACAGAATACGATAATCATCCTGTTTAGCCAAGTACTCCTCATTAGAGAGGACCTGCCGGGTATTTACACAGGTGTATAGCGCTTTGCTACACACCGGCGCTTACAATGGCCAGCCCGGCTTAAGGCAAGGCTAGCCATCGTTTTACTTAACTCAATGCACTATTGAGAAGCAATTGCTACTGCTCCTACCGCTAACGATGCTGATAGAAGCTGTTAATAGCCTCGATTACCCGTTGCTGCTCAGCTTCGCTTAGTTCGTAATAAAGGGGCAGCCGCACTAGGCAGTCGGTGTAGTGATCGGCCCAGGGCAACGACCGGCCATCGTGACGCTCGCTGTAGAAGGGACTGCGGTGCAGCGAGAGGTAATGAAAAACCGGATTTATATTTTTACCTTTGAGCGAGTTAATTAGCTCTGTACGCTCGCTCAGGCTACGGCACACCAAATAAAACATGTGGCCATTATTAGTGGCATAATCTGGAATGTTAGGCAAGCCCACCCCTTGTTCACGCAGAGGAGCCAGAGCCTGGGCGTAGCACTGCCAGATGGTGCGGCGCCGCTCTTGGATAGTATCGAGTTGCTCGATCTGCGCCCATAAGAAAGCTGCGATTATATCCGATGGCAAAAAGGAGGAGCCTACGTCTACCCAGCCGTACTTATCTACTTCACCGCGAAAAAAAGACGAGCGATTGGTCCCTTTCTCGCGAATAATTTCTGCGCGCTGGGCAAAGCGAGCATCATTGATGGCAAGCATTCCCCCCTCACCGGAGATGATATTCTTCGTTTCGTGAAAGGAGAAGGCGGCTAGCTCCCCTAGCGAACCCAGCGGGCTGCCTTTATAGTAAGAATCGATGGCTTGCGCAGCATCTTCTACAACCGTCAGGTTGTGACGGTCGGCCACGGCCCGAATGGCATCCATATCGCACGCGATACCCGCGTAGTGGACCGGCACAATAGCACGGGTGCGGGGAGTTACTAGGGACTCCAGCGTAGTCGCATTCAGATTGGGATTTTCGGCATTGCTGTCGGCAAATACAATGGTAGCACCCCGCAGCACAAAGGCGTTGGGAGTTGAAACGAACGTGTAGGATGGAACAATAACCTCGTCGCCAGGCTGCAAGTCAAGCAGCAAAGCTGCCATTTCGAGCGCATCAGTGCAAGAGGTGGTTAGCAGTACTTTATGAAAACCAAACTTCTGCTCAAAAAACTGGTGGCACTTCTTCGTGAACACACCATCTCCGGAAATTTTTCCTGACCGAACAGCTTCTTCTATATAACGGGTTTCCGGTCCCGCCAAGTACGGTTTGTTGAAGGGAATAACAGGGAGTGTCATTACTAGGGGATGTAAGGCGCAAAGGTAAGCCCCGTATTTCAATCAGATAGGGGTGGCCGGGTGGCTGCTATTTCAACTGCTGCCAAAACTCCTCATCCAAGCGGGTAGCCTCAAATTGCAACGCGGGCGAAAAAACCAACATTTTATCCTTATAGAAAAACTTGTCCTATAATATAATAATCCTTATTCGAATAAATTCGGGAGTTTCACATGCACTTGCGCGAGGTAGGCGCGGCGCGGGCTAGTAACGCGCAGGTTGTGCAGCCCGCAGGCCACGACCATGACCGTATCGCGCCGCCACTCGCCGTGTAGGCGCACCGTGTCGGCTACCATGCGTAAGCGCTTGATGCCGCTGTGCGCGTGTTCAATCACGACGCGTAAGGAACTGAGCAAGTGGTTGTAGAGCTGTTGCGAAAACGTCAACTCGCGCTTCGGCGGCTTCTTGTGCGGCATCTCCACCAAGACCCTGGTCGGGGCATGGCCCAGCAGCCCCAGGTCCTGGCGCAAGACGCAGCCAGCCGGCAGGTGTAGCGCGTACTCGTCGGCCAGCTTTTTGTCGTGCTGCCGCCCACCTTCAGTGGGCGAGAGGTAATGCACGTACTGCGTCAAGTCGCACAAGGTCATGTTTTTCACGCGATGCGCTTTTTTTTGGCGCTGTACTCCTCGGCTTGCGCCTCATAGTCGCGGTTACGCGGCACGCCCCGCTTTACCCCATCGTAGGCGAACACGGGCTCAGGGTACGTGGCCAAGCGGTGGGCCAATTCGGTTCCGTCGCGCGCTGGCAGGAGCCCGCGGCCGGCCAGTACCTGGTTGAGTACCCCTAGCAGGGCCGTAGCCAACTGACTCACACGGGCTTGCGAGACCCCGAAGCTAGCCGCCTGGTGTTGCTGCAAGCTGTTGCCCTTCAGGTAGGTCAGCAGAAAAAATAACTTCGCGTCGCTACCCGCCAGCACGGCGTTTGGTCGCTCGCGGTGAGCCGCGAACTGCCGCCGCTTGCCTTCCAGCGTGTGCCAGCGGTGGTAGCGCTCCCAGGCGGGGGCGAAGTCAGTGAGCAAGTCGTCAAGCTCGGCCACGTGCAGGCTGGTTAGGGCCAGAAACTGGCGCGGCTTCTCGCGCAAGGCTACGTAAGCTATGTGCAAACTTGCGGCCGCCTCTCGCGGGCCAACTTAGCCACTTTTTCCGAATCAGGTTTACTATTATGGCTTGAGATTTTAACGGGTCAGGCCAGGTCGTTTTTATTAGGATTATTGCTTGGTGAAAACCGTTCTAACTGCGTATTGGCAAACCTTAACGCTGCTTATTGAGCGATAGCAGGCGCACGGCCCGGATACCTGGGTGCATAGACCTGCATCGTGTCTTCGTAGCTGTGCCAAGTGTACTGGCTGCGACTGAAAGGACTGATTGCCTCATGAATCAGCACATAATCGGCCGGAAAGTGTAGGCCATGCTCGGCTAAGCAGGCCTTCATCGACGCACTAGGCACTTGATTTAATAAAATAAAGGCCCGGTGCAAGTCAAGGTGCGTTTTAGCCAAGGCATCACAGTTGCGGATTTCCTGATTCTGAAAGCCCGGATACCAGGGATTACCCGGCGAGATGCCACCTAGGGCGTACACAAGCCCCGGTGCGTCATACAGAGCCAGAATCGGCCCACCGGCATGAAATCCAGCACCATACAGTGCCGTTCGGATACCCTTGATGTAGGCTGCCGAGGGCGCATCAACCAGCAGTTGGGCCGGCTTCATAGGGGCCCCTATCGTAAGGGGAATATGCTGACTAAACATATTTCCCAGCTGCAAGTAGGGCGCCCATAACATGCCATAGGCTGCCTGCTCGGCCACCGCTAGCGCCGGGAGGGCTAGCAGCACGGTTTGGGTGCTGCGCAGGTAGCGCATGCTAGCTGGCAGCAATTGCACCAGCCACACCAGCACCGCCAGCCAATACATAGCATCTAGTAGCGCGTTGCTAAATAAATGGTTTACTGTACCGAAAGCGGCTAGTAGGGGCAGCCCGAGCAGCCACAGCAGCAGCAGGTAGGTATGCCAGCTATCCCTGTAGCTGCCCAAATAGCGGTAACGTAGGTGGGCGGCTATTAGCATCGCTACTACCACCAGCAACGGCCCTAGAAGCCAGACTGAGGACCGATTATAATTAAAGTGAGTGTTTTTGTAGAGTGCCGTGCGCAGCGCCTCAATGACGAGCAGTAGCACTACCACCACTACCACCGCAATATGGTGCCAATTCTTAGTAAAGTACCGGCCCTGGGCGTATACCCAGCCACTTGCCAGCAGCGCCAACATGCCGAAAGGATAAAACAGGGTGCGAATTACGGGATAGGCATCCTGCACATAACGCACTACAAGCCCTGAACCGTATATCCCCTTCATGAGAATATTTGTTTCATGCCGCCAGCCGTAATACCAGGCAGATAATGGCATGACAAACAACGCGAACACAGCGATACCCAACAGCAGACCGACTCCGAGCAGCACTAGTGGCCGCAGGTCAGTTAGCTTTTTTAGCGGTAGTATGCTTAGGAGTAGCACCAGGCCACCAGTACCAAACACGATTCCGGACGAGCTGAATTTAATGAAAATATCCAGTCCCATCGCCAAGCCGCCAGCGAGCAAGCCAAGTAGGGCATTGCGGCTGGGCGTGGCTGAGTAGTTTAACAGCGAAGCTGCGAAAATTACGATAGCTAACGAGTTAAGGCTATTATAATTCAGTGCCCGAGCCGAGATGGCATACTGAAGCATATTACCGATTATAAACAGCGTGCTTAGTAGCAGTAGCGAGGGGGCTACTCCCTGCCGGGCAATCAGCCAGCGGCGAAAACCCCAGCTAAATATGCCTGCCGTCAGCACCGCATTTACCAAGCTAGCCAACCGGTAGCCTACCAGGGATACCTGCGAAGCCGGCAGAACTTTACTCACTAGCAAGTGAAAACTGGTCGAACTTACTGCATATTCCGCCGGGTAGCTATAGCTTAACAGGTAAAAGCCTTCATCGGTAATATCAATGCCCCACGATAACGTCCATAAATAGATACCTACCAACACAGCCGCAATCAATACTAACAGCCCCGATAAGAAGCTGGAATACCGATGAGGAAGAACTTGCATACCTATTTGCGTTAAACTCGTTGGGGAAAGCTCCTCAATGGGCAACTCCTCAAGTCTTCCTTTTGTGGGTCGAGAACAAGCCCGCTAGCCTACCTTTTTTTAAGGGTTTACTAAGACTTCAAAGGTCGAAGTATATTACCAAATTTCCCCAGCATGAGTCACAAAGATACGTGGCAGTAACTGCAAACGAACAGTAGAGATTAAAAATGCCGAATAGCCGCTGCAACCGCTGCCACTTGTTTTTCCGTCATTCCTGGCCACAGGGGCAGGCTTAAACAAGTCGCGGCTAGCTGGTCGGCGATAGGTAAATGATAGCCTGCGCGGCCAGCGGGCGGGCTGTATGCCGGCTGCCGATGGGGTGCTACTGGGTAGTGCACCAGCGTGGCAATGCTTAGGTTAGCCAAATACTGCTGCAATGCATCGCGCTGGGCCAGATGCACCACATAGAGGTGCCACACCGGCATTGCACCGGCGGCCACGGCTGGCAGCCGCAGCCCGGCAACACCACCTAAATACGTATGATACCAGGCGGCCAGCTGGCGGCGCTGCTGCGTCACAGTGGCTAATTGGCGCAGCTTCACCCGCAGCAGGGCCGCTTGTAACTCATCCAAGCGCGAGTTGTAGCCGGGCAGTTCGTGATAGTTCTTATATGGCGAGCCGTAGTTTCTTAAGCGCAGCAGGCGTTGCGCCAAAGCCTTGTCGTTGGTGGTAATAGCCCCGGCATCGCCTAAGGCCCCCAGGTTTTTGGTAGGGTAAAAGCTGGTTGCATTCGCATGCCCAAAGCTACCCGTAAGCTGCCCGGCGAAGCTAGCTCCCTGCGCCTGCGCGTTGTCTTCGACTACCCATAGTTGGTGCTGCTGGGCAAATGCCATTATTTCCGGCATCTGGCAAGGCTGCCCATATAGGTGTACCGGCACGATGGCCCGGGTGCGCGGGGTAAGCGCAGCCAACAACCGTTGCGGGTCCAGATTACTCGTGGTAATATCTGGCTCTACCGGGATGGGCGTAGCGCCCACGTGCGAGACGGCCAACCAAGTGGCGATGTAGGTATTGGAAGGCACTAGCACCTCATCGCCCGGCCCGATGCCCAGCGCACGCAGCGCAAGCGTAAGCGCCTCCAGCCCGTTGCCCACGCCGATGGTATGGGCCGTTTGATTGAAAGCACTGTATTCCTGCTCAAAGCACGCCACTTCCGGCCCTAGCACGTACGAGCCGGCATCATACACTCGGGTCATGGCAGCCAGCATATCGTCGCGCAGGGCAGCGTGCAGATGCTGAAGCGAATAAAAAGGAATAACCTCGCTCATGCGCTAACTTATCAAGCCTGGCACTGAGAAGGGTGGCTTATAGGCCACCCTTCTCAGTGCATCTTACTCGCTGTAACCTATTTCACGTGCTCTTTGAAATACTCTAGCGTGCGGCGCAGACCTTCGGCACGGTCTACCTTAGGCTCCCAACCCAAGATTTCCTTGGCTTTGGTGATATCGGGCTTGCGCTTCATGGGGTCATTCTCAGGCAGCGCCTGGTAGGTTGGCTTGAACTCGACACCTGTCAGCTTGGCGATTTCCTCGCCAAACTGCTTGATGGTGATTTCGGCCGGGTTGCCAATGTTCACGGGCATATGGTAATCGCTGAGCAGCAAGCGATAAATACCATCTACCAAGTCATCAACGTAGCAGAACGAGCGCGTCTGTGAGCCGTCACCAAATACAGTCAGGTTTTCACCCCGCAGCGCCTGCGAGAGGAAAGCCGGCAGCACACGGCCGTCGTCTAGGCGCATACGCGGGCCGTAGGTATTGAAGATGCGAATGATGCGCGTCTCCAGCCCATGATGGTTATGGTAAGCCATAGTAATGGCTTCTTGGAAGCGCTTGGCTTCGTCGTAGCAGCCACGCGGTCCCACCGGGTTTACATTGCCCCAGTACTCTTCTACCTGCGGGTGCACTTCGGGGTCACCGTATACTTCCGAGGTGCTGGCAATCAGCATGCGGGCGCCTTTCACGCGGGCTAGGCCCAGCAGGTTGTGCGTACCGAGCGAGCCTACCTTCAGCGTCTGAATCGGAATCTTGAGGTAGTCAATCGGCGAAGCCGGCGAGGCAAAGTGCAGAATGTAGTCGAGCTTACCGGGCACGAAGACAAACTTGCTGACGTCGTGGTGGTGAAACTCAAAATCTTCTCGCTTGAACAGGTGCTCGATGTTGGCTAGATTGCCCGTCACGAGGTTGTCCATTGCAATCACGTGGTAGCCTTCGGCTAGAAACCGGTCGCAGAGGTGCGAGCCCAGAAAGCCGGCGCCACCAGTTATGAGAATACGCTTTTTGTCGGAGCTATTATCCATGTAGTAGTTCAGTAGTAAATCGTTAACTAAAATCGGCTGATGGTTACCAGCGTGGCTAGCCTACGCTACCGGCTCGGCGTGGGCCGCGCGGATGCCAATGCAATGGTAGGCAAAACCAGCTTCCTTCATCTCGGCCGGGTCGTAGATGTTGCGGCCGTCAAAAACCACTTTTTCCTTGAGCAAGCGCCCCACCACCTCAAAGGAAGGCGACCGGAACTCGGGCCATTCCGTCACCACCAATAGGGCGTCAGCGTCTACCAATGCCTCAAACTGGTCTTTGGCATAGGTAATGGTGTCGTGCAGCGTGTGCTTGGCTTCGGCAATAGCTACCGGGTCGTAGGCCGAAACGGTAGCGCCTTCGGCGAGCAGCTTTTCGATGATAACCAGCGAGGGCGCCTCGCGCATATCATCGGTTTTGGGTTTGAACGACAAGCCCCAGATGGCAAATCTCTTTCCTTTCAGGTCGCCGCCAAAGTGATTTTTCACTTTATTGAACAGCACTTCCTTCTGGGCCTCGTTCACGCCTTCTACCGCTTGTAGCACCTGCATCTGGTAGCCGTTTTCCTGGGCTGTCTTGATAAGGGCCTTCACATCTTTGGGGAAGCAGGAGCCACCGTAGCCGATACCGGGGTAAATAAATTTGGTACCAATGCGGGCATCGGAACCAATACCCTGACGCACTTTATTGACATCGGCGCCCATAATTTCGCACAGGTTGGCAATGTCATTCATGAACGAAATCTTGGTTGCCAGCATCGAATTGGCAGCGTATTTCGTCATCTCGGCCGACGGGATATCCATGAAGATAATCGGGTGGCCATTCAGCAGGAAAGGCTTATAGAGGCGGCGCATGGCTTCCTCGGCCCGGTCGGAGCTTACGCCCACCACAATTCGGTCGGGCTTGAGGAAGTCGTCGATAGCCGCACCCTCTTTCAGGAACTCCGGGTTGGAAGCTACGTCAAACTCTACTGTAGCGTCCCGCTTGGTCAATGCATTTTGTAGTTCGGCGCGCACTTTAGCCGCCGTGCCCACAGGCACCGTACTCTTTGTTACTACAACGCAGTAGTTGTCAATATTCTCACCTATGCCGCGGGCTACCGCCAGCACATACTTGAGGTCGGCCGAGCCGTCTTCGCCGGGAGGGGTGCCCACAGCAATGAATGCTACATCCGCGCCTTTAATAGCTTCGCCCAAGTTGGTAGAGAAGTGCAGCCGCTCAGCCTTCACGTTGCGACTTACCATTTCTTCCAGCCCAGGCTCATAAATAGGGAGAATACCATTGCGTAGGTTCGCAATTTTTTTCTCGTCAATATCAATGCAGGTTACGTTTATGCCTACTTCAGCAAAGCACGTACCCGTTACCAGCCCGACGTAGCCGGTTCCTACAACTGCAATTTTCATTAGAAATGGAGTAAAAGTTTAAGCTCTATTGCTTAATTCTTGCAAAAACGCCCAATGGCATTAAGATTATCGCAAAAGTAACTCATTAGTAGCCTTAGTAGGCAAAGCTGCTGCCCGTATAACGCGAAGGTGAAACTGTCTGTCTTCTGCTTCGATTCGTTCAGCAGGAGTTAATCCTTCGAACTCATAGGCTGGAAATGAGCGGTCTAGTAGTGCATCAAACAACACCCGGGCCCCGGGCCCTAGTGGGGGCAGCACCTGCCTGTCAGAAGCTGCCAGTGGGTAAAGCAGCGCAAAATTGACTAGGATGGTTAGGCTGTCGCCTGGAGTAGGAGGACAATCTGCGACAGGCGCTACTTTGGACGAATGAACCAAGTAAAGCCTTTTATTACCAGCTTTTGCCTCATTGAAATACAAAAGCTTGCTTTGCGGCAAGCAGCTAAGCCGGAAGGCCGCTATTACATCAGCAGGGTATACGATGCGGGTGTAAGCTAGTAGAAACAATGCGTAGGACACCAGTGCTACCGCACAGCTGCCGAGCGCCCCCCAGGTGGCTATCCGGGGCTGCCGCAGGGCACTCAACGCCTCTACGCCTGCCAGCACAATAAAAGGCATATACAAGCGCAGCAATCTACCATACCACACAATGCGGTGGCCTACGGCCGCGGCCGTGGCGTGCACTAAAAACATCAGTAGCGCTGCCAGTAATATTTTTTGCAGAGGCGTGCGAGGAATCAAAACTACCAAGCTAGCCCGGCGCACGTAGTACCCTACCTGCGCCAGTGCCAGCCCTAGCAGCACCAGCAGCACCAGCCCCAGGCCATTTTCCACCTTCCATAGGTAGCTAAACAAAAACGTGTAGCCTTCGCCGGGGTCACCCTGCAAAATATGCAGCGACAAATCGTAGCTAACGGCCCAAAAAGGTGGCCCGCCCCCGTAGCGGCTCAAAGCCTCCGCAGCCAGTAACGGAGCAGCAAACCCAACCCCGAGCAATAGCAGATGGATGACGTGAACCTGGGTCCAAGCTAGCGGCCGCCGCCAGCCCAGCAAGGGCGCCACTAGCAATACGGGGGCTGCATAGTACCCTGGGTATATCAGCCAGATAGCGCCGGCTCCTAGGCCTAGTTTAGTCCAGAACCAAGCCGAATGGGTTGCCGGCCAACGCACTACCCAGTATAGCAAAGCCATGAAGAGCAGCAATGCTGCGTCGTAGGGCGATACATGGCGTACTTCAAGGCTAGTATTAATCAGCCCGGCGTACAGGATGGCAGCCACCAGCGCCCACTGGAGGCTAGCGACCCGGTGGTGCAGCAGCCGACGGCAGATAGCAAAAAAAACAACGGCTGTCAGCACCGTCGTTGCCCAATTGAGGGCGGTTGGTATTAGCAACGATGGGTACGTGTAAATGCTCCAGCCAGCCCAGTGCGACAAGGCGAGTTGGCCCACCGCCGGCACGCAGCGCCAAAGCGCGTCCAGGGGCCGGGCATCGGTCATAGACAACGCGTAAGCACAGCCGCGCCAGTCGCCGTGCAAGGCCGCGCGCAGCGCCCCAAACGACTGTAAATACCGCCCTTCATCGTAGCTCCCAAAGGCACCCTTACCTAATAAGGCCAGGCGCAGGAGCAGCAAACCTGCCCAAACTGCCCCTAGAAGCCGTGCGGTTCGGCGCGAAGCAAACCAATGCGGAGGTAGTTTGTCAGGCAAAATAAATACGGCAAAGTAGGCGGACCATTACGGCGGAAGATGACCCTAGCCCAACTGGCAAACCTAGGTAGCTAGGCCATATAGTGTTTCCACCAATACTGGAACACAATAAGGGCCCAGATGCGGGCGTGCGCATCACCAGGGCTATTGGAAAACAGTTGTTTTTTAAGCTTTTGCACGGCTGCTACGTCGAAGATGCCCTGGCCGGCCACGAAGTCGTCGGCCAGCAAATCCTGTTCGATAAGGGGGCGCAGTTCGCCGCGCATCCACTTCAGCAAGGGCACCTCGAAGCCGTGCTTGGGGCGGTCGTAGAGTTCGGGCGGCAGCATGGGCCGGAAGGCATCCTGCACAATTTTCTTCTTCATAGTGCCATCTACTTTGCTGCTCACGGGTATCGAGAAAGCAAAGTTGACAACCTTATAATCCAAGAAAGGCGTTCTGACCTCCAGTGAGTTAGCCATGCTCATCAAGTCCACTTTCGTGAGCATGTCGTAGGGCAGCACCAATTGGGTATCGGTGAGGAGCACCTCATTGAGGTCGCCATCAGCGTGGATATTCTCGAGGATATCCTTGCGGCGCTTGGTGGCAATCTTCTTATCTACTTTGCGGCGGCTAGCTGGGCTAAGCAGGTCGGTAGCTTCCTTTTCGGAGGCGAAGCTAGCCCAGTCCCAATAGCGGTCTTTAGGGCCGCTGAGCATCCCGCGCGAGAAGCGCTGCAGCTGCCGCACCTTGTTGCCGAGGTACGAGTTGCGCGACTTGGGCAGCACATCCCAGAGCAGGTTCAGGCCAGCCACAGCTTCGGCCTTGAAGCCACCCTGGCGCACCCGGTAGTCGCCCATGTGCTTGTTGTAGCCGCCGAACAGCTCGTCGGCGCCGTCGCCGCTCAGGGCCACGGTTACATGCTGGCGGGTGCGCTGGCTCAGAATGTGCACCGCCAGGGCCGACGAGTCGGCAAAGGGCTCGTCAAAATAATCGAGCATCTGGAAGATATGCTCGTATAAGTCATTGTTGCTCAGTGAAAATACCGTATGGTTGGTATTGTGCTTCTTCGCTACCAAGTTGGCGTACTTGGTTTCGTCGAAGAACGGCTCGTCGCGGAAGCCGATGCTGAACGTGTTGAGGTGCGGCGTGTGGCGGGCCGCCAGGGCCGTAATCACGCTTGAGTCAATGCCACCGCTCAGGAAGGAGCCTAGCGGCACATCGGCCACGAGGCGGCGCTCCACGGCCTCATCCATGAGCGACACCAGCTTTTGCTGCTGCTCTTCATAGCTGAGCTTATTTTTAGCTACCTTTTTGGGGTCGTAAGGTACTTTGTACCAACGCTTACGCACCACTTTATCGCCCTTAATGAACAGGTAGTGGCCAGGCAGCACCTTCTTGATTCCCTTGAAAATAGTGGCCGGCCCCGGAATGTAGTTGAGCTGCAAATACTGGCTCAGGGCCACGTAATCGAGCTTGCGGGGCACGCCCAGGGCTAGCATAGACTTGAGCTCGGAGCCGAATAACAGCTGGTCTTCGTCGCGGTACACGTGCAGGGGCTTCACCCCAAACCGGTCGCGGGCGATGAAGAGCGAGTTCTCTTCCTTGTCATAAATCGCAAAGCCGAAAAAGCCGTTGAGCTTTTTGATGAAGCCGCGGCCTTCACTGATATACAGGTTCAGAATAACTTCCGTATCAGTCTGCGAATGAAAATGATAGCCTTTTTTAACCAGTTTCTCGCGCAGTTCGCGGAAGTTGAAGATTTCGCCGTTGAAGACGATGGTGTAGCGGCCCGAAGCATCAGTCATCGGCTGGTTGCCATCGGCCGACAGGTCGAGAATGGCTAGCCGGCGAAAGCCCAGGCCGCATTGGTCATACACAAAGTGCCCCTGCGAATCGGGGCCGCGGCGGACAATGGCGTCAGTAGCCGCCTGCAAGCGGGTCAGGGCCAAGCGGCCGGTATCGGAGAAGGCGTAAGCGCCGGTTATTCCACACATAGCTAGGTAGCAAAGATAAGGGTAAGCAAGGCTCTGAGGCGAGGGCGGGGGCCAGTAACTTACTGGCTAAGGGTGAAAAGCGCAACCCCTACCTGCTTCGGCTAGTAAAGCAGGAGGCAAGCTGGCGGTCGCTCACTTGCTTTTAACTACCATCTCTCACCCACCCTTCCATGAGCTTACAACAAGAATTCGAGGCTGCCGCGCAGCAAGTCGATAACCTACCCGCCGATACTGCCCCAAAGCACATGACAGACCTCTACGGCCTTTACAAGCAGGCCACGGAGGGCGACGTGAACATGCAGGGCGATACCGTGGACGCCGACGGTGCTACGCAGGCTAGCGGCCCGGCCGGCCTCTCGCAGGCCCAGTGGGACTCGTGGGACAAGTATAAAGGCACTTCGGAAGACGACGCCAAGCGCCAGTACGTGGCCAAAGTAGCCGAAATAACCGGCCAGGCCAGCGGTTCGGAAGCCAACGCGGTGCCGACCGATGCGCTTACCAACGCCCCACTAGCCCCCGATGCGCCGCTACCCACCGGCAAGGAAAATGACACGACTGCTCCCCAGCCTGGCTTCGGCCCCGGCCAAAGCACAGGCGGCTTGCGCGGCGATATTACGGCCGGCGCGCCCTACGGCGGCGAAGACAAGCTTAAGGGTAATCAGTAGGCTACTTTACAGCGCTTTGCGATAAATAGAGTAGAGAATTCGCCGGTCATTCTCCGTTAAGGCCGGGCTCACGTCCGTTTGCACAAAGTGACGCTTAAAGGCCACGATAGCCGCATTCAGGTCCTGCGTATCGTAGCCGATGATGCGCAGAGCCTCCCGTGGCGTAAGGCCAGGCAACGGCTGGCCTAGCGAGTCGGCCGCGAAAGGGGCAGTGGCGGTATCAGTCAGCACGCTGGTGTCGTACCACAGGCCAAAGCCGCGGGCCGCCAGGCGCGCCCACGGAAACTGCGCGCTAGGGTCGTTTTTACGCACCGGCGCAATGTCGCCGTGGCCGATAAAGTTGGCGGCCGGAATATTGTAGGCACGTTTCAACGCCGCTAACACTTTGAGCAGGCTAGCCAGCTGAGCTTCCTGAAATGGTTCGCTACCGTTGTTATCTAGCTCAATCCCAATCGAAACCGAATTTATATCGCTGATGCTGCCCCAGCGGGCCACGCCGCCGTGCCAGGCCCGCAGGTAGTCATTGAGCATGTGATAGGTTTGCCCATCGCGGCCAATCACGTAGTGCGCGCTTACCTGGGTTTTGACTAGCGTAAACGTCTTAAGCGTCTGAGCCGCGCTGTTTTGCGCCGTGTGGTGAATGATGACGTAGTTAGGCTTGCGCAGGTTGAAATTGACGGTACCTACCCAGTAGGGCGTGGCCGGCAGACTATCAGCGGGGCTAGTGGGCTGCGCTTGCAGTTGGCGAGCCAACGCCTTAGCCTGTTGACTATACACCTTGTTGGTAACGGCATAAGGGTTACGCACGCAGGCCGTGGCGGCCGCGAGCAGGAGGAGGTTAGCCAGGGTAGCTCGGTTTTTCATAACTGGTAGTAAACATAAAACCCCGGCAACAATGGCTGCCGGGGTTTTTGCATACAGCGTGGACTGTCCGTCCGCGTGCACTGTCAAGCGCTTGTGTTTAGGTCCGCGAACTAAGAGTTCGCGCTACTTAGCGTAAGCCACCGAGCGCATTTCGCGAATAACCGTGACCTTAATCTGGCCGGGGTACTGCATTTCCTTCTCGATTTTCTGCGAAATCTCGAAGCTCAGCTCGCTGGCGCGGTCGTCGCTCACGTTTTCGGCGTCCACAATCACACGCAGCTCGCGGCCGGCCTGGATGGCGTAGGTCTGGTTCACCCCTTTGAAGGAGCTGGCTGTCTCTTCCAGCTGCTTGAGGCGCTTAATGTAGCTCTCCATCATTTCGCGCCGGGCGCCGGGGCGCGAGCCCGAAATGGCGTCGCAAGCCTGCACGATGGGCGAAATGAGCGCCGTCATCTCGATTTCGTCGTGGTGAGCGCCGATGGCGTTCACTACGTCGGGGTGCTCCTTATACTTCTTGGCCATCTCCATACCCAGGATGGCGTGGGGCAACTCGGGCTCCTCAGTGGTCACCTTGCCGATGTCGTGGAGTAGGCCGGCGCGGCGGGCATGCTTCACGTTGAGGCCCAACTCGGCGGCCATCGTGGCGCAGAGATTGGCCACTTCGCGGCTGTGTTGCAGCAGGTTCTGGCCGTAAGACGAGCGGAAGCGCATGCGGCCCACCATCCGAATCAGCTCGGGGTGCAGGCCGTGAATGCCGAGGTCGATGACCGTGCGCTCGCCGATTTCGATGATTTCCTCCTCGATTTTCTTGGTCGTCTTCGCCACGATTTCCTCGACCCTAGCCGGGTGAATACGGCCGTCTTTCACCAGCAGGTGCAGCGAGAGGCGGGCAATTTCGCGGCGCACCGGGTCAAAGCCCGAGATAATGATGGCCTCGGGCGTGTCGTCCACAATGACTTCGACGCCGGTAGCGGCTTCGAGGGCGCGGATGTTGCGGCCCTCGCGGCCGATAATTTTACCCTTCACATCATCGCTTTCGATGTTGAACACCGATACGCAGTTCTCAATGGCGTGCTCTGAAGCCGTGCGCTGAATGGTTTCGAGCACCACTTTCTTGGCATCCTTGGTAGCCGTGAGCTTAGCTTGCGCCACGGTGTCCTTAATATAGGAACTGGCTTGCAGCTGGGCTTCATTCTTCAGGCTCTCAACCAGTTGCTCACGCGCTTCGGCGGCCGTGAGGCCGGCTACTTTTTCGAGCTGGCTCTGCACTTCGTGCACAATGGCTTCGGCTTCCTGCTGTTTAGCTTGCAGCTCGGCCACGGCCGTTTCGTGCCGGGTCTGGCGCTTCTCCTCCTGCTGCTCCAGGCGCTCGCGCTGCTGCTGGGCCTGGGCTTCGAGCTTCTCGCGGGTGGCTTCCAGCTCCTTTTCCTTATGCTGGATGGTTTCGAGCTGCTTTTGGGTCGTTTCGGTGAGGTGCTTGATACTCTGCTCCTGGGCTAGCACGCCTTGGCGGCGCTCGGTGAGCTCCTGCTCCAGCACCGTTTTGAGGCGCTGGCTTTCAGTATCAAACTCGCGGCGCACGCGCTTCTGCTCCTGCTCGTACTCGTTTTTGAGGTTACGAAATTTGTCTTTCGACTGCTGAATGCGCTCGTCGCGGGTGCGAGTGGCTTGCAGCTCGGCTTCTTCGAGCAGCTGCTGGGCCCGGGCTTTGGCCTCGCCTTCGTGGTCTTGCCGGGCTTTGCCGGCCAGCTGCCGGCCCACCACTATCCCCACCACCAAGGCGAGGACAGCCGCAAGCACGACATATAAAATAGTAGATGACATGGAGTTATGGAAGTGAAGTGAATCAAAACCATAGCTACACGGAAAAACCCGGAACCGGAGCACACTGGGAAGGCCGCTCGCCTTCGGTGCGCCCGGCCGGGGCCAAACGAAACGGTTACGGGTGCTACCCGGCGGCCCGCTAGGCCGCCAGCACCACGCCAGTCAGCAGTTCGTCGAGGCGCGCCAGGCGCTCGGTGAGGGCTGCATCGGTTCCATCCTTTTCTTTGCTAACTTTCAGTGAGTCAGCCATTGTGGCGAGGGCTACCATCGCCAGCAGGTCTTGTTTATCCTGAATGCCATACTGCTCCCGATACTCGCGCAGCTTTTCGCTAAGCTGCCGGCCCGCCAAGCGGAGGCGCTCTTCGTCGGCCACGGCCACCCGCATGGGGTAGTCGCGCTCGGCAATGCGAATTTTGATGGCTAAGTCGTTCATTTAGAGAGCAGGTAAGATATTCGCATGAGAAGGGGCATTATTCCCTCAAATAGGCAAGGCACTTATCTAGTTCGCGGATGTATTCGTTGAGGCGTTGTTTCAGCTCGTTGGCCTGGGTGGGTTCCCCGCCGGCTATAGTCTGGACAAGTTTAACAATATTTTCCTGGTTTTGGTACTCACGGAGCTGTTTTTCTCGCTCGCGCTCGTCGGCCCGCAGGTGCTCAATCGTGGTGTGGGCATCGGCCAATTCTTCACGCAGCTGCTGATAGGCAGCCACTAAGGTGGTTACCTGCCGTTCGAGGCGGTCTAGCTGCGCAAGTTGTTGGGACGAGGCCACGGAATGAAGTGATTTAGCCCGCGAAGGTAGTGCCCGAATGCACGCTACCCTAGCCAGCTACAGAAAAGCCCGCCGGGGCGGCGGGCTTTTCACGTAAAGTTTACCGGCGCGGGTTATTCGCCGCGCTTTTTCTTGGTCTTCACCTTGCCGCCGTCGGGCGTTTCGGTTTTGGTTTTGCCCTCGGGCATGGCCGGCATGGCGGGGCTAGCCGCAGTGCCGGGCGCGGCCGGTGCCGCCGAGGCCGTTACGGGCAGGCCATTGAGGTCCAGGTCCTGCATTTCGTAGCCGAGCTTGGCGAGGTCGGCGTAGGTTTTGGCGCGGTCGCCTACTACCACGATGTACATTTTATCGGCAGGCAGGTATTTCTGGGCCGAGGCCTGCACATCTTCCTTCTTCAGCGCCTTCAAAATGCTGGCCTGCTGATTAACGTAGTCGGGCTGGAGGTTGTACTCCACGAGGCGCGAGAGGAAGCCGGCTTTCTGCTGGCCGGTTTCATAGCGTAGCGCGTCGCTCTGGCCCACCGAGGTTTGCAGGAAGGACAGCTCCTCGTCCGACACGCCGTTGCGGTAGTTATTGATTTCGCTCATAAACTCCTTCACCGAGGCGGCGGTGGCATCGGCGCGCACGCCGGCCTGGGCAGTGTAGGGGCCGGCGTAGCGGGTGCTGCGGTAGCCCGAGTTGGCACCGTAGGTGTAGCCTTTCTGCTCGCGCAGGTTTTGGTTGATGCGCGAGTTGAAGTTGCCGCCCAGCAAGTAGTTCGAGAGGTAGGCGCGGTAGTAGTCGCCAGTAGCGTCGTAGGCGAGCGGCGAGAGGTAGCCTACCCGAATCTCGGACTGCGCCGCGCCGGGCTTGTCGATAAAGTAAATCTTGGTTTTGTCGGGCTGCGTGGGCGTGCCGGCCACCGGCAGGGCTACGGGCTTGGCCGCCCAGGCGTTGAGCGGGGCCAGTGCGGGCTTGATAGCGGACTGGTCTTGGTCGCTCACCACGGTGAGAAAGCTCACGCTGGGCGAGTAGTACTGCTGGTAAAACTGCTTCACGTCGTCGAGCGTGAGGGTTGCCACAGTGGCGGCGGTGCCGCGCGAGGGCACGCCCATGATGTCATTGGCGCCGTAGAGCAGGCGGCCGTAGGCATTATTGGCGATAGCCACCGGCTGGGTCACCTGGTTGGCGATGCCCTGAATGGTCTGCTTTTTTACGCGGTCAAAGTCGGCCGCGTCGAAGCGCGGGTGCAGCAGGCGCTGGTCGAGTAGGGCCAGCGTGGCGGGCAGGTTTTTGGTGAGCGTCTGCACGTACACGAGCGTGTTATCGTCGCCCGGAACCACCTGAATCGTGCTGCCCAAGCGGTCGAGAGCCGCCGAGAACTGCTCGCCGGTGTATTTCTCCGAGCCTTCGTTCAGCATGAGGGCCGTGAGGGCGGCTAGCCCCGCCTTGCCGGGGTTGGCCTGCTCCAGGCGGCGGCCGCCTTCGATGGTGAGCTGCATGGTGGTAGTGGGCAGCTCGGTGTTTTTCGTGCCGATGATTTTCAGGCCGTTCGCCAGCTTATCCTGCCAGATGGCGGGCACTTTCACTACCGGGTTGGGGCCAGCTTTGGGCTGCTGCCCACGGTCGAAGGTGTCGGTCGCCTTCACGTATTTCAGGCCCTCGTAGCCGTAGTTGGGGGCCACGTAGCCGGCCGGCGACACGGTGTAGTTGTCCTTGGCAGCCACCTCATCACCCTTGCCCTTGGGCACCACGCTCAGGATAACGGCGTGCTTGCCCTGGACATATTTATTGAAGACGCGCTGCACATCGGCCTTGCTGAGGGCACGCAACTCCTTCAAATCCTGCGTCAACCGGTTCGGATTATTGAAGAATGTCTGGTTGGCCGCCAGCTGGCTCACCTTGCCGCTTACGCTGCTCAGGCTGTTGATAATCTGCGCCTCGGTGCTCGACTTATAGCGCGCCACCTGCTCGTCGGTAATGCCGTTGGCGGCCACTTCCTTCAGCGTGTTGCGCATGATAACCTCGGTGCTGTCGAGGCCCTTGCCGGGCAGGCTCAAGGCCAGCAGCGTGAACTCGCCGGCCAGCTCCGAACTGCGCTGGTAGGCCGCGGCCTGCACCGCCTTCTGAGGCTTCACGAGGTTTTTGTAGAGCAGCGACGTTTTGCCATTGCCCACGATATCGGCCAAAGCTTGCAAGGCAACGTCGTCGGGGTGGCCGTTGGGCACCGTCGGGAACACCATTTGCAGCATCGGGAAGCGCACGTTGTCCTCGTAGCTCACGTAGCGGTCGGTGGCCAGTACGGGCTCGGGCAGCTTCTGCACCGGCACGGACGGCCCGCGCTTGATGGGCCCGAAATATTTCTCGGCGTACTTCAGCACTTGGGCAGAAGTCACGTCGCCGCCCACGGTCAGGGTCGCGTTGTTGGGCCCGTACCAGCGTAGGAAGAAGTTCTTGAGGTCGTTGACGTTCGAGTTGTCAAGGTCTTTCAAATAGCCAATCGTAGACCACGAGTACGGGTGGCCATATGGATACAGTGTCTTGATAATGTATTCATTAGCCTGGCCATACGGCGCGTTGTCCACACGCTGGCCGCGCTCGTTTTTCACCGTGGCGCGCTGAATCTCGAAGCGCTCCTGCGTCACGGCGTCGAGCAGGAAGCCCATGCGGTCGGCTTCGAGCCAGAGGGCGCGCTCCAGCTGGTTATTGGGCACCGTTTCGTAGTAGTTGGTGCGGTCCTGGGTGGTGCTGCCGTTGTTGGTGCCGCCCGAGCCCAGCACCAGCTTATCGAAGGTGCCCTTCGGCGCGTGGTCCGAGCCCTCAAACATCATGTGCTCGAAGAAGTGGGCGAAGCCCGACTTGCCAATCTGCTCGCGGGCCGAGCCCACGTGGTAGGTCACGTCCACATGCACCAGCGGGTCGGAGTGGTCTTCGGTCACGACGACCGTCAGGCCGTTGGGCAGTACGTATTTCTCGTAGGGAATAACCAGCTCGCCGGGCTTGGCGGCAACCTTCTCCACCAAGCGGGCGGCGCCGGCGGTAGCCGTGGGTGCCGCTTTTACGGTGATTGGCTTAGGAGTGGCAGACTTTTTTTGGGCAGCGGCCGGGGCGGCCACTACGGCCAGGCTCAACAGCAAGGGATAAGCGAAACGTGATTTCATAACTGCAAAAAAGGTGAGAAGGCCAGCCGAACCTAAAAGGGATTACCCTTCTAGGTTCGACTGGCCTGCAATGTTACTCGCCACTCAGCACTCAGCATTACACCGAGTCCTCATTTTTTAGTATTATTTCCGAATCAGTGCGCCCGCCTGCTTCTCAAACTGCTGAATGAGGCGCTGCATCACCTGGTCGATTGCTTGGTCGGTAAGCGTCTGGCTGGGGTCTTGCAGCGTGAAGCTGACCGAATAGGACTTCTTGCCCGCTTCAAGGCGGTCGCCCTCGTACACATCGAACACGTTGAGGCTTTGCAGCAGCTTCTTCTCGGTTTTCTGCGCAATGGCGCGCAACTGCTCGAACGTCACCGCTTTATCGACTACCAGCGACAAGTCGCGGCGCACTTCCGGGAACTTGGGTAGCTCGCGGGCCACGAGGCTGGCTTTGTATTTCTTGAGCAGCCAGTCCCAGTCCAGTTCGGCGTACCACACCGGCTGGCTCACGTCGAGGCGCTTGAGCACCTGCGGCGACACGGCGCCCACATTGCCCACCGGTTGGTTTTGCGCCAGCAGGGCTAGCCCGCCCGCCAGGTAGGGGTGCTGCGTGAGCTGCGGCGCCGGCTGGGCGTGGCCCAAGGCGGCCAGCACCTGCTGCACGGCCCCGGCCGCGTCGTGGAAGGTCGCCTTCTGGCTGGGGTGCTGCCAGGTTTCGGCCGTGGCGGCGCCCGTCAGCCAGAGGCCGAGGACCGTTTTTTCCTGGTACTTGCCGGCAGCGGTGCGCTGGTAGGTTTTGCCAAACTCGTAGAGCTTGAGGTCGCGCTGGCGGCGGTTGAGGTTGTGGCGCACCACTTCCAGGCCCGAGTGCAGCAGTGCGGGGCGCATCACGTTCAGGTCCTGACTGTTGTAGTTGAGAATGCGGACCAGCTTCTCGTCGGGCGCGTCGGCCTTCTCGAAGTACTGCGAGTTGGTGAGCGAGTTGGTAATGATTTCCGAAAAGCCCTGGCCGCTGAGCAGGCTAGCCACCTTCTGGCGCACCACCTCGGGGTCGGGGTTGGGGAAGGGCGACAGGAACGAGGCCGAATTATGGGGCCGCAGCACCACATTATTAAAGCCGTAGATGCGCAGAATTTCCTCGATAACGTCGGCCTCGCGGGTCACGTCCACCTTGTAGGGCGGCACGGCCAGCAGCCACTCGTTAGCAACCTGTTGCTCAATCGTGATGCCGAGCCCTTCCAGAATTTCGCGGATGCGCTCCTCCCCCACTTCCTGCCCGATGAGCCTAGCCACGCGGTCGAGGCGCAGGCGCACCTGGTTGTTAGGAATCGGGTGCGGAAACTCGTCCACGACCGGCGCGGCGATGCGGGCGCCGGCCACTTCTTGCAGCAGCAGCGCCGCCCGGTTCAGGGCCAGCGGCACCATGTAGGGGTCGGTGCCGCGCTCGAAGCGGAACGAAGCGTCGGTTTTGAGGCCGTGGGCTTGGCTGGTACGGCGCACCACGGCCGGCGCGAAATAGGCGCTTTCGAGGAAAACGCGGGTAGTGGCGTCGCTCACGCCCGAGGTTTTGCCGCCGAACACGCCGGCTAGGGCCATCGGCGCGCCGTGGGCGTCGGCAATCACTAGGTCGTCGGCCAGCAGGCTGCGCTCTACGCCATCGAGGGTGATGAACTTCTCACCCGCGGCGGCGCGCTTCACCCGAATGGCCGCGCCCGTAATGTGGTCGGCATCAAAGGCGTGCAGCGGCTGACCCAGCTCATGCAGCACGAAGTTGGTCACATCTACCACGTTATTGATGGGCGACAGGCCAATGCTGCGCAGGCGGCGCTGGAGCCACTCGGGCGAGGGGCCAACCTGCACGTTATCAAGCAGCAAGCCGGCGTAGCGCGGGCATGCCTGGTCGTCCTCAATGATTACCTTGATATTCTCGCCGCCGCTAGGGGCCGCGAAGGCGCGCACGTCGGGCAGGTGCGCGGGCTGGCCCAGCAGGGCACGCAGCTCGCGGGCCACGCCGTAGTGCGAGGCGGCGTCGGCGCGGTTGGGCGTGAGGCCGATTTCGATAATCGTATCCGAGCCCAGGCCGAAGTATTCGGCGGCCGGCGTGCCGTCGGGCAGGTCGGTATCGAGCACCATGATGCCGGCGTGCGACTGCCCCAGGCCAATTTCATCCTCGGCGCAAATCATGCCTTCGGAGGCCGCCCCGCGGATTTTCGACTTCTTGATTTTGAACGGCTCGCCCTGGCTGGGGTAGAGCGTGGCGCCTTCGAGGGCTACTACCACGCGCTGGTCGGCGGCCACGTTGGGAGCGCCGCACACAATCTGGCGGGGCGTGTCGTCGCCCACGGCCACGGTGGTGAGGCTCAGCTTGTCGGCGTCGGGGTGGCGCTCGCAGGTGAGCACCGTGCCCAGCACCACGCCGCGCAGGCCGCCGGGGATGCTTTCGAGCTCTTCCAGGCTTTCGACTTCGAGGCCGGAGCCGGTGAGCAGGGCGGCCACTTGGTCGGCGGGCAGCGTGGTGGGGAAGAGGGTTTTAAGCCAGTCGAAGGAGATAGTCATGCAGAAATACGGCGGCATTCTTGGGGCCGGGCGCGCGGGGCAAAGGTACTAGCTCGTAGCGTGGACTCTGCGAGTGCGCGCGTACTATCATCCAGACCTCACCCCGCGCGGACTCACAGAGTCCACGTTACTGCCCTACTCTGACGCTAGCTGTTCGCCGGCTGGCACGGGCACCGTGAGGCGATTATCAGCCGGCGGCCGCGGGCAGCTGTAGTCGTGGTTGTAGGCGCAAAACGGGCTGTAAGCGGCGTTGAAATCCAGAGTGATTTCGCTAGCGTCGGCGGCCGGCACGGGCAGGTCGAGAAAGCGGCCGCCGCCATAGGTCTGCTCGCCGTTGGTGGGGTCGGTAAAGGGCACAAAAAGCTCCTTGGTTTCGCCCTGCTTTTGCAGCAGCGTCAGCTTTTGGGCCCGGCCGGCCAGCTCAAACTCGGCAGTGCCCCAGCGCACGTAAGCATCGGCCGAGCCGCCGGTGAGGGCTAGCGGCAGCGGAGTTGGCGCGGCGGCCCGCGTGAGGCGCGCCACCACGCGGTAGGCCGCATCGGGCTTGAAATAGCGCAGGCCGTTGAAAGCCGTGCGCTGCGCCACCGGGATGGGCGAGCTGGCCGCGGTGCGAAAAGCCTGGTCCTTCTGCTGGCGGGCCTGGCGCACCTGGGCCGCGTAGGCAGCGCTGGTTTCGGGGGTAATGGCCGGCGTTTGGGTAGTAGAGAAATTATAGGCTAGCAGGCCCAGCACGGCCAGCCCGCCGATTAGCAAGAGAATTTTGCGCATAGCGAAATGTAGCGCGCAGCTCGGGCTTCGTGCGCGAGCAGGCGGGGCTAGATGGCCCTAGCGCAAAGATGCTTGCTGCGCGAAGCCCGAGCTGCGCGCTACTGCTATAATAAACCTTCGTCGGCAAAGCTGAAATAGCCGTTGTCGGTGTAGATGAGGTGGTCGAGGATGGGCAAATCCAGAAAATTGCCGGCTTCTTTCAGCTTCTTGGTCAGGCTAATGTCGGCGCTGCTGGGCTGGCGGTTGCCGCTAGGGTGGTTGTGCACCAGAATGAGGCTGCTGGCCAGGTTTTCGAGGGCTTGCTTGAAAATCAGCTTGGGGTCGGCTACGGTGCCAGCCACGCCGCCACTGCTAATTTTTTCCTGGCGCATCACCACGTTGGCCCGGTTGAGCAGGATTACCCAAAACTCCTCGTGCGGCAAATCTTGCAGCGCCGGGCGCACGAGCTGGTAAA
>Ga0308157_10001820_pt1 | contig 39741 bp, 34 predicted proteins | sample PhyBR1_FD_201035 | JGI IMG/M metagenome (GOLD analysis project Ga0308157, IMG submission 201035) | Phyllosphere microbial communities from UC Gill Tract Community Farm, Albany, California, United States - DLSLB.R1 | ecosystem: Host-associated > Plants > Phyllosphere > Unclassified | place: USA... | reverse complement strand
CACGATGACGAAATCGTTCGTAGGCTGGACTATTTCCTGGACTATTGCTATAAGTTTCATAGGGCAAAGATGTGAAATTCCATAACAAATTTAGATGTGTTTCTTGTCATAAATGGTGACAATAATCTATCAAGTTAATTCGGTGTTTTTTTATTCACAGTTTTTTAGTTTTATTTTTTTACGTATTTGATTTAAGCTTATAATTTCCAAGCCTTAAAAGTGCTACCAATAGCAATAACATTGTTCCAGAACAATAGTTTCTTGTTGTGAAAACTGTGAGAAATATTATTTTTTAATTCATTCCGTCAGATAAGTATAAAAACTTAAAATAAGCAATATCGTCTGTTGGGATTAATGCTTTTAATTTTTCATTGTCTAAAAGTTTGTCAAATGAAATTTGCTCTTCTGGGCCATGAGTGTGGTTATATGCATTTCTCGAATGAAAATTACACAATTTAGTTTACTGCAATAAGTGAACAACAGAATTACATCCGCTACTACGTTAAACAAATTATTCCGTGAAATTATAACGTTTTAATAATCTCGATTAACCATTAACAAATTCTCCAGCCGTAAATGAATCATTAATTATAGTGTTATAAAATAATTGAGGGTTGTTTACACCTCGGTTAACCCTTAAAAAATTGGCCAAAATTTTTTTTTCTCAAAACCCTCTAATACCAAATTTTTAGAATTTTACAGGGAAATTTTTTTTATGTTATTTAAGGTAGCATCCCCCTGGTAAAGGTTTTTGGGGAGGGGCTCTATCGCAGGGCGGATACGAGGAAGGTAGTACAGTGGGGGAGGTATAGGCAGTAGTTTCACTGTAATTTTTGAAAAATTGTAGATGACATTGAATATTATAACAGTTACGAAATTTTTTCACCATAAATGTTCTTTATTAGCGACCCGAGGAATTGGTGGGTACTGAAGTAAATTATTTGTTTGGCTCGTAAATGATGTTGAACGTTAACCTGATAAAAATTTAGTAAGCACATCATTATTAAAAAATTCTCCAGCGTAAATAACGTCTGCATCTCTTGAATATATTGTTTGGCTAATGCGCTGTTTTTGTTTTAGTTAATATATAAATAGTCGCCAAATTTCCCACTGAAAGCTTAGGCCAACAGTGCTGGAAGCTGTAAATTTAATGTTAGATTAAAAACGTAACATTTATGAAGAAATTGAGAGTAAAGTATAACCGCGTAAGCACAATACAACAGACAGGAAATCGATTTGATGCAGATAAGGAGAAATACGATCGGGTATTTTTCGATAAAATCTCAGGTTCGGTAAAATTTAAGGACAGACCCAAAGCACAAGAGATGATGAAACTTATTGAAGAGGGAAAAATCTTAGAGATCGTAATTGAGGAACTTTCGCGTTGCGGGAGAAACACAGGTGATGTAATATCTACGTTGGAATGGTTTGAGGAGAAAAAAATTAATGTTCATGTAAGAAATATTGGTTTACAATCAAGACCTAACGGAAACCCAAACCAAATTTGGAAACTCATCACCTCCATTCTTTCCTCGATAAGCGAGCTCGAATTGAGTGCTATCAGGGAGAGAACGCGTGTCGGCCGCGAAGTTTATATTCAGAACGGAGGTTACATTGGAAGACCTGCAAATTCTAAAGAATCAGAATCCAAATTTCTAAATAAACCTAAAACTCAGAAGTGTTTGGAATTACTGAAAAAAGGAAGAACCATTCGTGAGATCTGTAAAATTTTATCGATGTCTTCTTCAACGGTACAGAAAGTGAAAAATGTTGCCGTAAAAAGAGGATTAATTTTACACTAAGGAAGCAAAACTTCCATTTTTTGCAAAAAGCCAAACAACATAAATTACGGTCCCAGGAAAAACAGCCAAAAGCCTTCTTATTACACGTTCAGATCGATGTTCTTTCAGCCAAACAATTTTTTTATCTACTTACCAGTTCTCAGGTAACCTTCATTACTAAACGATTGTTTAATTTTATTCATCTTTATCTCCTTTCTATTTTTGATTTGTCCAATACGACAAAAAAGACACCCGAAGGTGTCTCTTTTAATTATGCTTAAGTGTATTTAAGCGACTTTCTTCATATGAAATTCATCAGATACATATAAAGGGAAGTTCGAATAAACTTCAACAGTACAGTCTCTTCTCAAAGTTCTGCCTCGACCAACTGCTTGTAGTAGTTCCGATTCAATACAACTGAACTGTATTTTACGTAATTCTTCATTCAGGAAACATTTTATAGTAAACTCGAAACCCCTATAGGTAACACGTTGGTTGTTTACTGGAGTTTCACCGTATACAAATTCCACACCCATCAACTTGGCAAGAAAATAGTATTTTTCTGGAGCTATATGAGGTGTTCCTACCACAACAAGATCTTGACCTGCGAGGGTATCGTATCCAGCGCAATTTCCGAAATGAATATCCTTTACGGAATTAGTAAATAACTTCTTATATCTCTTGAATGTAATAACTTTTCGTTCCTGCACCTGATCCTGTATATTTTTTGCGACTTTCATCAATGACAACCTTGAACACGAAAAACCTGTATACTGTATAATCTTACCGATTTGTTCTACATGAGTAATGTCTACAACTTCGAATTTATACTCAGGATAGATCTTTCTATAAAAATCGGGGTCGATTGTTGCTGAAAGGATAATCACCTTCTTGTGTGTGGGCAATGCCGTTTTCATTATATAATCTATTTTTCCGTCTTTATATATAAAACTATTACTCCCGAAAAATTGAAACACATTGGTGCTAATACCTTTTCCGTCACGAACATTTTTCACAAGTTCCTCTAAATCAAATGAAAAGGTTGGTGTATTGTAAATTCCATTCGGCAGATTTTTAAAATAATTTGTAACTTCTTTAAGTACCTCAAATTGCCACTGAAAAGCTGAAATATCGTTCACCGTTGTTGAATCTACTTTAACTAATGTATCCAAAGGATCTTCATCAAAGATTATCGTCTCATGTGGAAATTCATTTTCAGAATTAGTATTTATTGCGCGTGTGTGGGTTGTTAATGTATTATACTTCCTACTATAACAATCTTTGAGTTCCGTAATATAAGTTTTCGCAATCTCTTGATCATTAATTGATCCATGTCCTTCAGATACATTATAGATAATTTCCATCGCTTTCTTTGGAAGACCGATGTTGTAAAGACTCTTTACAGTAATGTTTATATTATCATCTATAAATTCGATGGGATCAGGTGTCATGCGCGATGGTGATTTCATTCGTTCTTTAACTTCATTTTTTAAAGGATTGGTTGGTTCTGCAATGACCGAATTTCCCACATTTTCTAATAGCTTGGTTTTCCCAATTGCGGTAGGAAGGCGGAAAATATATACGGTGTGGTCTTCTTTTTTGTTCTCTATAACATATTTAAATTTTTCCTTAAGGATCTTCTCAGCCTCCGCGAGGGGAATTTTCGTCGCTTTCTCTTTTACTACAACCTTACCCTTTTTCTTGGCTATATCCAGTAGGGTGTCAAGTTCTTTATCTTCATCACAGGCTGAAAAATTTTTTACTGGCATTGGTTGGTAATCCATTCTCATTATACAATCAAGTGCCGCATAGTTATTTGGTTTGTATCCTTTTTCATTATTTCTATCATAATTTTTCATAAGTTCTAACATGAGGGTTTTACCTTTCCTGATATATTGCATATTGGTCCCTAAGCCAAACACTTCATTATGGTGTAGTTTTCTTTCTCCTGTAAATAGGATATCCAATACCTTAACTTCATTTCTTAAAATTTCCAAATCAATCTTCTGATCACGTGGTATTGGAGTAGTGTTGTGTGTAATTAATTCGGTTGAACTATTATTAATATATAGTTGTTCCGAAAATTTCCTATCACCTTTATCGGTCCCAGTAGCATCAAGATCCAAACAATAATCCTCTCCCATTTTTTTTATAGTTTCCAGAAATGACTTTTGAGAAATAGGATAATTGTTTATTATCTCTCCATGAGTTCCACCGAGAAATATCCTCGCTGGGTTGAAACATTTAGTATCTACATCCAAATGGTAGGACATAACAGTGAATATTAATTTTAATTGTATCTTACATGTTATTGGTTCATCGAGAAAGAAAACAATCCTAAACTTAGGATGGTCAGGCTGATGAGAAAAGGTACAGTAGTAAATGCTGGGAGGAATACCATAACCTGTAAAATAATCAATGACCTCTTGCGGCTGCTTAGTACCCGTATCGAAATCCAATCCAATTACTTGTTGGTCGATCCAATTTTCATTACAGATTTTACCGTTAAATCTTCCCCCCGACCACGACTGTGCATAAGGTACGGTGACGTTATCAAGAAATTCTTCTATAGTAGAAGAGAAATCCTTCATTGTGTTTGTTATTGAGCCAATCTCTTTCTTTGTTGGCTTCTCATTCCATCCCAGTTTACTGTTGGAATATTTAAAAATGTGTTTACTCATGTTTTTAATATTTATTTTGAGTTTATAATCGGGACAATCCTTCATATTTAAAGTATGACCTTAAAATCTCGAAATATCAAATCGGCCATAAATATTTAGCGCATTTTAGCGCTCTTTAACATATTTTAACATATCCCAAAATAGTTCAGACCTAAACCATCAGAAAATTGGTGTTGCATAGGTTCATAATTCTGGCTACTTTTCAAAAAAAAATATGATGGAAGTGTTTGTTACAACATTGAACAAGGATTTAGAAGATGAAGTGGAGATGATTTTGGATATGTTCTCCAAGGATAAGGGAGAAATTATTTTTAAACCCCTTCCTATTAATATTAATGCCGAGTATGTTAAGATATACAATGACGTAGACCGTTTAAACATAGGCGATATCGATAATATTTGCGGCCAGATAAAAAGTGAAAATAAAATATGGGATGAATATATTGTTTTAATTACGGATAAAGGAATAGATATCCCAACAAGTAAATCATTACAAGACAAAGATTGGAACAGTGTTTACATTTTTAAAAACATTGTGGTTAAGAATAGTAAAGGCTTTAAAAAGATAACCGAGGACAGACCACATCTGGGTATTGCCCATCAAATAATAGAGAATATATTTCAATCGATTAGTAGAATAAAAATTAACTCAACGAAATTATTTCGGGACGTGCATGCGGAAGCAAAAGGTTGTATAAATGATTACTGTAAAAACTTTTCCGATATAAAAACGAAAATAATGTCGGGTTTTATCTGTCATACATGCACGCAAAAAGCATTGGATAATGGAGTTTCAGAAATTAAACTCCAACAGATTCGTAACATTCTGGGTCGGATTAATAATAGATTTCGGAATAATTACGAGTTAAGTAATAGTACCAACAAGAAAATTATAGTTGATAAATATGGAGAATTAAACTGTGGTGGAAGCCCTATTAATTTTGGTAAGTCTACGGTGCGTAAGATTTTTTATCTATTTTATATAATTAACTATAATAAAGTTGTTACACGCGAAGAATTATCTAACAACCCCCAAATCAGAAAAAAATTCATGAGTTTGGGAACATTAGTAGGTGAAGAAATTAACAGTTATACAATGAACCTCTTGCTTAAAAAAGCATCCACCCATATTACCCGATCTAAAGAAACGGTTTTAAATTCCTTGATGAACGAGGGGATGATAGACTACTTCTCTATTAAAAGTAAAAAGTTACCAACTAATACTCATTGTTATTACTATCACGTAGATGACGAGCAAAATATTGAAATCGATCAATCTCTCCTCAAATTCCGTGTAGACTGATGTGTAGCGCTACACTTAACTAAGTTGCTTTCCTCTTCCCGATAAATTTGCGGTATTAATTAAAAATTTTAATATCATGAGTAAAGTAAAAAACAAATCGGGTGCGGTGTTAGCATCACAGAAAACCGTTTTAATCCCAGTTAGCACTATTAAAATCCCTAAGGGCTGGCATGAGTTGTTTAACGAATCCGCAAAAAGGAAGTTCGTGGTGGAACTCAAGATGCAGATAGAAAAAGGGGGATATTACACACCACTGACGGTTTATAAGTCAGGGAATGAGTATATAATTGTAGATGGAGTTCTACGGTTCTCAGCATTACAAGAGTTAAATTTAACTCACATCCACTGTACATTAATAGATTTTGAACCCCAATCACCTCATGAAATAAAGGACAGGATCATTGCATCTCAACAAAAGTGTCACTATGATTCGTCCGATATCTTGAGAATCATCTTACATTATTTGAGGATTGGTACAAAGGAAAAACTTGATGAATCTACGGTAAACCAAAAATGTATTGAACTTTCTAATATTTTGGGGCGTGGATGGTGCCGAAGTAACGTTTATCATTGCAAAGGTCTTTTAGAATGGGAGATTGAAAATCCTGCTAACCCCTTTAAAATGTCTGAAAAAATCTTAGATGAAAATCACAGCATGACGGTAAACAAATCCATTGATGTAAGAGGTTTTCTGAATAATGAAATGAGACCTTATAGTTTAGAAAACGAGATCGAAAGCGGTATTTTGCAGTCGTATGTAGATGGAGAAATTAGATTCAAAAAACAGGTGGTAGCTCTTATCGAATCGTATTTAAATAAAGCCGAAGATCGATTTACCCCGATAGACGTACCTGCCGAAATCACTGAAGATCGGTATCAGATTCTTCACTGCGACAGCAGTAAGGTTGTTTTCCCAGAAAATACTAAGATCCATGGAATATTTACTTCACCACCGTATTACAGACAGGTTAGGTACTCCCAACCTAATGATCCTGAATTTAGTAAAGAATTAGGCTGGGAACAATCACCTGAAGAGTATGTGAAAAAGGTTGTTGATGTAATCCTAAGAGGAACCCAGGTAATGGATGATAAGGGAGTAATCATGATTAATATTAATGAAACCTATATCAAAAGGGAATGTGTGGGGATTATACCACTTTATATTACTGAAATGAAGAAACACTTTCATTATATCCAAAGCTGTATTTGGGTTAAGAACGATGCAAAACCTCAGAATGAAAAGGTAAAGAGATTTATGAATACACACGAAACCATTCTGATTTTCAGTAAAACTAAGAATTATAACTACAATAATTTTAAGCTGGCCAATCTGAATAAATCTGCATCAGTGAATAAAAACTGCGCCGAGCAAGGGAAGACGATAAAGAACAGTTCAGGATTTCATATTACCAATCCTTACGATCAGTGTAAGGACTTCATTTTCCAAAATGATTTTGTGGATCATTTAATTCTAAATAAGGGATCAGGAAGGTCGCAGGATGAAGGCTTAGATGAGAAATTCTTTGGATCGTTTCCAACTCTTTTACCTGTTCCTTTCATAATGAGTTTCGTCCCAGAAAACGGCACAGTATGGGATCCCTTTGGTGGAACAGGAACGACGGGGAGGACGGTATTGTCACTTAATAGGAAGGTAATCATTACAGAACTTTTAGGACGGAACATTCCAAATATTAAAACAGTTTTGGAGAAAGGTATATCTGATAATAATGAACACCAGTATCAACAACTGAAAAAAGATTCTCTGTATGAGGAGGGAGAAATCCAAATTGCAGCATAATTTGCTTACTGTTATTTATTAAACTAAAGTCACCGTTTCAGGTGCGATAATTCCAACAAAACTTACGAAAATTGAATTCACAGATCTTGTGAACGGAAATTCTTGTGACCAATTGTGGAAGCGGTGACTTTTGTAAAAATAAGGATTGAAAAGGGTTAGGTAGTATCTCAACCTCCTAAATGTGCCAGTAAAAAATCTAATTAACATTTAAATCTAAACTATTATGGGTAACTTTAATGAAAACAGAAATGAGGCAGGGTCCTCACAAAAAAAAATCCACTTGTACGAGACAACCATAGAAGAATTGGTCACTAAAATTAAAAACTCAATTATCGAGGATGTCAGTGAACTATTAAAACAAGCTTCAAATAAAAATCAACTTCCCGAGTATTTAACAAGAAAAGAAGTTCTACAACTATTAAAGGTGGATTCTTCAACTTTGTGGCGGTGGACTAATAATGGAACTTTTAAGAAATATCCTATCAATAATCGATCATATTACCTTCGAGAAGATATCATAAAATATCTTTCTTAAAATGAATTTTAAAGTTAAAATAACCGTCTCATACTGGGACGGTTATTTTTTTATATGTTTTTTAATTTTTCATCCACATTTTCCTTAACCTGTTTTGCCTTGATTATAGGTGTTCTCATGTCATACCGATCCAACATTTTGGTTGTGGTGTGTCCTGTCATATATAACATGGTATCGTCTCCTAATTTATAACGATAGTTAGTCACGAAAGATCTACGACAAATATGGGATGTGATTAATTCCCATTTTTCATATTCTCCCACAACCTTTCGATTATCGATCATTTTTCCACCTTTAATTACGTCTCTTAAACCACATTTTTTAGCCACTTCCTTGATATGAAAGTTAAAACTTTGATCTGTCATTTTTGGTGGGAAACCGTTATATTTTTCACGAATTTTTTTAACAGTAGGGAACATATATATCGCAATTTTCTTATCACCTTTTTTTTGAGTAAATTCAATAAAATCTTCTTCGGTAACTTTTGATTCTGTAAATTGTAAAAGGTCTGAGACTCTTTGTCCACAATGACATCCCAGTATTAACCAATCCCGCGCAGTATTCAATTCTGTTTCAGTGAATTTAAAATTTTCAATTATACCCAATTCTTTTTCATCCAAGGTTGGATCATAGTAATCTTTTTTAATTTCCCTAAAACTCCAATTTCCAACATCGGTGGATACGGGTAGTCCTTTCTTCTTCGCATATTCAACGAACGTTTTAATATACTTTAGATTTTTAACGATATAATGATCGGAATACTTTTCTTTCTTACCCCAAATTGTGTAAGTTTTTCGAAAGTCATCATTAACATCAGTAATCTTAAGTTTAGGGTCAATCTGATTAATTTTTTCTTTAATTTTTCTGTATGCTTTTACAGATCCTAAAGAAAGTTCTTTCATATGAAGGTATGAATCCCGATCTCTCTCCTTTATATAATATTCTATAAATTCTGTCATGAGTAATGGGATAGTCGTATTAATCACTGCTTTGGTGGTTGTTTTTGGTATTTCTTTTTTTCCGTTGTATGTGTTTATAAAGGATTGCAGAGACTTCGAATCAACATTTGCTTGATTAATCAAAAATCTTTGAAGATTTACTTTAAACTCTTCAATTTTCAAATTAAACTCATCAATTAGGTTATTATTAGCGCGATCCACTTGGGTTTTCGGATATTTTTTACGCTTACTAATATTAAAACATTCTTTATTAGGATCCCAATTATTTGGATCAATTGTAAACGGGGTTGCCAGAACAATATCTAATTTTCTCCCTGTGCAGTACCGTAAACTTATTCTTTTCTTCGAATGATTTTTTCTAATAAATAATTTTACCATGTTTTTAAATTCTACATGGCTAATTAACAGCGTAATTTTTAATTGGCCATGGTTACAACATTGGCTACAACCAAATAACAATCTAATAAAATCGAAAACAATCATACGCAAAAGAAAACACCCTAAGATCAATGCCTTAGGGTGTTTATACAATGTGATACAATTGTATGAAATTGTGTAAAAGTGGAGTTGGAGGGACTATAAACCTTTAATCAGTCTAAATCAGACTGATTTTTTTTAATCCTTATAAATAACGTAAACACTGTGTTAATAACGTTTTATAAATTGTTTCAATTTGGTGAGGTAGTAAATGGATTAAAATAAATTAAATATTTGCGGACTAATTGCGGACTAATTGCGGACTAATTTGTATATTTGTTATGTTCAATCCTCACAATTATGGCAACCGTTAAATTTATTCTGCAGTCATCAAAAGATAACGCCCCTATTTATGCACGTTTTAAAGACGGTCGTATAATTGACGTTAAACGCAAAACCCGGGAAATCATAAACCCGGAATACTGGAACCCAAAGACGGGAAAACCTAAAAACATTCAGTCCGCAAATAAAACCACCTTAAAACATATCGAGGAGGTTAAAACGCGCCTTTCAGAAATTGAAACTTTTATTTTGGAGCAGTACCGGAAACGGAACGAAACCGAAATAATTAACGGTATTTGGCTGGATGAGATTTTAACAGCCTATTATTCCGGGGGCCGTCGTTTAGTTCAGTTGGATTATTTAGATAACTATTTAGATTATTATAAAACCGAAGTTTTGCCGTTCAGAAAAAACCGGGGCAAAAGGATTGCCAATGCAACCACCAAAAAACAGATTACGATAATTAATAAAATTAACGAATTTGTAAAGGCAGGAAACCAACGGTTAAAAGTATCTGACTGGGACGTTTCTATTTCAAATAAATTTGAGTTGTTTTTAGAGGGGCAGGGAATAGCAAAAGGGACAATAGGGCGTTATATCAAATATCCCAAAACCATTATTAACCACGCGAAAACCTTAAATATTGAAGTCAATAAAAATATTGACCAAATAAAAGGTTATACCACGGAAACCCCCACCATTTTTTTAACAGAAAAGGAATTGCAGGACATACAAAAAATTACCTTTTTGGAACCCCAATTGCAGGCAGCCAAAGAATGGTTAATAATTGGTTTTTACACCGGGCAGCGCGCATCGGATTTACTGACAATGACCCCCAAAATGTTTACAGTTATTGACGGTCATACATTCATTAACCTACACCAGCAAAAGACCAAAAACGGGGTATTAATCCCGATGCACGACGAAGTAAAAAAGATAATCGAGAAAAGGAACGGGCAATTTCCCCCGGTGTTTTCTGATAATATTGAAAGTGCAAAAACAATCTTTAACAATCATTTGCGCACCATAGCAAAAAAGGCAAATATTAACCGTTTGGACTTTGGCAAAAAATACGATCCGGTGAACAAAAGATTTATCTATGGTCAATATCCTTTGTATGAAATAATTTCGTCGCACGTTTGCCGTCGGAGTTTCTGCACCCACAATTACATTAAAGTGCCGACCCCGGTAATAATGGCAGTTAGCGGACACCGGACTGAAAAAGAGTTTTTAAATTATATCGGCAAAGATTTTAACGATCAGTCAAAAGAGATTTTACAATACTGGAAAACCGCGCAACAGCAACCGGAGCCGGAAACCTCCACACAAACCAAAACCGCTAATTAATATTAACCTAATAAAATTATAAAAATGGAAACACTACAAAAACCAAATTTCAAAGAATTAAAAGAGCAGTATTCAGATTGCAAATTTTTCGAAATAGAAACGTTATTAAAAACAGTCTACAGACTTAATGCCGAAATAATGGAAGATTGCAACAGAATGCATAAAGTAGCAAAAGGCGAAGATGAGTTTCAAAGAAGCGATAAAGAGGTGAGCGATATTTTATACAGAAACACAGAAAACACGCAGGAAATCACATTTGAAATCGATATGATTTTAAAAGTTATTAATGAAAAATTAGAGCCTTTAAAGGATGTGGAATATAAGTTTTATGAAATTGAAGATTATTTGAAAAATAACTAATTTTAGCGACCGTTCAAACCGCGCAATTATGGAAATACCATTTTATTATTCCTTTAAAGAATTCGAAAGTAATTACATTATAGATTTTGCAGAAATTAACCCCCCAATTTCGTTTTTGAAATATTTAGATAACTGCAAAAACCTTTATTTAAATGAAGAAAAACGATTAGAAAACGAATATCAGGCCCCCAAACGTTTAATTGAGATGAGGGGCAAAATAGTTAATTCATTAAGTTTTGCAGAATTAGAATATTTAGAACATAGGTTAGAGGATGGAACAGAATATAAAAACCGATATGGTGAAAAGGATAACGATTTAATGAATTATTATTGGGATTTAGTAGAGGAGTTTAATAATATTGGCGCTCATCATTCAGATGTAACGGAATACGTAACAGCATATAAAGAAAATTTAGACCTACAACAAGAAATATTTGGGGAAACAAAAGTGATAATGCAGATTTTAGATTTCATTAATTTAAAAATAGAAATAGCAAAAAATGATGTTGTTGCACATAAACCGACTGCACCGGAACCCACCATTTCTGAACCAAAAGAAACCCCGAAATATGATTTTTCAGATAATGAAGAAAAGGAACGCGTTATAATTTTAGAGAAACTGGGGGTTATAGAATATATCCAAAGTTTACAGATTAAACCCGATGTAAAAACCCATACTGCAGAAATACTTTCCGCAATTACTGGGATACATTCCGGAACGTTATATTCCTATCTCTTACCTATGCTACGGGCACACCGTAACGACGGGGACAAAAACAGTCCATATAAAAACCCTGAAAATCTGCAGAATGCAAATAAGACCTTGCACAAACTTAAATTAAAACCCTATGTAATAACAGACGCTGACCTTTAAAAGTTAGCGTTTTTTTTATTGAGGTAAGAAAAAGTAATGTCCCTTAATTACTTACCGATTACTTACTAAATCTTTGTAGCAGAAATTTAAAACTAAATAAATTCTGTTATGATGGAAACAATAAATTACGTCGGAGTACAGCCCACCGCACACATTCAGGAAATAGCGGACAAAGTAGAAAACAAACTATTTGACCGCCTTACTAAATTCCTAACCGATACGGCACCGCACCGCTATTTAACAGCCGATGAGGTTTGCACCCGGTTTACAGTTACAAAACCAACTATTCACGAATGGAGAAAACGGAAAATCCTAAAATCCTATAAATTAGGATCCCGGGTTTATTATCGTTTGGATGAAATAGAAAACGCAATGATTATTAACGATTAAAATTTATTGCGATGTTCACACCTGACAATTATAAACTGGTTTACGGAATAGACACCGTAAAAAAGACTTTCCGGCAATACCTTTTGCAAACTGCAGACATTCCCGGACTATTACCCGACCTGATCCGTACGGAAAAAAACAACGGTTTTAATTCAATTTCCGGAGCCGAAAACCTTTTAAGAATACGGAACGCTAATAACTGGACAAAATGCACCCTTGCCGGATTACGCCCCACCGGAACCCCTAATTTCTATTATTCAGATTTGCCCGTAAATGGTGTTAAATCTTTAATCGTGGTATTTGTGCCCGATGACTGGGAAACCGTCGTTTTTAGGGTGTGTAAACAGTTTTACCCAAAGGGAAACCCTGACTATAGAACCCGTTTAGTAAACGAAATAATTAAAAACTTTTAACAGCCAAAAAAAGGGAGCGCAAAAAATTGCATTCCCTTAAGGCGTTCAAACCCAACAACTGGCATAACCATTTGTTAGGTCAAAGATAGTAAAATGCTGGACAATTTAAAACTAATTACCTATAATCAAACAATAATCTGCAGACTGGCAGAAATGCCGGGTTTTGTACCATACCAACACCGTAATAATAATTACGCTGGATTTTGCAAGTATGGCAAATTAATGAGATTAGATTTTCGGAAAAGTTTTGAAAATGGAACTTTTGCAGGGTACCACCATTTAGAAATTTCGATCAGTCCGCATTATCATTATAACAACTATCTGCACAATGGGAACGATTTTCCGCCCCAAATATGCATTAAAACCCTAACCGATATATTGCAATATATTTCAGTAAAACCGAACGAAATGGACACCTTAAAAGTGGTAAATATGGAATTTGGTTTAAACCTTATCCCGGCCACCGATATAAAAAACCTCATCAATAATATTCTGTATTTCAAAAAAACCGCCTTTATAATTCCGCAACCTGAAAACCCATATTTCAAAATTACCGATGCAACCAAATTTAAAAATATAAAGGCATACGCCAAAGGATTACAGTTTGCAGAATTTCCGGAGTACGGTATCAATCCAAATACTTTTCGTTTTGAAGTAAAAAGTAAAAAAAGTGCAAATATTGAAAGGTATGGCATTGATAAAGTTTCCGATCTCTTTAAAATTGAAGTTTACCAACGGTTAGGGCAGGAACTTTTAAACGAATGGGAAAACGTTTTAATAACTATTCAAAATCCCGATTTCAGCACGTTAAAAAGTGATGACGTGCTATTTGTTAGGCGAGCCGATAAAATGGATTTTTGGACGGGTTTAGTAGCCGATACAAACCGCAATAAGTTTGCCCGGTACAAAGAAAAATATTATAAAATTCTGACCGGAAAAAACAATCTGCACACTCAAATAAAAGGGCAGATAATTGACAAATTACTTTTGTGGTCAAGTGGTGCATATTTTCCACAGCGACACCCTATTAATTCAGGAAAACACCAAAACGCGCAACCCTACTTAAAAGAGATAAACGGACAATCTGCACCACCTCCACAGTTAAACAGACTTTGTTTAGTTACTGGTTTAGATATTTCGATGCAAAAAAAGACCTCAAAATATTTGTGTTCTGCAGGTCTGAAATACTACAAAGAAAATGACCCGGAAACATACCGAAAAATAGAAGAAAAATATTTGCCCCGTACAAATTCAGCCGATAGTTTAAAAGACCAAATTTACTACATAGCGCACAATATTAGGAACCGAAGAACCAACCCGACACACAACCCCCGGAACAACCGCCAAAGATTTGAAGAAAGAAATTACCCTAAACACCAACTGCAGTTTAAGTTTTGTTAGAGCAGTCTAACATTTGTATAATGACAAATATTCCTTAATAATTTAGGTTACTAAAAATTTCAAAACCTTAACAATTCCTAACAACCTTTTGAGATTGTAAACGTGAAATAACAATTAAAATTAAGATATGATAACAACCACAACGCCCGAAAACCCAAAATATAGAGCAGAATACAAAAGTATTGACGGGGACGTACTTCGTTTAGATATTTGGGATAAAGACTACACCGGACAAACTATTGAAATTCAGGGAAAAACACAGCATATTTATTCGGAACGTAAAGACATTTTTGAGCCTATTATACCCTCGACTTTAGGCATCTTTTTAGAGGCTAATAATGATTTGACCCTTTCTGATTTGTATTCCGAGAATGAAAGACAGTTTACAGTTAATTTTTACCGGAATGACCAAATTATATTTTTCGGTTATTTATTGCCGGACGGTATATGGGAGGATTTCGTTAGTGACCGATGGGAAGTTTCACTAAATGCTGTAGATGGATTAAGTATATTAAAAAACCTTTCATTTGTAACTGATGAGGGATATAAATACAGCAATAAAATAACGCAGTTTACAGCCGTTAGACAATGCCTTAAACGTATTGGTTATGAGCTGCCAATTAACATTAGTAATTTGCTGCCTACTTATGAGGGTTTTGATAGCACGGATACCGTTTTAAAGTCTGTTCTAATCAATGCAGACCGTTTTTATCAGGATGACCGAAAACGGGAGTTAATGGATTGCGATGAGGTGTTAAAATCAATATTAGAACTTTATAACGCAACCGTTATCCAAATGCACGGGGAATGGTGGATTTTTAGAGCTATTGACGTTAAAGACGAAATGACCTTTTACCGATATGAAACCGGGGAGAAAACCGGGGAGATAATTTGGAATGCCGGAGTAGAAATAGGCAGCCATATAGACCGATTTGAAATTTTCCACTGTAATGCTAACCAAAAGAAAAGTATTACACCGAGTACCCAGGCGTTTAGAGTAAATTACAAATATGGAACGGTAAGGAGTATATATAAAAACGAAAACTTTGTTTTAGGTGAGGGATTGTATGCCGATGGATGGCATATTGAGGGGTTTAATGGGAGTTGCGTACCTCAGCCGGACGGCAAAGGCGTAATGTTTATAAATGATAACATAGATTTAAACAGTGTACCACTTTGGATACATAACACTGATATTATTTCCATTGTTGAAGGTGATAATTTAAACGTGGTATTCCGTTTAACCTCAACAACCGGAGGGGGAATTTTGTCGTATAATTTCCAAACTAATAATTTTGTTTTTACTGAAAATGGATGGGTAGAAAAAAACACCGCTAACCAATTTACAAAAATTAATAAATCATATCCCCAACAGGCTGCAATTGCCGAAACATTTTCTTTAGGTTCAATGCCGGAAACTGGCGGTTTAAATATCGCAATTTATATCACTCTTATTTATGTTCCGGACTGGGGAACACCTTTTAATTTTGACGGGATCGACGTTATACCGAATGCCTCTGCAAACCTTAAAGGAGAGTTTCACACCGCCCAACGCCTTACCCGTATCTCATCTGTTACTAAAAATGATAAAGTAGTAAATAACGGGGATTCTGTTTCCGATATTTATTACGGTACTCTTTACAAAGAAACGGGAGAGCCGACCACACTTTGGAACCGTCCCGGTGAGGTTACCGCTAAACCTTTATTGCGTATAATGGTAGAAGATATTTTAAGAATTTCACCCCGTCCTATGTATTTTTTTGAGGGGGATGTATGTGGTTATTACCCTTATTTAGCAAAGGTTCAAATAAACAATGTTCCGGGAGTTTTTCAGGTAGCTAAATATAATTTTGATACTGTTAGAAATATCAATAGAAACACCTTTAGAGAATATGCCACCGAATACTTAATAGAGGGAACAGATTTTATATATGAGCCGACAATAGACTTTGGAGCAGTTACAAAAGTTACAATTGTAAAATAAGGGACAAAGATTTTAACACGGTCATAAGTGGCAGAAAATCGAAACAATACGCGCGCGCGCGAGGGACTTGAAAAAACTTGAGATTGAAAACCTTATAAAACCTGAGATTTGAAAAAATTATAATTATGGGACGCTGGGCAAACTATCCAACAACGGTGAACGATTTACGAAGTTTTGATATTTCTTTTTTATCAAAACACGAATACATAAAACCTGATCAGTTTAAAACGGGTTCAATTATTTGGACGTCATCAAACGGCACAAAAAACAGTATCAGTATTAAAACGGTAATAGGGGACACCACCGGGGTATTAACGGTAGATTATACGTTAAACAGCACGGAAAAGATAAATTATGATATTGAACTAATAACGCGACCGTCCAACTTGGGAACCGGTTTAATTTGGTTTTTTGTTTGCCCCTATACTGGTAAAATCTGCAGGAAATTACATTTAATAAACGGCTATTTTAAACACCGTTCCGCGCTGCCGGGGTTAATGTATGATAAACAACTGGAGTCTAAAAAATTTAGAGAGTGGAACCGGATTTTCGCCAAAGATTTTGACGACAAACTTTATACTGAATTACACAGTAAATATTTCAAACGGTATTATAAGGGAAAAATGACAAAACGTTTTGCCCGGATCAGTAAGAAGCTGCAGGATAACGAAAACAATTTTAATGCAGATGAGTATTTGAAACTATTTAGGAATGAAAAATAACCGGGTGCCTTTCCCGGTTTTTTTGGAGTTTTCGGAAACCATAAAAAGGGCAGAAAAATGTTAAAATTTGAAGTTGTGGACTAAATGCGGACTAATAAAACAATAACCGCCTTGAAAATCAGACGGTTATATTTAAATTAGTGGAGTTGGAGGGAAATGAACCTTATTGATCTGGTTATAGTTATTTACACTTAAAGTCGCTAATTATCAGAATTTTACATATATTTGCATAACTGAATATATGTTATTTTTATGTCTAAATATAGAAATAGTAGCACCTAAATTAGCACCTATGAATTTTACGTATAAATTAAAGGAACCAAAATCCGATAAGGAAACTCTGATTTATTTTCGATCCTATTTCCTGAATGAAAATAAAAATTTCATTTATTCTACTGGTGAAAAAATTTCTCCTGCAGAATGGGATTTTGAAAATAGACAACCAAATGATCTAAATGGAAGAACTAAAAAAGCGGAGAATCATAGAAGTGTTAAGAAACAATTAGACCGGTATAGTAGTTTCTTTACTGAAATTGTGAATAGATATAAAAATATTAATGAGGATCTAACTTTAGAAATTATTCGTCAAAGATTTAATGAAGAGTTTAAAAAGATAAAATCCAAAGATGATTTTTTTCGAATATATGATGAATTTATTGTGGAAAAAGAAAATGATTTTTCCGGTAATGCAATTTCGAATTCAACTCTTAAAAGATACAAATGCAATAAAACATTGTTACAAGATTTTCAAACCAAAACAAAGCATAAATTGTCACTCGGTAAGTTCGATGAAAACACTTATAACCGGTTTCTAAAGTTTTGCGTGGAAGAAAGAGAGCATTCAGTAAATACAGTTCATAGAAATGTTGGATTATTAAAAACTTTTTTACTCTGGGCTTTAAATAAAAAATATAGTTTTAATAACAGTTTTGTAAATTTTAAAAAACCGCCGAAGTTTAGAACTGATGAAATTGCACTAAATATTGAACAAGTTGAAAAAATTTATGCACATGATTTTTCTAAAAATAAGAAGTATGAAAGAGTCAGAGATTTGTTTGTATTCGGATGTGTCACAGGTATGCGATTCGGAAATTACAATACTATTTCAAAAAACGATGTTCAAGGCGATTTCATTAGAGTAATTGATTTGAAAAGCAAATCAAAAAACCTTTCTATTCCACTAAATAATATTTCAAAGTCTATTCTGGAAAAATATGAATATCAACTGCCGAGCATTTCCAACCAGAAAATGAATGAATATATAAAAGAGGTTTTCCAAGAATTGAAATTTACTGATGAAATTAAAAAGACAATGAAATATGGTGATCAGTTGGTTGAAAAAAATTCAGAATTTTATAAAAGAATTTCCTCTCACACTGCCCGCAGAAGTTTTATTACAATTATGAAAAATAAGCGAGTACCAGACAAAGTAATTATGAGTTATACGGGACATACGAGTTTGGAGGTTTTTAATGCTTATTATAGACCCAGTGAGGATGACAAGGTAAGTTATATGAATGAAGTTTTTAAATAATTATGGACGAAAAAACAATATATGGTCGTTGGTTTTTTTGGGATGAACTAATTGGATTTCCAATGATGATATATTATTGGGTAAAAGGAGAGAGAATCCAAAAAATGCTGGAAAATAAAATTAATAATGCAAAGGGAAAAAGCAACCTTATTATACTTACAGAAAAAACAAAAAATGAATATTTGATTGAATATAATAGATTAGATAATTTTTTCAGTTTACATTTCAAGGAAATAGAAAACTCATCAAAACATAATTTTCAAGAGAAAATAGATTATTGTTTACAGAAGTACAAAAAAGAATCTTCAAAAATTTTAAGTTCAAGTAATTTAATGAAGCTACAAGGAAATTTCTTGAACGGAGCAGAAATTACCCTTTTTCTATATTTTGTATTAGATCAAAAAGTTCGAAGAGAAATAAGTTTATCTGATATCATAATGGGAGAGAATAATTCAAAGCTTTTCATCGACTTTCTGAAAAGGAAAAAGTTTATCGATGAAAATAATAATTTAATAGTAGATCAGAAATCTTCTTTTATAAGAATCCATCGGTTTTTGAAAGATAATCATATTATTAATCCAGATTTTCAAGACAGCACTATCATTGAAGCAATGGAAAATGAATATAATACGAATTTTGATAAAGGTACTTTTTCTAGAGCGATAACCGTTAAACCTTCTGATTTTGAAGAAATTATATATATGGAATTATCAAAAATATTGAATTTTAAGTATTAAATTGTACGAAATTGAGTAGAGTTGCATAAATAATTATCTCAATTATACACTTTTGCTGGTAGAAATTTTAATACATGAAAATTATGCTAGTAAATCCATTTCAAACAATTCTAGATGAATTAGGAGAAGTAAAACAACTTTTACATTCTATACAAAAAGAACCCGAATTAGAACTTAAGAAAAAATTCTACTCATTCAAAGAGGCATCAGAAATTCTTAAAGTTGATTATCAAACAGTACGTTCACACGTTCTGAAAGGCAACATCAAAGCAGAGCAATTAGGTAGATTCTACAGAATCAACCATCTTGATTTAATGGCTGCATTAAAAGATGTGAAATCACTCAAATACAAAAGATAAGCATCACAATTACAACTTGTGATGCTTTTTTGTCTTTATTTCTAAATAGAAATTGATCTGCTAAAGTAGTTCATATTTCTTAATAATCAACAATCTATGAATGATAGAGCAATTAAAATGTCTGAAATTTCAGATAACGAATTTCAATTGGAACCCATTAATATTCTCAACGGACTAAAAGAAGATTTCAAACTTGTTTCAGGGAAAAACATATTCCCTGGAACCATATTCCCTCCAATTATACAGAAGCTTATTAGTGAATTAGAATCTACCTTAAATTTTTCTCCAGATTATACATCGGCTTCAATTCTGTATGCTGTTTCGGTTTCGATAGGGAACAGAATTCAACTGAAAGTAAAAAATAGCTGGTTAGAAAAATCGAATTTATATTTGGTTCTTGTGGGTAGAACAGGAGATGTAAAAAGCCATTCAGTTTCATTTTGTCTTAATCCTTTAATGAAATTAGATAAGGAGAATTTTGAACAATATCTCCAGAAAAAGAAGGAATATGAACAATTGCCAGTTGAAGAAAAATCTAAAAATACTGTTCCGGTTCTTAGGCAATTATTATTGAATGATTTTACACCGGAAGCATTTGTAAAAGCTCATTATTTTAATCCGAGAGGAATTGGTTTGTACACCGATGAAATTGCAGGTTTCTTTAATTCTTTTAATCAATATAGAAAAGGAAGTGAAGAAGAATCCTACTTGTCGGCTTGGAGTGGAAAACCTATCATTAAAAATAGAATTTCTGGCGATGAAATGAGAGTTGACAATACAAAGGTAGATATTATCGGAACCATGCAAGAAGCGATTTTGTCGAGTGTTTTTCAATCAAATAAAATGAAAAATGGTTTTATCGATCGTCTTCTTTTTGTGTTGCCGCATAATTATGTGGATAATAAATGGAATGATCTCGATCTAGATGAAAAATATATTGAATGGTATTCAGAATTTATCAGCAAAATTTATAATCTGGCCGAGGATTCAGAGACTATATTGGGATTTCAGCCCGATGCAAAAGAATATTTGTACCGATGGCAGAATAGTCAAAAACACGATTTTGATTTCGAATATCAAAGAGGCGTTTCGGTAAAATTGCAACAATACGTTTTGAGATTTTCAATTCTTTTAGAAGTCATTCACGCAATTTGTAATGATGAAAAACTCCAAACGATTTCTTTAAAAACTTTAAAATCTGCAATTAAGTTAAGAGATTATTTTTTTGAAAATGCAGTTCGTGTTTTTGAAATTATTGATAATACGTATTACGATTCGCTCACCGAAATACAAAAAAATGTGTTCGATAAGCTTCCACAACAATTCAAAACAGGAGAAGGAATTGAGGTAATTTCTAAAGAAAATCTCATGAAAATTAGAAGTTTTAAAAATTTTCTAAAAGATGAAAAACTCTTTAAAAAAATAGCACACGGAATTTATGAAAAGCAAGTTTTTTAGATAGAATAATAAAGTCACCACTGCACTATTTGCACTATTACATTTTGAGTTTTAAAAGACTGAATATCAATAATTTAATCGTTTTTAAAAATGCAAGAAAGGGCAAAAAATGCAATTTAAGCTTTTTTGAAAGTGCAGAAAATGCAAAGAAAGTGCAATGAAAAACATGCTTCAATAACCGATCAATAAAGGAAAGTGCAAAAGATGTAGAAAGTGCAAGTATGAAAAGATACCGGTATAATTTAGACCCTAGTTCAAAGAAATATAAATGTCCAAATTGTGGCCGATTTTCTTTGGTTATTTTCATTGATTCTGAAACTGGAGAATTCATGGAACATTACGGAAGATGTGATCGAGAATCGAAGTGTGGTTTTTTCTATCATCCTTCAAAAGATGGTTTTCAAAATAATACAAATTCCACGGTTTTAAATTATTCAACCTATGAGATTTTTCCTTCGTTTCATAAAAATGATTTGGTGGAAATATCGATGAAGAATGATAATAATTTCATGAAATATTTAAGATTTTTAATTGGAATTTTAAAAGCAAACGTGGTTCAAGAAAAGTATAAAATTGGAACACTTTCCGAATTTAATAATGGAACTATTTTTTGGCAAATTGATGAACGAAAAAAAGTGAGAGCCGGCAAAGTAATTCAATATTTTGAAACAGGAAAAAGAACAAAAAATATTACGTGGATGCATCAATTTTTAAAAAGAAAAAATGCAATTTCAGATTTTAATTTATCACAATGTTTGTTCGGTTTGCATTTAATAAATGAAGATAAATCAAGCATAATTGCTTTGGTAGAATCCGAAAAAACAGCATGTGTGATGAGTGTGAAATTTCCTGATTTTTTATGGTTGTCTTGTGGTGCAAAAGGTGAGTTTAAATTGAAAAAATTAGAACCAATTAAGCACCGAAAAATCATTGCGTATCCAGATTGTGAGATTCAAAAAAATGGTACAACTACCTATCAAGAATGGAAAAAGAAAGCAACAGAATTTAACAGATTAGGATTTAAAATTTACGTTTCTGATTTGCTTGAAAAAGCAGCAAGCCTGCAACAAAAAGAGCAAGGAATCGATATTGTGGATTTTTTTATGCAAGAAGTAAATCGGACATAGGTAAACGGGTTTTATATCGAGATGTGCCAAATGCGCTACAAATCGTTCCGACTTTGCAGCTTTTTGGCAACTCGTTTTTCTCCCGATGGTCAAAAAAGTAAAAATCACTTCACAGTTTTAAATAAATAACAAACAAATCAAATATGAAAAATAAAGAATACAGGTTTAGAGTTTCGGCACTTGAACATCAAATCATTAAAAATAAAATATCAAAAACAGGTCTGTCAATTTCAGAATTTATGCGCAGACTTTCTTTGGAATTAGAACTCAAAAATAAATTGACAGATGATGAAATTGAATGTTACAAAAACCTCTCAAAATTCGCTGATAACTTCCGGAGAATTTCTAACTTATTTAAACTTGGAGATCTCACCGGAACGAAAAACGAAACCCTCGAAACTTCAAGAATAATTAAAAAACATTTGGAGAAATTAAAGTAAAATGATCGGAAAAGCAAAATCTTGTGTCGGTGGTTTTTCACTTTTTAATTATGTAGTTGATGACGAAAAAGGAATCGAAATATTTCGAAATAATCTTTGTGGAGAAACACCAATTGAACTTTTTCAAGAGATGAAAATCTTACAGAATTTGAATCAAAAAGCAACTAACAAATTGGTTTCCTTGGTTCTTTCTCCTCATGTAAATGACGGCGAAAATTTAAGTAAAAAACAACTGGAAAATATCACAAAAGAATTTTTGAAAGAATTAGAAATCGACATCGAAAAATCTCAATTTATCGCTTTTTTACATACAGAGAAAAGGCATCGCCATATTCACATTCTTTTAAATAGAGTAGATGAAAACGGGAAATTATTCCAGGATCATCATATCGGGAAAAAAGCGCAATGGTCTGCTCACAGAGTTGCAGAAAAAAATGGATTGATTTCGGCAAAACAAATACGAATTGATAAACTAAATGCATCAGATGATATCAAATCTGATTTTAAAAATTTAAGAAAAGAAATCTATCAAATACATTTGAAAGTGATGGGATCTAGACCCATGACGATGGAAAAATATTTAAAAGAGATGCTGAAAAAAAATATAGAATTTATTCCCACAATCAACAGACAAGGTGAATTACAAGGCTTTCGAGTGCGAAATATGGAAAATCAAACCGAGATGAAAGCGAGTGAAGTCCACCGAAATATGGGATTGAAAAACTTGTTAGCTTCAGGATTATTTTTCAAGGATAATATTATTAGCTTGAATAATTCAATTCGAGATCCAAATCAAAGTACAACTCCAACAATTGAAAAGAAAGTCGGTGGTGTTGAAACAAAGAATAACGGTTCTATTTCACAAATTATTTTTGCTCGCAGTCCAGGCAGTGTGGATCACACGGAAGATGAGCTGAAACGTAAACGTAGGAAGACATTTAGAAGATAATATGGCACAGAAATTAAAATCACAAGATTTGATGGAGGTTTTCAATGCAAAGCTTGATGAAGTAAATCAGAAATTCGACTTGAATAAAGATATAATCTCCACGCTTGATAAGAAATTGAAACAGATCGAAAATTCCACCCTGAAAGTTGAATATGAACCACTTGGAAGTGTAATTTTAGAAAATGATAAAATATTTAAAGGTCACAGGAAGGAATTATTAAATATATTTGAAAAACAGATTTCCACGATGAAAGTTGTTTCTAAAAAAGAAAGCAAATATCAATTGTATTTTTATGGTGCTTTGACTATTCTTTTTGTTTTGTGTACCTGTTTTCTTTCTTATGGTATTGATCAGTATCATGAAAAGAGAGATGCTGAAAAAAAAATAAAATATTATGAACGAGAAGCTTCGCGCAGGGATATATTTCTAAAAGAAAAAAAGATGAATGTAAACTACGAAAATTGGCTTGAAAATGAGCAGAAAAGAATTGATCTTCGAAAGTAAATCTAAATATTTTCAAAACAATGCAGTGCATTTTGAGATAGATTAATCGACCAAAACTTACTTATATTTACTGATCAATATGGAAATAATTAAAATGAATAATAAATTGGATCAAAATATTTCATTAGAATCAATCCTGAATGAAATTGGATTTCAACGATCAGAATTAGGGCTTCAGTTTGATTTTGGGAATTGCGTTTTAAAAGTAGTTGTAGGTGTAAACGAATACTTTCAAAGCGGATTTAATTTTTTTGGAAATTTTTTTACTACAAGAACTTCAAAAACGTTTATTTTTTTTCTGCCGGAAGAAGTAGCGTCATACGAACAGGGGATAGCACTGATTGCTTATTATTTGAGAAATACTGCATTTCAAATCAAACCCCAATGGTTATCAGATGGATTAGCGCTAAATCATTATTTGCCATGGAAAATCGAATCTAAAGCATATGACGAAAGACCTGTTGCAATAATCGAATCGGAATGGTTTCGCGTATTGGTCAATAAAATACAATTATCGATTTCTGCTTCAAGTGATGAAGACGTAACCGTATTTTCTTTTGATGGAACAATATTAAAAGTGGTTTGTAATTTGGAAACATTTGTAATTTCCGGTGAAGGAAAACATTGGGGGCGAACTGCTACAATTAAGACCAAATCATTAAATTTTCTACCAAAGCGAATTCAAAAAGGAAGTGTAATGATATTTATTTGGGAAGGCATTCTTTACGTTGGAAATAGGAGGTTTGAAATTTATTCAGAATCTCAAGATAGTAATGATGATCGGGTATGAATATTTTTATCAATTATAAAAAATAAAATCTTTTGTAGGCCTTCCAGCCCTTCAAATTACTATGTAAGAAATTTTAGAATGAAAAATGGTCCAAAAAAGAAAAATTATAGGGGCACGAGTTAGTCTTTATTAATTCGAATGAGAAGCACGACAATTAATGTACATGATAAAGAATTTCTTAATTTGGCTCCATCCTACTAATTGTGTAAATCGAAAGGTTATTCTACATGTTTTGTTCCAAGCTGAGCCACAATAAATTATGTTTAAAAGACATCTTATTTTATAACGAAGTAAATAGAAATTCCCTATCCTGAGTTATTAAATTACTTGTGGAATAATTATTTGAATTTCTTTTCCACTGTAAAATATAGGATCCGGTTTCAAAATCGTGGGATGGAATTCAGGATTTATATAGCTCTTTTTTTTCTCCACTGGTTTGTTTTCTACATTTTCTTCGGTCCAAATTGCGCCCGATTGCGCTTTCAAATCCATCTCTAACCAATCTTTTGCAGTCGTCGTTTTTTTAGAGTTTTTCATTATTTAAGATTTTTAGTTAATTATTTTACTTCTTAATTCAATTGGGTTTTTAATGACATAAGACTGATTCACTCCTCCCGTACTCACAAAGAGAGATCCAAAATTTAATATTTTGCCCAACAGATTTTGGGTAAGGTAAATTCCTTCCAATTTATGTATTGGAACATCCGTAATCGTTTTACCTAAAACGCCTTGCGAGATGGTTAGATGGCCTTCAGTCAGATAAATTTTAGTATTCAGGATTGTAAGGATAGTTGAAACGCCTCTGTGAAGAAGATAAAGAAGTCCGAAGCCGATAAGTCTAAGCATTCCCATTCCAAATGTCGTAAACACAATTCCAATTATTCCGAGAAGAATAAAAATTACTGGCAGCACAAAAGAAATCCAATGTTTACTTGCGGTATAGAGGATATTAGGGGCGATTTCTGGCTGTACGGAGGAATCTAATAAGTTTTTCATTTCTGCATTTCAGCGGAAGTACAGTTCCATATACGTCCAAATTAAAATGAGAAAAGCGTGGAACTGAAGCGGTCAATCAGACAAAGAGGTACCGCTAAGAACCCACAATCCAGATATGACTTACAGCCCACGCCAGATGACATGGGCGTAAGCCTATCGAATTTTGGATTGTTGTGAAAATTAGCGGTTTTCTTTGTCCAATACGATAGCTTACGCTTTTCGATAATTTTATTTTCTAACAACAAATATAACAAAAAGTTTTTATATATTTGGACAATATATGTCCTGAATTTATTTTCAAGAATAAAAATTAAAAAGATGAAAATGTCATTTGGAGAATTGATTAGAGAATGCCGGGAAAAGGAAGGGTTACCTTTAAGAAAGGTTGCAGCTTTCATCGATATTGACCCTTCAACTTTAAGTAAGATCGAACGTGGGGAGCGTTCTGCACACAAAGAATTGATACCCGCTTTAGCAGAAATTTTAAAAATATCTGAGCATGATCTCACGCTTTGTTTATTGAGTGATACTGTAGTAGATTCTATACTATATGAGAATAATTCTTCTGAAATTTTAAAAGTTGCAGAAGAAAAAATAAAATATTTTAAGAGCAAAAGTTTTGAACAGAGCAAAATAAAATTTGAATAGTGGCAATACAAGATTTAATATCAAGGTTTGATACAGAAAAGCCAAGATTCACTACTTCATCGTACAGTGAAGCCCAACTTCGTACAGATTTTCTTGATCCTTTATTTAAATTATTAGGTTGGGATATCACTAATGAGCAAGGAAGGCCAACAAATGAAAGAGAAGTATTAGTAGAGGAAGGTTTAAGAGCTTCTTTTGATGAAAATACTAAAAAACCAGATTATACTTTCCGACTATTCGCAGAGAGAAAATTTTTTGTGGAAGCCAAGAAACCATTTGTAAAAATAGAAAGAGATGCTAATGCTGCCAAACAAGTAAGGAGATACGGTTTTACAGCTAAACTGAAAATTTCTATTTTAACTAATTTTGAATATTTGGCAATTTATGACTGTTCACAAATTGTAGACGAGTCCGATGGTCATCAAAAGGGCAGATTAAAATTATATCATTATACGGAATATGAACAAAAGTTTGAGGAGATAAAGTCCCTAATTGGAAGAGGGGTTGTATATTCCGGGGAGTTCGATGCAGAGTGGGAAAATATTGAGAACCAAATCCAAAGATACAATATTGATGATTTGTTTTTAAGACAGATTAACGACTGGCGTCTTTTACTTGGAAATGAGATTTTTGCCACTAATCCCGAATTAGATGAGTTTCACTTAAATGACATCGTGCAAAGTTATATCAACAGCATTGTATTTCTTCGGGTATGTGAAGATCGGCATATTGAAATATATAAAACGCTATTGAATCTCGCAGAAAATAGGGACTTTTCAGCATTAATTAGGGCATTTAGAAATGCTGACGTAAAATATAATGCTGGATTATTTTCACGACCGTTAAGTGAAGAAATAATTTCCAATGAAAGTAATGCTTTTTGGCAAATAATTTCACAATTATATTATCCGGAGAGTTCGTATTCTTTTTCCGTTCTATCGTCGGATGTCCTAGGTCATATCTACGAGATATTTCTTGGAGAGCAACTGAAAATTGAAAATGGCGCGGTCGTTCTCAGAAAGAAGCCCGAAATTGAGGATAGAGATATTGTAACGACACCAACTTTTATTGTTAGGGATATTTTGGCTGAAACGGTTCAGAAATTTTGTATAGACAAGTCGGATGAAGAAATATTAAACTCAAAGTTGGCAGATATCGCATGTGGATCCGGTGCGTTTTTGCTTGAGACTTTCCAATTGCTTCAAGATATATTAATTGATTACTATGCAGCTAATAATCCCACAAAGATTATTCAACTTGGAATTAATAATTTTAAATTAAAATTTGATGTAAAAAAACAAATTCTACTCCAATGCCTTTATGGCATTGACAAGGATTATAATGCGGTAGAGGCTTGTAAATTCGGATTGTTACTAAAGTTATTAGAGAATGAAGATGGACAAAATATTCCATTTCCTGCACTGCCGTCGCTTGATCACAATATCCAATATGGCAATAGCCTTATTTCTCCCACTCAAACAAACGCTGAGAATAGAGAATCAATTAATCCATTTGATTTTGGAGAAGTAAAGTTTGATGTCATCATAGGGAACCCACCATATCTCTCCACAGAAAATATAAAAAAGTTCACACCAACTGAATTTCCCATCTACAAAGAAATCTACAATAGCGCACATAAGCAATTTGATAAATATTTTTTGTTTATTGAAAAAGCCATAGAACTTTTGAATCCAAACGGTTATCTAGGCTTTATAATCCCGAGTAAATTTTCAAAACTTGGCGCAGGAAAAGAACTTAGAAGAATACTTACAGAAGGTAAAAATGTTGAGAAAATAGTTTCTTTTGGTGCAAACCAAATCTTTAAAGACAAGTCAACCTACACTTGTATTTTGGTTCTTAATAAATCACTGCACGAATCAGTAAGCTATTACGAAGTCCAGAATTTAAATAATTGGAAAGCTAAAACTCATGAGATTAATTACAGCGCTATTGAGTTTTCTAGTATAGATGAAAATACTTGGGAATTGCTCCCAAATAATTTGAAACCGGCATTTATTTCAATTAAAAATCAAAGCGAAGAGTTGGGAAATTTGATTGGAAGTGAAAATATATACAACGGAATCCAAACCAGTAACAATAACATTTATGTTCAAACTATTTCAAGCGAGGATGATCATTTCTACTATTTTAGTTTAAATGGAATTGATTGGAAAATAGAGAAAGAACTTACAAGACCTTATTTTGAAACTAATTTTGGGAATGCTAATCTCAATACCTACAGGCTACTAATGCCAAATTCCTTTGTAATATATCCTTACCTAAACCAAGGAGGAAGTGTTGTTTTTGTGGATATGCGTACGCTGCAAACTAAGTACCCAGAAGCATTTAGATATTTCCAACATCATAAAAAAGATTTAGAAAATAGAAGTATCAGACCAATTCCGCAAACTGAAAATGAATGGTACCGGTATGGCCGACATCAATGTCTGGATAAGTGTGATGTTCCTGCAAAAATTGTCGTCGGTGTTTTATCTCAAGGAAATAAATATGCTATTGATAATCAAAGGACATTTATGTCCTCTGGAGGAACAGCTGGGTATTGTATGATAACATTACCTGAAAATTCCCCTTATTCAATATTTTACATACAAGCACTATTAAATTCTAAATACGGAGAATGGTTTGCATCAATTTATGGTGAAATTTTCAGAGGTGGTTACATTGCAAGAGGAACAAAAGTTTTGAAGAGACTGCCAATCAGAAAAATAAATTTTGATGATGATAATGATAGAAGTCTTCATAACAATATTTCTGATAAACAACAATATTTAATTGATTTACAAGGTAGGATCGATAGCAATATCGGTAATAATAGAATTCTGCTTCCATTACAAAGGGAGTTTGAACAAAGAAAAAATGAATTAGACATCTTACTAAAAGAATTGTTTAACCTTGGAGAAGATGACCATCTGATTCCTCAAATAACCGACATTTATGCAACTGATTAATGAAGCTACAAAAGACAAGCTAAGAGGTGGGTTTTATACACCTGAACTGATAGCCGATTTTATGCTGAAATGGGCAATAAATGGCAATAAATCTTTGGATATTCTTGAGCCTAGCTGTGGTGATGGTGTATTTTTGAAGTTAATTAGTGATAATGAAATCTCCTATAATTCTATTACAGCAGTTGAATTTGATGATGATGAGTTTCTGAAAGCAGAATCAATTGGTTTGAGAAATTCAAATTTTATTAATGATGATTTTCATAAATTCTGTCTTAATACTGATTCTAAATTTGACTTAGTAATAGGTAATCCTCCATACATAAGGTATCAATATTTTAGCAAACAACAACAAGAGCTTGCAGAAGAAATTTTTTCAAAGTCGAAACTGAAATATTCAAAACTAACAAATGCTTGGGTTTCATTTGTAGTCGGATCGAGCCAATTATTAAAAGAGAAAGGAAAAATTGCTTTTGTATTACCTGCAGAAGTTCTTCAAGTTTCCTATGCTCAACAATTGAGAGAGTTTTTGTCCCATTTTTATAATAAAATCAACATCGTATCATTTGAAAAATTAGTTTTTCCTGAAATTCAGCAGGAAGTAGTTTTACTTCTGTGCGAAAAAGATGGGACAGATTTACACAAAATAGAACATCTTGAAGTTAAAGACGCAAATGATTTAAAAAACATCGACATCTTAAAACTAAAAAATCCTCAAAAAAGAATAGATTTCAAATCCAACAAATGGACATTTTACTTTCTTGATCAGAATGAAATTGATTTTTTAGAAAAGCTTCAAAAAAATCGATTGGTTCCAAAACTTGGTAAATATGCTGATGTTGAAGTAGGAATTACAACAGGAGCAAATCCTTTTTTTACGGTTCCTTTATCAACAGTTCAGTTTTATGATTTAGAAAAATATGCAAAACCACTTGTAGGAAGAAGTGTACAAGTGCCCAGTTTGATATTCACAGAAAATGATTGGAAAAAAAATAGAATCGGAGAAGCAAGAACTCACTTGCTCACTTTTCCAAAAATGAAAGACTTAAATGGTTCGTTAGGAGCAAGAGATTACATTGAGTTTGGAGAAGAACAGGAAATTAACAAAGGATATAAGTGTAGAATCCGTGAAGAATGGCAAATCGTTCCCTCTCAAAAATTGTCTGATGCACTTTTCATTAGAAGGAATCATCTTTATCCAAAGCTTATTATCAACGAAGCACAAGCATTTACTACAGATACAATGCACAGAGTGAATATTAAGAAGAACGTTAATCTCAATGCTTTTGTCGCCAGTTACTATAATTCATTGTCATTTGCTTTTGCAGAAATTTCAGGTAGAAGTCACGGTGGCGGCGTATTAGAACTGATGCCGAGTGAAGTTGAAAATATTATACTTCCTTATCACGAATCGAATGAGGAACTTGTGGAAATAATAGATGAGATGATCAGATCTAATAGAAGTATTGATGAAATTCTTGAAATCACTAATGAGAAGATTTTGATTGAAAAGTATAATTTTTCTACAGATGATGTTGCAATGGCCGATAGAATTTGGAAAAAATTGTCGAGAAGGAGATTAAATAGGAATTAGCAAAAAATGTCATGATAGAATATATGCAAAATACGTCCGGCTTCCAATTTTCATGGGGTTACCGTATAAAAGCCATTTATAGAATTGTAAGCAGTGAAGAATACCTAAATGATTTTTTTAAAAATGGAAATATATTTATTTCATGCTTTAAAAATTTTAAAAATTATAAGGATGAAATGCAAGGAGACTTAACTGAAGGAAATTCACTTATAGGAGGATTTAGGGAAGAAGGAGATGGCAATTTTGTTTTTTATGAAGGAGGTGTAAATGCTTTTGTGTTATGTGCAACAAATATTTTAAATGAAAATGTAATAAAAGATTTTAATGGTATTGGAGCCATTAAGATTAATAATCCGACATTATTCGCTATGGAAATTTCTAGAAAATTACCTTTTGTTTCATCAGGTATCGAAGGTGATTGTATTTACGATGATTCTAAAGCGCACATACTTGAAAAGGAAACCAATAACAATTTTCAAAATATTGATTTTCAGAATCCAATAGATATTAGGAACAGAATATTAGCAATATCGAGAGGGATTGAAGTTTTTATGAAATATAAAAAATATGAGCATCAACAAGAACATAGGCTACTGTGGTTCTCTGAAAGACCGATACAAAAAGGATTAATTGTGCATTGTCCAGAAGCAATTGAATATTGTGAAAAAATATTATTCTAATTTGTAAAAAACATAAACACCGATGAAAATAAAACAGCTTTCTGTCACAAATTTTAGATTATTAGATGATATTACCATTAACGTTGAAGATGATCTTACATTAATAGTAGGGAAAAATAACACTGGTAAAACATCATTGTTTGAGGTTATAAATTTATTTTTTGATTCTAAGAGTAGGATTACATTCCATGATTTTGCATTCAATAGTTATGATATCTTCAAATTATGTTATGAAAAGTATGAATTATTACATGCTTTAGAAGAAGATAAAAAGAATGAACTCGAATTAACTATAATTAATGAAATACCAAGAATCACTTTACGAATTGGAGTTGAGTATGACAAAGTAAGAGATTCTTTAATCCATATAAGTGAGTTCATTTCCGATTTAGATGATGCAAAATCAGATGTCTCAATTCTTTTTAAATTTGAACCCAAAGACACGATCAATTTATTTAAATCATTTGATAATAGACTCATAAAGGAAGTTGGATTAATAGATTGGTTAAATGAGAATTTATCATCTTTATACACACTCCATGTTTTTGGTGGTGACAATTTGATTGATGACAATGTTTTATCAAAAATTCACTCGATAATAAATTTTCAGACGATCCAAGCATCAAGAAAACTTGATGATACAAAATTGGATAAAAATAGATCTTTGGCTCTTGGCTTCTCTGACTATTACCAAAATATTCATTCTGACAATAATGAAGACGTGGAAAACTTAATTAAAACATTGAAGGATGTTTCTACTGATTTGGATGTCAAGTATGAGAAAGTTCTCGAAAAAATTCTTGAAAAATTGAAATCTTTTGGTGTAGATAAAGATATAAATATACCAGAAATTATATTAAAATCTAGATTCGATCCTGAGTCTATTATTAGAAACAATGTTAAATATTATTATAAAAGCGGAGGGATTGAATTACCTGAAAATTATAATGGATTAGGTTATAGTAATCTCATATTTCTAGTTTTAAAAATAGTAGCATTTATTGAGAATTTTAAAAAGAACAAAACAAACAATACTGCCGAAATTCTTACGATATTAATTGAAGAACCCGAAGCTCATTTACATCCCCAAATGCAACAAGTTTTTGTGCAACAGGTTCGAGAAACAATCGAAAAAACGTTAATTGATGATGGCATTCAAGTACAACTGATTATTAGCACTCATTCTTCCCACATGGTAGCAGAAGCTGGTTTAAATGTTAAACGAAGTTTTGAAAGAATTCGTTATTTCAACAGATATAAGCTAGATGGCAAAACAGTTATTGATGTAAAGGATTTCAATGACTTTAAAAAAATAGAAACAGATCCGGACACTTTTAGATTTTTAAAACAATACTTAAACTTGCATAAATGCGATTTGTTTTTTGCGGATAAGGTGATTATGGTTGAAGGTATAACAGAAAAAATACTAATGCCATTATTTATTAGAAAAGCAGCAACAAAACTCGAAAATGAATATGTCTCTATTATTGAAGTGGGTGGTGCATACACTCATAAATTTAAAGAGTTTTTTAAATTTTTAAATACAAAAGTTCTTATAGTAACGGACATAGATTCTATAGATCCAGCAAACAGTAGAAAAACTTGTAAAGTAGACACATTAAACTCTAAAACGTCTAACCCAACATTAATATCTTGGCTGCCTGAAAAAGAATTAATTTCAGAATTATTATTAGCAACAACTGAATCGAAAATAGATTCAGGGATAATTAGAGTAGCATATCAAGTTACTGAAGATAGTCATACCTACACAGCAAGAAGTTTAGAAGAAGCAATAATAAATTGTAATAAAAATTTTTTCACGCATTCTAACGAAAATTTGACTGTTAAGGAAAGGTTTACATTATTAAGAAATAAAGATTTAGAAGAGGAACCGTATGCACTATCGCCAAATTCCAAACAAAAAACTGACTTTACCTTTGATTTATTGACCTTTGATGAATCAAATGAGTATTTGGAAAGAAATACCTGGAATGTTCCCAAATATATTAAGGAAGGTTTACAATGGTTAGAAACAAATGAGCATTTAGAAACTGCAGAAGCTAATTAATATGGGAGCATTTGAAGAAATTAAAGAATGTATTGATGCTAAATCAAGTTTCGTAGTTGAAGCGGGTGCAGGGTCTGGAAAAACTTATGCATTAATTCAAACTTTAAAACATTTAATAGAAAATAAAGGGGAGGTTTTAAAATCAAAAAAACAACAAATAGTTTGCATCACTTATACGAATGTCGCTAAAAACGAGATTATTAAAAGAATTGAATATAATGATTTAGTTAATGTTTTTACAATTCACGAATTTTTATGGCAATCTATCAAACAGTTTCAAAAACAATTGAAGATTGAGATTTGCAAACTAAATGAATCAAGATTATCGAATGATATAATGAAAGGCAAAGATTCAAAGTACATTGAAAATTTGAATGAAAGGATAGGAAATATATATTCTGTTTTTTACAATGACTCTTCGTTTCGAGATTTTGAAAAGGGAGAATTGCATCATGACGATGTAATTGATTTATCTAAAATGCTTCTTAAAGAATACCCTTTACTAACATCTATTATCGCTCAAAAATATCCGTATATTTTTATTGATGAATATCAAGACACTTCGGTAGAAACCGTAGAAGCTTTAATAGATTATTTATTACTTCGAAACAGAGCCGAACTATTGCTTGGTTTTTACGGTGATTCGCATCAGAAGATTTATGATACTGGAATAGGAAGTCTACAAGATTACTATGAAGATGAAAATAAAATCCTCATATTAATTAAAAAGGAGGAAAATTATAGATCCTCAAAAACTGTAGTTAATCTATTAAATAACTTCCGAACAAATATTAAGCAAGAGTCTATAAGAGATTTAGATGGTTCTATAAAATTTGTTTATTGGAAAAATCATCCCGAGATAAGGAAAGATCAAAAAGTCAAAGAGTTTGAAGAATCACTGAAAAATATAAAGAATGATTATTATGAAAAAGTTATTCAAAAACTTACTGAAGAAGGATGGGATTTTGGTACTAGTAGTCCCGATAAGGTTTTAGTGTTAGCAAATAGTAGAATTGCAGAAAGAGCTGGTTTTCCAAATTTATATAAAATATTTAGTAAACGATTTGGTCAGTCAATCAAAGAACGTCTTTTAGATAGAAATCATTTCTTGATTAAATTTTTTACGGGATATATTGATAAAAAAAACTCCCAAGAAAGAGAGGTTGGTTTAGAAAATCTTATTTATTACTGGTTAAACAATAATCAAAATAAAGCAATTAGATTTTTAAAGAAGAATGGAACTATTTTAAATGAGTTTCAGCACCCTAAAAAGAAAGAAGTATCAGAGATTTTAGATGATTTATCCAAAAATAGACATAATAAGACTGTAAAAAATATATTAGAACTTGTTTTACAAAAAGGTATTATTTATTCTAGAAATTATCAAGATTTTATTGATCGTATTTATCAAGATTTCGAAGGAGTAGCCCCAGAAATAAAGGAGAGAATTGAAAGGGATAAACTTTTTTATGAATCGTTTTTAAATCTTCCATACAACGAAGTTTTAAACTTTTGGAAACATATTCAGAATGAAACAGTGTTTTCAACTAAACACGGAACAAAAGGGGACGAATATAGAAATGTATTAACGGTAATTGATGATACAGAATGGAAACAAGAATACAACTTCAATAATTTTTTCAATAATTCGGATGAAAAGGCAGAAAGATCCTTGAGAACTCGCAATTTATTTTATGTTGAATGTTCTCGTGCTAAAGATAACTTAGTGGTTTTAATGTTATCAACGATTGATGACAATGCATTAATTAATATTAAAACCTGGTTCGGCCAAGAAAACGTAATGGATGTTAATGATTTTTTAAAATCTTAATAAATTTTTATATAAAGTTCTGGGTTAAATGAAGTCCCTTCTCAATAATTTCAGGAATTTCTTTGTAGGAAGTCATTTGTGATATTCTGACATTTAAGTCTATTAAATGTGTAATTTGAGGTTGATTATTAGATTGGGAAATGTAAATTTCGGTTGCTCGTTTTAAGCGCTTTTTAATTTCTGTTAATTGCTTTTCAAAACTTGGCGAAAAAGATAATTTCTTCCCAGATTCCGCATGTACAAAATTTAAAAATTCTTGCTTATGAGCTCGGCTTATTCTTCCATCAAATTTAAAGGCTCTTGATAGAAAATATTCATAATTCATTGCATGCGCATGCAGTTCTCTTTCCTCTTTTAATCCCATAAATATATAATTTTAACGGTTAAATTTTTTATGCTTTTATTCGATTGCGCCAAGTAAATATCCAGTTGTTAAACCTCTTTCTTTAAAGAATTTTTTCACTTCACTTTTATTGTCAGATAGAACTCTATCAATATCGGAATTAGTTGCTGTTTCCCAAATGTTCCAACTTACAATTCTTCTAAAAACCTTTCTGATTTTATCAAAATTTTCATCTGAAATTTCTCTATAAAAAATTTGAGCTTTTTCATCTTGATCTGTAATTTCAAGTTTAGCAGAAACAGCATCTCTTAGTAATTCAGCCCATGCCATAATCGACTTACTCCTAAACATTCTATTAAGTTTATTTTGTGTCAAGTCGTTGTCGGTTTTAGAAGAATCCCACATATGAAGTATTTCTTCGTCTATAATATTACAGAGATTTATTGTGTTAGAAATCTCTTTATCGCGTTTATAGTTTTCACTAGTAAGATCATCATCAGTGGGGCTTCTATAAAGAAAATTAGTAAAAATAGATTTAGTTAGCATATCTAATGTCAATGGATAATCCGCAGAACTTCTATTCCCTTTTGAAACTAGCCGAACTATTTTGTTTGTTGTTTCATCTAATATTGAATCATAAATAAAACTTGTGAATCGCTTATTAACTTCTGCATTTGTTAATTGTTCTCCCAATCTCACAAACTTAACAAATCCTGCTTCTGTTTTCTTTTCACCATCTTCTACATTTTTATATTCTTCAAACTGCTTTCCAAATTGACTGCCAAGTTTAGCAACCATAACTGATGAAAAAAACCTTGTTTGTGCAAATTTATCATGAGCAGAAATATTAGTTTGGTTTAAACTTTTTGGATCCGGATCAATATAGATTTTTAGTTCAAAATTCTTTCTCTCATTCCACAGTAGAGAAGCAATTTTATGCTGTCCATCAAAAATTAATATTTTGTTTTGATATAATCTTGCTATTGATGGATTTAGAACAGTATTTTTCTGAAAATGCCTATATAAATCAAATACCTTTTCTTTAATAAGGTATCTCGGTTGTAACCCTATTTTTCCATCTTCGTCGTCATCACTATTTATGACATTTACAGGGAGTGTAGCATAAAAATATTTCCATTTCGTTGTTGGACAAGTATACAATCTGAAATTTTCTTTTTTATTTGAAAATTCAAGTTCAATTGAATCATCAGATATTTTGTGGTAAACAGTTTCTCCGAAACTGGTGATAATATTTTTACTTTCAAAATATTCTAATTCGTGCTTTAGCGTTAATGCTTGCCCATTATTAAAAAAATCTTCTAATCTTATTTTTATTCTAAAATCTTCAAGTGGCAGTCGCCCCTTTTGTAAATTGTGTTGTTGGCACATTGGGGCAATATTGTCAATTTCAGAAGCGCCATCGTTTACAAATGCTTTTATATGATCAAAATGAATTTCATCAGTTTCTAAAATATCATGTCCTGTCGCATAGCACTTTCTACCAAATCTTTCTATAATTTGTATTTTTTCTGATTCTGTAATTTGTCTATTTAATATTACTGCCATATATCTTTTATAAAAAATTAAAATTTTATCTCTAAAATTAATCAAAAGAATTTCTTAAACCCCAATTCTTAATACGGTAAAGGTTTATTCCAATGAAATTCTTCGTGCGATGTCTCTCCAGCATTAGGTACAATCATTAAATTTTGAATAAGAGGAGGTTTGATATTTAAGAATGGTGATAACATTGAAACTGTTTCATCAAAGACCCAATCTTGGTCTGGAGGCGAATATGATTGGAAAAAATGACAAAATATCCACTTCATTTTTATATCATTAGGATTAAAATCATCAAGTGAATTCAGTATTTTTTCAAATCTAATTTTTTCAACTTCTGGACCATCAAAAGTTTCTAAACCTATATGGAGAAACGAAGTATCTTCTGATTTGAATTGTTTTGAAGCTTTAATAACTTGACTTTTAATTCCCCTTGCTTTTGCCCATATTGATTCTTTTGCATCACAATACCAGTATACGCCATATGCTTTAACAATATCAGAAATATACAAATTGTTTATCTCCCCTTTTCCAATTCTATAACTATATCCATACATTCCACAAGTAAATGCTTTATTATCGATTGGTTTTCCTCCAATTAAATTATTTAAAACTGGCGAATGTTGCTTAACACAGAATTCATTTGAAAATTTATTTATTGATTGCATATCGAGATATTCAAGATGAATATCTACTTCATCGTTAGAGACTATTTTTCCTGCAGTCGCAAAGATTAATTTATTTTCTAATAAATCTTTCAAATAGGTGTCGGATAAAGGTTCGAGTTCTACATGGAAGACGATGTCTAGCAAAATATTTTTCTCCAAAAGAGTTTTGCTGATATAAGATATCATTTTTTGCCGTTTTTCCGTTTCCTTATAGGTGTAATCAGCGGTTTTAGATTGTCTTTTACACTCAATAAACCATTTCTCTTTATCTTTTATTGCAAGTATATCAGGCGTTTTCTCTCCATTAACTTCGGGAATAAATGAAACCTGATAACCATTTTTAGCCCATAATGATGCGGATAAAATCTCAAATAAAAGTGCATCTGCCTCTTGTTGTCTTTTGAATAACAATTCAGTCATTCTTTTATTTATTCCTTCTATTCCTTTTATTAAATGTAGATCAACTCCTAACCTCTTAAATATTGGAACGACTCTAGCTCCTTGAAAATATTCATATTTATACGGCTCATTAATAAGGGTGTCTATTAAATATAGATACCAACTTATTACATCGTTTTTAATGACTAATAAAGTTCCGTTGGTTAGTGGCTCTGAAAACGGAACTGTGGTCCGAAATTCTATTATCAGTTCTTGCTCAATTCTATTTTTCCTTTTTTCCCAATCAGCATCACTTAAAAATGACATCATCCATTCCCAAGCATTAATAACATCAATGTCATCGTACTTCGGAAAACTAAATTCATCAATTGAAATTCTTGCCATTGTTTTAATTTTATTACTAAAGTTACATTAAGAAACTTTATTTTGCATTTGGCATTATGTAATTCGCGTTAAAAAAAATAAATTTGTAAATGTCATAATACATTTAGAGTGCAAAAGTTTAAAACCCTGTAAAAATTACATATTCATAAAGTTCTGTCAAAAGAATTTCAAACAAATCATATATCATTTCCGATCATCCAACAAAGAATTAGCACCTAATTTAGCACCCAAAAATAAAAAACCCTGTAAATCAATTGATTACAGGGTTTTCTGTGGAGTTGGAGGGATTCGAACCCTCGTCCAAACAAGCAATACATAAGATTTCTACATGCTTATTCTACTATTGGTTTTCGTGCAAAAGCAGAGAGCAGACACCCAACTTTTACCTTAGCTTCTAA
>Ga0308157_10001819_pt1 | contig 39806 bp, 43 predicted proteins | sample PhyBR1_FD_201035 | JGI IMG/M metagenome (GOLD analysis project Ga0308157, IMG submission 201035) | Phyllosphere microbial communities from UC Gill Tract Community Farm, Albany, California, United States - DLSLB.R1 | ecosystem: Host-associated > Plants > Phyllosphere > Unclassified | place: USA... | reverse complement strand
GATTACATAAAATACTATAATAACGACAGGATTAAACTGAATTTAAAAGGAATGAGCCCGGTAAAATACCGAGCTCATTATTGTCAAATATAATTATAAATTTGTCTAAACTTTTGGGTGCACTCTACTTGCGGCAGCCGTTTTAACATCAGTCAGGACTAATTATTTTTTACTCCACTCGTTTATAGAGTCTTTGTTCATTTTTACATAGTCGGCATTACCTGCTTTTTCTGAAGCGGTTAGCGAAAGCCTGGCGGTTTCGATAGCGCCTTTCTTATCACCAAGTTTTGCCTGGATAAGTGACTTCTGCCTTAGGAAGTAGAACGGTACATCATTTGGTGTTGGGAACTTAGTAAGTGCCTGGTTCATCCATGCAAGCGCCTTGTTCTGGTCTCCGTTTGACTGGTAGTAGTACTGTGCCGCTGCAAAAAGGTCATTAGCCGAAGGGCCGCTCATAGCAGTTTCGATACTTTTCATTGCGGTTTGTTTGGTAGGAACCTCAAACTTAAGCGCAACCATAGTTTTCTCCCATGCGATCTCAATAAAACCATAATCATTATCAAGGCCGTTAATACCAATGGTAAGGCTCTCTACATTGCGTGTAAGGAATTCCGGTTTTACAGTCGCCCTAAGTGCTTCTTTGCTGTCATCATATTTTTCAGGAAGGCCCCAGTTGTTGGTGTCTGCATAAAAAATCACATCCCAACTGTCAGCTTTAGGTTGCGAAAACAAAGCGTATTTACCTGCTTTCAGCGTTTTACCTGCTATTATAACGTCACTGCTAAAGCTAATAATGGTATTAGCGTTGGCACCTGTCCTCCACATCCTGCCAAAAGGTACGAGTTCACCATATACAGCCCTGCCCTTCGCACTCGGGCGGGAGTATTCTAGTTTAACATCTGTAAGGCCCACTTTCTGCTCGATTACAGCTTTAGGACTCGCTTGTGGCGTAAGTACCTGTGCTTCTGCATTCACCATAAATGCCAGTATGAAAGCGGCGGTAATGAATATCTTTTTCATTGTTATTTGTTTTTTTGTTAACGATTGTAACTGCGAAATTAGTGATTATAGAAGTTACGATTGTTAAAAAAAGTTAAAAATCAACCCCTCTGTTTTCAGAATACCATAATAGTTAACTAATTTCACCCGTAATATTTCTACAATGCTCTATACCCTACACCAAAAGCAAAAACTACCCGTGAGCCTGCAGGAAGCCTGGGACTTTATTTCGAATCCTGCCAACCTTGCTGTCATCACGCCTCCATCAATGGGATTCAAAACCCTTTCGGGAGATGACCGAGATATGTTTGCAGGCCAGATCATCCACTATACAGTAACGCCTGTGTTGGGCATAAAATTGCAGTGGGTAACCGAAATAACACACGTATCCGATAAAAGTTTTTTTGTAGACGAGCAGCGTTACGGCCCTTATAAATTCTGGCATCATAAACATTTCCTTAAAGAAATTCCCGGCGGTGTGGAAATGGAAGATATCGTTCATTATAAACTGCCAATAGGATTTTTAGGCAGGCTTGCACATCCATTTTTGGTGAAGCCGAAACTGGAAGAAATATTTGAATACCGTACAAATAAACTGATAGCACTTTTTGGAGCATGGCAGGAGAATCCATAAGCATATTCTGGTTCAGGCGCGACCTGCGCCTTGATGACAACACAGCACTTTATGAAGCATTGGCATCGGGCGAAAAGATATTACCGCTATTTATCTTTGACCCTAACATTCTTGATGAATTACCGAAGGATGATGCACGGGTTACGTTTATAGTGGAGCTGCTCGAAGGTATCCAAAAAGAACTTAAAAGGCACGATCGTTCGCTGGCTGTATTTCACGATAATCCTGAAAAAGTTTTCAAAAAGCTCGTTAAAGAATATACCATTTCTACGGTTTATACAAATCATGATTACGAGCCTTACGCCCAAAAAAGGGATAAAGCAATACATCAATTACTAAATGATAATAGTGTTGATTTTAAAACATTTAAAGACCAGGTGGTTTTTGAAAAAGATGAAGTAGTCAAGGATGACGGCACACCGTATGTAGTGTATACACCTTATATGAAACGCTGGAAAGAACGTTTCAATAAAGAGGGCATGAAACAGCATCAGGTTGAGATAAAGGCAGATGTTGTAATCACCCACACCTACCCTTTTCTTAAACTGAAAGACATTGGATTTACAGCGTCAAACATTAAACCGGTACCCTTTGATGTTTCATCATCAATTATTGATAATTATAAAGAGACCCGTGATTTTCCTGCTATAGATGGCACGTCCCACCTTAGTCCGTACCTGCGTTTTGGTGCCGTAAGCATTCGTCAAATGGTAAAAAAAGCCCTTGAAAGCAAAGGTGATACTTTTCTGAACGAACTTATTTGGAGGGAATTCTTCATGCAGATATTGTGGCATTTTCCTGAGACCGTAACAAAAAGCTTCCGTCCCAAATACGACAATGTAAAATGGCGCTATGATGAAAGCGAATTTAAAGCCTGGTGTGAGGGAAAAACCGGTTACCCAATGGTTGATGCTGGTATGCGCCAGCTAAACGCTACAGGGTTTATGCACAACCGTGTGCGCATGGTTGTGGCAAGCTTTCTGTGTAAACATCTGCTAATCGACTGGCGCCGGGGCGAAGCTTATTTTGCTGAGAAGCTCCTGGATTATGAGCAGTCGAGCAATATTGGTAACTGGCAGTGGGCTTCGGGAGGTGGTGTAGACGCGGCACCTTATTTCAGGATATTCAATCCGGAAGAGCAGCTGAAGAAATTCGACAAAAACCTTGAATATATAAAGAAATGGGTTCCGGAATTCCAGGAACTGGATTACCGTACTATAGTAGACCACAAAGAAGCAAGGGAAAGGGCTTTAAAAGTGTATAAAGAAGCGGTATCATAAAAAACTTCCGGTTTTGGCCGGAAGTCGAAGATTAAAACAAGGAGATATCTAACTTATCTCTTTATCATAAATGACAGCCGTTCGTTAATTGAGCTATATGCTGCCAGGGCCTTATCTTCAAGTGGCATTGCTTTTATCCTGAACCACTCCGGATGATTTTCCCGCTTACCTGTTTGGGTATTAAAGTGGATAAATTTTGTCCACAGTAATGCTTTAAGCTGTGTTTGGCCTTCATTCCACATAGCCATTTCTACGAGAAGTGAATCATCTGAAAATTTTATGAGGGCACTTTGTATGCAGACCATTTCGGCATAATTTGCGGGTGCCGTGTATACGATTTCATGCCTGTTTACCATCCACCCGGATCCTTTCTTATAAAGTTCGGGCATTGCCAGGCCATGAAATTCCTTTAAGTGGTCTTCCCGGGCATTGAGCAGGTAGTCAATGTAAGCTGAATTATTCAGGTGGTTGAACGGATCGCAGTCGCTGAACCGAATTTTATAGAATGTCTTTAATTCCATTTTGCAGTTGTTTTTAATACCACAAAATTGAGACTCCGCGTAAACTTTTCCTTTGATATATATCAAAAACGGTCTGCCGGAGTCTTAAGTTACCTTCGCTCTTATCCTGCTGAGTGTCTCCTGCGTTATGCCGAGATAAGAGGAAATAAGGCCAAGTGGTACGCGTTGCAATAAGGACGGATTGGTATCCAGCAGATTCGCATAGCGTTGTTGGGCGGTCATAAATTGCAGTTCACTAAGACGCCGGTGCATTTCTACCATTTCCTGCGTAATGAGATAACGCCCCAAGCGCTCAATTTCGTGGTGCCGGTCGTACAATTTTTCAAGTTCGGTATACGGCAGCGACCAGATTACAGAAGGTTCCAGCAATTCTATCTGCCTGCAGTCGGGAGTATTGGTAACGTATGCGCTCATGGAGCAGGTAAAACTGTTTTCGGCTTTAAAGCGTTCTGTTACTTCCCTGCCATCTTTCAGGTAAAAGGTACGTGCCAATCCCTTTTCGATATAATACACATTCCGGCAAATCTCTCCGCAACGCACCAGCACATGCCCTTTAGCAAGGCTTTCCTTTTTCATTAGGGAAAGCAGGACTTTTCGTCCTTCATTACTGATTTTTACTGAAGGTGAAATACTTTCGAAAAAGCTTATGAATGTGTTTGCTCCCATTGTTCAAAATGTATGGAAATAAAAAACCTCCCAATTGGGAGGCTATATTTCTTAATTCACGATTACCTTCTCGGTGGCTGTTTTTCCGTCCGATACGACTTTCATTATGTAAAAGCCTTGTGGCAGGTTGTTCACTTTATAAGTATTATTACTTGAAGCAGGCTGTTTGATGTATTGCACCAATTGGCCGTTCAGGTTAACTACCTGTATCTCGTCGAGTTCATTTTCCGAATAGATGTTTACCTCATTATTCACTGCAGGGTTAGGATAAACAGAAAGCTGAAGCGCCATCAGATCATCCACGCTGTTAATACCCCAACGATCCTGCGCAACAGGGCCACCCCAGATAAGTGTGGCAAGGTACGGGTTGTCTATAAATGGGTTTCTGTTACCCTGCCCGTATGTATTGTTGGCGTTACCAAGATAGGTGTTTCTGTAGTCCTCATGAGGGGATACAGGGTCTTCAGCATTCCATTGCAGTAAAAGCAAAGGCATATTGTTATCCGATGCTACAGTACTGCCTATAACCACATTTTTTGGGAGGCACTGGTTGCCATAATGCAGGTACATATACATAAGGATACGGGCTACATCGCCTTTCCATTCATCACCAGGGTACCATCCGCCGCCCGTAGCGCCGGCATTTCCGGTTCCGGAAGCATACTTACTGTTTCCTCTTGAGCCATTGGTATCAACATCGCACGCACGAAGGTGGTGTGCATCAGAGCCCGGGCCGGATTGTCCAAGTTCCGGTATACCCAAAGATTGTGGATAGATGTGTTCACGATTCCACTCGCAGTTAACGCCCCCACCATTACTCTCTTTGTCCCTTCTCCTGTGATTGTTATCACTCGGCTGGGCTGCAGGACAAATATTGCTGCTGTATCCGTATACTAAAAAAACCAAATTGGCATTTTGCGTATCACGGTCAACTATTTTCAACGCACTCCAAAGTTCGTTATACGTTAATTCGTCTATATGCGTATTAGTAATTTTTGTAGCCAAAGCATTCTTAAGGGCCGTACCGCTCTGGTTAAAATTAAAGCCATTATAATATGGGGTTGCGGGAGCGCCATCCTGGGCAAAACCAAGGGCAGAAAAAGAAGCAACCAACAGGGTAAAAATTCTTTTCATTACTATTTTTTAGGGCATCAAATGTAGGACGAATATTTTAATATCGTCAAAATTTAACACAAGAAGTATTCGTATTGTTATTTTTTACGTTCAAGCAATGCCATATAGAAACCATCGAAGCCGCTTTCGGAAGCGAGCACCTTGTTTTCCTTTACAAAAGTGAATTCCTTCCCGATATCCGTTGTAAGGAAATGTTTCACCTGCTCTTCATTCTCTGAAGGTAATACCGAACACGTGGCATATACCATTTTTCCGCCCGGTTTTACGATTTTTGAATAGCTCTCCAGTACTTCCGCCTGTGTCTTTTTAATATTATCTATAAATTCGGGCTGAAGCTTCCATTTGCTGTCCGGGTTACGTTTCAGTACACCCAGTCCGCTGCATGGCGCGTCAATAAGTACACGGTCGGCTTTTTCGTGAAGTTTCTTTATAACCTTCGTATTATCAATAATACGGTATTCGATATTAAAGGCTCCATCCCTCTTCGCACGAAGCTTCAGCTGCTTCAGCTTGCTTTCATAAAGATCCATCGCGATAAGCTGGCCTTTATTTTCCATAAGCGAAGCCATATGCAGGGTCTTCCCTCCTGCTCCGGCACAGGTATCTACTACTCTCATGCCCGGCTCTACTTCAAGAAAGCGGGCCACCAGCTGTGACGATGCATCCTGTACTTCAAACAATCCTTCTTTAAAGGCATCGGTTAAGAATACATTGGCGCGTTCTTTCAATACCAGTGCATCAGGATATTCTGTAGGAGCTTCGGTATCAATGTTCAGGTCCATCAATATTGCCCTGAGCTTTTCACGTGTGGTTTTTAGGGTATTGACACGAAGTATCACTTTGGCCTGCTCATTTTGTGCGGCCAGTTCTTTTTCCCATTTCTTTTCGCCGAGCTCTTTTACACCAAGCTCATCCATCCAGTCCGGAATAGATTCGCGGAGTTTCCTCACTTTCGTGAGCTCATCAAAACGGCCTTTAATCCGGCGCACAGGTGTTTCTTCAAAGTATTTCCAATCCGGTAGCGTAACACCGCGAAGTACTGCCCATACAGCAAAAACACGCCATAGGTTGTCACGGTCATACGGCTCCTTTACTTCCGCTATTTCAGAATAAAGGCGTTTCCAGCGTACGATCTCATAAATAGTTTCTGCTACAAACTTACGGTCGGCACTGCCCCACCGCTTATCTTTCTTCAAAGCACGGGCAACTACCTTATCGGCATATTCACCATCATTGAAAATAAACCCGAGCGAGTCGATAACCGTAAAAACTAAATTCCTGTGTAATCTCATTATAAAAAATTGAACGGCAAAGGTATGAATTTTTAGGGATTTTCATCCTGATCAGGTGTAGTTCCCCAACCGTCGAATTCACAATCAAATTTATAACCCAAATCGCACATATCGTTAACCCATTTTGCAATTACAGCATCTTCCATTTTCATCTTTTGTGTCCATCCTGTTATAATGAATAGGTTCTTATCAGATACTGACGGCCCATCATATATGCTATAACCTAATGAACTTAATTGTCCTGATAGCTGTTTTGCATTATCAGGATTGTTCGCATAAAAGAAGTATTCAATACAAAGATGATGTTTATCCGTGACATCTATATGACGCAATTGTTCTATTACTTTTGTTGTCATTTCTACTTGTCTTGCCAAATTTATCTTATGATCAGAAGCACTTAAAAAAGGCTTACCTTTTGATTTTAAAAAACTAAATATTCCCATTGTTTATTATTTATTGCCGTACCGTGCCAAAAATGCTTTTGGCGTATCACCTGTTTTCTTCCTGAAAACCTTAGAAAAATAAGCATAATCCTCATACCCCAGCTTATCTGAAACCTCACTGAAATGACTGCTGTGATGAACCAATAACTTTCTTGCTTCCAGGAGTATGCGATCGAGTATTACCTCGCTTGCTGTCTTGCCCACTACCGACTGTGTGATGCGATTGAGGTGCTTGGGTGTAATAGCCATCATATCCGCATATGCCGATGGCAGCTTTACCTGCTTGTAATGTTGTTCAACTAATTCCTCAAACTGACGAAACTTATTGTAATAGCTGTTATTGCTATCGGTAAATTCCGGATTTTCATTTAAGTATATGCGGGTAGCATTAACATATACAAGGTCTGCCATGCTTACTATAGCCTGTCGTTTCAAATTATTCTCCGACAGGTTTTCAAGAAGTATGCTCTCAAAAAGCACTGTCATTATCGCGGCATTGCTTTCGGACAACTGTAAATAAGATGACTGATGCATGCTGTAAAAGAAAGGAAAACGCGACAGCCGGTTGTGTGTATAATGCATATCGTAGAAAGCCTGCGAATGCAGGAAAATATAACCATCGGTATCTTGCGAAAGTTCCCAATGGTGGGTCTGGCCCGGATTGAGGAAAAACAACGCCCCCGGTTTCACCTCATACGAAGTAAAATCAACTTCATGGATACCCGAACCTTGTGTAAAGAGTATCGCGACATAAAAATCGTGCGAATGCGGGAGGGCAATATCTTTGTGCCGTGTCCGTAAATGATCTTTCATTGTTGCGGCATAAAACTCCTCAGCACTATGGCTGTCACGGAATTCTTCAATATGCAATACACGGGTTTTCTTCATCAAAGTAATTTAAATGTCCTAAAAGTACAAAAATCGGCGTATATCATATAATACAATATCTGGATTTACGGCGTACATTTGCTTAAAAATATTAAGATGTCAGCTATTATAGGTATTCTAACCGAAAAATGTCCGAAATGCGGTAAAGGAAAAGTGTTTCATAAGAAAGGCAACCCGCTGTTATTTCAAATGCCCCGAATGAATCAATTTTGCCCGGTTTGCCATCACAGGTTCGAAAAAGAGCCCGGTTATTTCTTTGGTTCAATGTTTGTCAGCTATGCGGTTACGGTGGGCGAAATGATTGCCTTTTTCCTTATAGCATATTTATTTATAGAAAGCTTTGTAACCATTGTCATTCTTATTGGAGTAATGTCGATATTGCTAAGCACGTTCAATTTCAGGCTGTCACGAATGATCTGGATCTACCTGTTTGACGGCAAAGACAGGCAGCTGTAGATTGAAGCCTAAATAGCTTTTATGTCCGTTTCAAAATTGCTACCTTAGCAATTACAAACAAACTGACCATGAAAAAAAGCCTGTTGTTGCTGTTATTTACTACTGCCCTGTTATCCTGTAAAGAAGAGAAAAAAGACTTTAAGCCGTCGTTTTCTGTTGTAGAAGCCGATACATTGCTTAATGACGAAATTAGCATTCGCGCACTTACAATTGATGGAGACAAGGCGTGGTATGCCGGAAGCATGGGTAAATATGGCTGGGTATCCCTCAGTGGCGGGAAAGCTTTTAACGGGGTAATTTCTAAAGACACTATTTTTCCTGAATTTAGGGCTATTGCACAAACTAAAAATGATATTTTTATACTGAATGCGGGCAGTCCCGCCATGCTGTATAAAATCTCCAAAGACGGTAAAAGCAGCAAAGAGGTATATTCTGAAAGTGGTGAGAAAGTGTTTTACGACAGTATGCAATTTTACAACGACCAGGAAGGAATTGCCATGGGCGATCCTACAAACGGATGCCTTTCTGTTATCATCACACGCGACGGGGGCAATACATGGACAAAAACACCCTGCGCCTCATTGCCATCTACTGCTGAAGGTGAAGCGGCTTTCGCGGCCAGTAATACAAACCTTGTAATTAAAGGTACCAATGCATGGATGGTTTCCGGCGGAAAGAAATCACGCCTTTTCTTCTCTCCCGACAAAGGCAGGTCGTGGGCGGTTTTCGATACGCCTATCGTACAGGGCAGCGATATGACCGGGATCTTTTCCGTTGATTTCTATGATAAGGATACGGGTTTTGCCGTGGGTGGCAATTATGAGAAACCGGATCGGAATTCGGGGAACAAGATCGCTACCGATGATGGAGGAAAGAACTGGGAAAAAGTTGGCGAAAATACCGGCTTTGGATATGCCTCCTGCGTGCAGTTTTTTCCCGGAAGCAATGGCAACGAGTTACTGACAGCGGGGCCATCGGGAATATTTTATTCTTACGACAGGGGCGCAACATGGAAAAAGATTTTTGATGAAAAAGCTTTCCATACACTTCGTTTTGCCGATTCCAAAACCGTACTCCTCGCAGGACAGAAAAAGATCGTAAGGCTAAAGCTAAAGTAAAAAGGGGCCAAAGCCCCTATAGTTCATATCAATCTTTCTTTTTGTCCTTGTATTTATGAAGGAGCTTCCTGTTGAAGTCTTCTTCGGCTTTTTTAAGCTTGAGTAATCGCGCGGGGCCTATTAAGGGCTTCAGGTCGGCAACAAGCTTTTTACGAAGATTGAAAATCTCTTCATCGGCATCTTCTAATTGATTAAGGTACGACAATGCTTCCTTATCGCTTATTTTATCCACACCAACTTCATCGATCTTTTTAACCAGCGGCCGCATTTTATCATGGCGTATGCAGTATTGCTTTTCTTCAAAAGCATTATAAACCGGCCAGAATTTCTCTGACTCTTCAGCCGTAAGCTTCAATTCGGTGGTCAGGAACGATACTTTCAGGGCTTTTATGTATTCCCTTTTTTCCTGTTTTTCTTTACTGCCCTGGGCAAAAGCGCCAAGAGAGAATACTAGTAATAACGGTACGATCAGCTTCAGTTTCATAGTTATTCGTATAAGTATATATTTTCGTCATTCAGGTAATCTTCTATAGCCTCTTCATTCACGGCGATAGATTGTTCAAGTTCGTTTATATCCTGGTGGTCCAGTACCTGCATCAGCTCGTAGGAGTTCATGTTGGCCTGGTATACAAGGTAATTCTCAATGGCAGCTGCATCGGGCTGTTCCGTCGTTGCGGTATTTAGAGTATAGAAAACACCAAGTCCCAACAGTATAGCAAAAGAAGCCGCTACCGAAAGCCAGACAGGCTTCCTCTTATAAATCGGAATGACTTTAACGTCCTCCTGAACAGGAAGTTTTTCCATCATTCTTTCGGTAAAGGACTCAAAATAACCTTCTGGTGCTTTAAAACCCGATGGTATCTTTGGTCCGTTATCCAGTTTAAAATCGTTCATATCATTAAGACTTATTATAGTACAAATGGTTTAATGCGTATTAATATAATCCTCTATTTTTTTTACCGCATGGTGATAGGAAGCCTTGAGGGCTCCAACCGAAGTGCCGAGTATTTCGGAGATATCCTCGTACTTAAGCTCCTCAAAATATTTCATCTTAAACACTAACTGCTGTTTTTCAGGTAGTGTAGCCACTGCCTGCTGAAGCTTCAGTTGCAGAGCGTCTCCTTCAAAGTATTCGTCTGCCCGGAGGTTTTGCAGCACCTTCTGCTGCACTTCTTCGCTGCTGATATTGCTCTTTTTTGCTTTGGAACTTATAAAGGTCAGCGCCTCATTTGTCGCAATACGGTACATCCAGGAGAACAGGCGGCTTTCTCCCTTAAAGTTCTTCAGGTTTTGAAAAATCTTTATAAAGGTATTCTGCAGCACGTCATCGGCATCATCGTGGTCAAGGACAATAGTGCGGACATGGCTGTACAACGGCCTGCTGTATTGGGCCACGAGTTCCCTGAACGCTTTTTGCTGCGTATCGGGATGGAGCAATTCCGTTATAAAGCTTTTTTCGTCCTGCAAGGCTGAACTTTTTGTATTGGACTAAAAATAAGGCAAAAGGTTTAAATGAAATCACAAAATCAGGTTAGCAATGCCAATATTAACGGCTCCTTAATAGTTCAGGCTTTATTCTTAGGCCCGCATAGTGTACTTTTGCATCTTTTAAGCAACACTATGATAAAGACTGTAATTTTTGACATGGATGGTGTAATCGTTGATACCGAACCCGTTCACTATTTTGCCTACATGGAGCATTTCAAACATCTTGGTATTGATGTACCGGATGAAATGTATGCCACTTTTACCGGTAACTCAACTAAAAACACCTACCAGAAGCTAAAGGAAACCTTCCGGCTGCTGGATGAAGTAGACGGCCTGATCGACTATAAAAGAGAGCTTTTTAATAATGCTTTCGATCAGAAAGAAGACCTGGAGCTGCTTCCGGGAGTAAAAGAACTTATCGTCGACCTTCACACTAACGGCATGCAACTGGTACTTGCATCATCGTCAGCAAACGTTACCATCAACAGGGTTTTCAGGCGATTTGAACTGTATCAGTACTTTACCCATATCGTTAGCGGCGAAGATTTCCCTCAATCCAAACCCCATCCGGCTATTTTTGAAAAGGCAGCCGAACTTTCGGGTACACCAAAAGAAGAATGCATTGTTATCGAAGACAGCACAAACGGGATAAAAGCGGCCAACGCGGCAGGGATTTTTTGTATCGGCTACAAGAGCGAGCATTCCAGATTGCAGCAGCTTGGCGGGGCAGATATGATTATCAGCCATTTTGATGAGCTTAATTATGAAGTTATAAAAACCCTGAAATAGCTGGCAGTAGCAGTTACCGTTAGAATGAAAAAGGCAATAATATTTGATATGGATGGCGTTGTGGTGAATACCGAACCCATCGGCTATAGCGCCAACCAAAAAATGTATAAGGCTTTGGGAATTACGGTGCCGGATGATGTGTATTCGTCGTTTATAGGCAATTCTGACAAGAATATCGTGCAGAAGCTTAAAAACCTGTATGAGATCGACAAATCCCATGAGGAGCTGCTGGAAGAGAAATACAAATACTACTTTGAGGCTTTTGACAATGCTGCCGACCTTAGCCTGTTGCCCGGCGTAAAAGACCTTATTATCGACCTGCACAGTAACGGAATGAAGCTGGTACTGGCTTCATCTGCCTCGAAAAGGAAGATCGAAAAGGTGTTTACAAGATTCGGGCTCCACCCCTATTTTGACGCGAAGATCAGCGGTGAGGACTTTGAATTCTCCAAACCCAACCCTGATATTTTTATTGAGGCTGTGAAGCAAACCGGTTTTCCGAAAGAGGAATGCCTTATTATTGAAGACAGCACCAATGGAATAAAGGCCGCCAAGGCTGCGGGTGTATATTGCATTGGCTATAAAGGCGAGCATTGTATGGGTCAGGATACGGATTTGGCAGACCGGGTAATTACTGATTTTACTGAACTGAGTTTTGAGGAAATAAGTAATATAGGCTGAAGGATTTTATATATTTGACAAAATTCAAACAATGAGATATATCCTTATCTTTTTCCTGATATCTTTAAAATGCTTTCCTCAGGATAACAATATTTCAGTAATATCAGCTGAAAAAGTAAATATCGTTTATCGCAGTATAGCAAATCCAATCAAAATTGCGGTACCGGGTGCTAAATCCTTTTCAGCTACAGCCCCCGGGTTAACTAAAATTGACGAAAATGGTAATTATACTCTTTCTCCCGGTGCAGGTACTGAAGTAAAAGTTATTGTTGCTGCAGTAATGGAAGATGGCAATACTATTATTGAAGGAAAGGTTTTTAGAATTTTGCAAATACCTGGAGTATTTATTACTATTAACGGAGACAGTTGTGGAAGTTGCATTTATGCAGTAACAAAAGAGCAACTGTTAAATATGGAAATCGGATACGTTATCCCTGATGTATATTTTATAGAGCCGGGAAAAGCAGTAGGGTTCGATATAAAGATTACAGGGTTCGAGAATATTTCTGTGGAGGGATCAAAAATGAATGAGAAAGCTAAGATGGCGATTAGAAAATCTAAAGTTGGTGATTCGATCGTAATATCTGAACTTCGGACAGGAATTTTAGGAAATTGTACAAGCTGTATATTTAAGACGTATTCAACTGTCCTCCGAATAATTGAATGATTACCAAATCAACAATTCTACCCCTACAACGTTATAGTATTGGCAATTTATTTACCTTTACCGTCACAAAACAAACAAACTTTATAATTTCGCCCTAACCTGCTATGAACGAATGTATTTCGGTTTTTGATATGCTCAAGATCGGCGTAGGCCCATCGAGTTCACACACCCTTGGCCCATGGCGTGCCGCCGAACGTTTTCTTAAAGAACTCCGTGAAAACGGGCTTTTTGAAAAAACAGAGCGTGTGAAGGTAGACCTGTACGGCTCCCTTTCCCTTACGGGTAAAGGCCACGCGACCGACCTTGCCGTGATGCTCGGCCTTAGCGGAGCCGACCCCGAATATGTTCCCGTAGAGGACATATCGAATAGTATCGACGACATCAACCTGAACAGGCATATCTTTTTGGGTAGCCTGAAATACATTCCCTTCGATATCGCCACGGATATCGTTTTCAACAAGAATTTCCTGCCGTTCCATGCAAATGGCTTAATGTTTACGGCCTATATGGGCAATGATGTGTACGAATCGGTTTTCTATTCTATTGGCGGTGGCTTTGTGGTAAAAGAAGAACGTACGGTAGCAAAAGAAAAGGAGCAGATAAAATGCGCTTTCCCGTTCCCTATCGACTTAGCGGACGAATTGCTGGCCTATACCGTTACAGAAAACAAAATGATATCGGAGATCGTTTACGAAAACGAAAAGTCCATCCGTACGGAGGAAGATATCCACAAAGAACTGATGCGCGTCTGGAATACCATGCTTGAATGTATGTACATCGGCTGCCATACCGAGGGTACGCTTCCGGGAGGGCTCAACGTTCGTCGCAGGGCTTTTGATATGCATAAGGGGCTTATTGGCGATGCGGTCTACAATTCGCCGGAGGAATGGCTGCAAACCATCCGTAAGACTGAAGTAAAATTCCGACAGATACTCAAATGGGTAAGTTGTTTTGCTCTTGCCGTAAATGAGGTAAATGCATCCCTGGGACGCGTGGTTACCGCGCCTACCAATGGCAGTGCCGGAGTCATTCCATCTGTATTGATGTACTACATGGTGATAGAGAACCACCAGGCAGATGAAAGCCATATTAAGCAGTTCCTTATGGTTGCCGGAGAGATCGGCAGTATCTTTAAAAAAGGCGCCACCATATCGGCTGCAATGGGCGGATGCCAGGCAGAGATAGGCGTTTCGTCGGCAATGGCAGCGGCAGCGTTATGTGAATTGATGGGCGGCACACCCGCGCAGTGCCTTATGGCTGCGGAGATTGCGATGGAGCATCACTTAGGCATGACCTGTGACCCGATTGGCGGCCTTGTACAGATTCCGTGTATTGAACGCAATACCATGGGTGCCATAAAGGCCATTAACGCAGCGGAACTCGCATTGGAGACCGATCCGAAGAATGCCAAAGTGCCTCTGGACAAAGTAGTGAATACCATGTGGAAGACCGCGCAGGATATGAACAACAAATACAAAGAAACCTCCGAAGGCGGGCTTGCCGTTACAGTGAACAACTCTGATTGCTAAAGCTCCTGATTACTTCCCCTTTGGGGATTGAGGGCCCCTCCTGGTATCGACAATGTAGATGATTTTCCATTTGCCGTCATCCTCCTTATGGAGCATGAATGAATTAACCCCTGAATGGCTTAGCTTTCCATTGATGTAAAACTCGTAAGGTGTCCATGCGTGTGCCATGGTGCCGTCTATCTGTATCTTACGGCTTAGCAGCCGTTCCTCTATTTTCAGGTCTTTCGGGATAGATGCTATAGAAGTATAAAATTCTTTCAGGTTATCGGTATCCACTTTACTGGTTTTTGCCTTTTCATGGATCGTCTGCAATAGCATCTTTTCTGATGCTACCGAACGGATTTTTAAAGTATCTGATGTATGAAGGCCTTCAAAAAAAGTATCGATGGTTTTGTTTACGTCTGCCTCCTGTGCCTGAAGGCTGAAAGTAACAATTGACACTAAAGCTAAAAAAGTATTTTTCATAAGGATCATTTTATAATTTGTATCGAACGAAGGATAAACGTTACGGGATGACCTAATAAAATCAGAACATACGGCTAATTCTTACTGTAATTTAGTACATTTACCGGCTAAAATTCACCTTATGTCAGTTGCGAAAAAAGATTACAAAAGGGTAACCACCCGCTCGTTGATAGAAATGAAGGCCGCAGGGGAAAAGATATCGATGCTTACCGCATACGACTTTACCATGGCCAAGATCGTTGATACGGCCGGAGTTGACGTTATCCTTGTAGGCGATTCCGCTTCCAATGTTATGGCAGGGCATGAAACAACACTTCCTATTACACTGGACCAGATGATCTATCACGCCTCAAGCGTGGTGCGTGGTGTAGACCGTGCGCTGATCGTAGTCGACCTGCCTTTCGGAAGCTACCAAAGCGACCCTAAGGAGGCATTACGCTCTTCGATCAGGATCATGAAAGAGAGTGGCGGACATGCTGTAAAACTTGAAGGCGGCAGTGAAATTAAGGATTCTATCAAAAAAATACTTCACGCAGGCATACCGGTTATGGGCCATCTCGGACTTACCCCGCAATCCATCTATAAATTTGGCACCTATACAGTGCGTGCAAAAGAAGAAGCCGAAGCAGAAAAACTTATAGAAGACGCCCAAATGCTGGAACGCATCGGTTGTTTTGCCGTAGTGGTTGAAAAAATACCAGCAAAACTGGCACAAAAAGTTGCGGAAAGCATTTCAATCCCTGTAATAGGCATTGGTGCCGGCGGCGGTGTAGATGGCCAGGTATTGGTAGTACACGATATGCTTGGGATGAACAATGAATTCAGTCCGAGATTCTTAAGGAGATATATGGATCTTTACGATGGTATGACGACTGCCATAGGCCAGTATGTAGCCGATGTAAAATCGAAAGATTTCCCCAGTGAAAAAGAATCATACTAAACTCTTCAATAAACATAACTGTCTGTTATTTATAAATGAAGGTAGTTTCAACTAAAGATAATCTTCAGGTTCTTTACGAAGACAATCATATCATTGCCATCAACAAGCGTGTGGGTGATATCGTGCAGGGCGATAAGACCGGCGACAAGCCGTTGAGTGATGTGGTTAAAGAATACATCAAAGATAAATATGACAAACCCGGAGACGTATTCCTTGGCGTGGTGCACCGGCTCGACAGGCCCACTACAGGCATTGTGGTTTTTGCCCGTACTTCTAAAGCCTTAACAAGGCTGAACGACCTTTTTAAAAACCGCGAAACCCAAAAGACCTATTGGGCTGTAGTAAAAAATACACCTTCCAAAGCTTCTGATACCCTTGTGCATTATCTTAAACGAAACGAAAAAAGCAACACATCCAAAGCACATACAAAAGAGGTGCCCGACAGCAAGAAAGCAAGTTTAAGCTATAAAGTTATCAGGCAGATGGATAATTACTGGGCGCTTGAAATTGAGCTTCATACCGGCAGGCACCATCAGATACGCTCCCAATTATCAGCGATCGGCTCCCCCATCAAAGGTGACCTGAAATATGGATTTGACCGCAGTAATCCCGATGGCGGCATCCATCTTCATGCCCGCAGGCTTGAATTCGTGCATCCCGTATCAAAAGAAAATATTATTATTACAGCGCCCGTACCTGATGACAGGCTGTGGGGCGCCGTTTAATAAATAAATTCCGGCGAATTCTAAATCACATACTTTTTACAGTAAATTTTATCAACCTTTGCATTTTCAGGAAGATTATTTGAATTTAATAGAAATAAATACACTGTAAATTATAATATATTTATTATTACTATATTAGTAGTGAAATAACAACACCATGAAACAAACTTTACTATTTGCCTTTGCCCTTATTGGCACAGGCATGTATGCGCAGGAGCATTTCTCCGGCATTAACACTTCCAGGCGTACAGGTCTCCTGAATGCCACCATCAATCCGGCAGAATTGGTAAACATGAAGCATGACTATGACGTTAATGTATTCAGCTTCAGCGCTAACATTGCCAACAACAAGGTCACCTTTGGCGACCTTGTAGGAGGAAGCGACAAAAATTTTGAAGATATGCTGTTTGCAGGGAGCGACCCTGTAGACCTTCGGGCCGATGTAGAGATACTCGGGCCGGCATTTGGATTTAAGTTTGATAAATGGGCTTTTGCCGTTACTACAGGTGCAAAGATACGTGCAGACGTTGTAGAGGTAAATACGGCGCTTGGAAGGGCGCTAACCAGCGGTGTGAATGATATTACCGAAGTGTCGGAGATTTTGGCAAACTATAACCAGAGGACTTCTGCCACGACATGGGGAGAAATAGGCTTCTCGGCGGCACGCGAACTGTATAATAGTGAAGAGCATAAATTTTCGGGTGGCGTTACATTCAAATTACTTTTCCCGGGTTCTTATGCCAATATTTCGGCCAGCAACTTTTCGGGTACCGTACGAAATAATTTTGGAGACGTAGACCTGCTTGATGCCAGTGCCAATGTAAACGTTGCCTACTCAGGGTCGCTTGCCAACGACTTTACCGACAGCAGTAACTTTACTAAATTCTTTGCCGGAGGGCTTAACGGTTTTTCCGCCGACATTGGCGTAGATTATCAATGGAAAGATACTGAATACGGAGGGTACAAACTAAATGCCGGCCTTGCTGTGAGAAACTTAGGCAGCATGACTTTTAAGGATGACAACAATGTAAGCCGCAATTATACGCTTTTGGTTCCGGATGGCGAGGCACTCGACCTGAATCAGTTTGAGAATGTAGACGACCTTACTGAACTGGAGGAAATATTACTCGCCAACCCTGAATATTTTACAGCCCAACAGGCTATGAGGGATTTCAAAGTTAAGCTCCCTACCATGCTTTCTGCCTATGCGGATATAAAACTGTACAACAATTGGTTCGCCACAGCATACCTACAGCAAAAAATGAAGGATGACAGCGACGACAAACAAATCGCCCTTCAGAATATTATAACGGTTACACCACGCTTTTCTACTGATTTTTTTGAAGCCTACGCACCGCTGTCACACAATGAGATATCAGGTTTTACTGCCGGTGTCGGTGTAAGGATTGGTGGCTTCTTTATCGGTTCGGGTTCCATACTTTCGGCTGCTGTAAGCGATACCGACCAGGCCGATGCCTATATGGGCTTCCGCTTTGGTTTCTAACAAACCAATCATTACTTTCGCAGCATGAAAAAAATTATAATACTGGCAGTACTCTTACTGCCGGTTTTTGCTTTATGCCAGATCAATACCGAAAATTCGACCGTACAGATAGTAGGCTATTGGGATAAAAATGAAAAACAAACGTATGACTTCACTTATTTGCGGGCGTTTGTAAAAGGAGTTGATACCACAGTAGTTGAAAGTACCCGTTATAAAGTAGATATCACCGTTGTAGATTCCACCAATAACAGCTATACCATTCACTGGAAATACCACGACATAATTACTGACAAAGGAAGCGATGTCGTAAAAAAGGTTGCGGCTCTTAATGAAGGCAAAGTATTCCAGTTTACCACCGATGAAATGGGTGCTTTTAAACAATTACTGAACTGGGAAGCTGTGAAAAAACACAATGATAATGCACTTCGCCTGCTCGAAAAAAGTGATTCATCCGAAACGTACCAGAAAATATCTGCTTTAATGAGGACCAGATTTGCAACACGTGAAGCCATTGAAGCCCATTCTATTAAAGACATCCTATTGTTTTATGGCTTCCATGGTATCGCATTGGGCATAAACGAGACCTTAGAAGAAACAGTTGAAGAAGCTAACCCTTATAGCCAGAAACCAATTAAATCATTAGCCAGCCTTGAAGTTTCAGAAGTTGATGCTGAAAATGGTACTTTTATTGTGAAGTTCTGGCAGGATTTTGACAGTAATAATATCGCAGGGATACTAGAGGACACATTTGAGGAAATAAAAGGCCAGGATGCACTTGCTAAGAAAATAGCCGCCGCAGATATGGAAAAGCTTAATATGGAGCTTAAAGATTATACCGGCGCAATGATGCATGAATCCGGATGGCCGGTAAACATCCACTATCAGAGAGTTATGGGTATAGAGACCGGAGAATTGCAAAACTTCGAAATCAGGACAATAGTTATAGAATAGCAAATCCTGCGCAGGACTATTCAATTGCTAAATGTTTCTAAAATGCCGTTTGCCAAAACTTATATTTCATAACTTCATACAATAAAATCTATTTGTATGAAATGGGGAGGCAGAAGATCCAGCGGCAACCTTGACGACAGGCGTGGTATGTCGGGCGGTAAAATGGTAGCAGGTGGCGGTATAATTGGCGTCATCGTACTTGTCATCAGTATGTTTATGGGTGGCGATAATGGCGCTATTATTAACGACCTGCAGAACCAGATGCAGGGATCGGGCGGCGAACCTGTAGAACTGACAGAAAAAGATAAAGAACTGGGGAAGATGGTAGATGCTATATTAGTGGATACCGAAGATGTATGGCATAAAATATTCAAAGAAAATGGACTTACCTATGAAGAGCCTACACTTGTGCTTTTCCGTAATTCGGTACAGACCCAATGTGGAGGGGCAAGTTCAGCTTCCGGTCCTTTCTACTGCCCTCTCGACCGTAAAGTATATATGGATCTCGCTTTTTTTGACGAATTGCAGACCCGCTATGGAGCAGAAGGCGGTGACTTTGCTATTGCGTATGTAATAGCCCATGAAATTGGCCATCATGTACAAACATTGTTAGGTACTTCAGAAAAAGTTCGCTCGATGCAGCAGCAAAGTGACGAACGCACAGCCAACAGGCTTTCTGTAGCGCTTGAACTCCAGGCTGATTTTTACGCGGGATTGTGGACGCATTACAATCAAAAGATGAAAGACTTCCTAGAGGAAGGAGATATCGAGGAGGGCCTGAGCGCGGCCAACGCGGTTGGGGATGATGCGATACAAAACCGTGCACAGGGACATAGTGTTCCTGATTCTTTTACACATGGAACTTCCGCCCAGCGTATGCACTGGTTTAAAAAAGGTTTTGAATCCGGTGATATCAATCAGGGAAATACTTTTACCGAATTGAATATCGTCCTATAGCTGCTCCGTAAATCCATACAGCCTTGATGAATCTTTGTCGACATATACCATAAACTCGGCTATACCATCCTCTTTAGCGAGTTTTTCGGTAATAAATGCCGGCAGCTCCCCTCCTTTTGCAATTTTATTGTCGGCCAGTCCCTTAAAATGCTTCTTATTAAAATCTGAATACTGGCTGTAGTATGAAGCATCACCAATAAAATAGTTGTAAGGCCTTATACCAATAGTATTAAAAGCCATACATTCGGTAAAAACTCCACGGCCTGCATCGGCAAACCATACAGTATTTAAACCCGCTTTTCCCTTGTACAAATAAAAACTAAGAAAAGCATGGTCGCAATCGGGCCGCCCGGAAAGTTCTTCACGTAAATCCTTAGTAATAAAAGCAAAAGCACGCTCCGTTTCTTCAGATGCTGCTTCTACGGTTGTATAATCAAATAACTTTGAAAAATCGATATCAAGCGACTCAAAGCCCTTTGTAAAAGATTTAGCAAAAGTATTTTCTACCGATAGGCAACCGGTTCTGTCGCTATGCTTTCTTCTGTACTACACGATGGTAACAGGGCTGTACAACTAAAGGCTAATGAGGTGATTATAATCTTTTTCATAGAATTTAGGATTGGTTTTATTCAAAAAAAAGAAAAATATATATTTGGTTTTCAGACGATTGAATATTTAATTGAAAATTTGCTACAAGTATATGAGGGGCATTTGGTGAATAGCTAATAATTGCCTTGCAGAGCATTTGCATTAAAGAATGAAAACAGCATTGATACAAACATTTTATTCCGTTTTAATACTAAAATATTATAATTTATATATTTTAGCCGTACATAAAACAATTAAACAATTATTCTAAACATGAAATCATATTCTGTACAGGAAATTAATGCCCTGTTGGAAGGTGAAGTTGTCGGCTCTACTACTGAGGCGATACGTTCACCCGAACAGGTGGAACTTGCCCAAAGCGGCCAGATCACATTTATTGGAAACAAGAAATACGAAAAGCACTGGGAAGGTTCTAAGGCTACCGCGGCTATTGTAAATGAGGATATTGGTATTGATCCCGGCGATAACAGGGTGTTTATAAAGGTAAAGAATGCTGATATCGCCATGTCTAAAGTACTTAACCTCTTTGCTCCTGCCCCGCCCCAATTCCGTACAGATGTACACCCTACAGCCGTTATTGATGAGAGCGCCAGCATAGGAGATGGCACAAAAATAGGCGCAGGATGCTATATCGGGCCAAATGTACAGATTGCTGAAAACGTAACGATTTATCCAAATGCTACGATACTTGATGACTGTACTATCGGAAAAAGCACGATAATATGGTCGGGCGTTGTTGTACGCGAAAGGTGCCATATAGGTGCATACTGTATCCTTCATCCTAATTCGACTATCGGGGCAGATGGTTTTGGCTTTACACCTGATCCTCAAAAGGGACTTGTTAAAATACCACAGATCGGTAACGTAGTGCTGGGCAATGGCGTTGAAATAGGCGCGAGCGCCTGTGTGGACAGGGGTAAATTCAGCTCCACCATATTAGGTGACGGCTGTAAGATAGACAACCTTGTTCAGATAGGGCATAATAGCGTACTGGGTAAATTCTGTATTATGGCCGGAAACAGTGGCCTGGCCGGTTCGGTAACACTTGGTGACGGGGTGATTATTGGTGGCAGCGCTTCTATAAAAGACCACTCCACAATAGGAAGCGGCGCGATAATTGGCGCGGGATCGGGAGTAACCGGTGATGTAGATGCCGGGAAAACCATGCTGGGCTACCCTGCTGTTGAAGCACGTACGGCGTTAAAGCAATGGGCAATACTGAAGCGGATGGCTGAAGCGAAATAGAAATGGCCCAATAATAAAAAATAGCCGCAAATTAATTGCGGCTATTTTTATAATGCTTCATTTAGCTTCGTCTCTATTACTACTATCTCTCCTGATATGGAATAGACAAAGGCGTTGATCTTTTTCCTTTTCAGAATATCGTATTCTATCGGGCTGGTGAATGAGCCTAAATGGACATCTTTTCCCGAAGCATCTGTAACCCATACCTCCACGACATCTTTAGCTTCGGAATTTTGCAGCCGTACTGCCAACCCTCTGTAAAGCCCAAGCCGGCGTATCAGCTGCTCCTCTACATTCAGGTTGTATGACACCACTATGCTTTCGGCTTTGCCCCTTGCGATCCGGCTGAAGATAAAGGCTGCTATCGAAATAAAGAAGAATATTGTTATCCACATAAATTAGTATGTCAAAACCAACCTTACTTCATTCCCGCTCGCATATTCTACCGTGCCACGGGCAGCATGGCTTTTTACCTTCTCAGTCAGTTCACGGTCTTCGATAATACCGATTTCTTCATAATGATCCAGTATACCTTTTGCTTTTACAACTACCTCGAAGGTATCGGGAAGATTGACAAGCGATACCTGCTCCCCCGGCTGCAGCTGCAATTTGCCTGCAAGCACAGGATCGACTTTTAATGTTGAATTTATCGAATATTCTTTAGGCTTGTTATTGCTTTTATATAGCTGGCGCACAACAAAAAACACCACCAATAGCCCGATTTTTATACCCCAACGATATTCGCTTTGCATAACTGAATATTTAAAAAATTAAGCTGCAAGTATAATTATTAAATTTAAATATAAAAATACAGGATCGATTATTGTTCAATTCCTAACAAAAGTATCTTTTAGGCAACTATTTTACATACTTTATTTTTATCTGCATCAAAATTCATTAAATTCGCAACCACAACAACAAATAGACACATAACATTATGAATAAGAAAGTAGTTATTGTTTCAGCAGTACGTACTCCAATAGGAAGCTTTATGGGAGCTTTATCAACCGTTACTGCTTCACATCTGGGCGCTGCGGCTATAAAAGGTGCACTGGAAAAAATTAACCTTGACCCTAAGCACGTTGATGAAGTAATAATGGGCAACGTGGTACAGGCCGGTGTTGGCCAGGCTCCGGCAAGGCAGGCTTCACGCCATGCAGGCCTTCCTGACAGCGTTATTGCTACTACAGTAAACAAAGTATGTGCTTCGGGAATGAAAGCCGTTATGCAGGGTGCGCAAGCGATCCAGCTTGGCGATGCCGATGTGGTTGTAGCCGGAGGTATGGAGAATATGAGCCTTATCCCCCACTATGTGCAAATGAGGACTGGCGCTAAATTCGGCCCCGCTACCATGGTAGACGGTATGCAGAAAGATGGCCTTACCGACGCGTATGATAACAATGCAATGGGTGTTTGTGCCGATGCATGTGCTACAGAATACAATATTTCACGTGAAGACCAGGATAATTTTGCTATAGAATCCTACCAGCGCTCCGCACGTGCCTGGGATGCGGGAAAATTCGACAATGAAGTAGTTCCTGTTGCTGTTCCACAACGTAAAGGTGACCCGATAATGGTTACTAAAGATGAGGAATATACCAATGTAAAGCTTGACAGAATACCTTCGCTTGCGGCGGTATTTACAAAAGAAGGAACGGTAACGGCAGCAAATGCTTCAACCATCAACGACGGTGCAGCCGCCCTGGTACTGATGAGCGAGGAAAAAGCAAATGAGCTTGGCCTTAAGCCACTTGCCTACATAAAAGGGTATGCTGATGCAGAGCAGGAACCAAAATGGTTTACTACTGCCCCTGCGAAAGCGCTGCCTAAAGCACTGGACAAAGCCGGCATCTCAAAAGAAGATGTAGATTTCTTCGAATTCAATGAAGCTTTTTCTGTAGTTGGCCTTGCTAACACCAAAATACTTGGCCTTGATGCCAATAAAATAAACGTAAATGGTGGTGCCGTATCTCTTGGCCACCCACTGGGATGCTCGGGTGCGAGGATTATCGTAACGCTTATTAATGTACTGGAGCAAAACAACGCCAAAACAGGTGCCGCGGCAATTTGTAATGGTGGTGGTGGCGCTTCTGCTATAGTGATTGAGCGCGCGTAACGATTTATTATGGTAAGGAAAAGTTGTTATTAACTTCGGTGAAAACAGCTGTCAGCATATAACGCTGCTTCGGGAATAACTGCTATATTTGTGGTATACCGGAGCAGCGTTGCTGTTTTACCTTAATCCGATAAAGAATTAAATAATAAAAAATAATACATTAAATGTTCGGTATTTGCAATCTTGCTATTGTCCCTCTCCGTTCTGAACCCAGCGACCGCAGCGAAATGACATCGCAGGTATTGTTCGGCGAGCATTTTAAGATTCTGGAACAAACCCATAAATGGTCTCGTATAGAACTGGCCTTCGACGGGTATAATGGATGGATCGACAACAAGCAGTTCCGATTGATTTCCCAAGCCGAATATAGCACGTTATCTGTCACAAAACCTGTGCTGAATGGCGACCTGATAGAATATATTTCAGGACCGGGCAACAGCCTTATGCCGATACCCCTCGGGGCCGACATTACCTTCCTCGACCAACCGCAGATCAACACGGAAAATTATATTTTTGAAGGCCTTAAAGCTACAGGTGTTACCAACAAGCAGGCACTGATACACACCGCATTTATGTATATGAATACGCCATACCTGTGGGGCGGAAAGACGCCTTTTGGCATCGACTGCTCCGGAATGGTACAAATGGTATACAAGCTGAACGGATATAACCTTTTGCGTGACGCATCGCAACAGGCAACACAGGGTGAAGCGCTTAGCTTTATAGAAGAAAGCGAGCCCGGCGACCTGGCATTCTTTGATAATGAAGAAGGCCGCATCATTCATGTTGGAATCCTGCTGGAAGACCACCATATCATCCACGCGCATGGTAAGGTAAGAATTGACCGCCTAGATCATCTCGGTATCTACAATGTAGACACCCAAAGGCATACGCATAAGCTCAGGGTAATCAAAAAGATAATATAAGAGCAGGTTATAACCTGCTTTTTTATTAGCAATCACTAATCTCTAAGTATTTAGGGTTCGATTTTTGATTATCTTTACATTGCTATGAAAAAATATCTATTATTACCCACACTATTGCTGTTCCTCTTTACAGGATGCAGCTCCGATGACTCAAACAACAACAATGAACCCCTTGCGGCCCGGAATATCCTGAATGTGGCTTACGGTTCCGATGCGCAGCAGACTATGGATATCTACCTTCCTGCAGGTCGTGACGAAGACACCAAAGTAATCATACTGGTGCATGGCGGCGCCTGGACCTCCGGAAGCAAAGACGACATCACTTCGCTTGTGCCGCTGCTACAGCAGCGCTTCCCTGAACACGCTGTAGTGAATATCAATTACAGGCTGGCTACCGAGACCAGCCCGGCCATGCCAAAGCAGATTAACGACATCGACGAAGTTATAAGCCATCTTAAGAATATCGACTATGTTATTTCCGACGACTATGCCTTTATAGGGTTTAGTGCCGGAGCGCACCTGTCTATGCTTTACAGTTATGAATATGACACCGATCACGATGTAAAGGCCGTATGCAATGTTGTTGGCCCTGCCGATTTTACCGATCCGGCTTATGCAACTCACCCGGCTTATCAAATGGCAGGACTTTACCTCATTGGCACCTCTTCCCCATCACAACAGCAAATCGAAGCTGTGAGCCCTGTAACGCATATAAACACACAATCGCCTCCAACCATAACTTTTTATGGCGGACAGGACTCGCTGATACCGGCGAGCCAGGGGCCAAGACTTAAGGGCAAGCTTGACCAGGAGGGTGTGTATAATGAATTCAACTTCTATCCCGAAGGCGGTCACGGAGACTGGGATCCGGTAATTTACCAGCAAGTATATGTCAAAATAGAGAATTTTATAAGGCAAAGGCTTTAGTATTAAAATAAAGACTTTTAAGAGCAGTATTTTAAAGTAAAACTTTATGTAAAAATTGGGAGGGCCGGAAAAATTTTTTTTGCACTCCCAACCTTTTTAGCGGTAAATGTATCTTTAAGATATGAAGAAGCCGATACAATTATCCGTACCCGAACCCTGTCATGAAGACTGGAGTAAAATGACCCCTGAAGATAAAGGACGTTTTTGCGCATCCTGCCAAAAGAAAGTATTTGATTTCACGAAATCATCCGACAGGGAAATAATTGCGTCTCTTGAAAAAGAAGAGAATGCATGCGGGAGATTCCTTAATACGCAGCTAAACCGTGACCTTGTACTTCCGGCCGTAAAATCGAAACTATGGCCGGCGGCGGCAGTGATGAGTTTCTTTTCTTTAGGAACAATCCCTGTCATGGCGCAAACCCCTGTAGCTACAGAGCAAAGTATAAACGAACAGGAACTTATGGTTGGTAAAGTAGCCATGCCTCCAAAGAAAATAACGGGAACTGTTAGTGATGCTTCAGGCCCGATGCCGGGAGCCATAATAACCATCGAAGGCTCAAAAGCAACCACACAAACCGATTTTGACGGTAATTACTCCATCGATGCATATCCCGGATTTACGCTTGTCTATTCTTTTCCCGGTTATACATCTCAGGTACAAAAAGTTACTGACAATACAGTCAGTATAAACATTGTGCTTAAAGAAGAAATACAATCGGAAATGGTGATTATGGGTTATAGGACAGTACTCCAGTCATCTACTGTAGGGATGCTTATTACTGTGCATCCAAAACCAGAAGAAAAACGAACCTTCTTTGGACGCGTTTTCCATTCAATAGGCAACTTATTCCGATAATACTATGAAAAACTCTATCCGACTTTCCGTACCTGAGCCATGCCACGAAAACTGGGCAGCTATGACAGCTGTTGAAAAAGGCCGCTTTTGCGCTGCCTGCAAAAAAAATATACGCGATTTTACACACTCGTCCGATCGTGAGATCCTTCAGGCTCTAAAAACCGAAGGAAAAATATGCGGACGTTTCCAAAATTCACAATTGAATCGTGAGCTAATTGCCCCAAAAGAGAAAAAACCGTTTTTTGCCGCCGCAGCAACTGCTGCAGCTTTGGCATTACTGACGATAGGAAATAACACTATTTATGCTCAAACTCCCGTAACTACAGAACAGCACGAACCCAAAACTGACGATACAAAACTACCAAAAAAGGAAAGTTTAAACAAGATTACAGGAATGGTAACGGATGAGTACGACATGCCGGTACCGGGTGTGAACGTAAAAATTGCAGGCAGTAGCAAACCGGCTGTACAAACCGACTTTGACGGCGCATATACAATTGAAGCCTCCGACAGGGATAAACTGGAATTTACGTATATAGGCATGCATACAAAGGTAATAATAGTCGCACCTGGTGCGAACTATACTATATCTATGAAAGATGATTATTCGAATATAAGCATGGGCCTTGTTGTATATGAAGGGCCGGAACCGCGGCTCTCTGTTGCCTGGTACTACATGTTCGATTTGTAGAAACTGACGTATATAAAACAAGCTAAATTAAAAAATCCTGCTCAGGGCAGGATTTGGTATTTTGTTGCGTGATTAAATTTTACTGAAATCCTCAATACATTTCTTTGCAAAAAGTTTGGTGATCGCCAGCGCTTTTTTCTTCGCTTCGCTATCATTATCAAGATCATTTTTGGTCAGGAAAGCTATGGCAACAGTCTCAAATTCTTTTTGAAGGTCGTTAATAAAAGCTTCGAGCTTTGCACCTCCTGCAGAAACGTAAACATCACTATTAAACCTCTTTAAAAAATCCTTATGCACCTCATCGCATGCTACAACCAATTGTTGTTCTAATTCTTTGTAATCGAAAATCATTATTTGCGGTTTTAAAACCCAAAATAAATAAATCGGCTATCCTTTGGAGTTATGAAATTTAACTGAAAATTAATAAAATTTTTCGTGCGGTTTTAAAGCTTTATGCTCAGATATTGAATATCAACGACTAATTAAAATATAGATAATTTTAAAAGAATATAAGTAGTGTGGTGAAGAAATAAAATGGCGGTAACGGCTTATGGTATATAGCGCCTATAAATGCCCCCAAAAATAAAGCAGCCTGAAAAGCCCTCCCGCCATTTCGTGTCAAATATATTATAAATTTTAATATAGTTGTGGTTAAAAGTCAAATAATTGTTAAATCTACGGCTTTATAACTCACGCTTTACTATAGTCATCAATACACTTTTTAGCATATGATTTTGCTATAGAGTTTACAGATTTTAAGGCATCGCCATCACCGTTGATACTGTTTTCAAGAATAAACTTTGCCTTAGCGGCTTCAAATTCTTTTTGAATAAGATCGAAAAAGGTCATTAGTTTCTCCGGACCGCCACCGCGGTACGTACTTTTGTATTGTTCTGAAAGGCTTTTAATAACATCCTGGCAGGAACAGTCAAAATCTTCCTCAAGTTTTTTATAGTCGAGTGCCATAGCTTATAAATTTGACATTAAAATTAATGAGAATAATCTTAAATTTAACATAGCTTTAAAAAAATTTAATTAACAATTTTAAAACTATAATTTGGGGTATAATAAAAAAGGACCGTTTTCTTACGGTCCCTGGCTATGCTTGTAAAAAATACTACTCGTTGTGCAGGAAGGCCTGCCTGTTGAGGAGTGTTTCTTCGCTCTCCACGTGATTGTCATCCGGTACGCAGCAATCTACCGGGCAAACGGCAGCGCATTGCGGCTCATCGTGAAAGCCTTTACATTCAGTACATTTATCCGGAACTATATAGTAAATATCATCCGATATCGGGGTACGCGGCTCTTCTGTATCAACTTCTTCGCCGGATGGGAGTACTACCCTGCCGCGAAGCGCTGTACCGTCCTTATACCTCCAGTCATCGGCACCTTCATATATAGCTGTGTTGGGGCATTCCGGTTCGCAGGCCCCGCAGTTTATACATTCGTCTGTTATAATGATCGCCATGGCTGATTTTAGTATTAATAACGTAAATTTGTGGCAAAATTACGTCCAAATCCATTCATACGCAAACATAATGACGTTAACACAAACAAAAAATGCCTTTATAGCACTGGGTAAATTCCTTAGCCAATTCGGAACAGGAAAAGAGCGAGACGATAAGGCAGCCATGCATAACGAAACGTTCTATGATGATTTCATCGGCCTTATAAAGCTTTCACAGTCGCACAACGGCTGGTATACCGAAGATCAGGTGCTGTTTGCCATACACTCCTGGGCCAATGCCCTTACATCTGATAACCTGGACAAATGGCTCGGGGAATATGACCTTACCAGTTCCGGAGGTAAAACCATAGGACTCATACTTGCCGGAAATATTCCTTTGGTAGGTTTCCATGATTTTCTGTCAGTGTTAATCACCGGCCATAATGTACGTGTAAAGCTATCCTCCAACGACCAGCATTTATTGCCTTTCCTTGGCAAATACATTATTACTGTGGAACCAGAACTCGAAAGCCGGATTACGTTTTGCGAGGGCAGGCTGGAAGGCTTTGATGCCGTGATCGCAACGGGCAGCAATAACACCGCAAGGTCTGTTGAATATTATTTTAAAGACAAGCCCTCCATTATAAGGAAGAACAGAAATTCTGTAGCGCTACTTACGGGTAATGAAACCAAAGAACAGCTTGTAGGGCTGGGTGAAGATATTTTCCGCTACTTCGGACTTGGATGCCGTAATGTATCTAAAATTTTTGTCCCAAAAGAGTATGACTTTACGTTGTTCTTTGAAGCGATTTACGAATACAGGGATGTTATCTACTATGAAAAATACGCCAACAATTACGATTACAATAAGGCGGTTTTCCTGATGAGCAATTACAAGATACTCGATAACGAATTCCTGACCCTGAAAGAAGATACAGGCTATGCCTCCCCTATCTCCAGTGTTTTTTATGAATATTATGATACGATCGATGCAATAGAACGCAAACTTACCGAAGACAGGGAACTGTTGCAATGCATCGTTGGAAACAGGGATATTGCAACTGTAGCTTTCGGGCAAACCCAGCAACCGGCACTTTGGGATTATGCCGATGATGTAGATACAATTGCATTTTTGTCAAAAATATAGCCGAATAATTTGCAATAATTCTGGTGACTATTTGGTTCAATAGTAGGAAATTTGCATATCCAATTTTACATCATTCAATGAAAAAACATAATTTCAGTGCAGGGCCGTCAATCCTGCCACAGGAGGTTTTCGAGAAGGCATCACAGGCTGTATTAGACTTTAATAACTCCGGATTGTCTTTACTTGAAATATCGCACCGCAGCAAGGATTTTGTCGCAGTAATGGAAGAAGCCCGTTCGCTGGCGCTCGAACTGCTGGGCCTTCAGGGTAAAGGCTACCAGGCACTGTTCCTGTCCGGCGGTGCAAGCCTTGAGTTTGTACGTGTTCCTTATAACCTTATGACCAAAAATGGTAAAGCGGCTTATCTCGATACCGGTACCTGGGCAGCTGCCGCCCTGAAGGAAGCCCGCGAATTTGGCGATACTGTAATAGCCGCTTCATCCAAAGCGGAAAACTATAACTACATCCCTAAAGGGTATACGATTCCTGCAGATGCCGACTATTTTCACTGCACCAGTAACAATACCATTTTCGGTACGCAAATGACATCCTTTCCAGATACAAATGTGCCACTGGTTTGTGATATGAGTTCGGATATCTTTTCACGCCAAATGGATTTTTCCAAATTCGGGCTTATTTATGCCGGAGCACAAAAGAACATGGGTCCTGCCGGTACAACACTTGTCGTTGTAAAAGAAGAACTTTTAGGCAAGACCGGAAGGCATATCCCTTCAATACTCGATTACAAGCAGCATATCGACAAAGAAAGTATGTATAATACGCCGTCGGTTTTTGCGGTATATACTTCCTACCTTACACTGCAATGGCTTAAGGGCAATGGCGGCATTGAGGGTATAGAAAAGAAAAACAACGCTAAGGCGGCGATGTTGTATGGCGAAATTGACCGGAACCCACTATTTACAGGAACCGCAAAAACAGAAGACCGTTCTAAAATGAACGTTACCTTCCTTCTGAATAATGAAGCCCATACCGAACAATTTGATAAACTATGGAAAGCTGCCGGAATCAGCGGCCTCAACGGGCACCGTTCCGTGGGCGGTTACCGGGCTTCGATATACAACGCCATGCCGATTGAAAGCGTGCAGGTATTGGTGGATGTGATGAAAAACTTCGCGCCCTGATTCCCAGAGACAGTCATCGGACTTCCGACAAATAACCAAATCAACAAATAAACGCATCAACATAAAAAATGAAAGTATTAGCAAACGACGGTATTTCAGCAAGCGGTAAAGCAGCCCTTGAAGAAGCCGGTTTTGAAGTTATAACGACCAAAGTGGCACAGGAACAGGTGGCCAATTACATTAATACAAATGCCATCAGTGTACTACTCGTACGCAGCGCGACCAAAGTGCGTAAAGATATTATAGATACCTGCCCTGGCCTAAAGATTATTGGCCGCGGCGGCGTAGGTATGGATAACATTGATGTGGAATATGCGCGTGAGAAAAACATCCACGTAATCAATACGCCTGCCTCCTCCTCCGATTCTGTTGCCGAACTGGTTTTCGCGCACCTTTTCACAGGTGTCCGTTTCCTGTATGATGCCAACAGGAATATGCCCCTGGAAGGCGACATCAATTTTGAGGGCCTTAAGAAAGCATACGCGAACGGTATCGAGCTTCGAGGCAAAACACTTGGTATTATCGGTTTCGGCCGTATAGGGCGCTCTGTAGCGAGAATCGCGCTTGGATTGGGCATGAGGGTCATTGCCTCGGATAAATTTGTCGGAAACGCCGAAATACGCGTTGATTTCTACAACGGCCAGTTTATTAATGTAGACATTCCTACCGAGCCTATGGAAGACATCCTGAAGCATGCCGATTTTATATCGCTGCACGTACCGGCACAGGAAAGCGGCTATGTTATTGGTACGGCAGAGTTTGAAGCAATGAAAGACGGCGCCGGTATCATTAACGCGGCGCGCGGCGGTGTGGTTGACGAGGTAGCCCTTATCGACGCATTAGAATCGGGCAAGATCGCTTTCGCGGGACTTGATGTATTCGAGGAGGAGCCGAAGCCGGCCGTACAGGTACTGATGCACCCTAAAGTATCGCTTACCCCACACATTGGCGCGGCAACACTGGAAGCACAGGACCGTATCGGTACCGAGCTTGCCGAACAGATTATAAGTTTACTGAAAACAGAAAATTCATAATGAAGCTGCCCGGGAAACCGGGCATTTTTTTTTGCAACAATATGAAAGTGTTATAAAACAAAAAAGCTTTAAACATAACGTTTAAAGCTTTTTTTATTCAGCGGAGAAAGAGGGATTCGAACCCCCGGACCTGTTACAGTCAACAGTTTTCAAGACTGCCGCAATCGACCACTCTGCCATTTCTCCAGTATGTCCGCTAACGCTGTTCACTGAACTTGTTTGCGGTTGCAAATATAGCAAGGTTTTTCAGTTTTCAAAAACTTTTTTTCGATTTGTTTCACGTTATTTCTTAATACACTCATTACCTGAAATTAACAATGTCATTTTTCTAATAAAAAAGCCGCCCGGCAACATGTCCCGGACGGCTTTTCCTATTTACATATACCCAAAAAACTACTTTTTGATAAGCTTTTTGCTGATCACAGCGCCATTCTCCAATTCTACCCTTATGAGATAGTTGCCTGATTGCAGCTGCTCAATGCGGATAACATCATTTTTGCCTGTCATTACTGCCTGGCCCAGCATATTATAGAGCGTTACCTCTGTAACCGTCACCGGCGACTGGATTGTAACTGTTGCCTCCGCAGGATTAGGATAGATCGATACGTTTACTTTTTCAGCATCGCCAACTCCCATCGTTTGTCCTGTTATCGTGATAGTGATAGTACCGAAAACACTTGCGTCAGCTGTGCTTGTTGCCTGGATTGTCACCGTTCCGTTGGCAAGAGCTGTTATCAAACCATCTTCTGAAACAGAAGCAAAAGTGTCTCCCGCAACAATACTCCATATTACCTCCTGGCTTACGGTTGCAGGAGCAACGCCAGCGACAAGTTGAAGTGTTCCGTTGGCTGTAGTAATTTCCGCCGCGGCACCGTTCTCAACAGTAACGGTTACACTTTCCACAGGGATTACCACCGTGTAATTGATAACAACATCGATCTCATCAAACTTAGTATTGTCCTGAACGGATGTTGCACGTACGGTAACAGTACCATTACCAAGAGCTGTTACCAGTCCGGTTGTAGAAACAGATGCAAACGTATCGCCTGAAACGATGCTCCAGATTACTTCCTGGCTTACCGTTGCAGGAGCAACAGCCGCTACAAGCTGAAGCGTTCCGTTGGCTGTAGTAATTTCCGCGGCGGCACCGTTTTCAACAGTAACACTAACAGATGTTATTGCAGGAGCCTCAGGTTGGCGTATCTCAAAATTATCGAAAGAAAGGTCAAAATCACCGGCAGTCCTTGTTGCTGCTATCCTTACCTGAACATATTCGCCCTCATAGTCTTCAAGCGAATAGATCTTATTGATATAGCTTCCTGTACCGGCTTCGTTATCTACTGTTGCTATCGTAGTCCAGGTGGCACCAAAGTCGGTAGAGACCTGTACATTAAAGTTACCCCATTGTGCTAATGGCTGGTTGGTGCCATAATAATCCGATTGCTTGTAATGGAAGCTAAGTTCATAGTTGTCAGCATTCAGCGGTCCAACAGCAATAGTGCTAAATGTTCCTGTGAGCGCGCTGGCATGCAGGTTCTTGTACAGGTTTCTTGCAGTAGTGCCTGTCCCGGATGCTCCCCTTACAGTACCCAGGGTCCAGCCTGTAGTTGTCCATCCTAACGGATAGTTATTGGTAAGGAACTCCTCCTGCCATGGCGCCGGAGCTGTTGGAATAGTAGTAAAGCTGGCAGAAGACCAAACGCTTTTATCATTATCGGCACATACCCTGCGTACAAATGCATAGTATGTTGTATTGCCTTCAAGTGTGTTGAAAGTAACCGTAGTAGTGTTGGTAGTAAGCAGTGTCGCTCCTTCTGCCGGTGCGGCATTGGTAGTAGAAACAAAATATTCGTAACCACCTGCCGGTGCTTCCCCGTTTACGTTTGTCCAGCTTACAGTAGCCCCGTTTGGCGTGGCATTTGCAGCTGTAACCGATTGTAATTCGAAACATGACGGTACCGGTTCCCAAACCACATCGTCAACATACATATAGGAATAAGACGATCCGCCAAAACGCTGGATACCGATATGTGTACCGCTTCCGGTATAATTTGTAAAGTAAACTGTATATTCCTGGTATGTAGTAGTTAGCTCTGTTAGCGATGCAATTTCTGTACCGGTCGCGGCAGCGGTATTTCCGTCAAGAGCAACTACCCTAAGGCTTGTAGCGCTTGGTGTTGTAGATGTAGACGTTTTACGCGCCTTGAAACGAAGCCTGTGTGTACCTGCTGAAAGGTTGGTTACCTCCGGGCTTACAAGAATGATCTTTGTCGTTACAGCATCCGTATCGGCACCATTACCATAGAAGCTTACATTGTTCGGCGCAGATGACGCGTCGGTTGTAGTTACGTTGATCGTTGGCGTGGAAGAATTTCCGGAAACCAGTATCCTGCTCCAGCAGTTTGGAAGTACTGAACCGGTAACACTGTCAAAACCTTCGGCAAATGCTGTTACCGGAACACATCCTGTATATACATTCCCTATTGAAGAAAAGGAGCTTTCGCATAGCGAGCTAACATTTTTCGCCCTGTAGAAATATTGTGTATTCGGCTGAAGTCCTGTCAGTAACTGTGACAGTGTAGAGGATGTAAGCGTGAATGGCGAACCCGGAACCATATTGGTAAAAGTGTTGTTGGTTGCCACTTCAAGGATTGTTGTGAATGGCAGTGCAGTACCGTTCTCTGTTGCCGGCCAGCCTACTGTAAACCCGCTTGAAGTTACAGCAGATGTTGTAATGCCGTTTACCGTAGCCGGACAGTTGGTTATGCTTCCTGTAAGGGGATTTTCGGTACGATATACCGGACCTCCGCTACAGTTCGAGCTCACTGCATATACAGTATATATATACTCATTATTACCCCTTATTCCATGATTATAATTGTTTTCAAATGAAGTTCCCGTACCATAATAGGCTACATAGCTGTTTAGGGAAGCGTTCTGCCCCGTAGTGTATGTAGTACCGTTTACCGGAACGTTTGGCGTAGTGCCGGCAATGGTGCGCAATACAAGATAGCGGTCTGCTGCCGGTGAAGCTGCTGTAAAGCTGGCGTTGATAATGATACCTGTTTTAGTCAGTACAAGGCTGGTTGGCTGCGCGACAGGCGCCTGGCAGCCGGTTGGCGGTGTCCATGTATACGTTAGCCCTGAAGCCGGCAGGTAATTAGCCGAAACAGAAATACCGTTGCTTGCAGAAGTTCCCGGAGTTGTACTGGTCCAGTTGCTTGATGCGGTACCCAAAGCGGTACGTGTCGCATAGTCTGCACTCGTAGCTCCTCTAAGCCCTACCTTTACCGTTGTAAACGAAGGATTGCCTACAACCACAAGGTTGTACACATAGCGTATGGTTCCGTCTTCCTTCAGGCGGATCTGAAAGTTCCAGTCGTTGTGTGACGAAGTTGTGGCAGTAGAATAATACGGCTTAAAGTGGTTCCATTGCACAACAAATTCCCTTTCGGGTGCGTTGCCTACCACCTGCCATGCTATCGATCCTGTTTTGCCTTCGATATCATACAATGTATTAAGGTCGGCTCCCAATCCTGAAACAACTGCTGAATAGGCAGATGAGCTGACAGGATCGGTTGATGTGGTAGTACCTGTACCAAATGACACATACCCGTTGGCATGTACGTGAAGCGAGGTATACGCTTGACCATTAAAAGAAAAATTGAACGGAATCACGTTATTAAGCGGATACACATTCTCGTCGAGCATTCCTGATGTACTTGCCGAAGTTGCGGCAGCAATCAATGTCGGGGAATCAAGTGGTGTGTAAGTGCCCTGTGACTGGGCAAAAGAGTAGTACGCTGCCGTTTGTGCAAAACCTGCTGTTGTGAACAACAGCAGTATGGCCATGGCACATGATTTTACGACCGAACGGGCATAAGCTATGCCACCCGGTGGGTATAATTTTTTCATGAATTATTGATTATGATTAACAGGACAAATTTACCTTATTTAGATTGAATAAAAATAATGCATTATATTATTTACTTTTTAATTAAACGCAGTCAGAAAATACTAACAGATTTCAAAAATTTTAACCTAAAAATTGGAAGTGATATATTTTAGAACTAAAAATAATATCACATAATTACTGATTATTTATGATAATGGAAGAAGTTACGATTTTAAGAAAGGTAATTATAACTATTTGCTGATCCTATTCCTGCATTTATTACACAATTCCGGCCGTGCATTATCAATAGTTTTTATGCTTTCCACAGCATCGGTCATTACACATTTCTTGTCAGGACAATGCGGCAACCCGAAGTTATGGCCCAGTTCATGGATTACAACCTTCTTAAAAAGTCCGAAATGCACTTCCCTGTCTTTATGCTTCAGACGGAATCCGGAGGCAATACAGCTTCTTCCGGGGCAATACGCAAGTCCCATTATCCCAAAATCGTTGTATTTCCATGCAGGTTGTTTCACTTTGCCCCCACTCCCCTTTTTGGTCACCGAGATATCACTTTCCGTTAACCCTATAATGTAATCAATGTCCTTCGGCTTGTCGCGAAGCTGTGCGGCTATAAGGCTATCCGCACGGTAACGGGGCGATTTTATATTAATGAATGCTGCCTGTGGCAAATGCTTTTCAGCAAGCAGCCTTGTTTTTATACTATAGTATTCTTCAACAGATTTCTGTACCATTTTAACCTTCTCCCGGCTAATGCCTTTATACGGAATAATGCCAACCACCGTTTCCTTTGCTACAGGCTTTTCCGAGCAGGAGAGCAATACTAAAAAAAGTAAAACCAGATATCGCGCCATGCTCAAATGTATAAAATTCTGTGAAGCTTTTGTAAAGCACATTTATATTAAATCTTTATCTGTAACTTTGTCTAATACAGTTTAGATATCCATCATGAAAAATATAAAAATAAGCGTTCTCGACCAGTCACAGGTGAGCCGCAACAGCAACGCCGCAGAAGCACTGCAGGACTCGGGTAAATTAGTACAGCTCGCAGATCAATTGGGCTTTGAACGCTACTGGGTCAGCGAACACCACAATTTTAAACTCGTGGCAGGTACAGCGCCGGAGGTACTTATGCCCTATCTTGCTTCAAAGTCGGAGCGTATACGTGTTGGTTCCGGAGGCATCATGCTTCCTAACCACAGTACACTTAAAATGAGTGAGAATTTCGGCCTCCTTTCTACCCTGTTCCCGGGGCGTATCGACTTTGGCATCGGACGTGCACCGGGCGGCGACAGGCTTTCAGCACACCTGCTCAATCCTTCCAATACTTTTAGTGAAAAGGATTTTTTCCAACAGCTGAAAGATGTACAGGCCTATCTTAAGGGTGAAGGAACAGAGGCCAGCGAGGGTAAAGTAAAGGCTTATCCCGTACCGGAAACCCTTCCTGAATTCTGGATACTGACCTCCAGCGGCGGAAGCGCTCAATTTGCCGCCCATTTTGGAATGGCATTATCCTTCGCTCATTTTATCAATCCGTTTGGCGGATCAGAGGTGGTGGCCGCATACCGTGACAATTTTAAGCCTTCGGCAGAATTACAGGAGCCAAAAGCCAATGTGGGCATTTTTGCTTTTTGTAGTGAAGATGAAGAAAAAGTGCAGGACTGGATCACGGAATTTGATTACCGGATGCTCCACATCGAAATGGGCGCAACCGGCGACCTGCCATCACTGGAAGAGATCAAATCGATCGAGTATAATAGTATGCAACGGTCACGCATAGCATACAACCGAAGCCGTTTTATCGCCGGCACGCCGGATGCAGTCCGCAAGAAGCTGAACCGCCTTGCCGACGACTATAATGTTGATGAAATCATGATCGCCACCTGGGCCGATACCTTTGAAGACAGGAAACGCTCATATGAACTTATAGCGCAAATGTTCAGGGATTAATCACCGGTTCAATAAATTGAAGTGAAACTGATGGTTTAGCCAAGCCATCCCTCCCTGTCGAGGCTTCTGTATTGTATCGCTTCTGATATATGCTGAGGGCCAACAGTATCCGCACTGTCGAGGTCGGCAATAGTACGCGATACTTTAAGTATCCTGTCATACGCCCGTGCGGAAAGATTAAGGCGTTCCATAGCAGTTTTTAGCAATTGCAATGAAGTGTCATCCAGCTGGCAGTACTCACGGATCTGCTTGCTGCTCATCTGCGCATTATAATGGATGTTCTCCAGGTGTTCAAAACGTTGCGTCTGCACATCGCGGGCTTTGGTAACACGCTCCCTTATCTCTACGCTGCTTTCGGCCTTGCGGTTATCGGAAAGCTTTTCGAATGGCACCGGTGTTACCTCGATGTGGATGTCTATCCTGTCGAGCAGCGGGCCTGATATTTTACTGAGGTAGCGCTGCATTTCGTGCGGCGATGAGCTCACCGGCGCATTTGGGTCGTTGAAGTATCCTCCCGGACTTGGATTCATACTCGCTACCAGCATAAATGAGGAGGGATAGGTTATGGTGAATTTGGCCCGGCTAATGGTCACCTCACGGTCTTCCAGTGGCTGGCGCATTACTTCGAGAACTTCCCGCTTGAATTCCGGAAGTTCATCCAGGAAGAGTACGCCATTATGGGCCAGCGATATCTCTCCCGGCTGCGGGAAGCTTCCGCCCCCTACAAGCGCTACAGAACTTGCCGAATGGTGCGGACTCCGGAATGGCCTTTGGTTGAGCAGGCCTACGTTCTTCATCTTGCCGGCCACACTGTGTATTTTGGTGGTTTCAAGGGCCTCACGCAGGGTCATAGGCGGCAATATGCTCGGCAGGCGCTTGGCCAGCATGGTTTTTCCTGCTCCCGGCGGCCCGATCAGGATAATATTGTGTCCACCCGCCGCGGCAATTTCCATGCAGCGTTTGATACTTTCCTGGCCTTTTACGTCTGAAAAGTCAAATTCGGGGAAATCAAGTGTTTTAAAGAATTCCTCCCGGGTATTAATAACTGTGGGTTCAAGTGTGCTACGGCCTTCAAAGAAATCAATAATCTCACTGATGTTTTCAAGGCCATATACATCTAGCCCTGCTACGATAGCCGCTTCCTTTACATTCTGCTTTGGCAGGAAAAAGCCTTTAAACCCTTCTTCTTTAGCCTTAATAGCTATGGGAAGTACGCCTTTTATGGGCTGTAAGCCGCCATCGAGTGAGAGCTCGCCCATAATAATATACTTATCTACTTCCGAACTGTTAATCTGCCCCGAAGCGGCGAGGATGCCTATTGCCAGCGTCAGGTCGTATGCGGAACCCTCCTTGCGCAGGTCGGCAGGGGCCATATTAATGGTAATCTTCTTTCCGGGGAGCTGGTAGTTGTTGTTCTTAAGAGCTGCGGCAATACGGTAGCTGCTCTCCTTTACTGCATTGTCGGGCAGGCCGACCAGGTGGTACCCCACGCCTTTGTCAATATTCACTTCTACGGTAATTGTAGTGGCTTCTACCCCAAACACGGCGCTCCCGAAAACTTTTATCAGCATATAGAAAATTTAGAGAGTGAAAGTAAGGAAAAGTATTAAATATTGTTTTGTCTGCTCAATATTTAATTCAACAACTTACTGAAGGCCTGTATTTACAGGAAT
>Ga0308157_10001817_pt1 | contig 39878 bp, 28 predicted proteins | sample PhyBR1_FD_201035 | JGI IMG/M metagenome (GOLD analysis project Ga0308157, IMG submission 201035) | Phyllosphere microbial communities from UC Gill Tract Community Farm, Albany, California, United States - DLSLB.R1 | ecosystem: Host-associated > Plants > Phyllosphere > Unclassified | place: USA... | reverse complement strand
ACAAAGCTTTTGCAGAGTTAGGCGAAGAGAAATGCATGTCTCATTTATTGAATTCTCCTGGGAATTTTACAGCTTCAAAATTAAAATGGGTTAAAGAAAACGAACCTGAGATTTACAATAAAGTACATAAATACATGCTTCCTGGAGATTTTATCGCCTACAAACTAACTGGCGAAATCACTACAACCAAAAACGGTTTGTCCGAAGGAATGCTGTGGGATTATAAAGAAAATAAAGTAGCTGATTGGCTTTTGGAATATTACGGAATTGATACAGCCAAGACTCCTAAAATTGTTGAAAATTTCACCAATCAAGGAGTTTTAAATGACAAAGGAGCCAAAGAATCAGGATTGCCAGTTGGAATTCCTGTGGTTTATAGAGCGGGAGACCAACCTAATAATGCGCTTTCTTTAAATGTTTTAAATCCGGGTGATGTTGCCGCTACAGGTGGAACTTCAGGAGTTTTTTATGCCGTAACAGACACCACACTTGGTAAAAGCACTCGTGTAAACAATTTTGTACACGTAAATTATGATGAATCAACTCCACGAATTGGAAAATTATTAAATATCAATGGAGCTGGAATCCAATACAGATGGTTGCGAAACAACATGGGCGATGAAACCTATGAATCGATGAATCATAAAGCGGCAAAAATTGACATTGGTTCAGAAGGTTTGGTTGTAATACCTTTTGGAAATGGAGCTGAACGTATGTTTAATAACAAAAACATTGGAACTCATTTCCTAAACCTGAATTTAAACATTCACAGTAATTCGCATTTGTTCAGAGCTGCTTTGGAAGGAATTGCCTTTTCATTTGTGTACGGAATGGAATGTCTAAAAGACGATAAAGCAACAATCGGAGTAATCCGCGCTGGAAATGATAATTTATTCCGCTCGGAAATATTCTCAAACACTGTCGCTACTTTAATCGGGCATGAAATAGAAATTTACAATACCACTGGAGCTGTTGGAGCTGCCAGAGCTGTAGGGTTGACAGATGGTGACTTTGAAAAATTTGGTTCGAATATTTCGAAAAATGATCATGTGATGACATTTTTACCTTTACAAAACAGCGAACCTTATCAGGCTGCATACCAAAAATGGAAACAAGAATTAGAACATATTATAAATAAATAAAATAGTAAAAAATGGCAATTATAGGCAACAAAGAATACTTTAAGGGTATTGGCGAAATTAAATTTGAGGGAAAAGAATCAGATAATCCGTTAGCATTTAAATATTACAATCCGGATCAGGTTGTGGCTGGAAAAACCATGCGTGACCACTTTAAATATGCGATTGCGTATTGGCATACTTTCTGCGGACAGGGAGGAGATCCTTTTGGACCAGGAACACAACATTTTGCTTGGGATCAGTCATCAGATCCTTACCAGGCTGCAAAGGACAAAGCAGATGCAGCTTTTGAATTTATCAGCAAAATGGGGTTTGACTATTTCTGTTTCCACGATTACGATTTGATTGCCGAAGGACCAACTTTTGCAGAATCAGAAAAACGTTTATCTTTTATCACAGATTATTTAAAAGAGAAAAAAGCGGCATCAGGAATTAAATTGCTTTGGGGAACAGCCAATGCTTTTTCAAATCCAAGATACATGAATGGTGCAGCTACCAATCCAGATTTTAATGTAGTAGCAAGAGCAGGAGGACAAGTAAAATTGGCTTTGGATGCAACTATCGCTTTAGGCGGAGAAAACTACGTATTTTGGGGAGGCCGCGAAGGTTATATGTCTTTGCTAAATACCGATATGGGACGTGAATTGGACCACATGGGACAATTTTTGATAAAAGCAAGAGACTACGCAAGAGCACAAGGTTTCAAAGGAAACTTTTTCATTGAGCCAAAACCGATGGAACCAATGAAACACCAATATGATTTTGATTCGGCTACGGCTATCGGATTCTTGCACAAATATGGTTTGGAGAAAGATTTCAAAATCAATATCGAGGTAAACCACGCAACTTTGGCACAACACACTTTCCAACACGAAATTGAGGTGGCTGCCAATGCAGGGATGTTAGGAAGTTTGGATGCGAACCGAGGCGATTACCAAAATGGCTGGGATACAGACCAATTCCCGAACAACATTCAGGAAACTACAGAAGCGATGTTGGTTTTCCTAAAAGCAGGTGGATTGCAAGGTGGTGGAATTAATTTTGATGCCAAAATCAGAAGAAATTCAACTGATATGGAAGACGTTTTCTTAGCACACATTGGTGGAGCAGATACTTTTGCAAGAGCTTTGATAACAGCTGATAAAATCATTACTTCTTCTCCATACAATAAATTGAGAACAGAAAGATACAGTTCATTCGATTCTGGAAATGGAAAAGCTTTCGAAGAAGGAAAACTAGGATTAACAGAATTATACAAAATCACTCAGGAAAATGGAGAACTTCAATTGCAGAGCGGAAAACAAGAATTGTTCGAGAACATCATCAATCAATACATCTAAAATTTTGCTAATTAGTTGTTTGTAAAATGATAATAGGGGTGGAGAACAATTTTTTTCAGCCCTATTATTTAAAGCAAATCGATTAATTATTCTAAAATATAACTTTTAATAACCAAAAACTAACCAAATGAAATTTTTTATTGACACGGCTAATTTAAATGACATTAAAGAAGCACAAGCCTTAGGTGTTTTGGATGGAGTAACTACAAATCCATCCTTAATGGCTAAGGAAGGAATATCAGGCAGACAAAATATTTTGAAACATTACGTTGACATTTGTAATATCGTCGATGGCGATGTTTCTGCCGAAGTTATTTCTACCAATTACGACGGAATGATTAGAGAAGGAGAAGAACTTGCGGCTCTGCATCCACAAATTGTGGTGAAACTACCAATGATCGCTGATGGAGTAAAAGCCTGCAAATATTTTTCGGACAAAGGAATCAGAACCAATGTGACTTTGGTTTTTTCAGCTGGACAAGCCATTTTGGCTGCCAAAGCTGGGGCAACTTACGTATCGCCTTTCTTAGGTAGATTAGATGATATTTCTACTGACGGAATGCATTTGATCTCTGAAATCCGTGAGATTTATGACAATTATGGATTCGAAACTCAAATTCTTTCGGCATCTATTAGACACACCATGCATGTTGTAAATTGTGCTAAAATCGGTTCAGACGTAATGACTGGTCCTTTATCAGCTATCAAAGGGTTGTTGAAACACCCACTAACAGATATTGGTTTGGCTCAATTTGTTGAGGACGCTAAAAAAATGAATTTGTAATTACAATTTTGGGGTATTTCAGACCATAAAGACGAACCCTAAACTTGTCGGCAAATGAATCTTCAAACGCTTTAGATGGTGACTATTGAAAATGGAGAAATCCCTTTCGATGTGAATTCAGGAATGAATTTGCATCAAAAGGGATTTTTTATCTATGATTCGGATTGAAAGTTAACTGGAAAAATTATTGTATTGTTTTGTAGTTTTTTTAATGATCTGAAATGTATGATTAAAATATATGTACGGAAAAGTCGGTAGACTTTTAATGACTTTACTTTTCTAAATAATGTTTATAAAAAACGTAAAGTCATGAGACTTTGCGGAGCTGGGAAGTATGAAGACTTTGTAGAGCCTGATTAATAATAAAAACTATTCCATTTCAAAAATGTGCAAAGTATTTGTCAAGTCAAGTACATATAACTTCTCATCATGCCAGATGACGTTGTCTTTATCTGTAGATATTGAAGCAGGCAAACTGATAAAACCGAATAACGAGAAATTATTTTTATTTAATATTGCAACTGTATTATTCAAGCCATAGAGAATTATTACATCTTCATAAGTCCAAAATGTATTTAAAGCATGAAAAATTTGTAATTCAGTCTCATCACTTTCAGAAAATATTTTTAATCTCAATGTATCTCCTGTTTTTGCATCAATTTCAAGTAATGAAAGTCCATCACTTTTGTATATTTTATCATCATATAATGAATAGGAACTAAATCTTCCGTTATAATCCTGAATCCATTTTTGTTTTCCTGTATTGATATCTAAACACAATAATTGTCCCCCTTGTAGTGGTACATAAAGTAAATCTTCAAATCCCATTAAGTCTCCATCAATTTCGTTAGGGACAATCTGTTCGCTATTTAAAGTTTTATTTGTTCCATATCTACTTATGTCATTTTTCCAAAGATTAGAAGTACTAAACGCATCAATTGTTTTTCTTTTAGCACGCAAAAAAATATTTTGGAAACAATAATCAGGAAAATCTAACAGTTGTTTTTTATTTAGGAAAATATCAAGTAGATAAAAATGTTTCATTCCATCTTTTTTAAAAGATAGTTTTAGAAAATTTTCAATATTTTGATTAAATGCATAAAAGTTATAGCCATTGGGTAAAATTTGTTGTGTTTTGACAAAATCAAAATAGAAAATTTCTTCATTATTCTTTAATTGATAAACAAAACCATTAATGAAACCACTGCAGTGATGTAATTGAGTCTTTAATATACATCTTGGTTTGTTTTCATGTAATATATAGCATCCCTCGGCTAATTCTCCCTCACAATTTATTGTATAAACAATTGTCTCATTTGTTAAAAATATTTCTTTAACATTTACTATTGTATTAATTTTTTTCATTCTATATTTTTAATAAAAATTTGATCAAACCAATCATTATTTTTTAACAATATTTGTGTTAATTCATTTTTATCCTCTATTGTCTCATCAAAATATTTTTCAAATTTTTGTAGTATATTTTTATTTTCAAACCATTTTTGTTTGCTCCATGCGTCTACAACTTTTTTTATTGAAGCTTCTTTATTTAGTCCCTCAACCAAACCAGGATTTAAAAATACTTTATAATCTTCAATTTTAGAAACAGTCATAAGAGAATTTCCACTTTGAGTCATAAAATTAGCCTCATCTAAACCTTTAAAAAAATTTATTCCTGCTTTAGTTTCTATCTCTATTTTTCTAACTCCTAAAATAATATGAATATCTGAAATACTTTTCCCTATTCCAAATGCTGAGGCTGGTATTTCACTTTCAAAGATAACTTCATCAGCTTTACTCAATATATTTTTATTTTCAAGTAATCGTTGTAATTGTAGATAAGAATGGCGCTGTGTATTACTCGCTGCATTTGTAAAACCCCGATAGCGTGGATTTGCAATCCGTCCCCGCCTACTATTTCGACTATCTAAAACAAATCCAATCTGACGACATCCAATTCATTTTCTAATTCAGCATAATTTCTGGCAGACTAAAGTAATAATCTTAGGGTAAAGTTACTATTTTGTCTTTTACAGGATTATTTTGAATGTAATTCACTTTCTGTTTAATGAACCAATTGGACTCAACAAGTTCGGCATGATAACTGTTTTACCAAATTTTATATTGCTGATTTCTCTTTAGATGCTCATAATACTTGTTTGAATAATTTTTTTTGAAGTGAATTTTCGAAGTCTCTTATAACATCGGATAATATAAACCCATTTGTTGCTTTGCATAATAAATGAATATCAGTTTCAAGATATTTACTTTGTGGGCACGGATTGCAAATCCGCGCTATCGTACGTAGAAATTTCGGCGCATCGGGGCTTTAGAAGTCTCCCAACTTTTACCGAAATGTTCTTTAGGAAATGTCAGCTTTTTAAGGATTATAAGGCGATAAAAAAATCGTCTCAATTTTTTAGTATTGAGACGATTCTTTAGCTTGATTGGAATCTTACTTTATAATAATTTTAAAATTACTGTCGATATTTTCTCCTTTAACATTTAAAATATAAGTTCCCGAGACATCCTTTGATGAGATGTTCAAAGAAAAAAGTCCATTTCCTGAAGATATAATTTTTTCCTGCAAAATTGTTTTGCCAGTTATATCAATTAAAGTCGCAACAGCAGATGAACCCGTATAGTCAGGAATATTTATAAAAATTTTATCTTTTACAGGATTTGGATATACAATAATATCGGTTTTGTTTTTATTGAATTTTTCGTTTCCTAAAGATGTTTCGGTATAGAATGCATTTACCTGAGTTGCGGTTAATGCGTAATTAAACATTTTAAGCTCGTCAAACGCCCCTTTATAAGGCGAAGATGTATTAGTGGTTGCTTTAAACTCCAATGCGCCGATATTTCCAATTACAAAATCACTTGCCTCGCCAATACCCGTAACTGCAGTTTCATCAAGTTCTGCTGAAAAGAGTCCATTGGTATATATTCTTATTTTATGGGCGGCAACATCTCTCATTATGATAACATTCACCCAGCTTCCTGTAAAAAATGGCGCAGCAGCTGTTGTCACTTCTCGCTTTGTTACATCATCATCAATGGCAAAACGCAAAAGACCCCCTTTTACCTCTACATCAAAGCGCTTACCTGTCGCGCTGGTAGTAGTATTTTTTGTTATAGAGCCTTTGCATAAAACATATATGCTCGTAGAAGATAAAGTTGGTAATAAAGCTGGATCAGCCTTCATCCAAAATGAAACCGTAAAAGAATTTTTATCAAACAATATTTGTTCTTGATTTGGAATACTTGCTAAATACATAGTGCTGGAAGATGAGGCTAAGTCTAAGGCATTATCTTTTTTTCCGGTAATTCTAACTGCTGGATTATCGAATGACGTGTCCAATACACCGTTGTTTCCATAACTTGAAAGGTCGATAATTTGACCACCATCGCCTGCGGCTTCTTTGAACGGCCAATGACCAACAAGTTCTGGTTTAAAAGTAGTGAAGTTCCAAACATCACCTGTTGAAATTCCTTTGTCATTAGAGGCATCAACTCTCCAATAGTATTTTGTCTCCTGACTTAAACCTGTTAGTTGATAAGAAGGACTGGCTGTATAAGCAACATCGGCTACTTTTGTCAATGAGGAAGCATCTGTTCCAAAATATACGGAATACGTTGTGGTGTTAGCACTTCCGCTCCATTTCAAAGTCAAATTGCCACTTGATAATTCTACATTGCTAATTCCTGTACTAGGATTTGGCGCTGAAACCTTAGCTGGTGCTGATGGAATTGGAGGTGTAGTTATCGAAGCAATTGTATTATACACAGACGATTCAGAGCTGTTTGTCGCTTTAACACGATAATAATATTGTGTATTTGGAATTAACCCCAAATCATTGTAACTAGTAACATTAGCTTCTAATGTGTTGATTATTGTAAAGTCCACGCCGTTGGTCGAACGTTCTAATACATAATTATCTTCATTAGTTGCATTGTCAGCCCAATTAATTGTTAGAGAACTTGCTGGTGGAATTTCGGTAGAAATTACATTCGTAAAAGTTATATCGGATGGAGGTATAATGAAATCTTTAGGGGCTTCGTTCATTAATCCGTTAATGTAAACTTCAATATTTAAATAGGGAGCATGCGAAGTACTTACAGCCAACGCATCGGCACTATTTTTATTTAATCCATTGGCGTCTTCCCAAGTATCAGGCATACCGTCATTATCCGTATCCAAAGGAGCAGGAGCGCCGTAAACATGACCCGCACCTCCATTGATAAAACCAAATTGTGTTGTTAAATCTGTTTGAACATATACATAAGTTGCTGTCGTACCTTTAGATTGTAAATCTGTGATCATTAAATTATCAACTTGGTCACGTCTTGGATAGGATGCTCCAACACTTTCAACTATTTTATTATAGGCATCCTCAGCACTCAAGGTTGTATTTTTCATTGGATAATCATAAGGTGTTGCCAAAATAGAAGCCGCATCATCTACCGGGAATCCCGATAAATCCTGAGGAACTAAATTACCATTTAACACACCATCTCGATTATTATCAAAATAATTACCAGGCCCATATAATGAAAAACCTGGATTTCCTCTGTTGAAAGGTGTGCTGATTGTTGTACTCGTATTTGGACCACCAATAAAATAATTATTAATAATGTTTACATCCGAACTTCCCACAGAATCACCGCCCATGATATAGGCATCTCCAGATTCGGCATGCCCATAAATGTTTCCGTAATTTCCCCAATTATAAACAACGTTGTTTACAAACTCATTGATACCTTTTATTTTATTATTACGGGTTTTGTTGCAGATGTATAAATTTCCAATTAAACTTATCTTTCCTCCATTTGAGGGTTGCATCAAACCTCCAGCGGAATGGTTATGACGGTGTAGTCCCTGGCCAAAAATACAGTTCTGAAGAGTGATATTATCTGGGCTTACGCCTTTCGTATCCCAATTAATTGAAAAAACTTCATCTGTCCCCCAAGAAAACGACATGTGATCAAGAATAATATTAGCACCACTGGCTATACCTGACGCGTCTTGTCCTTGGGTAGTATCTCCATAACGAATACGGATATATCGGGCTATCGTATTGCTTGAACCGGTAAAGGATACTTTTCCCAAAAGCACAATACCTTCTCCTGTTGCGGTTTGCCCTGCAATAGTTGTATTGGCTGCTACTGCAATTACAGAGTTCAATTTGATGATGCCTCCCACTCTAAATATTACAAATCTACCTGGTTTACTGACAGCATCCCGGAAAGAACCCGCTCCACTATCATTTAAATTAGTCACCAAATAAATTTCAGGATTTGGATAGCCTCTAGCTCCTGTCGTGTACTGACCAAAACCTGTAGCTTCAGGGAAAGCCAGTGTCTGAGCATTTAAATCTCCGAAAGAAATAATCACTGCACATAGCGCAAAAAAGAAAAATAAGGACTTAAATTTTAATGTATTGTTTTTCATAAAACATGTTGGTTATATGTTAGTTAGTCCGAATTTAATTATAAAAAAAATGTGATGTGTCCTGCCTTATCCTGCTTTAATTTTGATTATTTTTTTAAAAAAAATGACCATTTCATTGTTTTGATTCAATGAAATGGCCTTTTTGATTAATAATTGTCTCTTGACTTTTAAGGAAAATGTTTTTTAAGAATATCAGCGTAGTGTTATGTATAAAACATAAAGTAATAAAATGAAAAAAGCACCTCAATGAGGTGCTTTCCGCGGAGAAAGAGGGACTGCTTATAATACAATCACTTAAAATCAATTGCATTTCAATTATTGCAAATATACTAATAAACACGGTACTTGTAGCGTTTTTTAAAAAAAGGGTTTTATTTAATTGATTGCTTTAAAATGTAACTAATTGCATTTTATCGTACGATAATCGTACAACTTTTGTATATTTGTATTACTCAAATATTCAATTATGGCAGCAGTTAATTTTTTATACCGTTCAACAAAAGAAAAAGCAAATTTGCATTTGCGTTTATTGTATCGTTTCAATGAAAAGGATTTTGTTTTTGGGGCAAATACAAAATTTGAAACAACAAAAGACTATTGGAGCAAAGACCATAAAAGAAAGTCCAGAGATATACTTTTAACCAACGAACAAACCCGAGTTAACACAGAACTTAATAAAATTGAGAATCACGTTTTAAAGGCGTTCAATTCTATTAATCCGGAGGCTATTACAAAAGATTGGTTGCAAACTCAAATTGACAACTATTACAACCCTCCACAGGAAGCAAAAGCAATCCCGATCGAATTGACAAAGTACATTGATTTTTATATTGATTACCGTAAACACGAATCAAAACAAACCTCAATCCAAAAGTTTAAAGTTATTAAATCTAAAATTGAGGAAATGGAAGTTTTGAGAAAAGCACCGTTTTTGATTAAAGACGTAAACGACAATTTTAAGAATGAATTTGTAAAATTTTATAAGTCAAAAAACTATGCACAAAACACAATGCAAAGAGAATTGACTTTTATTAAAACTTTTTGCCGTCACGCTCGATTTTTAGGCCTTGAAACACACCCCCAATTAGATAGTTTACGTTTGGACAGTATGAAAGTCGAAAAGATTTATTTAACCTTTGACGAACTTAACGAACTTGAAAAAATCCAAAAGGAAAAATTAACCGATAGTTTAGACAATGCAAAAGATTGGTTAATAATTTCGTGCTATTGCGGGCAAAGAGTTTCTGACTTTATGCGATTTACTGCCGATATGATACGAATTGAAAACGGCAAAAAATTGATTGAGTTTACACAAGTTAAAACGGGTAAAATTATGACCGTGCCACTACACCCAAAAGTTATTGAGGTACTCGATAAAAGAGGCGGGGCGTTTCCTTATGCAATTTCAGACCAAAAATATAATGATTACATTAAAACAGTATGCGAGATTGCAGGGTTAACGCAAAAGATTGTAGGGAGCAAGCATTTAGAAACAGAACCCAAAAGCGGAATATTTCGCAAAGAAACAGGAATGTACAGAAAATGCGATTTAATTACTTCACATATTGGCCGCCGATCATTTGCGACTAATTTTTACGGTAAAATTCCAACTACTTATTTGATATATGTTACTGGCCATTCAACGGAAGTTATGTTTTTAAATTACATAGGAAAATCAAACAAAGATTTAGCTATTGAAATGACTAACTATTTTTAAAACAAGCTATTACATATATTTTGCAATAATCACACTCACAATATGAAAACTAACATCTTTCCACCACCTATATACAGATTAGATAAAATTGACCTTTACATTAAAGCTAAACTTGACGATTATTTAAGAGAGAGCAAAAAAATAAGTAAAGGATCTTTTGATAAAAATGTTTTTATTAAAATGTTTCTTGAGAATGAAATAGAACAATCAAAAATACTTTTGAATGAAGTAGGGCAAGTTAACCGCACCTCAGATAAAAATCCTTATTCTATGAGTTTTGACCGTTCCGGGTATGGATACCCAAAAGACCACGAATCGATACATTTAGAAAAGGAGTTTTTTAAATTTTATATAATTAAAATTGAGGAACTTTTAGAACGGTTATCAATTTACAAAAATGGACAAAAGCCCAAAATGGAAAAACCTATTGAACTTCTAAAAAATGAGAATGACAAAGTTTTTAAAAATGATGCTGGGTTTACGATATTTACAAAAATGTTTGAAATTTATAAAGATGATAAAAATGCACTCGCAAATTTTAGTTTTTTATTTTATGCAATGGAAAAGGATTTTTTAGTTTGCACACAAACTGAATTTCGGGAGTTTTTGAGGGATGAGAAATATAATATTGAAATCGATAAAATTGACAGCCGACAAAGCGGAAAGACCAATAAAACGAAATTGTACAATTCAATAAAAGAGAGGTATCAATCAAACACAATAAAAGCACAATAAAGGCACGAAAGCGTGCCGTTAAAACATTGTAAATCATTGCAATTTTGCCCTATCAATATTAAATGATAGCGCATTATGACAGAATCAATCTTACTTCAAAATCTAAGTACCGAACAATTAAAAGTACTTATGGGTGACGTCTTCAAACCTCTTTTGGAAGACTTCAAAAAGGAGCTTGCTACTCAATCCGAAAATGATGACCTCCTAACGAGGGAACAGGTTTTGGAACTTCTAAAAATTAACGCCTCGACTTTATGGCATTGGCAAAACAAAGGACGTATAACCGTCTATAAGTTTGCAAATAAATGTTACTATAAACGCAGCGAGTTAATGCCTACACCTTTAAAAAAATAGCTGCATGGATACTGAGAATATACCATACAGCTCAAAGGATTTACCCGACAAAAGTAGCAAATTTTCAACATTTGACAATGCAAAATCCACAATTCCAAATGGTTCACTAACCTTAAAACAAATTTACCTCTTAATTATTGCTATTACTTATAAAAAGTTAATCAATGAGTTACGGGCAGAGACAGACGACATAAAACAAAAAGTATTGAAAGCTAAATTAAGGGCTTTTTGCGTTGGGGGCTTGTTTTCAGTTAGAAACGTAAAAGGATTAAGTGTTTACGCTGGTTTTGTTCACGCAGACCTTGACAAGCTAACACCCGCCCAAATGATCGCCTTTGATGCAATATTGAGAAACTCGCCTTTTATTGCTTTGTTTTTTGTTTCTCCAAGTGGAAAAGGTTTTAAAATATTTGCACGGGTTAATACACCAGCCGAACAGCATTTACAGGCTTGGACACAGTTTAATAAATACATTGCCGATTTGTTAGGATTTGCAACAGACCCAAACCCGAAATCAATTGCAAGTCTTTGTTTTCTTGCTCACGATCCGAACGCCTTTTACAATGAGGATAGCGAAGTATTTGAAGTCAAAGAAATCATTGAAGCAGAGAAACGGCCAAAGGAAAACATTGAAAAGTATTTTGAATTAAAACCCGACACGGTTGACCGTACTGATAGGTACCTATTAAAAGCAGCTGAAAATAAGATAAATAATTTTAATCCTGACAAAGACAGACATTGTCAAATTGCAACTACTAAAAGTGTTTATGGCCTATTAAAGCAATATCCGCAAAACACGGTTGCAGATGAGGTACACGAAATGTTTAAGGCTGCAATGAGTACCCATTTATATGGAAGTCCAGCAGAGGCAAAAGCCCAAAACGCTTATAAATCACTTGTAACCGCTCGAGAGCAAGCCGAACCCGTAAAAAGCGAAGCTCTTGAAAAACTGTTACATATTGAGGCGACTGTTTTAAACAGGGATTACAGGGTTAAATTCAAAATATATGTAAATGAGGAAATACCCCCGCCACAAATTGCCTGGAGTATGTTTGATGTTTTTGGACAAGAGGCAATTTTAGGAACGTTGGGGAATTTTAGCCTAATAACAGGGAAAGCAAAAGCCAAAAAGAGTTTTTTAATAAGCATAGCCGTTGCAATTGCATTAGTTAAGGACTTTGTACACGGACGGTTTAAAAGCAGTTTACCAGCCAGCCAAAGCGAAGTATTGTATTTCGATACCGAACAATCAAAATATCACGTTCAAGTTGCTGTAAAGCGTATTTGCTCGCAAATTAACATAGACGAGCCGAGTAATCTAAACGCTTTTCATTTAAGAAGCCTTACACCAGCCGAGAGGTTGCAGTTTATCGAAGCTGAGATATACTCAAACGATAATATTGGTTTTGTAGTGATTGACGGTATTAAAGACCTCGTTACTTCAATAAATGACGAAGCAGAGGCTTCAATGATAGCCTCAAAGCTCTTAAAATGGACAGAGGAAAGAAATATACATATCGTTACTGTTTTGCATCAAAATAAGGGCGATAATAATGCGCGGGGGCATATTGGTACAGAATTAATAAATAAGGCTGAAACAGTCCTTTCTGTAACAGTTTTGGAACACGATAAAGAAATTTCGATAGTAGAACCGCAGCAATGCAGAAATAGAGAGCCTGAGAGCTTCGCTTTTAGAATTGACGAAAATGGATTGCCTTTTATACTTTCTGACTTTGAAACGGCAAAACCGAAAAAAGATAGTCCTGCAAATGTTTACGCCTTAGAAGATGAAAAGCTTTATGAGGTCATTAAAGCAGCTTTTTGCAACGATAAAGAAATTAAGTACGCTGAATTAGTCCGCAGGGTAAAGATTGCCTACAGCAACCGTATGAGTCTTACAATTGGGGATAATAAAGCCCGTGATTTAATCTCACTTTGCAAGGGTAACGGATTTATCCAGCAGAAAGCGGAAAGAGAGCCTTATGTTTTATTATCTCCTGCGGAGTTTGACCTATTGAGTTAGACTGATGTGTTAAGTTAACCCCTTTATATAAGGGGTTACTTAACCTAACACATGCAATTAAGCGTTAATTAACATACGTTAACGTATTAACGCACCTTGATAATCAATCATTTAGCAAATTTACAAAAGCAGTGCAAAAACTCAAAAAACGAAAAGACGTGTTAACGCATCTAAAACATTAATATTCAACAATTTAACATTAAAACCATTTTTTATGAAAACAGAACAAAAACAAAAATTAATAGAGGAACTAATTCCTTATTTAAACTCGCTTCAATCAAATGAGATTGCCACCAATGGCAAAAAGTACAATATCGTTGCAGAGGCAAAAAGACCTATAACCTTTCAGGATTTAGTCGCTTTGAGCGACGTAGAACTCGAAGCCCTCCAGCAGCTTATGTATAAGGCGAAAGCAGCCAAAAAAACACTTGACCGTGATAAGGAGTATGAGGGGCAACGCTTCAATGATTACACTTTAACCCACGAGAGCAACAAACAATTTACAATCAAATAATTTTAAAAACAGTATTATGAAAAACAATAAAATCTTACTAAGTGAAAATTCTGAAGTTTATAATGACCTAATTGCCTATGAAAATTTGAAAAGCCAAAACGGTACGACCCTGTTAACGATGCTGGACAAGATGGGCTTAACTTTTGAGCGGGTCGAGGATTGGAATGACGTAATCGAAGCCGTTACAAAGGATTACCCAAAAGCCAATTTGCATTTTAATTTGAATGCGAATGGAATTTATGAGCAGTACCAAGAGGCTGAAGCGTTCTTTTTGCAAAATAGAAGCGTGATGAGTTTTACAATCCTATCGGATAACGAAATTGAGGCTATTAAGGAAAGCAGCAGGATTTATGCAGATACCCCCGCACAAATTGAGGCGCACGGGCTATTTCAAAACGTCGTAGATAGTTTAACGAGGCTTAAGGAGATGGGGGTTAGAATTGAAGCCGATGAGCTTTACCAAGTAAGTAGGGTTTTTGCTGGTGGAGATAGACACACACCTCTTCAGATTGATAAGAAAAATTTAGCTACAACGCTAATGAAACTAAATTAGTTAAAATTTAGAGTTATGAACACGACAGGAAAAAAACACGGTGGGAGGGTGAAGGGGTCAAAGAACCTCTTAACTAAGTCCAGTAAGCAGATAGTGCAACATATAATCGAAAATGAATTAGAAGCCTTGCCGGGGCTATTGGCTAATCTAACAGCAGCCGAGAGGGTAACAGCCCTTATAAAAATGCTGCCTTTCGTCTTACCAAAACAGAACGAAATTAGTATTGATACACCAGTACACCAGTTCCAGCCTATCGCATTGACAATAGTACAGGAAGAACCTTTAAAAATTGGAGAAAATGGCTAAATTGAAAATTACCACACTTGACCAGCTGGAAAAGTTGGTTTTGGATCCAAAAATAAATAAAAAAGATAAATTTAATGTGTTTACAAGAGCCTTAGAAAACTATCCGATTATGTTTATAAAAATTATAGCCGATGAAAGCGAAGTCCTTAACGGAATAGAAGACAACGAAAACACGTTAATACCAAAAATGATAGCTATAATTTCAGAAATAAAGAAAAATCCTACATCAAAACACTTCGCAGGAATGACCGTAATAATGAGCGATAGCCAAAATGTTAAACCTCCCGATATTGATTATAGAAATTGAAAACAAACCGTTCAGAAATGAGCGGTTTTTTTATGCTGGAAAAAGTGTAAAACCCGCACCCAAAACAAAACTTTTCATTTGTTGAAAACGTCATCTTTCAGGGTACTTTTTAGCCACAATACAAAAATCGTACAAATTAAGAAATAAAAAAACCGTAACAGCTTGTTTATTAGCTTGTTACGGTTTGTTTGTGCGGAGAAAGAGGGATTCGAACCCCCGGACCTGTTACAGTCAACAGTTTTCAAGACTGCCGCATTCGACCGCTCTGCCATTTCTCCAGTATGTTGCTATCATTTCCTGATTGCGAGTGCAAATATAAGAACCTTTTTTAAATCTGCAAGCGTATTTTTAGAAAAATTGCAGCTATTTTTCCAAAGGATTTTTAATTGTTTCATTTGCTTATATTTAGAAACAAATAAAAAATTAAAAAAAATATTAATAGCGTACGTAATCAGTAATTTCTAATCCATATCCAATCATACCAACTCTTTTTCCTTGTTCTGTATTTGATACCAAACGGATTTTTGAAATATCGATATCATGCAATATCTGAGCTCCAATTCCGTAATCTTTAGTGTCAATAACAATTTTTGGAGCTTTCATCGTTCCTTCAGATTGTAGTGCTTTCAATTCAGATATACGATTTAGCAAATTGACCGCTGTCATATCCTGATTGATAAAAATTACAGCCCCTTTACCATTATCGTTAATGATCTTGAACATGTCATCCAGCTGTTGATCTACATTATTAGTCAGCGTTCCTAATAAATCATTATTAACCTGAGAAGAGTGAATACGAGTTAATATAGCCTCACCAAGATTCCATGTTCCTTTTGTTAAAGCAATATGAATTTGTTTGTTGGTCGTTTGTTCATAAGCTCTTAATCGAAAAGTACCAAAACGAGTTTCGATATCAAAATCTTCTTTTTTTACAATCAGGCTATCATGTTGCATTCTGTAAGCAACCAAATCTTCAATTGAAACTAATTTTATATTGAATTTTTTAGCAACTTCGGCCAATTGTGGTAAACGGGCCATTGTTCCGTCCTCATTAAGGATTTCGCAAATAACACCAGCCGATTTAAATCCTGCTAACCTGGCAAAATCAATTGCTGCTTCAGTATGTCCGGTTCTTCTTAAAACACCACCTTGTTTGGCAACTAATGGGAAAATATGTCCAGGACGTGCTAAATCATGCGGTTTAGTATTTGGATCGACCAATGATAAAACGGTTTTAGCTCTATCAGCAGCTGATATTCCGGTAGTAACTCCATGCCCTTTTAAATCAACAGAAACAGTAAATGCAGTTTCCATGTGATCGGTATTATTGCTTACCATTGCTCGTAAATCTAGTTCTTTACAACGGCTTTCAGTTAATGGGGCACATATTAAACCACGACCATGAGTGGCCATAAAGTTGATCATATCTGGGGTCACTTTATCGGCTGCAGCCAAAAAATCTCCTTCATTTTCGCGATCTTCATCATCAACTACTATGATTACTTTGCCTTGGCGGATATCTTCAATGGCTTCTTCTATAGTGTTGAGTTGTATTTTTGTGGCAGACATTTATTCTTTATTTTGAGATGGAATTATTTTTTGAAATATTTTTTGAAAAGCTTTTTGGACAGGTGTAATTATTACGTCCATATTGATTAAACCAATATCATTAGTTGCACGATACGTTAATAATAGAGCTAATGGAGTTAAAATAATAGAAGACATCCAGGCACCGAAGAAAGGATCCATCCCGTCTTCTTGTGAAATTCTTTTTCCAAAAGTATTGATAAAGTGAAACGATATAAATATCAATACAGCAAAAACTATCGGTAGCCCAATACCTCCTTTTCGAATAATAGCACCCAATGGAGCGCCAATAAAAAACATCAGAAAACAGGCGTACACAATAACAAATTTGTCATACAATGATAATAGATGACTGTTGATGTTTTTCTTTTTGTTGTCTAATTCAGTTTTGGTTGCATCGATATTATACAAAGTGCTCTGAATACTGCTACTCGCGGCATTGAGAATCGTACTTTTTTCTTTGTTGTTATAAACGGATAATAAGTCTTTTAATAAAGGCTTTTTCTTGGTTGGACCTGGAGTATGATTTTCGGTTAAAGCCGCTAATCTGGTTACAGAATTTTCAGAAAATGAGATAATATCTGCATTTCTGTTTTTTTTCAGTGAATCCAAAGTGTATTTTAAATCATTAACATTTAACATGTTATTGGTGTTGGAAACCGATTCATCTTTAGTGTCCACTTTGTTCAATTGAGATAAATCTATATTGATGCGATACTTTTTAAAAGAACTTTTTGCAAATGGTAATTTGTCTCTGTCTTGATAGTTTTTTGGAACGATATCTTGATAATAGTTACCGTCGTTCAAAATTAATTGCAGTAAATTTGTGTTTTCGTTACTTACCAATTCTCCGTTGGTAGCACGAATAACAGTTTTGCTACCATCACCATTTACTGATTTTTGATGAATAGTAATTCCCGTCAAGTGGTTTCCATTTTCTCCGGATTTTTTATTAACCTTGATATTATAAGTACCAACATCGCTAAATTGCCCCTCAGTAATTGCCAAAGCGGGTTTAGCCTGAGCAATGTTTTTTCTGAAATTGATAAACTTAAATTCAGCATACGGAATCACATTATTGGCAAACAAAAAGGCGATAAAACTCAATATTGTAATGGCAATTGTCAAACTTCGCATTGCTCTTTGCAACGATATACCCGAAGATTTCATTGCGGCAAACTCATAGTGTTCGGATAAATTTCCAAAAGACATGATCGAAGCCAATAATATAGAAAGCGGTAATACAAGTGGTACAATTCTAGGCATCGAAAAAGCCAGGAATTTTACAACCATCATAAAATCCAAATCTTTTCCCGCCAATTCGGCAATAAATAACCAGACTGTTTGTAAAATGAACACGAAAAAAAGGATAACAAATACCGTGGCAAATGTTCCTAGAAATGTTTTTAATAAATATTTGTCTAAAATCTTCACCTAATAATTAGTCTAATTTATTGATAGTGTAATTGGGATATTTACTAGCGACAAAGGTAAATTGATTTTTCGGCAATGCCTGATTTGTTTTAAAAGAATTAACGGTCAACGTAGTTTTAGTTCCTTTTTTGGCAATTTCAATTACGTTGTAAATGTTATTCGTTTTAGAATCAATGCCTACTAAAATCTCTTTTCTTTGATCTTTGGCATTAGTCGGAACTAATTTTATGTACTGAATTTTTTTACCACCTACATTCTGAACAATATCCATCGAAAAGTTATATCCTTTATTAAAAAAAGTCAACATCTTTGAAGGTGTAATAGCCGAATCATCTTTTTCATTTACTGTCGAAACAGTAATCTCCTCATCTTCCGGAACAATCGTATAGGTTTTTTTACCATCAAAAATCTTTGTAATACCCATGAAATTCAACACATATTGATTTCCTTTCATCACCACCGATCCTTTGCTGTCCTGATTAATATTCTCTTTCGCATTGTTCAACGAATATTTAAAATCAATCGAAATGTTGTTGTAGCTTTTTACTTTGGCAGTAACTTTATCTAGTAAATCTTTAGCTTTTTTATCTTGTGCTTGTGTGGAAAACCCAATAAAAACGGCCATTACAAAGCCTAAAATCGTTTTCATTCCTATTTTATTTTGTAGTATCATTATTTTCTGTGTTTAGTTGTATGCTTATTGTTTTAATTATCTTTAGTTATTATTTGGGCGTGACCCCGTTGAGCAAAGGGGCTTACCAATAGAAACGCTTACAAAACCCCTTTACTCAACGAGGTCGGGCCTCCCGATAGCTATCGGGGCGCTACTTCGGTAGCCAGCTTCTATCACTCACGCGGGTTTCAAATCGATTTTCAGTTGATATAAGAACTTTTCTTTTATAAACTAATCAATCCTAAGACTCATTATTAAAAAACTGATCCAGCGCTGCAAGATCTGATATGTTTACTGATCTCGCTTTACTTCCTTCAAAAGGCCCTACGATTCCAGCAGCTTCCAATTGATCGATTAATCGGCCGGCTCTGTTATAACCTAGTTTTAACTTTCGTTGCAATAATGATGCCGATCCTTGCTGTGCATTGACAATTACTTCGGCAGCTTCTCTAAACAAAGTATCTCTTTCCGAAATATCCATTTCTAGGCTCGGGCCACCATCTTCTCCAATAAATTCAGGAAGTAAATAAGCGGTTGCATACGCTTTTTGAGAACCAACAAAATCTACAATCTTTTCAACTTCCGGCGTATCAACAAAGGCACATTGTACCCTTACCACATCATTTCCATTAGAATAAAGTAAATCTCCACGACCAATTAATTGATCTGCACCTTGCGTGTCAAGAATAGTCCGCGAGTCGATTTTTGATGATACTCTAAAAGCAATTCTCGCAGGGAAATTGGCTTTGATTAAACCTGTAATTACGTTTACCGATGGTCTTTGCGTGGCAATAATTAAGTGAATACCAATCGCTCTGGCTAATTGTGCTAATCGCGCAATAGGCATTTCAACTTCTTTACCGGCAGTCATAATTAAATCGGCAAACTCATCGACAACCAATACGATATAAGGCAAAAAGCGATGTCCATTTTCAGGATTTAGTTTTCTGGATTTGAATTTTTCGTTGTATTCTTTTATATTTCGAACCATTGCATCTTTCAGAAGATTGTAACGATTGTCCATTTCGACACAAAGTGAATTCAAAGTATTAACAACTTTGGCGTTATCGGTAATAATAGCATCGTCAGTATCTGGAAGTTTAGCCAAATAATGTCTTTCTATTTTATTAAAAAGCGTCAGCTCGACTTTTTTAGGATCGACCATGACAAATTTAATTTCGGCTGGATGTTTTTTGTAAAGTAACGAAGTGATTACCGCATTCAATCCAACAGATTTTCCTTGTCCGGTAGCACCTGCCATCAACAAGTGAGGCATTTTGGCCAAATCGACTACAAATGTTTCATTCGAAATTGTTTTTCCCAAAGCAATTGGAAGTTCCATTTCTGCTTCTTGGAATTTGGCTGAACCAATCACACTTTTCATCGAAACCATTGTAGGATTCTTGTTCGGAACCTCAATACCAATCGTTCCTTTTCCAGGAATTGGAGCAATGATACGAATCCCTAATGCAGAAAGAGACAAAGCGATATCGTCTTCTAAACTCTTAATTTTTGAAATACGAATTCCCGCTTCTGGCACAATTTCATACAACGTTACCGAAGGACCAACCGTTGCTTTGATTTGCGCGATTTCGATTTTGTAATTGCGAAGCGTTTCAACAATTTTATTTTTATTTTCTTCTAATTCTTCCTGATTGATCGTAATTCCACCGGTTGAATATTCTTTTAATAAATCAATGGTTGGGTATTTATAATTGGATAAATCCAAAGTTGGGTCAAATAATCCAAAATCGGCAACAAGGCGAGAAGCTAAGTTGTCTTCAATAATATCTTCTTCAACAGCTTTTTCAATCACAAAAGCTTCTTCTTTTATAGGTTCTGCTTTTGGCAAAATATCCATTGGAAGAGGCTTAAGCATCGGCTCCAAATTAATTTCTGAAGAGCTTGAAATCGTTGGTTTTAAAGCTTCTTTATTAATTTCAAATTGTGACCCAGTCGTTTTTAAATGAATTTCGTCTAATTCCTCATCTGATTCGTCGTCTATTTCTTCTGGTTCCTCTACGGCAAATTCTTCCAGGTTATAACTAGGATCATTTGATGATACAACTGGTCGAATTGTGATATCTTCATTTATTTCCTTTTTGGTTTTTTCAAAAAAGGATTGCACTTTTTCTGGTGAAACCTGTATTTTGAAAATTAAATAAATAATCAAGTTAAACGCAAGAACTAATAATGTTCCAGTTTTACCTAGGTAATCCTGCATGTATATATTAAGTTCATACCCAATAGTTCCGCCTAATTCTGGAACTGAAGTGGCAAAAAATCCAAATAAAATCGAGATGACTATAATGGCAAACAAGTCCCAAAACCAGGTGCCTTTTAATTTTTTGATCGAAAGATCCAAAACTAAATACATTCCAGTGATGAAAAATAAGCGTACAAATAGGAAGGAGGCAACTCCAAAACCGCGGTAAATGAATAAATCCGCCAGATAAGCGCCAAATTTACCAAGCCAGTTCTGAACTACTTCTTTACGATCGGTCAATTCATAAACAGCACTTTGGTCTATTTGTCCGTAGATGAAAAAGGAAACAAATGCAACCAATAATGCTACTGAAAACAAAACCAGCAGGGAACCCAAAACAATTCTGTTTTGTTTGGATAATTCCCATGGTTTTATATTTTTAGACTCCGATTCATTCTTTTTATCTAAAGTATCTTTTTTAGTGGATTTTGCCATTCTTGAATTTACTTGTTCTTATAAAAATTTTGGGATATAAATGATAAGACCAATTGCGATCGCTGTTAATGCTGCAAAAAATACGGCACCAGCTGCAATATCTTTGATAAAGCCAATTCGTTCGTGATAATTTGGGTGAATAAAATCAGCAATTTTTTCTACTGCTGTATTTAGTCCTTCAATGCTCATTACCATACCAATTGCCATGGTTTGAACAAGCCACTCGGTAGAAGAAATATGGAAATAAAAACCGGCAATGGTCATGATGATTCCAATTGAAAATTGGACCATAACGCTATGCTCAGTTGTAATTAATTTTAAAGCACCTTGATAAGCATATTTAACGCTTTTCAATCGGCCGGTAAGTAATGTATTGTCTTTTTGAAATTCCATGTTAATTTTTAAAGGGCAGCTAAAGCAGCTTCGTAATTAGGTTCGTGAGCAATTTCTGCTACTTGTTCTGTGTGAGTTACAACTCCGTTTTCATCAACAACGATGATTGCGCGGGAGTGTAATCCTTTTAATGGTCCGTCAACAAATTCTAAACCATTGTTTTTTCCAAAAGTTCCTTCCGCAAAGTCAGATAAGGTGATAGCATTTGCAATTCCTTCTGCTCCACAAAAACGTTTTTGTGCAAATGGCAAATCTCTTGAAATACACAAAACAATCGTGTTTGCTAAATTACTAGCGCTTTCGTTGAATTTTCTAACAGAGGTAGCACAAGTTCCTGTGTCTATACTAGGGAAAATATTCAAAACTAATTTTTTGCCTGCAAATGTGCTTAAATCTGCAATTGATAAATCGTTTTGAACTAGTTTAAAATCAGCTAGTTTTGATCCTACTTTTGGTAGTTCACCTGAAGTGTGCACTGGATTTCCTCCTAATGTTATAGTTGCCATATTATTTGTTTTTTTGTGAGGTTCAAAAGTAAGGATTAATATTTGAATCTAAAAGTATTTGTGAATTGGGAAATGTTGTTTAGGGTTAAGGAATTTATCGTTTCAAAATTGGCTCTTCTGAAACTGTTGGCCCGCGAGAGGGATAGAAGCTAACTACCGAAGTAGTGCGGATGAGCCCGACAGCATCCTGATAAAAGGGCGTATAGGCGCAAAGTAAGTTTGGCCCTTTTGTCAGGATGGTGTCTCGCCCTAATTTAAATTAAAAAATCCTCAGCTGAAATATTCATTGAGGATTTTTGGATTAATAGTTTGTGGTATTCAATTGTGTGTTCGTTCTTGAACGGGATTAAAAAGTGAAATTAATTCTACTATGTTTTTGATGTTGAGTTTGCTGTAAATTTTGTTTTTATGTGTGCTAACCGTTGTGATGCAGATGTCAAGTTTATTGGAAATTTCGAGGTTTCCATCGCCTTTTACTAACAATTCGCAAATTTCAATTTCTCTTTTGGATAGTTTATCGATTGGGTTTAAAGCTTGCTTCTTCATCGATGCATTGATGATTGTATTTATGATATCTGGTGTAAAATAACTTCCGGTTTTCAGGACGGTATCTACGGTTAAGACAATTTTTTCTTTGTCGCTAAGTTTGTTCAGATAGCCGTTGGCTCCAGCCATAATGTACTGATAGGCGTGGGTAGCTTCGTCATAAACAGAGAAAATTAAAATTTTTACTTCGGGATGCAATTGCCGTATCTCGCTTATCATTTCTTTGTTTTTTCCGCCGGGAATATTAATGTCGAGTATAATAAGTTCTACATCATGTTTTTTTAAAAAACTGATGGTTTCGGGAAAATTTTCGGTAGTGTATAGTTTTACACGTTCTATGCTTTCTTCTAGAATAATAGAAATACCTGTTCGCACTACCAAGTGATCATCTACAATAAGGATTTTTCTTTGCATAAATTTTAGATTTGGGATTTAATAATTTATTTCTATAGTCACAGTTGTTCCTGCATTTTCTTTGCTGGAAAAACTAATATTTCCTTTTAAAACAATTAGTAATTCTAATACAAAATGGAGTCCTATTCCAAAATTGTTTAGGATTAACTTTTCGGATTCTTTACTTTGAAAAAGATCAATGTAATAATCTATCAAATGTTGCTGCATTCCGGTTCCAGTGTCTTTTATCCAAAATACGAATTTGTCTTCATCTGATTTGGCTCCAATTTCAATTTCGCCATTTGTTGTATTCTTAATGGCATTGTCTAATAAATTATGGACAATGATGGATATAAGGCGGTAATTGAATTGTGATATTATATGCTTGCTGACATTATTATGTAAGTTTGTATTGTTATTGTGAGCGATTTCGGTAAATAATTCAATTTTTGTCTGCACCAAATCATAAAAGGGATAGTCTACTTTTTCCAGAACTTTTTCTTCAATATAAATATCTGAATATTCAATTAATACTTTGGTGAAATCATAAAGTTGTGTAGACGACTTTAGTATCGAGCTGGCGTATTTGTGCAAACGGTCATTGTTTGATTTTTTTGTTTCTTGGCATAAATAATTACCGATTAGGACAATATATTTCAAAGGACTTTTTATGTCGTGGCTTATGGTTCCAATTATTTTTTTTTGTTGTGTGATCTCGCGTGATAAATCAATTTTGGTGTTTTCTAAATCTTGAATTATTGTCTGTAAATGCTGGTTTGAATCCTTAAGCTCCAGTTTAGAGTACAATAGTTTTTTGATCATTGTAATATAATACCAGCTTACACAACCAAAGATTACTAAAACAAAAAAGATATTGGTATAGATAAGGTAGTTTTTTATTTCACGGTTTCCTGCGCCTAAAGTATTGGAGAAATTTTGTTCATTTATTGTGAGTTTATCACTTACGTCGCTTAACTTGTTCAGGAATAGATTTCGAGACGCTACAGTTAAATTACCGTTTTTAATTTCTTTATCAATTTCATTACCAATAGCATCAATTTTAGAAATTAGCATATCTCCTTTTTCCCATTCTCCAATAGCTTTCTGAAAAAAGGGAACCGACTTAAAATTTTTAAAAACCCAAATTAGGTCATTCAAATCTTTTTCGTGATTTCTTCCTGCTCTAAAACCTTTTTTTATAACGGTATCATCTTTATTACTCATCAAAGCAATACGTGCGGAACCATCACCTTTGGGAACGCTCAATTCGGTTTGATATAATTGCCATTGTAATGGATCCTCAGTATAAAGATAGGTTATAAGATGACGTACTGCATCTTTTTGTCCTTTCGAATAATGTGATTCTCCATTGACATAAGCTCTACTGCCAGACAATATTTTAATTGTAAAACAATTGATAAATATTAAGGCAGAACAAGAAAGAAACGTTATTACAAGCAGTATTATAATGTTCGTTTTTTTTAAATATTTAAAAATATTAATTCTCCTCATTTAGGTTAAGTTTTAAATAATGACTACGATTGGGACAAGTCATTCAATTTTTAAATTTTGATACTTCATAATAATTTAAATAGTTAGTTTAAACGACTATGGAAAAAATGTAGGAATTTGTTCGTTCCCAACTAGAATTTTTTCTTGTTTGCGATAGTTTTAATTCTGTATGTAAATCAGTTTTTCTTTATTGCGAAATCGATTGAGTTTTGTAATTATCCTTTAATTTTATCTTCGGTAAAGCAATATAATAATTTTCAGCCTATTTTCTTTGCGATATCTTCATTTTTAAAGTATTGGTATTTCTTTTATAAAAAAAATAGAAAAAGGTCAATAAAAACGCTGATTTTAAGATTATTAGTACATAAGATGAATAAAAATAACATATACAAATTGGTTCAAATCTATTTATTAACCTAAATAAAATTGAAATTCTAATTCAAAACGCCTCAATTGTTTGATAACTAAAGCAGAGTGCAAGTATAACACTACTCTGATTACGATATTAAGTGGTTTAATTTTCTAAAAATCAAATTTTTTAAAGCATAAACAATTCATCATTACACTTAGAATTTTATCGAAATACTAAGGAACCTATATTAAAATTTTGTGAAACCAGATTTAATATAATATACATGAATAAAACTACTCAAGACAATGCATTAGAGTATTTCACATTCAAAAAGTTTGTGTTTTTGGTCGTAATGCTTCTTTTTTCAAAATCATTATTAGCCAACGGATTTTCGGACAATCCCGTGAATGGTAGTATTCCATGTAATTCGGTAAGTCCTATTCCAATGGTGGCAGGAGTTTTTGATAATTTAACGGTAACTTCTAATACTACTGGCGGATGCGTTTTGGGGATTTGCGGAATAGTAAATGAGCCAAATTTGATTGATGCGAATCTTTCCAATTTTTCAACGGCTTTTACCGCCATAGGTCTTGGGGTTACTCATAGTATTAAAGTAACAGATGGTAATGATACGTATGCAGCAGGTACATTTGCAGGATACAGAATCGCGCCAAACGGCGGATTATCAGTCGATTTATTAAATAATATTTCTATAAAAACATATTTGGGTGGTGTTTTGAAAGAAACAATGACAGGAATTTCTTTGGCAAGTATAAATTTGGCTGCAAATCCTGGAAATTATATAGTAGGTTTCAATACCACTCAATCCTTTGATGCGATTGAAATTTCTATCAGTAGTTTGGTTGGGGCAGTTACGTCTACGAATGTTTTTTATCCTGTTGTAACCACTTATTGTGCTGGACCTAATTTAGGTTGCAATACGCCAACAGCTATGAATTATCCTGTTTATCCAACTACGATAGATAATTCTCATACAGGTGTTTCCGGTATTAGTGTTGGAAGTGTTACGAATACTGAAAATGTATTATCAGCAAATACAACTGATTATGGCAGTATTAATTTTTTATTGAATGTTGCTGGTTCAGGAAGTATATCTGTAAAAGATCAAGTTACGGATTATCCAGCAGGGACTTACGCTGGTTTTGATATTGAAAATGTGAATTTGGTTAATGTTTCAGCGTTGGGGAATTTTACCGTAAGAACGTTTTTAAACGGAGTTTTAAGAGAACAATTTTCAGGAAATAATTTATTAGTAAATGGAAATTTGTTAAGCTCTGGAGGTCGTAATAAAGTTGGTTTTGTAACCGCTATGACTTTTGATGAAGTGCAAATAAGTGTCAATCAATTAGTAGGCGTTAACCTTGGAGAAACGAGAGTTTATAATGCTTCGTTTGAAAATTTTTGCGATGGTCCGGCTTTAACATGCAACACTCCAACCAAAATGACTGCTCCTGCTTATCCAGTTTTTGTAAATGGAGCTAACACAGGAATCAATGGTTTAGTTTGTGCATTGTGTTCAGTTAAAGATGTTGATAATTTAATTGATGCTAATGCTACTAATTTTGCAACAATTGATTTGACAGCAACTGTTGGAACCAGCGGAAGTATTGCTGTAAAAAATCAGCTTACCGATTATACAGCAGGGAATTTTGCCGGATTCGATATCGAAAGCCCGGGTTTATTAAGTGTTGATGCTTTGAATGCTGTAACAGTATCGACTTATTTGAATGGTACTCTTCGTGAATTTAAATCGGGAACTGGAGCTTTGGTTTCCGTTGGAACTGATTTATTGGTAGCAACTGGCAGAAAAACAATTGGTTTTACGACAACCTTATCTTTCGATGAAGTTAAAATTACGTTGAATAATACAGTTGCTGTTGGTTTAGGAGCCACTAAAATATACAATTCTATAGTTCAAAAATTCTGTGATCCAGTAGTTGTATGTAACCAAACGTATGCGTGGACAAATCCTAATTTTCCAGTTGTAATTGATAGTGACAAATCTGGGATTAATGGTGTGGCTTGTGTGGCTTGTGCGGTAAATAATAGCGGTAATGTGCTAACAGCCAGTATTTCAGATTTTGCTAATATAACATTAGTTGCCGGAGTTTTAGCAACGGGTTCTGTAGCTGTAGCAGATCAGTTATTTACTTATCCTAAGGGAACATTTGCAGGTTTTACAATCAAAGATTTAAATAATTTGATAGAAGTTGATTTATTTCAAGCTTTAACTATCAGTACATATAATAATGGGATTTTACAAGAAGCCAGGACAGCGGAACAATTAATTGGGTTATCTTTAATTGTTCCCATATTGGGGGATAGTCCTGGCTTTTATAATGTTGGTTTCAAGACCACATTGCCATTTGATGAAATCAGAATTACAGTAGGTTCATTAGCTAGTGTAATTAATAATATTAATGTTTATGGTGCTTTTGTGAATACCAAAGACAGTACTAGTGGGGGAGGTTCTGGTACTTTGGATTGCATCAGCACAAATTTAAGTGTAGTCAAAACAGCCAATAATGCTACTCCGGCAGTAGGATCAAATGTGACTTTTACAATTGTTGCAAATAATGCCGGACCAAGTGATGCTACTGGAGTTGTTGTCAATGATATTCTGCCTTCCGGTTATACTTTTGTAAGTGCTGCGGCCACTGCCGGAACTTATGATAATGTTACCGGAAAATGGACAATTGGAAACGTAGCAGCAAATACCAACCAGACTTTGACTATTACCGCAACAGTAAATCTTACGGGAAATTATGCAAATACTGCAGCGATAACAGGTAATGATCCTGATCCAGATCTTACCAATAATACTTCTACATCAACACCTATACCACATAACGCAATTGTAGCTAATGATGACACAGCTACAGCAATTGATGGAGTCAGTGGAGGAACTGCTTATACCAATGTATTGATTAATGATACTTTGAACGGCCAGTTGGTAACAACTTCAGATGTAATTGTGTCTTTTGTTTCATCTACCAATTCAAATATTACACTTTCAGGAGTAAATGTTATTGTCGCGCCAGGAACTCCTGCGGGAATTTATTCTTTAGTATATCAAATATGTGAAGTTTCCAATCCTGCTAATTGCGATACGGCTACGGTTTTTTTAACAGTTGTAGATGCAACAGTACCAAGTATAAGCATTACTAAAGATGGTACTTATATGGATAATAACGGAAATGGTATTGCCGACTTAGAAGACACCATTATTTATAATTTTATAGTTGCCAATACTGGAAACGTAGCCTTAAGCAATGTAACAGTAACCGACACCAACGCCACAGTAAGCGGAGGGCCTTTAGCAACATTAGCAGTTGGAGTTTCGGATAGTACAACTTTTAGCGCAAGCCATACCATTACTCAGGCGGATATCAATGCTGGAATAGTTTATAATTTGGCGACAGTAACAGGAATTGACTTGAATGGTAACCCAATTACAGCCACTTCAACCGATCCAACACCATGTACTACTTGTCCAACCGATCCGGATTGTCTTACTTGTACCATTACCACCTTGACGCAAACTCCAAAAATGACCATTACCAAAGACGGGAGCTATGTGGATAACAACGGTAATGGCGTTACCGATTTGGGCGATACAATCGTTTATACTTTTGTAGTTACCAATACAGGAAACGTAGCTTTAAGTAATGTAACAGTAACTGACACCAACGCTACAGTAAGCGGAGGACCTGTAGCAACATTAGCAGTTGGAGCTTCGGATGCTACTACTTTTAGCGCGAGCCATACCATTACTCAGGCTGATATCAATGCGGGAATAGTGTATAACTTGGCAACAGTGACAGGGACTGACTTGAACGGTAATCCGATAACGGCTACATCAACCGATCCGACACCATGCACTACTTGTCCAATCGATCCAGATTGTCCGACTTGTACCATCACCACCTTGGCCCAAACTCCTAGAATGACTATTACCAAAGACGGTTCTTATGTGGATAACAACGGCAATGGCATTACCGATTTAGGAGATACTATTGTTTATGCTTTTGTGGTGACCAATACTGGAAACGTCGCCTTAAGCAATGTAACAGTAACCGATACTAATGCCTCAGTAAGCGGAGGACCTTTAGCAACATTGGCAGTTGGAGCTTCGGATAGTACAACTTTTAGTGCAAGTCATACTATTACTCAGGCAGATATCAATGCGGGAATAGTTTATAATTTAGCCACAGTGACAGGCAATGATTTGAATGGTAACCCAATTACAGCCACTTCAACCGATCCAACACCATGTACTACTTGTCCAATCGATCCAGATTGTCTTACATGTACCATTACTACCTTGACCCAAACTCCAAAAATGACTATTACCAAAGATGGAAGTTATGTGGATAACAACGGCAATGGCATTACCGATTTGGGCGATACTATTGTTTATACTTTTGTGGTTGCCAATACTGGAAACGTAGCCTTAAGCAATGTAATAATAACCGATACTAATGCCTCAGTAAGCGGAGGACCTTTAGCAACATTAGCAGTTGGAGCTTCGGATGCTACTACTTTTAGCGCCAGCCATACCATTACTCAGGCGGATATCAATGCGGGAATAGTGTATAATTTAGCCACAGTGACAGGAACTGACTTGAGCGGTAACCCAATTACAGCCACTTCAACCGATCCAACACCATGTACTACTTGTCCAACCGATCCGAATTGTCTTACTTGTACAATTACGACTTTGACCCAAACTCCAAGAATGACTATTACCAAAGACGGTTCTTATGTGGATAACAATGGAAATGGGGTAACCGATTTGGGAGATACCATCGTTTATACTTTTGTGGTGACCAATACAGGGAACGTAGCCTTAAGCAATGTAACAGTAACCGACATCAATGCCACAGTAAGCGGAGGACCTTTAGCAACATTAGCGGTTGGAGCTTCGGATGCTACTACTTTTAGTGCCAGCCATACCATTGCTCAGGCTGATATCAATGCGGGAATAGTGTATAATTTAGCCACAGTGACAGGAACTGACTTGAGCGGTAATCCGATAACGGCTACATCAACCGATCCAACACCATGTACTACTTGTCCAATTGATTCAACTTGTCCGACTTGTACCATTACTACCTTGACCCAAACTCCAAGAATGACCATTACCAAAGACGGAAGCTATGTGGATAACAATGGCAATGGCATCACCGATTTGGGAGATACTATCGTTTATGCTTTTGTTGTAACTAATACAGGAAACGTACCTTTAAGTAATGTAACAATAACCGACACCAACGCCACAGTAAGCGGAGGGCCTTTGGCAACATTAGCAGTTGGAGCTTCGGATGCTACTACTTTTAGCGCAAGCCATATCATTACTCAAGCTGATATTAATGCTGGAATCGTTTATAACTTGGCAACAGTGACAGGAACTGACTTGAGCGGCAATCCAATTACAGCTACATCAACCGATCCAACACCATGTACTACTTGTCCAATTGATTCAGATTGTCCGACTTGTACCATTACGACTTTGACACAATCACCTCGATTGGAAGTAATAAAAACATCAACAACCGTGAGTTACAGTAAAGTTGGAGATGTAATTAATTATACAATATCTATTAAAAATACTGGTAACGAAACTTTGCATCAAATACTTGTAAAAGATCCGCTTACAGGATTAGAAACTGTTATAGCTATTTTAGAACCAAATGGTAGCTCCGATTTTTTACAAAGTTATACTGTAATTCAAAGTGATTTGGATAAAGGTTCAGTTACTAATATAGCTACAGCTAATGGTTTAACAATAAATAACAGTCCTATTAGTGCAACAGATGATGAAATAGTTAATAAAGCAACCACTACAGTTGATACAATTAATGCTATTGATGATGTTGCAGGTCCAATAGACGGCATTAATGGAGCAACAAATATTATTAATGTGCTCAAAAATGACACTTTAAATACCGATGCTGTAAACCCTGCCGATATTACTTTGACTCTGGTAACAGCAGATCCTACTGGCTTTATGACTATGAATCCAAATGGTTCTATAGATTTAAAAGACGGAACACCAGCCGGAACCTATACTTTGGCATATCAAATTTGTGAAAATGCAAATGCTCAAAATTGTGATACTGCCACAGTAACCGTAAATGTTATTTGCAACAATACTACTAAAATAGCAGGTGTGGTATTTAATGTCGGAACAAAAACACCTATAGCAAATGTGCCTGTAACTTTAATTCCGCAAGGAACTACTACTGGGCCAATTCTTATCAGAATTACTGATGCAAAAGGACATTATAATTTCACAGGGATGGTTGCTGGTTCTTATTTAGTACAAATTCAAGATGCTAATTTAAATAGTGTTCATCAATTGTATCCTGTAGATTCTAGTTTGTTTTTTACAACTTTAGAAACTTGTAAATATCAAACACATGATTTTGGATATGACAAATCAGATTTGCCTGTCCTAGGAGATTTTGTATGGTATGATTTAAATGGCAATGGCGTTCAAGATGAATGGTATGATGCCAACAATGATAACTTAGTTACCAAAAATATACCTGATGCAAACGGGTCTTTTGATTACAGCAAATGGGAATGGATGGACCTTAACGGCGATGGAAGTTACAAAGGTCCTTCAAATGTTGGAGAATTAAATGCCGCTGGTTTTGGTAATGCCAAATCTGCTAACATATTTGTAACAGGTCCAAACAATTATTCACGTACGGTTATTATTGGTGTCGAAGGGTATTGGAGAAACAGACCAACTGCTGGGGTTAATGGAACATACAAAGCTGAATTAAAAATGGACAGCAACCTCGATGCACAGTCATCAGCAATGGGAGCAACAGGATTGGTGAAAATTCTTCCTAGCACAAACAAAAATATAAGTTCAACAAAAACTGGTAAAGCTTCAAGCTTCGAAGTGTGTGGTGTTACAAGTCAAAATCCGCAATCCGCAACAATATCTGCTACAGGTCAAGTTCATTTAGATTTGGATTTTGGTATCAATTGTAAAATGTTTGCCGACATCCAAGCTAACAATGATACATACAATGTGACTCAATGTTCTATCAGTAATGAAGTTAGAAATGCACTAAGCAATGACTTGTTGAATGGAAAAACGGCCAATGTTACTGATTTCAAATTTAAATTACTTACCAATTTACCTCAAGACATTGGGATCGATAGTAATGGAAATGTATCCTTTACCAATGGTGTTGCTGCTGGCGAATATTCGTTTGACTACCAAGTTTGTGAAGCAGCAAACCCAACAAATTGTGCTACAGCCACAATCAAAATAAACGTTGCTGGAAGTGATCCTGTAACCATTACGAGTGCGACATGTAATGCCGATTCTGCTCCTATTGACTTGACTAAATTCTTACCTGCAGGTATTGCTACAAATGGAAACTGGATTGATATTGATAGTTCTGGTGGATTAGAAGGAAGTATTTTAAATGCTGCTGGAATTCCTGTCAGCAATTACAAATACGAATATAAAATTGCAGATAATTGTCCAAGTAGCATAATATTGACGATGAATGTCAATGATGATTGTAAGCTATCAGCTTGCGAATCATTGGTCGTACACAATGTTGTGACTCGAAATAATGATGGCAAAAATGATTATTTTGATATTGAAAACATTAGCAGTTCTTGTTATTATGATAACTCTGTTGCTATTTTTAATCGTTGGGGAGTTAAAGTTTTTGATGTTGCCAATTATGATAACGTAACACGTGTGTTTACTGGCTTGTCGGAAGGCAGAAGTACCATTAACCAATCGGCTGAATTACCTGATGGAACTTATTATTATGTTCTAAAATATAAAAATTCAGATGGTAATCCTATAATCAAAAATGGTTATTTGTATTTATCAAGATAATTTTTGATTAAATAGTTTTCTTCCTTCTATTCATTTAAATCCCCACATAATGAGAGCAAAATTTATAATATTCGCTTTGGTGCTAGTGAGTTCTACGCTTTATTCACAGCAAGATGCTCAATATACAAACTACATGTATAATACTAACAACATTAATCCTGCCTATGCCGGCTCGCGAGGAGTGACAAGCGTTTTCGGGTTATACAGAACCCAATGGGTGGGTATGGATGGTGCACCGGTAACCAGTTCTTTTTCGGTCAATGCTCCTTTTGATTATAATTTGGGCGGCGGATTATCTTTTGTAAACGATCGCATTGGTCCAACCGTATCCAATACTATTTCGGCTGATGTTTCCTATACAATTCATACATCTGAAACCTATCAATTAGCATTTGGTATAAAAGCGAGCGGTAATTTATTCAACTTGGACGCGACAAAATTAAATCCAAAAAATCAGGATGATCCCTCGTTACAGAATTTAGACAATCAGTTTACGCCTAATGTGGGGGCAGGTGTTTATTTCTATTCTGATAAATTATATATAGGATTATCGGCTCCAAGTATCTTTACCACAACCCGATATAGCGATGACGATATTGCTATTTACGAAGAAAGGGTAACGGCATATTTTATTGGTGGTTATGTTTTTGATTTAAATCGAAATTTAAAATTCAAACCAACATTTGTAAGCAAATTGGTCAAAGGAGCTCCTGCACAATTGGACGTATCTGCAAACTTTTTATTTAATGACAAATTTACTATTGGTGCGGCTTGGCGTTGGGATGCAGCAGCTAGTATTATGGCTGGTTTTCAAATAAGCGATGGTTTGATGATTGGTTATTCTTATGATTTAGAAACAACTGAGTTGAATAATTATAATTCGGGATCTCACGAAATATTCCTGCGATTCGAATTTATTAAGCATCTTGAACGAGTATTATCTCCTAGGTTTTTCTAAATAGCGGCGCCATGAAAAAATATATTTATTTAATAATGATATGCATGATTTCAAAAAACGTGCATTCACAAACTTTAAGCGAAGCTTCGGCTGACAAGGATTATAATCAATATGCTTATGTCGATGCGATAAAAACCTATGAGCGAATCTTTTCGAAAGGATACGTATCACAAGATATTTTACAAAAATTAGGCGATTCCTATTATTTTAAAGCAGATTTGGAAAACTCCGCAAAATGGTATGGTGAACTTTTCAAATTCACTAAAGACTTGACTCCAGAATATTATTTCCGCTATGCACAATCATTAAAAGCAATTAAAGATTATAAAAAAGCTGATGAGATGATGGCCAGATTCAGTGAGATGAGTGGTGGCGAGCAAAGAGCAAAATTAGTCAAGGATCAAAAGGATTATTTGGCTCAGATTAAAAAGAATTCAGGACATTATACCATTAAAAATGGAGGAATAATCAATTCTAAATATTCTGATTACGGAGGAGCATTTTATAAAAATAAATTAATTTTTGTTTCAGCCAGAGATACCAGTGGATCGAAAGGAAAGAAAAGTTCCTGGACAGGAGAAGGTTATACCAATTTATATGGCGCAGATATTGGAATTGATGGTGTGATGTCAGATCCGGAAAGATTTGGCGACGATTTGAATACAATATATCATGAGTCAACATCTGTTTTTACTAAGGATGGCAAAACAATTTATTTTACAAGAAATAATTATATAGATGGCAAAAAAAAGAAAGACAAAAGTGGATCTATTTTAGTAAAAATATACAAAGCAACATTTGATGGTAGTAAATGGGGAAATGTTACGGAATTGCCTTTTAATAGTAATGAATACAGTACTGCTCATCCAGCTTTAAGCCTTGATGAAAAAGAATTGTACTTTTCATCTAATATGCCGGGAACATTGGGGCAATCAGATTTATTTAAAGTAACAATCAATTCTGATGGTAGTTTCGGGAAACCCACAAATCTAGGCAATACAATAAATACCGAGGGTAGAGAAACGTTCCCTACAATATCCTCTGATAATAATTTATATTTTGCCTCAGATGGTCATCCAGGACTTGGCGGGCTGGATGTTTTTGTTTCTAAAATTGAAAAAGACGGCAGTTTTACAAAGGTTCAAAATGTGGGCGAACCTGTAAATAGTTCCTTTGATGATTTTGCTTTTTTAATTGATGATAAAACAAAGCTCGGCTATGTTACTTCCAATAGAGATGGAGGATATGGCGGAGACGATATTTACCTTTTGGAAGAAATTACAAAAAAGCTGTGCAATCAATCATTAGCTGTAATTGTAACCGATAAAGAAACAGGTTTACCAATAGAAGGAGCAAAAGTGACTTTGTATGATGCTAATTATAAAATGCTCCAAGAAGCGATCTCGGATAAGGATGGAAAGTTTGATTTTGGAACAGTGCCCTGCGGTTCGAGATTATACCTCAAAACAGAAAAAGAGGAATATTTTACACAAGAAACTCCAACTGTTATACCGGGAAGATCAGGAAAAACGGTAGTCGATGTTCAACTTGAAAAACAAATTAAAAAAGTTAAAGTTGATGATGATTTAGCGAAAACATTTGGCATAAAAATCATTTATTTTGATTTGAATAAATCTAACATACGTCCTGATGCTGCAGTGGAATTGGCTAAAATTCTAGATGTTTTAGAGCAGTATCCTACTATGGAATTAAAAATAGGTTCTCACACAGATTCCCGTCAAACGGCTCAATACAACCAAGTGTTATCTGATAGAAGGGCAAATTCCACTATGAAATGGTTGATTTCAAAAGGAGTAAATCCAAAACGATTGACAGCCAAAGGATATGGGAAATCTAAATTGGTAAATAACTGTGCTGATGGAGTGCAATGCACCGAAGACCAACATCAGGAAAATAGAAGAAGCGAATTTGTTATTTCTAAATTATAGTAACAAAGCATTAATTTGAAAGGTTTATTAAAAACAAAAAACGCACTCTGTAGGTAGTGCGTTTGAATTGTATGTATTCAAGATAGTATACAATTGTCTATTCAAGCTAATTTTTTATTTATCGATTGAGCCTAAAACTCTTTTCATGAAAGCGTTTAATGCTTCTTTCTTGTCAGTTCCTTGTTGGGTCATTTTATGAACTTCAAGAGCACCGTACATATTGGAGATTAATTCTCCAATTACGTCTAGTTCTTCGTCTTTCAATGAAGGAATTTCAGTCAACGCCTCCAATACTTCGATAGTTTCGATAAGGTAATCTTGATCGTTTTCTTCGATGAACTGGGTCAAGTGTTTTATTACAGGTAATTTCATATTAGTAAAGTAAGGCTAGTAATTAGAGGAAAGGGAATCTTATATATGGTGTATTAAGAACTAACCTCTAGTACTATTATATTATTTCTTGAACCAATTCAATTAAAACTTCTTGTTTATTGGTTTGCGTTTCGTTTACCAATTTTCCATTTACGAAAGTGGCAAATGTTGGTAAGTTGCTTACGTTCGCCAGTTTTCTTGATTCAGGATTGTTTTCAGCATCTACCAAAACAAAAGTGATATCTTCATTTTCTGAAGCCAATTTTTTAAATTTTGGTTTCATGATTCTACAATTTCCACACCATGAAGCAGAAAATTGAACTACCACTTTTTCATTCTGAGCCACTAAGGTTCCTAATGTATCCTCGTTTAATTCTAATAACATTTTTATGAGTTTTATATGTTTCTATTTTTATAAGCTCTAAGTTGCTGAGCCTGAATTTTCAATTAGTTAATTATCTAATTGATTAATTTCATACTCTTAGCAACTTAGTGGCTTAAAAAAAAACAAATTAATTTAAACTTAAATACTCAGCAGTACTTTTTCTGTCAGCAGTCATTGCCTCTTTTCCAGCTTCCCAGTTTGCAGGACAAACTTCACCTTTTACTTGAATGTGAGTATAAGCATCAACCATACGTAAGTACTCGTTTACGTTACGACCTAATGGCATATCGTTTACACTTTCGTGGAAAATTTTTCCAGTTTCATCTATCAAATAAGTAGCTCTGTAAGGAACATAAGAACCTTCAACGATTACTGAATCAGTTTCTTCACTGTATTCTGTAGATTCTACGTCAAGAATTCCAAGGATGTTTGATAAGTTACGGTTTGTATCAGCAAGGATTGGGTAAGTTACACCTTCGATTCCACCGTTGTTTTTTGGAGTGTTTAACCAAGCAAAGTGAACTTCGTTAGTATCACAAGACGCTCCAATTACAATTGTATTTCTTTTTTCAAATTCTGGCAAAGCAGCTTGAAAAGCGTGTAATTCAGTTGGACATACAAAAGTGAAATCTTTTGGATACCAAAACAAAAGTACTTTTTTGTTGTTTTTTGTAGCTTCTTCAAAAATATTGATTTTCAAATTATCTCCCATTTCTGAGATAGCATCTACTGCAATACTTGGGAATTTTTTACCTACTAATGACATATTTTATTTGTTTTAATTATTATTTTTTTTGATGTCGCAAAAGTAGGGTAAGTAAGAAGATGTTTTTGATAATTTTTAATTATTATTTTCTATTCACTAATAATATTTGATTATAATATAAGCTAAACTCCTGTGAGTAAAATAGGTAGGCTTCCTTTTCCTTTTTTATCCGCAGCCAATTGTTCTGCCGCGCTTTGTTGAAATTCCACAAAGTCCTGATACATTTCTACAATTCCTACTGCTTTTTCTAAATTTGGTATGAGTTGTAAAGCATAAGGATTACCAAAAACATATAAAATGCATTTTTTGGTTTGAAATAATTCGCCTAAAAAATCTAAAACAGCATCTTCCAAATCAAATTTATTGAGCGGTTTTGCTTTGGGAACATAAAGAGCAATAAGTATAGTGTCGAATATTGAGATATCTTGTTTTACATTAGTATTGACTAGGTCTTCTGAATTTTCAATTTCATATTCAGGAGAAGGTAAAACTGTACCCAAAGCTTCAAAAAACGGATTTTCTATAGTTTTATAAATGCTCAATTTAGCAAAACGTTCTCTGTTTTTAGCATCAAAAAGGAGTATTGAATTGTTTTTGTCTCTAATATCAGTGATGCAATAATCAGCAATTTTTCGATTTAATTCTGATGTGACTTTAAAATCAAAATCAGCCACAACAGTTTTGTTTTCATCAAATAAACCAGCTTTCTGCTTGCATTTCATAATGCGGTTTAGACTTGCTTCAATACGTTCTGGACTTGCATTCTTTAAAATTGCTTCAATTCCTTCTGGAACATTTTCCGCAAAACACAGTACATCGTTTCCAGCGTTGAAAGCTTCCCATTCCAATTGTCCTTTGGTTTCATATAATTTGGAAACGCTATGCATATTCAAAGCATCAGAAATCACCAAACCATCATAGCCCAAACGCTCACGCAAAAGAGTTTCTATAATATTTTTGGATAAAGTCGCCGATGTTTCTTTTCCGTCATTCAAAGCAGGAACTGCCAAATGACCAATCATGATAGAATCGACTTGGTTTTGGATTCCTTTTATAAATGGAACCAATTCGTTCTCTAATAATTGTTCCAGATTCTCTTCCAATACAGGCAATCCGAGATGAGAATCTACGCTGGTATTTCCATGTCCAGGAAAATGTTTTAGACAACCTAAAATGCCTACATCAGACATTCCTTTTAAATATTCTAATGCAAATTGAGCGACCTTTTCTTTATTAGAGCCAAAAGAGCGATAGCCTATTACAGGATTATTTGGGTTGTTATTAATGTCTGCCAATGGCGCCAAATTATAATGAATCCCTGCCGATTTTAAGTCTAATCCAATTTGTTTTCCAACTTCATAAACCAAATCTATTTTTCTCTCAGGCAAAGCACCAAGCGTAATTGCATATGGATATTGTGGCGTTTTTTCGACACGCATTGCCAATCCCCATTCAGCATCAATGCTCATTAATAGGGGAGTTGAAGCACATTTTTGATAACGTACAATCAAATCTTTCAAACGTTGATAACTATCATCGTTAAATTCTACTTTTTTCTTGCCCTCATAGTTGGTCGCTGCGCTAGCTCTGCTATGAAAAAAAGTCAAACCGCCGATGTTGTATTCTTTTATTAAACGTTCTGCTTCCTGAATGTTTTCCTCGGTGTCGTTAATAAAAACGGCTGGAAAAAAAAATTGCCCGATTTTTTGTTCTAGTGTCATTGTATGTAATTATTATGACTGTTCACTTTAAGATAAATTTAAAAAAAAAATGATACGCAGATGGTAAGATTTAGCAGATTCGAATAGTGAAAATATTATCTTAATCTGTGGCTAATTTAATTCTTCCGTTTTCTTTCCATAATCTTTTGGAAAGACTAAAAAGCGAGATAAAATTAAACCTGGAATAGTTGCTAAAAACACCCAAATAAAGAAATTTCCATATCCTAAATACTGTTGAATGTAACCACTCAACATTCCTGGTAGCATCATTCCTAAAGCCATAAATCCTGTTGCAATTGCATAATGAGAAGTTTTAGACTCTCCTTCGGCAACATAAATTAAGTACATCATGAAAGCTGCGAATCCAAATCCATAACCAAACTGTTCCAGAATAACAACTACATAAACATAATAAATCGATGCCGGATGAAAATGGGATAACAATACAAAACCAATGATAGGCAAATGCATCGCTAAAATCATTGGCAACATCCATTTGGTCA
>Ga0308157_10001816_pt1 | contig 39923 bp, 51 predicted proteins | sample PhyBR1_FD_201035 | JGI IMG/M metagenome (GOLD analysis project Ga0308157, IMG submission 201035) | Phyllosphere microbial communities from UC Gill Tract Community Farm, Albany, California, United States - DLSLB.R1 | ecosystem: Host-associated > Plants > Phyllosphere > Unclassified | place: USA... | reverse complement strand
TGTCACGGCGCAACGCCCGGTCGATCTTCATCATGTGTTTTCGCTTCGTGACTGCGGGATCCTTCACGGTCACCCACGGGTTGCCTCCCAGGTAGCGCACTTTGATTAACCAGTCGAAGGCGCTGCGTAGGATAACGACCGCCAGTCGTTGCGACTGTGGCTTCATGGGCTTTTCGTCGAACGGCCGCCAGCGCTCAGTGTTTCTGGGCGCACGAGGGCCGCAAAACCGAGGATCAGGAACCGCCAAGAACGTTCGATAGGCCAAGCAGTCCTCCGCTAGCATTGAAGAAAGAGGCTTGCGGGCAACCAGCGCGCACCAAAGGAGCAGGCGCTCGAGCTCCTTGCGGTAGGAGCGCTGAGTCTCTGGGGAGTCGTCATAGCGAGCCAGAAAGGTGTCGACGGCTTCTAGGTCATCGCGGGCGGCGATGAAGCAGAACGCGGGCGCGCGATTGATGCCGTCTACGCCAGTCAGGTACGGGGGCAGCTGGAAGGTGCCCAGCGGCGCGATCGGGTTTGGTGCGCGCGGGTCTAGGACTGGGCGCACTGAGGACACGGCGTGTGCCGGCGCTCGCAACTGATGTGCATCGATCTGCCCAAGATGCTCTGGCCACTTGCTCAACCATCGCACTATCGCGTCTGCGCGACGAGCACCGATCCGCGGCAAGGCGCGCCACCAGCCGACGCCGCGGCGTTCGATGCGATTAACCAGCTCGCCGATCGTCGTAATGCCTTCTTCCCGTAGCAGCCTTGAAATCGTCGACCGGAACCACTGCCCAAGACGGTGGTCGCGATGCGGTCCTGGGTTGGTCACTTCGGCTGCCTGCACCAGGATGCCCAGCTGGGCGGTCGAGATATTGCGGGTCAAACGTGCTGTCTGCAAGGTCTTCGCAAACTCAGGGTTTCGCTCGATCGAGCGCTCGACGATGTGGTCGCGCATCCGCTTTAGATGGCGTTCCAATCCATTTTCGACCTCGGGGCTATCGGACGCGTAATACAGGTCGGCAATACGTGCAACCGGGATTCCGCTGCAGTAGGCGCGCAATGCGGCGTAGTCGGTGCGGTTGTAGTCAATGTCGGGAAGCGCGATTTTGCTGTGCTGTGCCATTTGAATCTTGGTATGTAGGTTGTGAAGTTACGTCCGTCTGGCCAGCAGCGCCGTCTGGTCGCAAATCATGTTTGGTCCTTTGGTCAGTGCATGCGGACGCTGCGGGCCTGTTGCCAGCAGCATTATTGTTTCACGCAGTTTTTCCTCATAGTTATCAGTTACTTGCGCAAAGTGGACGTAACCCGCAACTGTTTCACGTGAAATTTAAGATCAAAAACGCTTACGTGATTATAACAATAATCACGTAAGGGAAGCGCCTGGGTGCTACGAGTAAATGCGCAATGTGCGTCTTTCTGGATCTGCATATGCCCCGGTGCCCGACCTAATATTCAGGATCCGACACGGCCTCGTCGCTGTCGGAGGCACAGTCACGCCGCTCAACCAGCGAACCGCGTCCGCCGATTCGCCAAGCCCTGCCTTGTGATCTCGAGTGGAAGCCCGTCGCAGGACGTCGTCGCTATCGAATACGTAACTTACCCGCACATGCCGCGTCAGACGGAGTCAGGTTCTGCCTACGTCAGGCTAACCTCGAAACGGTTACTCGTCATAGCGGCGTCAGCTCAAGTAGGCAGATGGTTTGCCTTGATTTCTGCAATTTGCTGAACCCGTTCGCGGTGCCATGCATGGTGTTGCGCCAATGAGCTGGCCGATGCGTCATCGGTGTCCTTCGGGCGCCTTGCCGGTAAAAACAAAGTCGTTGGTACGCCGGCTTCACCATCACACAAAGCCCAGTGCGTTGTAGCGAACGGAGTTTCGATCGCCGTGCTCCAACACATTGACTCACGAGTTTCCTCGGCCGCGCGGTTGATCGCGTCGTAACTAGCCAGGCAGACGCTAGCAAAGATGTGCGACAGCATCCAGGCTTTTTGATCGTCCTCCCAGGCGTCGGGATAAGGCGGAGGTCTAGCATGTAGCCATCCAAGAATGCCGAAATATGGCGTTTGCCGTCGGGTTTGCAGATATCGTGGAGAGCCGCACCCTTCCCAAAGCATGCGCCACCGGATATAGGTTCCAGCTTCCGCGCAAAAGCTTGTGGTCCTCTCACGCCGCATGTCCCACCATAAATGTCGGCAGGCAGATCGCACGCACTCGCGGTGGTTGCGTAGCGCTCTCCAGTGCCGGCGCCGAAGCGCACGATACACCTGTATGGCAACGGTCAATTCGGCCTCTCCTCCAAACGAGGACGCTGCATCGTTACCCAACTTGAAGTGTTCAGACATTTGTTCGTACGGACGGCGGCCGCAACCACATTTCGCTACGATCAGTCCAACTTCTGCCAGATGTCCGCTGTTTACGGTCCGCAACGCCGCGACCACTAGCTCGACGAAGGCACGAAAGGCGCCGGTCTCTCCTGGTTCGGCACAAGGAAGAGTTAGCGTATCCGGACAAGAGAATGCAGGCTGACGCTCGATTCTCTCCGAGAGGTCTCGATGAACCGGTTCATTCGCTCGATATAAATGACCGATCCGTCCGGCAGTGCTGGAAGTTTGGACCGCGCTACCTTCAGATGCGATCCCATCTCGGCCTGGCAATTGGGGCAGCAAAACGGCTTATCGAAGATCGCTGGTGCGAAAGTGTACGGGATTGTTTCTTCACAGCCCAAGCAGGTTTTTCGTAGGAGGACGTTGTGAAGTGGGCATCGGGTAATCAAGTCCATCTGCAATCCCGGCAAATGCATCCCGTAGGCCAAGCACTCTTCGCACCACTTGAGGTGTGCGGCGGATGCGAGCGGGTTGGTAAAGCGTCGGTCTAGAAACGCTCCCTCTACTGTGTTCATATCGGTGCCAAATGCCTGTGCCATGGCGGCAAGATCGAAATTCTCGCTGTCGCGCAAATCAAAGTGCATTGTTCGTAGAAGCTTGGTACGTTTCCCGCGCTCGCGTGAGGCGAAGAGCTCGGCCAGTTCACGTGCAGTCAGCGCATTTAGGAACGCGAACTTCATTAGCAGACCATATGCAGAGTCGTGGACTGTCGCCCAGCCGCGGTGCCAGCACCATTCGGGAGGATTTCGAGGTGATGTGTCCTCGTAGATCTTCATCACGACCGCCAATCCGGTAGCGGCAAACCCAGGCGGATCTCCTCGCATGCGAGGACATAGTTCGATTCTAGGACGGCTTCGTCCCAGATGGCTGGCGAGAAGCCAAAACCATCCGAATCACGCGTGGAATGTTCAGACAGCGCATGCTCGACGGCCCTAGCAAAATAGGCCATCGGGATCTCAATGCGCTCTCCCAGGTTAGCTGCCTTATGTGCGCGTTCGAATGCCTTCCATAGGGCGTGAGCGTATGTACTCAGGCGCATCCCTGCGGCGAAGGCCCGCGGATAGAAAAACCGTGTAAAGGTCCACGCGCTCTCCGGTGGATAGCATGACGCATCGTAGGCGGCCAGACACGTCGCCACGTCTTCGGCAGATACGATGCCGCCAAAGCGAATTTCCGTAACCATGAATCGCAGGACGATCTGCGTGTTCATTGACTTTCTGAGTGCAGACTTCTGGTCTAGCAGCTGGGGCTGACCCACGAGGATCGTAATCATCCGGATACCCTTGAGCTCCAGGGCATCGTGCAGGTCCCGCAACCACTCGTACTCGATCACCTGCAGCTTCTGCGCCTCGTCCGCGAAAAACACAATCCAGTCTTTTCCAGAGCGATCGGCAAGCATGCAGATGTGTTCGAGAAGCCGGTGACGTTTGCGCGAAATCTTGCCGGCCAATGGCTCCTTGTGCCCCACGGCGGCCAACAGGGCAATCAGGAACGAATCCTCCGATCCTGACTTGTGGGTCTCGCAGCGGAAATTGACACACACGGAACCGGGAAATGTCTCGTTGAGGTAGTGAATCACGTACCGGATGCTGGACGTTTTTCCGAACCTTGGGTAGCCGTACAAAATTGCTCCGGGATTGCGCAACTTGATCTGCTTGACGATCCGCTGCGTGACAAGATCGATAGTAGGTGTTGCGACCAGGTAGCGCTTTCGCACGATAGGGTGATCGTCGATATCGATTGGCCGTTGAGCAGTCAGGAGCATGGCGGCCCTCAGAAGGTAAGTGTCTTTCGGATGGTCAGCGTCTTTGGCACGATCGTCACCTCATCGTTGTCTGTCGATGAGGGTACGTCCGACACTGGATCACCGCCGTGAGGCGCGTGCGCTGGGGCGGCGGGGGCCGGGGCGATGTATGGTTGGTCGACCTCGTCATCGTCATTAGCCGCGCTGGTTTGCTTCAACCGCTGCTGCTTGGCCATAAGCCCTGCAGACCCCTTATTATGACGTTGCTCGCTGCGCATCCGAGCCCAAGCTTCGATCGGGTTGTCACCTTCGCGGATGGCGAGCTTACGTTCAGCGATCAATCTGCAGATCTCACGACGAACCCTGAGCGAATGCGGAGTGAAGCACCATGGCCGCGCGGCCGAAAGAATGCCAAGCTCAGTTCCGTCATCGAAGAAGGCCTTGACGACCCGAATGTCGCGCGGGTCGTAGTAAATTCGAAGCTTTTTGCCGATGAGTGCTGGGCTACTGGCTAGGAGTGGACTTGTATAACGCACGCTGATGAAATTGATATAGGGCCGCAACCCGGTGCCCGGCTTCCCCTTGATAATAACGATCTTCGCTTCGTGAAGGAGGCAAAGATTTGGTCGAGCCGCTATGGGCAACGTTCTGATCCGACTACCGTGCTGAGCGACCGAGTACGCCATCGCCTCTAGAGGTGTGCGGCCATAGAGCCCTGTATGGGGTTCGCCGTTATAGTCGGCCAACAGCACCTCGATCATGTCCTCCAGTTCATCAACGTCGACTAGAAGCCGCAGATCGCCCTTCGGGTCACTGAGTGCGCGCTCAATAGCGGACGGATTACTGCCTAAATTGCCTGGCAGCTTATGAGCGAAGTGCCGCGATATCAGGTGGAAGAAGCGTTCGATATGGGGACGGTCGTTTGGTTGGGCTGGAGCGCCCACGTCAGTCCAGCAGCCGATAGTCTGCGTCAAGCGCTGAATGGTGTCGGGAGCGAGGTGCGCTTTCGCATTATCACAACGGAACCAGTCCCAGCAGGCGTATTCGAGCTCTGGTATCCGTTGCGACGGAAAGCCGCCGCCCTCTCGCACTGCTAGCGTGGGGATCCGATAAGTGTGAGCTCGAAACGGACATAGGGCCGCTTGCAGTGCGCACGCAACATCGGCCTTCGAGTACTCGACGCTCAATGCAACGTGATGACCAAGCACACAGCGGGTAGCAACATCAAGTACGACAAGGAGCCAGATGCGATGTATTTCAACCAGCCTCTGCTCGCCGCCCGGACTACTCAGACGCACTGTGAGCCGCAAATCGATCTTGTGGCCGTCGAACTCGACCACCTCGTATGCTCGCGTCGCCGCCGGCGCCTGTGCGGTTGACGTCGGTGCGGCGCGAACGGATTGACCACCTGCGTGCTTTACCGACATCTCGAAAGACTCCTCGGCAAGTGATTTAAAGTGGGTGTACAGCGATCGGATACCCAGGCGCCGTTCCGTGAATGGGTACTCGTCTGCACGGACACCGCTTGCCCTGCACATCTTGAGAAACTGCTGGTGGATCGAACGCATGCTTTTGCGAACTTCGCGTTCGATTTGAACTTCACGATTACGCGTGACGAACATGCGGCGCAGGTACGAAGCAATGTCGGGGTAGCGTTGCAGCAGTTGTTTGAACGCCCCTGCCCTGCCGCCGATGCGAGTAAAGCTGACAGGCGCGAAACGCTCGTACGCTTTGACGTGCAGTCCAGGCAGCGCTCCGCGAAATCCGTAAAGCCGACCGTCGGGGTGGACGGTTGTACAGCGATCGACTAGACGCCGGAGCGTCTTCCGATCGACACCAGTTTCTGATGTGATCGAAGATACGCTGTGTTTGGGTTCAGTAATGTACACCGTGATCGCATGGCAGCGCTTCTGAAAGGTATCGCGCCGCTCGGACGACAACGCAGAAAGGTCTACTGTTGGCCACGTGTCTAACCGGGTCAGCGCTTCGGGTATCGATAGCCGATCGCAGCGGTTAATAAGGTGTAACGAAGTCATGGCGCCGAGAAGATCATTGCCGAGGAGATGTGGGCTCGATCGAAATCCGTGCTGATTGCCAGCCCCTGGTGCACGAGCTGAAACACTGCGACCTTGACCACGATTGGATCCGTCTGCTGGAACAGCGTGCAGAGCTCATCAATGGATTTCGGAATGCCTAGTTCCGATCTGACCGCGGCAATCAGGTCGGGACTCGCATACCGGCGGAACGCCGACAGCTCGCGGACAATTTGTTCCCAGTTCGCACGTGCAACGCAGTCTTCCTGGGCAAACATAGGGGCAAAACGAATGCTAATTTGGTTATGAGCGCACCAGTTTGTGAACCCGGACCAGGACGCTAGGCATGCTTCACCGGCTTCGAGTTCAACCTTGGTGGCGCAAAACAATAGCTCTTCCTTGCCATCGCGAATCGCGTAAAAGTCGGCGACACGTTGTCGGTCGCCTTCTTCGATGACTAGTGCCCTTTCGCAATACCAAGTCACCGCTGGCGCGCTTTCTAGAGCGAGCCAAGCTTGCAGTGGGCCTGCGTTAAAGAGTGTTAGCGTGCGATTTGCCTTCAATCCGAAGACGTCGAACCGTTGTGATTTCGATGGTCGTCGTGTGACGGCAGGCTGGGTAAACCGCGCATCCATACCACCTCCCGCGAACAGGGCAATAACGATAAAGAGTAGTATGGATCATCTATAAGTCAAGGTCCGGAGCATTCGGACGTCGGCCTAATTGAATCGTTTCGTCAGTGTTACTTGCAGATAAGATGTCTCGCGGATGGAAGCTGAGCCATTTCATTTCATCGAAATTATGTCCCTTTGTTAGAAAGGGCTAAGCTAGATCGAATTTCATACGCAGAAGCCGTGAAGTGGCATGATTGCTTCACACTATCGCGAAGTGGGGTTTTTTCTTCACTCAACAGGACAACTAAGAATGCCACTTTGGGGATCCGCGACGCAGTGTGGTGCTCCCACAGTAGCTTTGTAAGGCGGGGCATTTTTGCTGCAACGGACGTCCACGAATTTACAGGTCTTTTTATACCTGTTAATGTACCGGTAGCCCATCCATGAAAGTATGCCGTGTACGCCCTTTTCTTGACGCTGTTCCTATCCTCCAGCCCGTCGCCAACGCTCACTTCAAGCAGTACAGAATTCCTCGGCGAAGCATCGTGCACGGCCGCCGCGTCCAGGCTCACCATGGAACTGAAATCGGCCTACGCCGAGCATCTGCCGCGCGTGACCGCCATCCGCGTGCCCAAATGACGGGCGCCACGACGACCGCAGTTCCCGAACGGATCTGGTTCGCCAATACCGGCTTGAGTAGGTTCCGCGCGGTGACGCGCGCTCCCGCCGATGTGTCTCCGTTCGACCATTGGCTGGCGGCCGGCCGGATCTTCTTGCCGCCACCGAGCGGCTCGTATACCGAGTTCGCCGCGATCCTTCAGAGCATGTCCATGTTGGCCGGCGATGTGATCTTTGCCTATGAAGACCAACGTGGCATCGTCGCCATCGGCCACGTGCGTGATTCGAAAAACGGCAAGACGGAATCTGGCCCGACCCCCCTGTTTCCGAACGCGCGCAGCAAAATCCACTCTATCGCCGTCGACTGGGACACGTCCGTCACGCGGTCCATGCGCGAGATCTCTTCCCGCACCAAAGTCGGCGGTCGCCCGCTGCAGGCCATTGATGCGACCATGGCGCTGTATCCGATCGCGCTTGAGCTGCTCGGGGAACTGCACGCCCGTTACCGGGCCGATCCGGACGCGGTCGAAGCGAGCGTGCTGGCCAGGATTGACTTGCAGACCGGAGACGACGCACCGACGCGCGTTCAGGTCTGCCGGGCTCGGGTCGGCCAAGGAACTTTTCGGGCCGCAGTGCTGGCGCGCGAACCCGCCTGCCGGGTCACCCGCGTCTCAATGCCCGCGTGCCTGGTGGCCAGCCACATTAAACCCTGGGCTGTTTGCATGGGGGGCGAACACCTCGACGGCGCCAATGGATTGATGCTTGCTCCTCACGTCGACTTCCTGTTCGACACCGGCCGGATCAGTTTTACGGACGACGGCCAGCTGCTCTTGGCGCCGGCGCTCGACAGCATGATCCTACGTGCCTGGCACATCGACGAAAAACAGCATGTCGGGTCGTTTTCACCAGACCAGGCGCTTTATCTCGACTTTCACCGGAAGTACGTGTTCGACCAACCTCGCCCTCGCCGGCAGCGCAACCTAGTCGGTGATGGACCGGCCGACGCAATCAACGCCCACCACGCGACACATACTCTAAACGTAACTCCTGGAGTTTCCTAATGTCCCTACGCACCCGTCCCTCCCGCCGGTCAACCGTTGGCGGACAGTGCGACTGCATTCACCATCTCGAGACAGGGCCGATCGCCATGTCGACGTGCATCCGCTGCCTTGGCACCGGCGTGACGGACCCGCGGCGCGAGCTCACGCTTAAACGCAATCGGGAGATGCTTATCCCCACGCAGGAAGAAATCTTCAAGTTCGATGGCGCCCATTGCAAAAAGCTCTATGCCAGCATCGGCGCGCACTGGCGGTGCCCGGGCTGTTACCGCACGAAGTATCAGCTGATGCGATGGACAAAAAGGTTCCCAGGTAGCCCGAACGCGTTTATGGGCTGGGTCGTAGGGCTGCACAAGCACCACGACCATGGTAGCTGGCCCGGCCGCTTCGCGGAGACACTGGTCTGCGAACAATGCAACAGCGCCGACGCGACTGCGAAGCGTGTTCTGGGTCTGCCAAGGGACTTTTCATTCGCCCCGTCAGAAATTCGACAGTTCGTGCTCGGTACCCCCCATGGCTGGCACCTGATCCAATACCATGTCGCTGCTGCCTTGTACGAGAACTGGTGGCGGTCCGCTAACTCGCTACCACCCTTGATAAGCTGGCCACCAGGAGCGCCATCGTGACCCGACCTCGTTTCAAACTTCTGGACGATGAAGCACGCGTCCTGCTATCGCGCTTGACGAGCATCGAAGCGACGTACCCTCTGGATCGGCGCAACCACCGCCCGTTTGTTCGCGCGTTCTTACGCGCAGTGCACGAGGCGACTGGCAAGATGTTCAGTCCCGCGATCTACCGGTGTCTGCTGTCGGCGTACGCCCCACAGCGGCGCCCGTCGACATCGACGCTTGCGATCGAGAAGGAATTACTGCGTGACGAGCTCGCGCTCGAGCGCGACGGCGCGTCGCAGGCGGCCGCTCTAGATGCGCCAAGGTTGGGGGAAGCGATTCGCGCCGCGGTCACTGATGCCATGAACGAGCGCACGATGTCGGCAATGCCGGCCGTCGCCAGCACAGCCGGCCCGGATGCTGGATTCTGGCGCGAGCGTGCTGCAGAGACTGAACACGCGCTGGCCGATACGCGCGCCCACGCAGCACGGCTCGCCGGCGAACTACTGGCGGCGCAGGCCAGTGTCGAAGTACTGTCTGCCGAGCTGCAGTCGGCAAGGGCCACCTTAAATAAGCAGGCTGACAGCATCGGGAAGCTGGCCGCCGAAGCCGAGGAGTCGCGCCGATTTACTATGCGTGCCATCGATGACGCCCGGGGCGAGACGCGATCGTGGCGCGAGCGCTGCCAAGTCATCGAGGCGCAGGCGGCAGCCAAGGCCAAGGAAGACAATATTCTGCTCGAGACCTTTCGCCAGCTCGCCTACCAGCGCGGCGCCGCGATCCCCCCCGTACTCCGGAAAGGCACCACGTGAACTCGATTACCCTCCTACCGCCAGCCGCGGTCGACCTAATGGTGCCGGCGGCGCAGCCCGATCATGGTCTGGGGCCCGTCGAAGATGACTGGGACGCAGCTGCTGTGTGGTTGCGTTCGGTCGCTCGCAAGAGCAAGAACGGGTCCGAAGAGACCGTCAAAACTTATTCGTTTCACCTGGCGAAGTTGCGCTGGTATTGCGAGAACGTGCGCCGCGTAACGCCTTCACGCTGGAACCTGCAGGATGTAGAGGCTTTTAAGGAATTTCTCGAAGAATTGCCGTTCGAGGCGCTATGCGCTCGCATCAACGCAGGCAAGGAACGGCCGCGGCGTTATGCGAAGCAAGGCGAGAAAGGGTACACGCCGTTCAGGATCCAGCCGTCGGCGGGAAGCCGGGCCGACATCGAGCGTTTTGTGCATGCGATGTTCAGGGCGTGGCATACCAGCGGGTACATCCGCCTAAATCCCATGGCGCTCGAAGGTGCCGGCACGCGGCGCATGATCAACGCGCATCGCGCGATCGACGTTGACGTCCACGCCCTGGTGCTGACGACGATGGAGCGCGAGCAGTGCGTCACGCCGACCTCACGCCAAATCAACTTACGCGATCGGTTCATTCTCGTGGCGTTGCGCGAGCTGGGCCTGCGCGCTAGCGAGATCGTCGGGTCGAGCATGAACGCCTTCGAGCAGATCTCAGATACTCAGACGAAGCGGCGCTACTGGATATTTACCGTCTCGCCATCGGTGGCGAAAGGTGGCAAGGAGCGCTGGGTGCCGGTAACGAACACCCTGCTCACCATGCTCGAGGAGTACCGCTTGGCCTTCGGCCTGTCGCCGCAGCCATCGCTATCGGAAAAGGGTGCACTGCTGCTCTCCCCCTACACGCGAACCGTCCTGATCGCCGGCAAATCGGTGCGCAGCGCCAACGACCGGCGCTTCTTCGGCGCCTGGAAGGAATTAACGACGCGGCAGCACCTGTTTGCGCTCGTGAAGGCGCGGCTCGCAACCACGGCCGCGATACTTGACGTCGACCCCGAGACCAAACGGCTTGCCGACGACCTTCGCAAGGCCTCGCCTCATTGGCTGCGCCACACTTTCGCTAAAGCCGCCTTGTTGCAGGGCCAGTCGATGCGCGAGGTTGCCGACCTGCTCGGCCACGCCAGCATGGACACGACGATGGGCTACACGAAGCAGAAAGCGATCGATGCGGTACGGGCGTACGAGCGCGATAATATGGGGCCGGCCCGCGAGGCTTAGTGCGTCACCGTCGCTGTGTGCGACATGCCGGAGGTGATGTCTGCGACGATCGAATGGGGATGTTTACACCGCTGGGTGGTGACTTCGAGACGGGCACGCGACTGCTTGCCTCGTTTCAGTTAAGGCAGCAGGTCGAGGGCGGGCACTAAAATTCGAATTGCAAACTAACTTCGGTAGGTCTTGGCCGCCAACGGCGGCGAGTGATCTGATCGGCTTACACCGACCATTCGTGGATCTCGCCAGATCCAACTGTGTTTTCTAGGAGAGGTGCTTGATGGTGTCGACCGAACTATACCTTAGCGATGCGTCTCTTTTCTACAAGCGCTTCGTTGACTTAATCGGAGCAAACAACTGGCACGACCGTGTCAAGCAGTGCAAGGCGGAGATCGTCGGGAACGAGCAACTGCGTCAACATCTGGAACACGAAAATGAAGTCGCGTTTGGACTAGTGGAGCTTGAAGACTTGGTCGAGCAATGCGGACATCACGTGCCAAGCGAGTACCTCGAACGCGATGGTTTGCTCCCGGTGATTGCATTTATGGCGCAGATCATGTCGCTATGCGAGAGCACTTCCCATGAAGAAGCCAACCGGCTAGTACGCCGTGTGCATGGCGCCTTCAAGAACCCGGATGACATGCGTGGACTGAGGCTGGAACTGACGACGGCCTCTCATTTCACACGTAAGGGGTATAAGGTGCACTGGCCTGAATCGCCTGCCGATAACAGGCCAATCTTTGATCTTTTGATAGAAGACATTGGCAACGGCGGTCTAGAGGTCGAGTGCAAGGCTGTATCGGATAATAAGGGTAGAAGAGTTCACCAACGCGAAGCTATCGAGTTGCAGTCGCTTCTGCTGCCCCGCCTTAAGGCGGTCACTCAAGCCGGGTTCGGAGAGGGTCTTTCGATTGTGCTCACGCTGGCGAATCGGCTACCAACCGCGTTTGCAGCCCGGCGATTGTTGGTAGACCAGGTTATCTGTGCGGTGCACGAAGGTGCTAAAGATTCGGCCTTGAATGACGGTTCGCACATAAGTGTGCGTCTGTTTGATCCGTCGGTGATTACACAAGCGCAGTTGAACGATCGGCACACACTACGCCAGCTCATGGATAAAATTTCCGGTACCACGAATCGTGAGTCGATGTTATTGGGATCCCTGTCGGGTGGCGCGATTCTTTCAACCATCCAGTCGTGTGCCGAAGATGACTTCAAAGATGCCGTGTTGGAGACTGCTAAGGATGCAGCCAAGCGACAGCTCACTAAGGCCCGCGCAGGCTTTGTACTGATGTCCCTGGACGGGTTGGACTATGATCAGCTGCAATCGATCGGGGAGGATGATAAAACTGGTCGGCCATCCAAGTTGCACCAAGTCGCCCAAGAATTTTTAAGTTCGACCAGTCGGTCTCACGTTGTTGGAATTAGCTTCACTAGCCGTAGTAGCGTGCGTTCCTCACATCGTGGGGTCATCGATACAGGCGGTTCAGCCTACTATTTCTATAACCGTCAAAGCCCGTTTTGGCACCCTGACTTCGAAAAGCTCTTTAAGGCATGACCTTCAGTGTATAGCACAATCAGGAAAGTGTAGGTGCGTATAATGACAGTGGTCAATCATGCTTGACACTGTCTGGAATGCTCTCATTCTCGGCCTGCCGAATCGTACAAAAGCCTTCTACTTCCCTTTCGATGCTGCTGTCGCGTCGAGCGCCATAGCACGTTTTCCTATTCTTCTGCCGGCTCGGTTTGGTCAGCCAGGCCACGCCAAGTAGTACCGTAATCCTCGTCCTTGACGGTGACGATCTCAGTATTTTCATCGTAGGCCACAACGTGACCGATGCCCCAAGAGGCTATACCGACTTGGTACTCAATACGATTCCCTATTTTCATATTTTTTTCTAGTTGTTAATCCTAGCCATTGCAATCTGATCGCGTTTAAAAGCCTTTATCGCCCCGCCAGGATTTCATAGTCAAACGTCACTGAAGCTGCGGTATAGGTCGCGGCATTGATCTCGGGCTGAACTGCGTCTATTGTAACCACGCATAGCGCTCCAGCCTCATTCATCAGTACGACTCTTTGTCCGACGATTGGCCTGGCAGCTCGCCCGGGCCTCAAAAACTCTCCAATGGCGGCGATATCGAAGTCGGGTCTGGCAACTAGTCCAACTGCCTTCAAACCGGCGTCGTTATACACATATACCGAATCGCTACGACGATTGCTAAACACAATTTTAAATTGATATTCCCCATGCCCAACTGTGTAGTGTGAGTGGTCATCGTACTGGAATGTTACCCGACCTTTGAGCGCCGGATTTGCATAATTGGCCGGATCTCGCATGGCATCAATCCGTTCAAGCCGTGCCCTCCGTTCAAGTAGGACGGCTGGCGACAAGGCATGTTCCTTATCTGCAGGCAGTTTCTCAATCCAACGCCAGAGATCATCTAGCTGTTCGATTCCAGGGAACTGATTAAATTCAGGCCTCGAATTGAAGTTGAAGCCCTTCGGCTGTTTATCGGCCAGCCATGCAGGCAACTTATACTGCGCATTGTCTACGAAGAGAACAGAAAGCCAGGGCTCAGGCATGTCGGTGAATACATCTCGAATCCAGCGGTTTTCGATCGCTACCCCTGAGTCAGGGAGGTTGTCTGCTCGTTCAACGTAATTCTCGTCAACAATCATCAATACCCGCTCAGCTTCAGCTATTTCACGCATGAAGTTGCTTAAGCTGGAACCATATTCTACCGCAGCATCGATTTTTACGGTGTACCCGAGCAATCGTAATTGAGTCGCAAGAAGCCTCACCCATGCACGGTATGCGTCGTGCGTCCAGGCGTAAGAAATAAAAACACTAGTTTTCAAGTGGATCCCATCGGAATGATTTATAAGGCTTTCCTTGGACGTTACGCATTTTTTAAAAAGATCCGGAGTTGCTGCTTCAATTTACCTAGCTCCCGATCGCGGCGTCCAAAAAGCATCGAAAAGAAATTGAATACTGTGAACCCGGTCATGACCATAATTGCGACAGCCACCGACGTACGCCCGGCCTCACTGATGACCGTTTCGCGAAACCAGGACAGACCGGCTATGAACGAAAGTCCGAGAATCAGCGTGCAAGTCGCGATGCTGAGACGGTCATACATGCTGACCGAGTAAGGGGTGGCGTGGAAAGTTCTCTTCATTTTTTAGCTTTCTCAAATTGGCTTCCCACCAAGACGGCAGAGTACCTACCGACGCCAGGTGTTTTTCTCTGTTCGAAGGTCCGGTGCCGGCTCTCTCAGTGCACCATTCCATCACGCAAGCCAGTGGTGCTGCTGTGCGGATTTTCAGCTGTTCTAGCGTGGTGCGAAGCCAGCATCGGCCAGCGCTTTCGCCACCGCTGTGACGCCGGCCTGCATTTGGTAGGCGCGTTCCTCTGCTTCCGCTCGGGGCAGATGAGGTTCAACGAATTGAGCAAAGGTATCGAGGGTTGACCGTTTCGCAAATTGCGCAAGCTGTAGCGCAACTGACTCATCTATCGTGATGGTCAAAGTAACTTGTTGGCCTGTGTTCATATCCGTATTCCTTGTTTGTGGACTTGGCGCCATCGCGTACGAACAGAAAGCCCTCTTTCTCAAGTGCGCGAGCTGCAGCAGATAGCACCTTACGCGTTACCCCAGTGTGCTCCACGCTTTCAGCCATCAGCCTGATTGCTGCACTACCAAGTGCCTTGAGAGCTGCTGCCGACTGTTCCGCGGCAGCGCGAGACTCGTGGGCGATTAGAAGCATGTTGTCGTTTTCCTAGAGTTCCAAGGGCTGACCTTCTAGCCGGCCTAACTGATACAGTAAAGCGTCCTGCTGGCTCATGATGGACAACCAGTCGCCGTTACTAGGATCGGCAAGATTCCTGTGCGCCATTGTTTTCGTCTGCTCTGCAATAGAGGCCAACTCGGCATGGATTGCACGTAGTGCTGTGTAGTGGTCTTTCAGTTTCATAGTATTTTCCCTTGGACTAGATAGCGATCTTCGACTTCAACACATCGAGGACTGGAAGAGCGAATTTCCCGACCTCTGCTTTCGTCCGATCCATCGAAGGATACGGTCCCTCAGTGAAACCGAGATAGTGCAGCTCGAAACCGACGTTGTCGTCCGTGATTGCCATCAGTTCTTGGCCGGCGAAGTTAGCGACGTGGAGGTTGGCGGGGTTGCCACCACGGCCTCCATTCCATGCCTGCTGAGGGCGGGTGAGCTGCATCTGACCGGCAGCACTTGCGCGAATGTTCATTGATGTTTTCCGGTATTAATCGACTAAATCGCGTAGATCTTGCTTTGCCAACCAATCATGAAACTCACCATCGGCCCCATAGGCTGCCCACCGCGACTTCTCAAAGTTGCGACGAGCGGACCGAGCGATTTGCACGATGTGTGCTAGTTCGCTATGAACAAAGCTCGGATCAGCATTTACCCCACGGTCTCGAAGTGTTGCCGATACGTCGTTGACAACGCGCTGAAGCTGTTCGACAGCTTCTAAACTCAATGCAGCCTTCTGATCTGCATAAGACGCCCAACTCGAAATAGCGAAGAGCAATTCTGCAAGTACCTGCTGGGATAGTTGACCTTGAGCCACATCGACCATGATGTCTTCCAGCGCTGCACTTCGCTCAATTTCGACACCTTGCATAGCGAGATAGGTCAACGACGTCACAAGCGCGGTGCGTTTGTTTGCGTCATTAAAGACATGTCCACGAGATATAGCTACAGCGTACAGCGCGGCAATTTCGTAAACGTCATCAAGGCCGTCATATTCGATGGCGTTGCTAACCCGTCCAAGCGCGCCCTCAAGCGGCCCGATGCCGTGCCCGCCGCGCAATCCTGGTTCGGTGGCCAGAATTGCATCATGGATCGCTACAACAGTGTCAGCCTCGATCATCGTTTTGCCAGCGCCTTAATTACATCCGCGTGAGTCGCCATTACCCGCTTTGCAGTCGACATCACGACGCGCCGTCCTTCGGTTCCGCTCAAATTCATTTGTACAGGGCGAACCTTTTCCCTTGTCACTTGCGGTTTTTTTTCGATTCCGTATGTTTTCTTCACGCTCGCCGCTTCCTGCGCTTGCCTCGCACGCTCTACTTGCGAGCCTCGCTGTTTTGCCTGTCCCATACCATCCTCCTTTAACGAGCTTTTCCGATCCCATTAGACGGCCCGCCAATAGTCCCTAAAGATAGCGGCTGCCGGTTGTTCGATTTCCTCATCCTGTTTTGACGGTGGGCTTATGTGCTGCGTCTAGCCTTCCTTAGCCAGGCGATCGCTGCATTGATTAGGGCAATGTATATCTCGGCCTGTCGAATGTCTGCCTCGTTGCCTTTAGTGTGAATGTACTTGGCAAACCCCTGTGTCACTGCATCGGCTTTCGCGGTCAGGACGTCGACGTCAGCCACGGTCGTCGCATAGTGAAAGCAGGCCGGGCCTCCTAGGAAATGAGGGTCGTCAAAATTGCTTTGGTATGCGGCCTCGATCAACTTAGCGTCCAAGTCGTCCCGTCCCTTGCCGTGGTCAACGTCGACACCTGCGAGAGTGCCGAGCGAGGCAAATGCTTGGCAGACTTGGCTTTTGACAGCGTCGCGATTGCGGAACTTCGGCGCTGCGTTCGACTCAGCTTTCGGGTCGTGGTTTTCATTCATAGATCAACTTTTTCCGGGGTTAGCAGCCGTAAATCCAGCTAGGCATTTTGTCGTCGTCGCCACGAAGGTTTTCAAGCATCCAACCGCAGAATTCCATCGCGGCGCCGGTAGCCGAAAGGTCGACCGGTATCTTTTCGCTTGCAGCAAGCGCCGCTCGGACGGTGTTGGAAAGGCCCGTGACAGAAACGATATGACGCTTGGTTTCGTCGAATCCAGGCTGAGTAGTCACATTAACCGAGTTTGCCAACACCATTGTTTGCACTGCCCAAAGAAATTGCTCTTGCTTCGTCATTGCGTAGTCTCCTTTTGTCGCGGCCCCTCGCCGCCTCTCTCAGTGCTCTAGCCGCGTCGAGCGAGCTAGGAGTGCTGTGTTTTCCTAGGATTTAGGTGCGATATCAAACAAGTGAGCTGTCCATCGCTGCCACCAACGCAACTTGACAATGACATCAGGCTCGTATTTGGTCACAGCCAACTGGTTCTTGCAGAGTACGATCAAGTTATACAAGATTAACGGTTCAGTGGCCTCAATAACCTTGATCTTGCTATGCCAAGCATCAAACTTAGCGCTCGTTAAGTGGTCCCAACCGTCAGCAATTACCTCGGCCTCGATTAGTGCGAACTTCTGAGCGAACTCGGCATGAATTCGTGCTTTGTCGTTCGAGGCAAACACTAGTCCCGGCAGAGTAGCTATCGCTACCAGAAGGCCAGCGGTAGATTTTCCCTCAGCCGTAGTTACAAGCGAGCTAAACGCAGCCGTCCCGGCGACCAAGGTCCCAGCCTTGGACCATCGGTCGAGCAAAGCATAGAATCGCTCGCGTTTGCGGTGATACAACACACTGAGTTGTGTCCTATGGATGATGTAATCCCGCGTTGCCAAGAGCCACTCGGGGTCACGGGCCGCATTCTTTTCAACCTGCTGAACCACTGTCATCCCTCCGTTTTCCTATAAAGACTGACAAGTTCTACAGTACGGTGTTGTTTTGGCGGCTTTACGAGTACATGTTTTGGGTACACCGTTACATCCGACCAAGACTGAGGCTGCAGCTACGAGTAAATGTTGGCCTTCTAAATATGCTTTGATTTCATCCCAAAAATCGCCCATTGCTACGACCGCCGCAACACAGTCATAATCGATCGACAGCCTAGCGGCCGCTTCGCGAAACCACTGGATATCTTGGTTCGGATGGCCTGCATTGCGTATCCAGCCCCGTGATTCGTTCAGAGTCCGGAAATCAGCATCAATTGCGGCAATAGGTCTCATAGAATTTTCCTCAAATCCTCTTGGCCGGCACCGTGCCGCCCCTCTCAATGCACCAAGCCCGTCATGCGGGCCGTGGAGGCTGCTGTGAGGGTTCTCCTAATTCCTGGCACCAAAAGGTAGGATTCCATTTGCAAAAAGGCTGCGAGCAGGTTCGATGTCAGAGTCCTTGAGCCACACCGCGATCTGCTTGCCCTGAACAAACACTTGAATCTGATAGTTCTTTTTCAGCGCTTCATAGCACGCGAGCGTGATCCCGCTATTCATGGGCATACATACAAACAGAATGCCCAGCAATGCTCGCTCGCTCCTGATGGATTTGCATAAAGAATACTGCCGCAGCAAGTCCTTGACGTTTTTGTTCGTGCAGCCAAGTGCCAGCCGCATCCTTGTCATCGGGTTGGTAGAGATGTACAGGCAGTGTCCTCAGCATTGTAATTTCCTTGGCGGTCACTTCAAAGTTATTACGGCTACCCAAAGGCTGGCAACAGCGATTCCAGTACCCCACAATCATTGCCAATGCTTCAAGTAGAAAGAAACGATCGTTCTCACTACAAGTGCAGTCCAGTGGTAGCGCATGTAGTAGCGTGGAAGTAGAAAGGGGTTGCCAGGTTCATCGGGTTCAACGCCCCCTTCTTTTGATACCGGTTCTGGATCTATCTCAGCATGGTGCTTCCAACTCAACCTTCTTTTGATTCGTCGTCCGTCTCTTCGCCGTCCTTTTTGGGGCCAGTGCGCTTAGGACCAAATTCTTTTTGAACTGCCATGGAAAGCCCGCCAATTACAGCTCCTAAAACGAGCTTGAAGCTATCGGTGGCTAAACTCATTAGTTTGACGGCAGGGTGGTCCGCTGTCGCTGCGGTCGGAGTTTGCACGACCGCAAAGACCATCATCGCAATGCAAATGAACAAAATTACGAGATAGACGCGCATGACCCACGGAGTCGAACGAATCCCAAAATGGTCGAGAAGCTTTTCTATTAAATTCATTTTTTCCTCACACCGGCACCATACCGGTCTCTCAATACTGCTGCCGCGTCGAGCGCGGCGTGGGTGCTGCTAGGATTCTTCCTTCAACGTACCAATTCATTGGGGCCGCCAAACGCTGGTTTTGCTATTTCGGGCGGTAAAACGTAGCGACTTCAAGACCAAGTACGTCAAGAATTTTTTGCCCTGGCTGGCGGCGGCTGTTCAGAACGTCACTCAGGTAGGCGGTAGAAATGCCATTGTCCCGGCACCAATTTGCTTGGCTTCCGGCTACTTTAATCTGCTTGCTCAATAAAGCGCATACATCGGTAGCTGACAGTAAGGAGTTGTCGGCCAACACAGGCTTTTTGCTAGTTTTCATATACGCATATTAGCGAACCTGCGAATATCGGTCAAGCTCTAAATAGGAGGCGCCACAGTCTTATTCAGAGGCAACGCTGCTTAGACAGGCCAGTTTTTACCATTACACGATTCTGCATGTGATGGACGAGCAGGATCGCGCATGCTTGACTGACCGACGCCGACACTTGCGTGATCGCTTTATTTTGGTATGTCTGCGCGAAGCTGGATTACGTGCGATGGAACTGGTTGGAGCAAAGATGGGTGCGTTCACGCAGTTGGCAGATCCTGCGAATCGTAAGACCTACTGGATGTTCACAGTGTCCGGTGAAAGCGCTAAAGTCGGCAAGGGGTCGCCAGTACCAGTCACAAGCATGCTGATAGACGCACTGATCGCCTACCGCCTCTCGTTTGCCCTATCCCCTAGCCTCCACGTGGGTGCGATGACGCCGCCAACTCGTCCACCAAACCAATATCCTGCAGGTACTGCACGAAGCTAAGAAAGTCGCTTAGTCCTGTAATGCCGACGTCGCGATAGATATCTCCAGTGCTGTTGCGTAGCCCAACCTGCATGCGCGCATTTCGTACGTCACGGACGGAGGCTACGGTCATCTGAAATTTGTCAGTGATCTCGCTATCGTACTCGGCCGCGCTCGTCCCATTAACGCGCTGGGTAACGAACACGGTTTCCGTATACGAATCAGCAGTTAATATGTCGCCTTTGCTTGTCGCTTGTGCGATACGCTCTTGCCGACTGCCGCGCTGCTTCGCTTGTCACATCGTGCTCCCTCTCATCGGTAAACCGGCCGAAGTGGTGCGCCCGGCGGGGGCGGATTGTTTTCTAATACCTCTGGTATTGACTAGAAGTCTGAACTAACGTTTATCGCAACGAGCGTTCGCGCATCTTTAGCTTCTAAATCGACAAACGTCGCCGTTGGAAGTCCGTTCGTGTCGCGATCCATACGCACCTTCGTCGTATCAACGCTGTGTACGTCAAGAAACCAGAAGGGTCGATCGTTAGTTGCGAATCGTTCATCTTCGGTGTAGCAATAAACGTCCAGATTGGGATCTAGATTTGCCAACTTCGCCATCAATTCGCTGACTTTCATTACACACTCTCACCGGCTGCCAACCGTTGCAGGGCGCCAGGTCGGCGCCGAGGTTTTTCTATTCTCAAATCCAACCTAGTGCCTTGGCCATCCCTGCGCCTGCAACGGCCAGCAGAACTATTCCAAAAGGTCGCTGAAACCAAGGAAGCTCTTTGCCTGCGCTAAGCTCTCGGATCACATACCTGACGACCTTAGCCGACCAGTGAGGGTGCCGTGCGGGTAGTCCCAAGTATTCGTTAAGATCCACCTGCCGTTCATCCTCGCCCCACTAGGCACGCAGCCATATACGCACACGATTCATACCGTTTATACCGTTTTATTTTACTTTAACTTACGGCTTGTCTCAGGGGGGAGGTGGCTCGTTGTCGTCGTCGTTGTCTTCCGTAAGCCTCTCAAGCTCAGCAAGGGCATCGTCGTAAGACTCGAAGAAGTCGATCTCTTCACCGTCTGGATTTAGTAAAGCGTAGCCTACAAATTTTTTCTTACCATCCTCATCAATGTCCCAGACTTCGACCATAGTAAAGCCGTTTTTCTCAAAAACAGGAGTGTCGCCGTAAATTCGCATAATTTGCCTTCCTTAGCCGACACAATGCCGGCGTTCTAAATGTCCGTACCCGCTCGTGGCGGGCTCCGGGGCAACTGCGGCTTTTCCGTGCGTTACACGGCAATAGCCAAGGGTTCAGACTGAACGCTCGTGGGATCGCCCAGTGGCTTGAGGTCCAAGTGGCTCTGTCGCATTGTTGATCAAACGGCGGAATTTCCCTGGAGGAGCACTGTCCCGCTCAAACTGGACGGACCATTCCTGCCAGCGTAGAAAATTGGTCTGCGAACGACATCGCATCCGTGCCGTCAATCGCGAACTGGCCTTTGCGGATCATGTGGACCAGCTCAATGCCGGCGAGAACGGAACCGGCGGCGCGGAATGATTTGAAGTTGAGCATCGGCCTGGTCACCCGCTTTATGGCGCGGTGATCCTGTTCAATGACGTTGTTGAGATATTTGACCTGGCGTACCAGGATCGGCAGGGAACGCCTGGCGCTGATGGCATCGATCGCGGCCTTGTTGGCGCCGCTCTTGTCCATCGCGACCTTTTCCGGAGCGCCGTTCGCTCGCATAGCCTTGTCGAAAAAGCGCTTCGCTGCGGCCATGTCGCGCTTCGCCGTCAGCAGGAAGTCGACCGTCTTGCCCTGCTTGTCAACTGCGCGGTAGAGGTATTTCCAGATGCCCTTGACCTTGATGTACGTCTCGTCCATTCGCCAGCTGCCGCCGACCGGGCGCTTGTGTTTCCGGGCCATCTTCTCGATGAGCGGCAGGTAACGAATCGCCCACCGGTTGATCGATGAGTGGTCGACCGACACGCCGCGCTCTTGCATCATCTCCTCCAATTGACGGTAACTCAGCGGGTAGGCCGCATACCAGCGGATGCAGACCAGAATCACGTCGATCGGAAAACGCATACCTTTGAAGTTGACCATGTCGATTCGTCCTGGATTCGGGCATCGGAGTTTACTCGACCGGCCCGCAGGCGTTGGCTAATGCGACAGAACCGACTTAGGTCCTCGCGGCCACCATCCCGCACTCGAGTACCAATCGCCCATCCAGCAGGGGTAAGGTGGCGTTCTGTCGATTCATAGCTCGGCATATTTTTCCCAGGTCAGCCGTTCTGCGAATGTGAACCGGACATTAAGCCTTTGGTCACTGCCCGCGCAGCGGCCTCGTTTAGCCAGTCCACGATAATAGCGACCTGTTCGGGAGCAATGAACACGACAGACGGCTCGTCCATGCCTGCCGGCTGTGTAATCGCAATAGTTCCGTCATCGCGAAGCGCGACCGACAACTCGTACATTTGTTTGTGCATAAATTACTTTCAATACGGTTTATACCGTTTCCGCCTTAATTATGAACTCGGGAAATCGGAGTTGTCGTACAAATCATCGCCTAGTGCGTCCCGAATTGGATTGAAGAAGGATGACCAGTTCACTGCCCTCTTTGCATGTACCTCCAGATCGCTCACGCTAGCGCCTCGTTCGACGGCATTGCGCAGGTAGCGTAAAGCCTTTTCATCATCCCAGTAAGCTGCTCCTCTCTCTTCAAAGCGGTTTCGCAAGATGCCGCGAATGTAGTAAAGACGCTTGTTATCTTCAGGTGTCATAAGTCTGTTTGCACGAAAAATGCTCGTGCTTTGATAGTAGCGTGACTGATCCGCCAACGGCGATCGAGGTGCGTTGAATCCCGCAGTCGCCGCGTGGACAAACCACCAAAAACTGGGTCCCGTGAAGTCCCATTTGTACCATTCTAGTACCGTGCGTCGGGCAGCGACACTCGCTCAACCTCCGCGCCTGATCAGCCTGACTCTGCTTTTGCTTTGCCACTTTTCCGTCCTACAAGGCTCCAGATCGCGTAGGCCAGGGCACAGGTAAGAATGAAGATGGCACAAGCCAGGAATTTGTAAGTCAGACTGATCCGGGTAGACGCGAGCATTTCGTTTTCCGCTTCATCTGCCTGCCAGGCTGGGCAGGCGTTCAACTGCATATTCCACCGCCTGCTTTGCTGCCTGCAGGCTGGTGAATCCTTTTACCGCTGTCTCCCCAATCCTAAGCTTCTCGGCAACCGAGCCGTCGAGCGACTTTGCCCAGACCCAGCCAGGCACGCTCACGGTGAATCCACGGTTGAAAAGCTGCGTTCGGATCGTCGCCACCGGCTTGCCGGCAACAGTTGCGGTGTGCGTGCGCAGGCCAGATTTGCCGGGATCGAGCCATACCAGGGAACCGGGTGTTACGGGCCCGATTTCCCGCCAACGACCTTCGAATTCTCTCTGCTGCATACGGCTAGTTTTCCTATACCTTCAGCGATCCATTGTTAAGGTTGGAGCATGAGCCAACGGCCAGTCGGGTGGCGACCGCCGTCACGGGGCGCCGGTTCGGCAAACGCACAACGCTGCCGATCTCATACGCTGCTAGCCTACAGGGATCGGGACGACTGGCTTAAACACTCCCGTCGCACTCATATTCCGTCGCAGCTCGAAACGCGTAAATGCTTCCACCGGATCCACTTGTTCGAGGGCGGCGAAGTTGTTCCCGGACCATTGCCCGCGGTCGATGCGCGCCGAATAGAGGTATTCGTCGCTCACAGTGCCAGTGGCTTTATCGGCCCGCTGCGAGTAACCCGAAACCACAACGGTATGGACGGTGGGTAGGGCAGCGAAGGCTTCGCCGACGACCCGAAACCCGAGCGAGTGGATGTGCGCCTGGTACAGGCGCTTGGTGGCCACCTCGCCGACGTCGCGTAGCGCTAGTTCCCAGCTGCGCACCGGCAACGAAGCGCGCTTCGTTGGTATATCCTCCACCTCCGGCAAGTCTACATCGAGAGACAGCACGCGCCCATCGGGACTCACGTCGATGGCGATAAGCGTCTCTTTAGGCCAGACGATCTCACCGAGCCGCCGTTCTAGCAGCTGCTGCATTGGTTCCGGGTTGCCGGCGATCGCACTGCTGAACAAGATCCGGTTCTGGACTCGCCAGCCGTCATGTGCCGACTTTTCTTGCTCGAACTGGGAGAGCTGAGCTTCGTACTCTGCACGGCGTCGACTGTTTTCTGCGTCGACAGCTTGGCACCGGCCCGGGATGAGACGTTCCGCAAATCCAACTACCGCTTTTTCCGGCTCCGACGGCGGGGTCCGAGTGAAAGCCGGCGGGACAAAAGCGACAGGGGCCGTGGGATCAGGCGTGTCCCAATGCAGTTGGCCCAACGCAGCGATATTGGCGTTCATTTCATCGCACTTCGTCTCGAGCATCTGTCGAATTTTGTGGTTCTGTCGCATTAGCAAACCGCCGGCGGCGGGATCAGATAGACTGCGGCGCCCAACCACTGGATGACTCGACATGCTCAACTTCAAAGCGGCGCGCTTTCCGATCGATGTGATCCTGATCTGCATCCGCTGGTATGCGTCCTACCCGTTGAGCTACCGGCACCTCGAGGAGATCATGGAAGAGCGCGGCGTCTCGGTCGACCATTCATCGATCAATCGGTGGGCGATTCGTTTCCTGCCGCTCATCGAGAAGATGGCTCGGAAACACAAGCGCCCGGTCGGAGGCAGCTGGCGCATGGATGAGACCTACATCAAGGTCAAGGGCGTCTGGAAATATCTATACCGCGCTGTCGACAAGCAGGGTAAGACCGTCGACTTCCTGCTGACGGCAAAGCGCGACACGGCCGCGGCGAAGCGCTTCTTCGACAAGGCCGTGGGAGCGAACGGCGATCCGAACAAGGTCGCGATGGACAAGAGCGGCGCCAACAGGGCGGCCATGGATGCGATCAACGCTGGCCGCGATGTGCCGATCCTTGTACGCCAGGTTAAATACCTCAACAATATTGTCGAGCAGGACCATCGCGCCATCAAGCGGGTGACCAGGCCGATGCTCAACTTCAAATCGTTCCGGTCTGCCGGCTCTGTACTCGCCGGTATCGAGTTGATGCACATGATCCGCAAGGGTCAGTTCGCGATGGACGGCGTCGAGGCTATGTCATTGGCCGACCAATTTTTTGCGCTGGCAGGAATAGTCCGTCCAGTTTGAGCGGTGCAGTGTCGTACTAGGAAAATTCTGTCGTTTGATCAACAACGCGACAGAACCTTGTGCGACAGGTACGGCCTTCGTTTGCAGCTCATCGACGAGCCGGTAGCTCACTTGAGCTCGCTGGCAAAGAAGGCCGATGCTTTTTTTAAGACGTCCACATCACTACGAAGCTGACGGTTTTCCTGCTCCAACTGGCGAATACGCTGCTGCTCAGCCGTCAACGGTTTGCCAATGCCTAGCTGGCCTTGTTGCTCGGCCTCGAACTGCTCCATCCAGCGACGAATCGCGATCACGCCGATATCCATCGTCTGGCTAACGTGCGAGATACTGAGGCCTTGTTCTGTGATCATACGGACGACCTCGAGCTTGAAGCTGGGGTCAAAATTGCGGCGCTGCCTGGTCATGTAAACTCTTTCGAAGGTGAATTATCCACCTATCGAGGTGTCTGGAGACATTAGACCACTAAAGGGATTACCCTCAATCGCAAGACGCATTCGAATAAAGTTGATGATGACGATCCATGTTAGATCCGGTACCGCAGTTTTCTCGACAGGACCGCCAGCATCTATCGAGGCAGCAGAACAGTTCTACAGCCAAATACTCCGCTTCGTGCAGCAGGGTTTATCTGCGCACTACTCAATGCAATTGCCGACTCGCGTCATCCGCTGTACCGTCTTATACTCTTGCCTCGCCGCCTTGCTGGCCAGCATCGCCCCGACTGGCACCGTCATTGACACTGCCGCCTTCTGATGCTTTTGCAGTTCACCCTCGAGACCATTGGACGCGGCCAGGAATTCTCGCGCCTCGGCGCGCTGCTCGGGCGTGCCCTCTTTCGCCATCTTCTCCGCCATCTTGCGTATCGCCAGCAGGCCGCCTGCGCTGTCGGCCACGCCCGTTGCGCCGCTGATCGATGTGAGCGCGGTCGTTTCCCAAGTCTTGCCATCGATCTGGCGGATGCGGGTCTCGACCTTGCCCCATGGGCAGCTGCTGGAAGCGACCATGCTGTCGCCAACCACCTGGCCCTTGCCGGCCTTGCAGCCGTCGATCTGCAGCGACTGCGGCAGCGCGCTCGCCTTGAGCGGGCGAATGCAGACCTGCTCCGGACCGACGCCGGGCGTCGCGTATCCCCCTTCCTTGCCATCGATGCCGCGGTATTGCGTAGCGGCCGCGCCAGTCGCGGCATTCACCACGCTGCGGGCCTGGGACTTGCCGGCCGGGCTGTGCGCCGTGGTGTTGGTCACGGTCTGGATCCGGTACAGCCCCGGCGCCGGAAAGAACCGGGCGTCGGGCGCGGCGGCGGCACTGGCCGGCAGCGCCATCAGGAACAAGGCGGCGGCCAGCGCGCGCCGGAGTTGGGTATGTGCTTGCATCGATTGACTCCTTAAGGGGATTTAGCGCAGTACCAGCTCGACGCGACGGTTGCGCGCGCGGCTGTCGTCATTGGCGTTCGAGGCGACCGGCGCCAGGTTGGCCACGCCGCGCGCAATCATGCGGTTGGCGGCGATCTTGTAGCGCCCGGCCAGCGCTTCGAGCACCGCCTGCGCGCGGCGCTGCGACAAGTCGATATTGGCGGCGAAGTCGCCCTGGTTGTCGGTGTGCCCCACGATGAACACCTTCAGCGCCGGCGCCGCTGCCAACGCCTTGGCCATCTGTGCAAGCTGGTCGTCCGAGTCCGGCCGCAGCACCGCCTTGTTGGTGTCGAACAGCACGCCGTACAACGCGATTTTGCCATCGCGCTTGAGCGTGTCGCCGATCGCGCCCGCGTCGACAGTCACCTTTCCAGTCTTGACGGCCGCCGGCTCGATCACCTGCACCAGTTGGCGCACGCGCCCCTGGTAAGGCGGCCCCAGGTCGGCGCTCGAGGTGGCCACCAGCACCCTGACGACACCGGCGCCCGCGCCCGCGCTCTTTTGCGCGCTGACCAGGGTGAAGTCGTTCTGGTTGCCGCTGTCGAAGATGCCCAGCACCATCGGGTCGGCGTTCTTCCAGGTGGCCGTCTCGGGGAACCTGGCCACCAGTTGCTGCGCTTGGTCCTGGATGCACTTTTGAACGTCACAGGCATAAACGATCTGGTAGCCCGCCTTCTTGAGCGCGGCGAGATAGTTGCGCTGGATCTCGAGCGCCGATGCGCCGGCAGGACTCCAGTAGAACCGGTTGGCGACGCGCCCCTCGGCGGCGCGCAGCACCGGTTTGCCCTTGTCGGCCTCCACTGCCTTCGCAGCGCCGAACGACTCGTCGCCGTAGGCGTACAACACCGAACCCTGGAACCGCGACAGCACCGGAGAGTCGGTCCCGCCGGCTGCTTCACGCAACGTCTGTCCGAGCGACGGCATGGCCAGCGTGGCGGCGAGGACGCCAGCCAGAACGCCAACGAGCGAACGGGCCGGTGCGCGCCGGCTAGCGAGCGGCGCGCGTGCGCTGCAGTTCTGCGGCAAGGGACTCGATGTTCTGCTGGTGTGCATGCAATACCTCTTTCAATTGTTTCAGCACAGCCCCGACCTGTGGTTGCGAGCGAGCCGCCTGCTCGGCCTGGGCCAGTGTCTTCGTCGCGGCTTCGTATCTGGACGTTTCGTGTTGCAGTTCCTGGCGCAGGATCGCTTCGCGCTCCTGGTCGCGCGCGCCCTGCTCGCGCGCGCCGATGCGCAGCTTCGGATCGGCCGCCGCGCCGGCGCCGACCGACACCGGCGCGGCCCCGGACACCGCGTCCAGCACACCCCCGCGCGCGGTGTTCCGGCCCGCCAGCGGCGCGGCCTGCCCCGGGCGCGCCGCGCTGCGGTTCTGAATGATTTCCACGCCCTGGTCGTCGATGTAGCGTTGCGCCGGCGCGTCTTGCGCGCAGGCGTTTCCGGCCGCGCCCAGGAGCGCTATCATCATAGCGTATTTATTCATAGGTTCGATTCGTAGTAAGGCGACTGCATGCGCACGAATGCTTCGCTGCGAATTTCGATGCGCGGCCCGCGCAGGGCAGGATTGAAGCAGGTCAGTCTCGGCACCGTCGTGCCGTTGGTGCCGAACGGATCGGACATGCCGTTGGCCGACACCGCCGCGTCGAACGGCGTGAGCGCATTGACCCCGGCGTGGATCACGCGATCCATCACCGGCACGATCAGGCGAAAACAGTAGGTCACGCGCAGGTGCAGCAAGTTGGCGTCCTGGATCGAGATCCGGGACGCGCCGCCGGGCGTGGTGCTGCGGTAGTTGAGGGTGTCGTTGGGCAGTTCGCGTCCGCCCTTGCCATCGAGACGCGTGCGGGCGAAATCGGTGAACGCGGCGCGGGTGGGGTTAAGCACATCGAGCTTGGTCATGTTGGACGCCGCCAGCGTCTCGATGCGTGCCAGACCCAGCGCTTTGACGTAGCCAGCGGCAGACGGTTCGCTGGCGAACAGCGGCGCCAGACCGGCGGCCAGCGCGCGGCGCATCTCGGTGTCGCTGCCGTTGTGCAGGGCGCCGGCGCGGGCGGCCAGCAGCGCTGCATGATTGAGCGTGGCGCGCGCCTGATAGATCAGTGCGAACTGGATCACACCGAACAGCAGCAGGATCAGCACCGGCAGCGCGATCAGAAACTCGGCGATGGCTTGTCCGCCCCGCTGCCGGCCGTGTGCGCGCCGCCGTGTCATTGCGCCGCTCCGGACAGCGCCAGCACGGTGCCGGTACGGATGCCGCACGCCGCCGCGCTGCCGGCCGCCAGTTCGAGCACGCTGCGCGCGCGCCAGTGGCCGCCCATGCGGCGAGGCGCCAGCGCCTCGCTCACCTTGAGCACTCGGTGCTCGCGGTCGAGGTACACGACGTCGATCGGATAGCGCATGCCGAAGGTGTGGATCATGCCGCAGTGCGGCAGCAACATGCCTTCGCGCGGGCCCAGCGCGGCGCGGCCGAGCAGGCCGCGCATGCGTTCGAGGGTCGAGCCGGCCATCATCAGGTGCAGCAGGGCCCCGTCCGGGATGTCGAGAGTCAGGTGTCGCATGGCTTTTCCTTCAGAACGCGCCGGACTGCATGAACTTGATCGCGATCGGAAACATCAGCACCACGAAGGTCACCGGGAAAATAAAGGCGACCAGCGGGAAAATCAGCTTGACCGGCGCTTCCATTGCGAGCTTCTCGGCGCGCTGGAAGCGCTCGATGCGGCGCTGATCGGCCTGGGCACGAAACGTCGGGCCCAGGCTCGCACCCATGCGCTCGGCCTGGATCACGGCGTTGATGAAGCTCGTCACTTGCGGCACCTTGAGCCGCTCGTCCATGCGTCGCAGCGCCTCGGCGCGCGTGAGCCCGGAGCGCAGGTCCCGCAGCACAAACGAGAATTCGTTCTTCAGCGGCCCGTCTGGCGCCTTGGCCACCGCCTGCCCGATGGCGCCGGCCATGTTCAGGCCCGCTTCCACGCCCATCGTCAAGAAGTCGAGGTAGGCCGGCAGCGCCTTGACCACCAGTTTCTGGCGCTTCTTGAGCGTGTCCTTGAGCCAGACGCGCGGATAAATGAAACCGAACAGCGCCGCCGCGGCGATCCAGAACGCGTTGTCTTTCTGGCCCGCGATCGGCAGCGCGACTGCCACCAGCAGCGCGAAGCCCACCAGCGAGACTAGGCACAGCGAGACAAACTGTGTGGGGCTCATCAAGTAGAGAAGGCCGGACAGGCGCAGCTTGTCGGCCGAACCGCGCGTAAGCCGCGCCGGCAGGCGCTGGCACACGTGGTAGTCGACCAAGCGCAGCAAAGGCCACAGCATGCGCAGGCCGCGCGGCAGCGGGTCGAGGTATTCGCGGTCTTCGTCGGGCACCTCGTTGGTCAGGCGCACCGCGCTGTAGATGACGCTGGCCGCGAACAGCACGAACGCGAGGCCGACCAGCAGTGCGATCAGGATCTGGTGCATGGTTTCTCACACGTCGATATTGGTGATCTTGCTGATGAAGTGGTAGCCCACCGCCACCGCAAGCAGAATGAAAGCGAGCGTGGCCCAGCCATACCATTCGGTAAACATCGGCTCCATCGCTTCCGGTTCCATCACGCGCAGGATAAGCACCAGGAACAGCGGCAGCGCCGACATCACCAGGCCCTGCATTTTGCCCTGCGCGGTCAGGCTGCGGATCTTGCCTTCCATCTGCAGACGCGCGCGGATCGTGCGCGCGATCGATTCGAGCGTCTCTGCCAGGTTGGCGCCGACCTCGCGCGCGAGTGCCATGCCCGATGTGACCATGAGCAGGTCGGGCAGCGGCACGCGGCGCTCCAGGTTCTGCAGGGCGACGCCGAAGTCGGTGCCCAGGCGCAGTTCGCGCAGCAGCAGCTCGAACTCCTGCGACACCGGCGGCTTGCCTTCGGCGGCCACGCTCTCGAGCGCGATCATCATGCTGGCGCCGGCGCGCAGCGCGCCGGTGACCATCAACAGTGCATCGGGTAGCTGCTGCTCGAACTCGCGCAGCCGGCGCCTGGCGATGTAGCGCACGATGTAGCGCGGCGCGATAAAGGCGGCCACCATGCAGGCGCCCACCAGCAGCAAGTTGCCGGTGGCGAACCAGGCCAGCACCGGCAGCAGGATCAGCCCCCCGACGTTGAGCACGATGATGCGGTTGCTGTCGGTGAAGATGAACATGCCTTCGAGTTCGCTCGCCGCCGAGCGCGCGTTGCGCTCCTGGCGCCGGCTGAACCAACGGCTGCCGAAATGCAGCACCATCCAGATCAGGGCGAAGCCGCAGAAGAACAGCACGCCGACAAGAACGACGGTATCGGTCATGCCACCACCTTGCGCACCGGCGATTGCGTCATTGCGCCCTCGGTTGCGAAGATCGACATGTCGACGTCGATCCCGCGCCGCACGAGGTCCTGGTAGAACTCGGGCACGTGGCCGGTCGCCAGGCAGCGGCCGCGCACTTTGCCTGCCGCTGTGAAGCCATCCTGCTCGAAGCGAAAGATGTCCTGCATGCTGATCACATTGTGTTCGAGGCCGGTGATCTCGGTGATGTGGGTCACGCGCCGCGTGCCGCACGAGAAGCGGGTCTGCTGCACAATCAGGTTCACGGCCGAGCAGATCTGCTCGCGGATCGCCTGCATCGGGATGTCGAGCCCGCTCATGAGCGTCATGACTTCGAGGCGCGAGAGGCAATCGCGCGGATTGTTGGCGTGGGCCGTGGTCAGCGAGCCGTCGTGGCCCGTATTCATGGCCTGCAGCATGTCGAGCGCTTCGCCGCCGCGGCACTCGCCGACGACGATGCGATCGGGCCGCATCCGCAGGCAGTTCTTGACCAGGTCGCGAATCGTCACCGCGCCGCGCCCTTCGATATTGGCCGGGCGCGCCTCGAGCGAAACCAGGTTCGGCTGCGACAGTTGCAGCTCGGCCGCGTCTTCCACGGTAACGATGCGTTCGTCGTCCGGAATGAAACCCGACAGCACATTGAGCAAGGTGGTCTTGCCCGAACCGGTGCCGCCCGAGATGACGATGTTCGCGCGCCGCTCGACCGCTACTTGCAGGAACTCGGTCATCTCGCGGCTGATCGCGCCGAACGCGATCAGGTCTTCGGCGGTAAGCTTGCGGCGGGCGAACTTCCGGATCGTCACGCTCGGGCCTTTGATCGCCAGCGGCGGGATGATGGCATTCACGCGCGAGCCGTCCTTCAGGCGCGCATCGACCATCGGCGAGCTTTCATCGATGCGCCGGCCAAGCGGCGAAACGATGCGTTCGATCGCCGCCAGCACCGACGCGTCGTTCGAGAACGACACGCTCGAGCGCTGCAGCTGGCCGTCGCGCTCGATGAAGATGTCATTGTGTCGGTTGACCATGATCTCGGTGACCGATTCGTCGGCCAGCAGTTCTTCGAGCGGGCCCAGTCCGACCACCTCGTTGAGCACCACCGCGCACAGCATGTCGCGCCACTGGCGCATCGGGACGAACTGGCCATCGGTGTCGATCAGCTCTTCGATGATCTTCTGCACCGCCACGCGCAGTTCGGCGTCGCCCATGCGAGAGACGTTCACGCGGCGCAGGTCCATCGCAGCGATCAGCTTCTTGTGCAGGCTGGCGCGGGCGGCGATGCCTTCGGGCGTTTCGAGCGGCAGCACTTCAACGTCGGGCGCCACCGGACGCGCCGCCTGCAGCGGCGTCGGCTCGCCCGCACCCACCGGCGCCACCGTGGCTGCGCGCAGCGGTTCCACCAGCGTCAGGCGCAGCGTGTAATCGCTGACCTCCACCACGTCATTGCTGCCAAGCGGGCCATACTCGTTGATGGCGTTGCCGTTGACTCGGATCGGCGAGATACCGCCGCCATCGTTGATGAACAGGCCGCCATCGCGCACCACGAGCTGCACCTGGCGCCGGCCCACGCGCCAGCCGGCCAGCGGCAGCAGGCTGTCCTCGTCCTTGCCCAGGAAGCAGGCCAGACCTTCGCAGGTCGCCTCGCCAACTAACTGCTCGCGCTTGAACAACTGAACGTTGATCATGGGATGGTCCTCATTTCATTCTCAGCCGGCCGCTCGGCCGGCCCGATCTGCTGCCGGAAATCCGACGGGAGCGGCTTTTGGCCGGACATCTGCTCGAACTCGCGCTTGCCTTCTTCGCCACGCTGGCGCAGCGCCTCGGCCAGGCCGTCGCCGGCGTTGATGATCTCGGTCTCGACGAACACCACCAGTTCGGTCTTGCGGTTGCGGAAATCGTCCGAGCGGAACAGGCGGCCGAACAGGGGAATGCGGCTGAGCGCAGGCACCCGGTCGATCGCGCTTGAGAGCTCGCTGTTGACCAGGCCCGACAAGGCCACGACCTCGCCCGGCTTGACGCTGATCTCGCTGTCGGTATTGCGTGTGATGAAGCCGGGAATGCCTGCTACCGACACCGACGGATCGATCTGCGACAGCTCGGTCGAGAGCTTGGCGGTGATGATGTCGTTGGCGTCGATATGCGGTTCGATCGAGAACAGCATGCCGTAGGGCTTGAACTCGACGGTGGTGGTGCCGAAGGCGCCGGCCAGCGGGATCGGCACTTCGCCGCCCACCTGGAGCCGTGCCTTGCCGCCGCTGCGGGCGGTCAGCTCGGGCGTGGCCAGCACGCGCGCATCGCCGTCGGCGATCGCCAGCCGCAGGCGCGAACCGATCGTGGTGGCCAAGCCGAAGAACAGGCCGCTGGTGGAGCCGTTGCGTGTGATGAAACCCGGGTTCGGCGCTAGCAGATTACCCTGCCCCTCGGGCGCCGGGATGTTCTTGTAGATGCCGGTATTGCGCGCGATGCCGGTCAGGCCGAGCGACGGGCCCATGGCTTCGGCATCCCAGCGCACGCCGATGTTTTCCAACAGCGTGCGATTGATTTCGACGAAGTGCAGGCGAAACAGCACCGAGCGCGTGAACGCGATGCCCTGGTCTTCACGGATATTGTTGACGACGCCGGGCGTGTCGCCCAGCGCGCTGTCGAGTTTGGCCAGCACATCCTTGTGTGCGATCCCCGACAGCACCAGTTCGGTGCCCACGCGGCTGATCTTGATGCCTTGCTGATCGCCCACCAGCGCATCGAGCTTGGCGCGCACCGCTGCCGGTTCACGCGACACGACTTGTACCTTGTAATGCTGGACGGTGGCGCCGGTCCAGACCAGCAGCGAGGTGTCGCCCAGCGCTTCGGCGATCAACAGCAGGCTGCGGTCGACTGTGGTCGCACTGAGCACCGAACCGCTGCCGAGCGCCACGCGGCGCACCTTGGCCGGCATCGGCAGCAGCTTGACTTCGCCGAGCGCCAGGATCAGCGGTTGTGCCGGTTCGTAGGTCACGGCCACGGGCACCGGCGCGGTGGCCACGGTCTTGCGCACGTGCGGCCGCGCGGCCGGCCGCGCCGTGGACTGCACGGCGGCCGGGGTAGCGGGAGCGATGATGGGCGCACTGACGGCGCCGGTAGCGGTTTGGGGAGCATCGCCGGCGCGTGCAGCGCTCGACAAGAGAGCGCCGAACAGCAGCGCCATGAACAAGAGAAATCGGTGCATAGGTCGCCAGAAAAATGAGTCGTTATTGTTTCCGCTGCGCGATGACCTGGTCGGCGCGGGTAGTCGGTGCGTTAATAGTCATGGTGGTGCGACCCGGTATGGCGGGCGGGGTTGCCTGGGCCGGCGCGGCTTGCGCCGGCGCGCTACGGGCGCGCGCCGCACTGACGCGCGCATCCTGGGATGGCGCCTGGGCCAGCTCCGAGATCAGCTTGTCGCCACCGCCGCCGACGATGAACTCGATGCCGGCGTCGCGTCCGCGCATGGCGCCGCCCATCACGTCGGCGCCACGCAGCGTGTGGTAGGCGATGCGCGCGCGGTCTTCTTCCCCGCGCAGCACCACCCGGTAAGTGCCCAGCTTCTGACCCACCATCAGGCGCGCGGCCTGCTCTGGGGTGACAAGCAGCGTGACGGTGTCATAGTCGCCGTCGCTACGCCCCTCGATCTCGCCAGGGCGCACCATCTTCTCGAGCGCCGGTCCGTCGCTGCGTGTGACGTCGGCGAACTCGGTGCCGGTGGCCAGCACCACCATGTCCTGCATGTACAGCGACACCTGCTCGCGCCCCTTGTCGCCGGTCTCGTTCGCGCCGGCGGCGCCTGGCGCGCCGCCGGCGGCAGGGCCTTCGGGCTTGCTGAGTAGGTAGATATCGATATGGTGGTTCGGGCGCAACGTCTGCGAAATGGAATTGATGTTATCGATCTCGATGGTCAGCGCGCGCCGCCCGGCCGGCAGCACCGCGGCCACGTCGCGCACTTCGGGGACCTGCAGGTCGGTAACGCGCAGCGGACGACCGCGCAGCACGGGCCGCGCCAGTTTCATGCCCTGCATGGCCATGAAGTCCTCGGCCAGCACGGTGTCGGGATAGACCAGGTCTTCCTCCACCGGGCGGGAGACGAAGGTGTCCAGATTCAGCACCGTGCCGACACCGGCGTCGGCCAGCGGTACCGCCACCGACACCCGGCGCGGCGCGTCGGCCTTGCCGCTCGCGGCCAGTTCTTCCTTCAGCGCTTCTTCTCGCTTTTGCAGGTATTGCAGCGTGACCCAGGCCACGCCGCCGGCAAGCAGCGCCGCGATGAGCAGCAGGACCAGGGGATTCTTGAGCCGCTTGGTGACACGGGCGGCTGTGGGTTGATTCAGCATCGGGCTCCCTACAGATTTTGCGGTGTGACAGAAATGACGTACGAGTACGCCGAGAAGTAATCCTTGATGGCCTGGACCAACTCAAGCACCGGCGACGGTCCGAGGACGGTCAGTACCAGCGCCATGACGCAGAAGGCGAGTATCACGAGGTACTCGGTGGAGGCCTGGCCGCGCGCGGCCTTCACAGCGCCTCCGCCTGGTTGACCACGATGTGGCTCTGCACCTCGCGCCAGAGCACGACTTCGATCCGTTCACGCCCGCGCTGGGCGCTGACCACCACCGTGTCGCTGCGGCCTTCGGTCGTCCCCCGCGCATCGGCGCGCACGCTGTCCCAGTTGTCGCGGCGCAGGTGCTGCATGTAGAACTCGCGCAGCGCGTCGACCGGCTGGTTCGAGACCAGCGCGGCGATGGTGCCGCGGCGGCCGTCGTCTTCCTTGCTGCTCACGGCCGACAGAAGGCGCGCGCCTGGCGGCGCCGGCGGCTTACTGGCCCGTGCGCGGGTAAGGGGATTGACGGCGAAAAAGCCTTCGGCGCTGCCTTGCACCGCCAGTTGCAAGGTGCTCAGGCAACGCTCGCCAAGCGCCGAGACGATGTCCCAGCCCGCCGCGCGGTTGCGCTTGACCTGATAGCCTTCAGCACGCCAGGCGCGTTCGACGCGCGCGAGCACCGCGCCACCTGCTTCGGCGCCGCTCACTTTCAGGATCGACAGGGTCAGGGCATCGACGCGGATGTCTTCGCCCACCACGGTCGGCGCCAGGCCGGCCGGCACGCGCTGCGGGCAGGCACCGGCTGGCAAGATGGTGCAGCAGGCCAGCGCCAGGGCGGCAAGCGCGAGCAAATGTGTTGAACGTATCATCGGAGACGATCCTCGGGAACGACATCGACATCGATCTTGCCCATGTCGACCTTGGACAGAAGCGGATCCCAGGTCAGGATCGCCGCATTGACGGTGGTGCCGACGAGCGTGCCCAGGCCCTGCGCGGTAGGCACCGACAGCGCCACCATGTCCTTGGTGCCGCGCGAACTGTTGGCGCCCCAGGTGTTCGAGACGATGCCGCCAGTGGCGGTGAAATCGAGCCCGGCCCAGGTATCAACCCAGACGCCGGTGCGCGGCCACAGCCGCTGGTAAGCCTGGCTCTCGCGCGCCACTTCGCGCAGCGAGACGGTGGCACTGGCCATGGTGTCGCTCGGCAGCGGCGGCACCAGCGTGCCGACCACGCCGGCCGGCAGCGGCAACGCGCCGATCAGGCCGAAGGCCGCCCCGGCCAGGTCGGTATCCGGCCGTGCCTGCGTGACGCCGGCGCTCGTCTGTGTGAAGTCGCGCATGAATGCGACGCCGGCATTGTCGCGCCACATCGGATCGATGCCGTTGACGAAACCGCTCGCATTGCGGTCGGTGTCGGCGATCACGCTGGTGGTTTTCGAGCGGTCGTTGTAGACGCGCGCGGCGATTTCGGAGCGGATCTGCCCGGCGCTCTTGCGATTGGGCGCATTGATGTCGTTGAAACGGCCACCGCCCGTCTCGTACCAGATGGTGCGCTCCCAGGCGGCATAGCGCGAGGCCATATTGGTCGTGTGCTGGACGTCGGTGAACTTGCCGAGCGCGACGATGGCCAGGAACAGCGGCACCAGGAAAAACAGCGCCACCACCACCACTTCGACAAGCGCCTGGCCACGCTGGCGCCGGATCGGGGAACGATTGGTCATCATTGGGCTAACAATGAGGCGGCGCGCTGGGGCTCGGACGGATCGCTCAGGCGCGCTTGCCAGTAGGGGTTGAAGAGATTGGCCATTTCGGCCTTGTTGTCGGCGCGCCGCCAGCCGTTGCGCGTGAAGGCGCCGGAATCCTGTTTCGGGCGGTAGAAGTACGCCTGGGCCGACGACAGGGTGCGCAGGGTATCGCCCTTGAACGCGCTGTCGAGGCGCAGGTCGTTCGCATTGCCGAGGATGGCCGACGAGGTGCGCACGCTGGCGCCTGTCCGCTCCACCTCGACCGACAGCGGCGTCTCGCCACCGTTCACTTCGGGCGACTGGTTCGCCGGCGCGGTGGCCAGCGTGGCCATGTCGCGATAGGTGTCCTGCAGACCGCCGCTGGTGTCCAGGCTGGTCCCGGGGCCCTTCAGGTTGTAGCGCACGAGCGCCGGTACGGCCGCGATGATCAGCGAGTAGCCGTACAGTTTGGTGCTGTCCGGATTGCCTGAAAAGCCGCTGGTCTCGCCATAGTTGCCGCCGCGGCCGGCCACGGCGCCGCCGGAGCCGCCCAGGCCGTGCGACAGGCTCGGATCGGTCAGCGGCACGGTGGTGTACACCACGCCGACGAACGGCACATAAAAACGGCACACATGCACGCCCGCGCCCATGGTGGCGTCAAGCGCCAGCCAGCGCCGCTTGTCGCTGCTCAGGATGGTACCGCCGCCGTGCGCGAAGCCAAACGTGGTGTTCACGGGTGACCCGACGAACAGGCAGGATGCCGACGTCGGGCGGCCCGACCAGGCCGGCAGCGGAATGGAGGTGCGGTTGCGCACGAACCCGTCGGTCGACTTGTCATTGACCACGACGTTGGCGAAGCGGTCAGCCGGGGCCGACTTGTCGTTGGCCCGGTATTCCTTGGTGTAGTCGTTCTTCCACTTGTTGATCTGGACCAGCGTAGTAACGGTCTGGAAACTGCCGGTGCTCAGCGACGCTTGCGGGTCATTCTTTTTCACCACGTCGTTCACGATGAACATGACGTTGGCGGCAGTGGCCGTATGGTGCAGTTTCTGCGCGTTTGCAAAGGCGCGGATCAGGATGTTGAGCGACTTGACGGCCGGCGCGGCGATCTTGCCGTACGCAGTGTTGACCGTTTCGATCGGCGAGCGCTTGCCGGCCGTCCATGCCGGCTTGCTGCTTGGTATCAGGGACTGGAGGTTCTGCACGAAGTCGTTCAGGCGTGCATGGGTGCTGGCGGCATCCTCGAGATACGAATCGAGGCTGACCAACTGCGCGACAGCGACCTGATTGGCCACCATCGCGCGATTCGAATATGCAGCGAAATTGTGATCGCGTGCCAGCATCACGGCGCCGCTGTAGGCGCCGGCATCGGCCGCATTTTGCAACTGGGTCTTGTTGTTGGCGAGCATGCCGCTGTTAAACAGCAGCAGCCCGACCAGGGCGGCGGCGCCGGCAAAGAGCAGGCACAGCACCATGGCCTGGCCTGTCTGCGCCGGCGCGCGCAGGTAACGATCGCCTTGAACCAACATCATCCCCTATCGCCTTATTTCGCGTCGTTGTCCTTGTTGAACTCGGACATGCCTTTGACGGTGTTGCTGCGCGTGGCTGCGTTGGCCGAGGCGGCACCGGCGGCCGTGATCTGCGCCTGCGAGGTTTTACCGGACATCTCTTTGGCCAGGCCTGCGGTCTGGTTACGGACGGTCTGGCCGAAGGTGCTGTAGACACCGATGGCAGCGACTGCGATGAGGGCAACGATGATGACGTATTCCATCATGCCCTGGCCCTGTTGCTTGCGTTTGAATGTGAATTGCATGGCTTTCTCCTTGGATTGATAAAAAGTGCTGCATTAACTGGCGAGCCATCTGGCCGCCTGTGGTGAATTACTTTGCGTCATTACCGTAGTTGTAGCCTCCCATACCTTGCTTCTGGGGATCGTTGGCGCGACCGGCAGCCGCATTGGATGCATTAGCCGCCGCTTCCACTGACGCCTTCTTGCCCGATACTTCTTGCGCCATGCCTGCAGTTTGAATACGGACGGTTTGACCGAACGCTGAATAAATACCGATTGCCGCCACGGCAATAAGGGCAACGATGATTACATACTCCATCATGCCCTGGCCTTTCTGTCGGAGAGGTCTCATGACTATACCAATTTAAAAATATTAATTTATGATCAATCGATGTAAAGACAGCAAGAATTTTATAGGCAAATTGAGTGTGATAATTAAAATCGACATTCTTTTTTATAAAAATTTCTAAATCAAAAGTCAGATTGTGATAAATGTTTTTATGGAGAAACAAAAATTACGAAATAAAACATTTCCCTAAAAAAACTTATTCTTATTTCACCTTAGGAAGAGCTAATGAATTGAGTGTTAGAAATGAAGAAAGTCTTTATAAATAATAATAATTTCCAGAAGTACCCAATAAATGCTTTGAAATAACGTATTAATTTAGAGACATTCTTATTTGACTATTTAGTCATTTAAGGGCGGCTATGCGGATTGGATAAGAATAGGGTTGGAAATTGAGTGTATGAGAGTATTGGATATATTCAGGCTCAGTTATGGAACAGAAGACTCACAGTCCTAGATCGCAGATTGCCTTCTCAAGTTATATAGTCATCGCAGGATTTCAGCTACGTACTGATCATCCAGTAACTTTTCGGAGCAGCATGGGGCCAGTTGGGCTTTGTTGAGCAAATCGGGCGAAGGCCGAGCTAACGCTATTTGCAGCTAGTTTTACAACACTGGAACCGTAACCGGCCTGCCCAGTCGAGTAAAGCGGTTGAGCACAGCGGCTCGCACTTGCAGCTCGGCGACTTGACGGTCGAAGTCACGTGCCATGACGCGTTCACCCAGCAGCTTGAAGCAACGCATCTTGGTTTCTACAAGGCTGCGTCGATGATATCCACTCCACTTTTTCCAGATCGCTCGGCCCAGCCTGCGCGTTGCCTGCAGGATATCGTTACGCGCATCCGCACCACGGCGATTCGTCTTCCACGGCTTGGCGTTCTTGCGTGTCGGGATGATGGCAACCGCGGCGCGAGAAGCGATGGCCTCATGGCAGTCTTTCGTGTCGTATGCACCATCGCCACTGACACTAGCAAT